>ERZ650301.190-NODE-190-length-16013-cov-6.731671_pt1 | contig 16013 bp, 25 predicted proteins | sample MGYA00376237_ERZ650301 | MGnify/ENA primary metagenome ERZ650301 (study PRJEB26733, sample SAMN07839255) | wastewater metagenome | biome: small river; feature: stream; material: water | place: USA: North Carolina | collected 2016-04-05 ...
GGTGATGTTGTCGAAGTAGACAGGTACTGCTGGTACCAATGCGCCAAAAGTGGAAAGTAAAGGGTTTTCGACGGCGGCGCGGATGGCTTGGTAATTCATAGTCGTATGCGACCTAATTCGCTGTCTAGTTCCAGCTTAATTCGGCGGTCGATACTGCCACCTTGCACATAGGTGGGATACCAGTCGAGCGGGGCCGTGCTGCGGTTGGGGCCTTCGTCGTTGCCGATAAGATCGCCGCGATAACCGCTGATTCGAGTGCCGCGTTCGTATTCCTTGATTGGAAGTGTGCCAGGGTCGATGTAGTCGCTTTCGACTAGATCGCGGGCTGCATCTGCGTAGGGGGCAAAATTAGAGATTGTGTACTTGATGTCGTCGAACGCAAAACCGCGGCCACTAAGAAGTGGGGCGGCGATTCGGCGGGGTGTACCAGGGGCTCCAGTGCCGGCTGTACGGCGACCATCGGAGGTTTCAATTTGCCAAGAATTGGAAAATTTGCCGGACCAGACTGGGCCGGCCTCCTGGAGATCGACGACAATTTCCTCGGCGGCGCGGGCGGGGCCGCGGCTAAATGCAGCAACTGCAAAGCGGTCGATGTTTTCCGCAAGGCGGTCCAGTTCGTTAAGTAGACCTCTGCGGCGGGCCATTACTGGGGCCTCGCGATCAGAGTGTGGAGAACCGGGTTATCGCCGCGATAGCTGGTGATGGCGACGATCTTTGCTTCTCGTGTAACGCCGTCTTGGGGATACTGCACACGATCTGCTTCCGTTGGGTAATACGTCCCAAGTTCAGAAGCGCCGATGATGATTTTGAGATCAGTTGTTTGGTATAGACCTTCAGATTCACGGGGATTGACGCGGGTGATGACGGCACGGACAGTTACGGAGGTGTCAGATCCAGTGATAGCTCCAGTAGTTGGGTTGTAGGTGCGGGGTGTGGCGGTTTTGATGTACGTGATGTCTTGGCCCCACTGGCGAAGGAGGGCTGGCGGTACGGCGGCAAAGGTGTCGTCTATGCGGGACATCAGCTGCGGAAGAGGCGTACAGCGTAGTTAGAAGCGCCGCCCATGCAATAGGCGCCAAGGTAAGTCTGGAGCCAGGGATAAACGTCGAAGACGTTGTTAATGACGCCGCTAGTTTGGGAGGATTTGTTGTACTTAACTTTGAGTTCGCCTAGTTCAACTTGATCGTAGATGCCGGTTGTTCCAGTAGTGCCAGTGATGGCGGTTGTGTCGTTGGCGAAAGCGCGGGCAAGTTCGTAAGTTGCGGTTTTGATTCCGTCGGGAATCAAAGTGCAGGCCAGGTCGATGCCGTCAACGGTGTAGTTATCGCGGGGCCACTTGAGGGCTTGGGTTTCGGTACAGCGGTCGCCGTAGAAACTCAGAGCGTCGATCCAGCGGGTTGCCGAGATCAGGGCGCGGTTCTTTTGGTCGTCGCTTTTGCTGACCCAAGTGCTGGAGTCGGGAACGGTCTCGAAATATGCGTTGGCAGCAGCAAGCGTCACGTAGCTGTTGGCTGCGGCCCCGCTAAGAGTGGCGTCGATTACTGCAGCCACGAATCAATACAGCCTTTTCTTGAGTCTAGCTCCAGTGGAGAATTTTCTTGATTTGGGTGGGGAGCTAAGAAGGGCGGCGTGGTACACGTCGGCGCCAGTCATTTCGAGTTCGGCTTGCGTCTCTAGGTGCTGGCCGTAAGGGACATCAATGAAGGAACGGCGGTTATTCTGTAGTACGAAGAGACGCACTGTACTCATGGCTATCCGCAAAACTGCCAGCACTGAAGGCAGCCTAGAAGCGAAAGCACCTTCTGCATTGCCAGGTAAGGAGGTAAGGTCGTTGGAAGTGGTGGCTGCTGCAATCCGAGAACAGTTTGCTGCTGGTGTAGATGCTGAGACGATCCAGCAGGAACTTGCGGTGAGTCCGCATGTGTTTCGCGAACTGCTCAGTCATTCGTACAAGTTGGTGGGGCGGGCACCAGTGATTTTTGAGTATCAGGAGAAAATCAGGATTGGTGAGATTGATGGTTGAGTAGGTAGATAAAAGAAAAGGCCCCCGAGTTGGGGGCCTTTGTTTTGCGCGTACTGGAGATCAGTATGCGGTGGTATCGAAGGGGGTGTTGACCAGCAGGCGAGCGATGGGCACTTGCTTGGTGGTGCTGTACACCAGGCTCCAGCTGGCAGTGTCGGCCAAGTTGCCGGTGGTGGCAGCGTTGGTCGGGTTGTCGCCGGCGACGGCCCACTTGGTACCAGTGATGTGGTAACCGTAGTGGTAGTCCACAGCCAGGATGTCCTGCATGGACAGGATGTTGCGGTCGGCGCCGAGGCGCAGATCCTGTTGGATGCCCTCGGAAACCACACCCGACTTAAAGAGGTACACGGGGTACTTCTTAGCGTGGGTGGAGGTGCCGCCGGTCAGAGCGGTCAACTGGTCGTCGATGACGACACGCAGGCCAGCGAACGTGGCAACTTCAGGGGCTGCAATGCCCACACCGCCACCGCCCCAAGTGATGGCGCCGCCGGTGGACAGGGCCGAGGTGCTGAAAACGAGCATCCCCACCTGTTGCAGGTAGTAGGCCACGTTGGAGTGCATGGCGATGGAGTCGAGTTCGTCGCCGCGCTCGCCCAGCAGTGCCTTGGTGCCAACAACGTTGGCCACGTTCAGGAAGTTGGCCTCGGTCATGGAACCGGGCACACCAGCGAACGATTTGTTGTTCTGGTTGGGGCCCAGTACGCCGGCGCCGCTGATGCCGCCGAAGAGGCCCAGCAGTTGGGCAGCCAAGGTGGCGGTCTTCAGCTTGTTGATGGCTGCGGTCAGCTGGTTACGGACGTGGCTGAGGGGGTCAGCGCCAGAGCCGAGTTTGCTGAGGTCGTCGGCTGCGTAGGCGAAGCCGCGGTGCAGCAGGGTCATGATCTGCTCGTCGGCAGTCACGTTCTGCGCGGTCAGGTAGCCCAGGCCGCCGTTCCAGCTGGAGGTGGAGAGGATCTGGGTTTCCGTGGGAGCGATGGGGTCGAAGAAAGGCACGCGCACGCGGGTGCCGCCAGCGCGGGCGTCCAACGCAGCGTTACGCTGCACAATGCCGCTTTGGATCCACTTCGATTGCTCGAAGATGCCCTCAGCGGTGTACTGAAGAAACTCGGGGCGGGTAACAAGGTTCGAGAGGAAAGTTCCCCCGAAGTTGCTGTTAGAAGCAGACATTGGATAGCTCCAGTGGAGTCATGGTTGGGGATGTGCCCCACAGGGGCTAGGCGCCGGCTTCTGCTTTGAGGAGGCGGGCCTTGTCGGGGTCTTGGTTAAGGAGGAGCATCTGTTGGGTGATGTTCCAGCTGTCCTTTTGCCAAGGGTTGGATTGGCCGGGAAGTGAGCTGGTGCGGGCACTGCCTGCTACACCCATTCCCGCCCGGTTTGTTGCTGCGAAGTGATGTTCGTAGCCGCTACCGGGATTTTTGAGATTGGCGATGTACTCGCCGATCTGAACTTCCACGCCGCCGGCGACAGCCACAGGCTGACCGTCTTTGGCGCGAAGGTTCTCCTGAAGTAAACGATACAGCTGATCGGGGGCTAATGCACCAGCGTTAGACAGTTGCGCAATGGTGGCGGATTTGATTTGTTCTTGTGTGTAGCCTTGGCGGATTTGCTCGGTTTCGGCTTCTTTGGTGGCAAGTTGTTGCTTGAGGTCGGCGACAGTTTGTTGGGCTTCTTCCCAGAGAGTTTTGTATTCGCCAGATTGGGCAAGCTGTTGGGTTTTGGCTTCCTGTTGGGCGGTAGATAGGGCCTCTAGTTGTTTTTGGAGGGTCTCGCGGGTTTCGCGGTCCTTGCGGCGTTCGCCGATAAGCTCGGCGTTCTTTGCACGGAGGGCTTCAAGCTGTTGGGCTAGGTCCGAAGTGTCAGCCACAGGCTGGGGTGCCACAGACTCCACGGGAGTTGGAGGCACGAGTTGGTCTTCGGGCACGATTATGTGTTACAGGGACGTTTCTAGTCTACAAGAGTACTGCCGGGTTCTTCTACTGAACTGGCCTCCTCGGTGATGTCCAACGCGGATCTTCCGGCGGCTTCCTCTTCGTCTTCGATGTTCATGTTGTCGGGGAGGACTTCGCCACGACGCAGGATTTCCAGCAGCGTGGAGTCGCTGATCTTGCCGAGTTGGTTGAGTTGGGTAAGGACAGCAACATCTTGGCCGATCAGGCGGTAGTAGTCGAAGTCGCGGTCGATGGTGATTTCGGGGGGTTCCAGGCCGACGTACTGGGCTGCGAAGGCGAAGGCTTGGTTGAGGGCAGACTCCAGCTCTTGGCTGATGATCGAGAGGACGCTGTTCGACTGGGCTTGGTCGATGCGTTTGGCCTCGGCAGACTCCGCGACGAACTTTTGGCCGAAAAGTTTGGTAACGCCAAGCGTGGACATCTGGGACTCCAAGGATTGGAGTTCGTTCATTTGGGCGTCAAAACTGGTGGCGTCGGCTTGGACGTAGTACGCCTTGTTGCCCGGTTGCATCGCAATGGCGTAGTTGACGCCCATCGTGGCGCTGCCGGTCGTGTCGTCCCAGCCCTCTAGGACAAGGGTGGGCATGGCGGCAATGTGGAGGGCGTGGATTAGGTCGGCTTGGCGCTGGTAATGCGTGATGTTGAGGTTGGCAATGTCGAGGAGGGGTGGTTGGGATACCAGCAGGCCGCGGCGGTTGCTGTAGATCGGAACCAGTGGAATTTCGGGGAGGCTGTAGTCGCCGGTTTCGCTAAATTCAACGATCTCTTGGCCCAGCGTGTAGAGGTCGTAGCGGCCGGGATAAATGACCCGCATTTGCTCGATCTGTTCTTCGCCGAATTCGTTTAGAGGGCGAACGTCGTAGTCGTGGATGCGGACTTGGAGGAGGCGGTTGGTGCCGGATTCTTTGCGCCAGCCCCAGATCTGGGGGGCGTCTACGTGGACGAAGTAAGGGCGGCGGCCCATGGCGCGTTCTTCGGCCAAATTCAAGGCCTCGGTGGCGGCGGGATAGTCCACCAAAATGGCGCTGTGGCCGTAGGTCAGGCTGCTAACTAGGGCGCGGCGGGCATATTCGTTGATGCTGGAGCCGAGGCCGTCGATGTTTTCGGCGAGTTCCAGCCAGTAAGGGTCGCCTTCGATGTGGATGGGCTTGCGCAGGATCGCGCCAGCAGCGGTTTCGATAAGGCGGCTGGTGTAGGGGCTGAGGACGCTGCGCTCTACGCGGGTGGTATAGGCGTCGTCGTCCTCCCGCGGTTCCTGTGGGAGGTAGGTTTCGGAGAGATCGCGGATGTAGTTGGTGCCGCGAGTGACGGCAGCCATGACGCCCCAGTCGGACATCATGGCGATTACGTCCAGGTTGCGGACGAAGGGGGATTCGCTGACTACGGCGCCAGTCGGGGGGATGTTGGCGCTGTAGACCACGGTTTGACTCCTACTTTGTACTTATTTTGGCACCCGCTCACCACTTAACACGGTTGGCCCAGAAGGCGGCAGACATTTTGCCCTTGGAAATGTTGCTGGCGTGACGGGCTTTGAAGGCTTCGCGGCGTTTGCGGTCGGCAGCTGATTCACCCTCGCGTTTGGGTGAACCAGAGACGCCTTGCTGGCCGAAACGGATAAGTTTTACTGTGCTGCCTTCTTTGGCGAGGACAGCGTGGCTTTTGTTGGGATGATTTGGGGTGCGTTTGGGTTTGTTATAACCCTCGAATGTTTCGCCGCGGTATTCAATCATCGTCGTCTTCCTCCTCGTCGTCGGGGTCGGCAATGGGTACCAGCACTTCGATGCCTTGGGCGAGCATTGTGATAAAGCCACCTAATGTTTCGGGTAGGGATGGGGTTTTAAAGGCGAAGGTGGCGTGGGTCAGGCCGTCCTCGGCGTCGATGTCAATGTGGACGCAGCCGCCTGTTACGGTTTGGATGGTCATCAGCTGTCCGAAAGAGAGCCGAGTGTCACAGTAATGGTAGGACCAGGGTTTGTGATGTCTACAACGTTAAAGCTGTAGTCGCGGACAGGTTTGTCTTGTACGAAATACATATAAACGCCGTTGGCGCTAATACGTTGGGCTCCGGCGTGCTTGGTGGTTGCGTTAATTTCTCCGAAGTCGCTGTTGCCCGTAAGACTGCCGCTAAATGAAATGTCGATGTGGCCCGAAATAAAGCCTGTGACTTTGACTTGAAAACAACTGTGACCTGCGGTTACGTTGCTAAAAAACAACACACCAGTGGTTGTGGTACTTTGCGACGGGTAGACGGTTAGCTCGCCGTCGTAGACGATGCCTGCTCCAGTGGCCATGGGTTACTTCGCCTTTTTGCGGGGTTTGGCGGTTTTGGCCGAAGCTTTGAAGGCTGCGGCGGTGGGAGCGCCTTTGGTGCCAGGTTTGCGCGTGGTTTCGCCGCTGCCGGCAGCAATGCGCTTGCGTTTGGCGGCGATATTGGCGTAAAGACCGCGTTTAGCCATTACTTTTTGCCTTTTTTGGTGGTTTTCTTGGGTTTGGCCATGCCGGCCTCGCTCATGGCGATGGCGATTGCCTGTTTGCGGGACTTCACTACGGGGCCTTTTTTGCTGCCCGAGTGTAGTTCGCCTTTGCCGTACTCGCGCATAACCTTGCTGACCTTCTTTTGGGCCTTGGTTTGTTTTTTGGCCATGGTCTTAGTGGTAGTTACCACACACGATAGTTGGTTGGCGCCATGGATTCTGGTTTGGCGAGGTTGAAGGTCTGCAGGCAGAGGTATCCCAGGGCATCGAAGGCGTGGTCTACGCCGAGGTTTTTGTTGGGGAGGCCGGTGCCGGGGGCATAGGTCAGGGTGCGCAGGGATTTGATGAGTTCTTTGCAGCGGGGGTGGATGAAGAGGCGGCGGGTTCCAGAGGCATCGAGTAATGCGGTGTTGACGCAGGTGATCTTGTCGCGGATTTTCCAGGGGGAGCGGGGGCTGGAGACCGTGAAGCCGGATTTGCGCAAAATGTTGTGGTCGGTGGCGCCAACGCCGGCGGTTTTGCGGGCGCCGCCCGTTGGGTCGGGGCAGGCGATAATCCGGCGCTCCACGCCGTAACGGGATTGGACTTCCTCGCAGAAATCCCAGGTGGTGGCGCCGCCGGTCATGATGATTTCGTCGAAGACCCAGAGGACATCGCCTTTTTTGACGGCGCAGATGCCGGACATGGGGTCGATGTTGAAGTCCACCCCCAGCAAAAGGGGTAGAACGGGAAGGTCTTGAACCACCTTGTCGATGTTGTCGTCCGAGAAACTGATCGCGACGAGGCCGCTGAGGTTTTCGAAGCTGGCCTCAAACTCTTGGCGGAAGGTGCGGGGGTCGAGTTGGCTGCGGGCAGCCTCGATTTCTTCCGCAGGGACGTTATCGCCGTCGATGGTGGTGAATTGCCAGCGGCTCCAGTTGGAGTCGCCTTCGTCGGCGTAACACCAGAGGTCGTAGAACCAGCTGGCGGTGCCGTCGGGGGTGGAAATGAAGAGGGCCCAGCCTTGTTTGTCGGCCAAGGCGGGGCGGATTACCTCGAACCAGACTTCGGGGTCCATGAAGGCGGCTTCGTCCAGCACCACGCCCGAAAGGCTGCGGCCCCGCAGGGCCATCGCGTTTTCGGTGCCCTTCAATTCGATGGTGGAACCGTTGACGAGTTCCAGCTTGAGGTCGGTTTCGTTTTTACTCTTGATCCAGGCGCGGGGGACAAGCTTTTTTAGGGCTTTCCAGGCGATGTCTTTCGCCATTCGGTACGTTGGGGCGCAGTAGAAAAAGGTTTCGCCCGGTTTTTCGATTGCTCCACGCAAGAGTTCGATACAGGAGAGGTAGCTTTTGCCGAAGCGGCGGCCTGCAACGAGGACGCGGAAGCGTTTTCGGCTGGTAAACACCTCACCTTGGGCGTGGCGAAGGGTAAGGGCTCCAGCAGAATCGGTCATTTTGTAGTAGGGGGGTACCTTCTAGGGTATTACAGGAATCGAACCCCTGCCCCCTTGTGTGACAGTAGAAGAAAACGAGGATGTGTCAGTAGGTTCCCTAGGTGTAGCCCAGCCCCCGCGAGAGCCGAACCCTACCCCTGGTTCACTTGTACTAGCCCGCCAGTAGGCGTCGGGCCGTGGTGCGGCTGACGCCTAGGCGGTCGGCGATGGCCTGTTGCGTCATGCCGGAGCGACGCCATCGCCTGGCACGTTGTTGGCGAGACTCGCTAGCCCAGAGAAGGATTAGCAAGGGGAGCAGGAGCAGGGCAGCGAGTAGCGCTGCAGCGGTGGTAATGGTGGCCATGGTTTGGCTGTGGTGGTGTGGTGGGCCGGAGGTGGCCGGCCCGTGGTGGTGTCAGTTTTGGATCAGGTCGCCCTTGGTAGTCCAGCCGATGCCGCCAGGCATCAGACCGCGAGCGTAGGGGTAACCATCAACACTGACGCGTAAGACGACAGCATCAGCATCGCAGCGGACGGTAGCAGCGACTGCGCGAGCGTGACTGTTGCTATCCCAGTCGGTAGCAGCGAGACGACCGCCAGTGAACAGCAGGTCGGGATAGGTGTGATGGGTGGTGATGATCATGGGGCGGTTTCCCTTGGTTGACTCTGTAATTGTAGCACACTAGCAGCCCGTGGTGGGCCCGTACTGTCACACTCTGTAACGTAGTGCGGACGTACTAGCGTCCCAGCACCACCAAGCGGCACTCTGCAGCAGACCGGCCGGAATTCTCACAACGGGCCAGCAGTTCAGATGCGGGAGGGGTGGTGAGGCCCCAAGCCAGTGTGGCGGCCATGGCAGCCAAGAAAATGGGAGGGCGGAGAAGGAAGGAGATCATGCCTTGGTTTGGCGTGGTACTCACTGACAATAGAACGGCCCCAGTGCGTGACCAGGGCCTCTGTTGTATCACTTAACAAATGCGGTGAGTCTCGCGGGTCTCACGCCTGCCGCTTGTCTTCAACCGTGATCTGCAGCATGGGGGCCGCGGCTGCCTGCTGTTCTATTCCGGACTCGTTAACGACTTTGCCCAAACTGTCTAGAACCTGCGCGGCAGTCTGTAACTGCCCCTTGCGGATGGCGGCGTTAAACAATTTGGCGCGCATTGTTTGCAGCCTTGCGAGCATATTCTCGCGATCTTTGTTCCAGTCTTCACTGTTCCAGCGGTTCACCACTTCCCAGTCGCGCCAGGCTGTCGCTACAGAGCAGCCCTCACGTTCCGCGTGTTCTAGAACCAGTTGACGAGCGGTGAGACCTTCCAGCTGCCTTTTATACAACCGCTGCTGTCGCTGTTCGATGTAGGCGTTAGGGTTCCGCTTGCCATAAGGTCGCGCGGTTGTTTCTACATCTTCCGGCATAACATCCGGAGACTCATTGATATCGTCCGAATGTTCCGTCATTGTTAGAAACCTAAGCTGTTTGCTTCAATCTTAAGCCACAGAAAAGCCTGACACTAGGCCAGGCCAAGATTCGGTGGTAAGGATTCAAACCGACCGCACCACGTGCCACGAGTTAGGGCTGGCCGGAATCAGCGCGTAGCCGTCGCCGATCTCCAGTTCGCGCCAGGCATCCTCCCAGTCAATGCAGGTATGGGGCCAGCCAAGCTCCCGATTGATCGCCCCGATGTCGTCAGCCAGTTGCATCGCGTAGTCCGCCCCAGCCTGAGCTTCGCTATAACCGTCAGCGGTGCCGCAGTAGGCATCGCACAACTGCTCGGGTTCAATCCCGTGATCCTCGAATGCCTGCAGCAGCAGCGCCGTAGTCCGGCCATCCTCGCAATCAATACAGCGCTCCTCCAGCGCTTCGCGCCAATCCTCTGTAAGCCAGAAGCCGAAGCAGGCGCTATCACCCTCGGACGTGCTGAACTGGAACCCGAAAGGCGCCAACTCGTCTAGACGGCTTTCAGCCCAGCTGAGGGCAACGTCCCAGGCATCACAGGGAGCTTGGCCCACGGGATCGCTTGCATAAGCTGCGGCCTGCTGCAGATCAGAACGGAAGGGCTCGGGTACGTCCTGTCCCAAGCGGTCGAACGCACCTAGAAAGGCATCTGCTAGGTGATCAGCGCGTAATGTGTCAGTGCTCACGGTCCAAGGGAACGTGGCAAGTTGTTCGGGGTTGTAGCGGGTCATAGTTTGAGCCTTAGGGTTGGGTCTCGTGTAAAACACTAGCACGGATCAACGACGCCAGCCAAGAAGCCGGCAGACCCTGATCCAGCTCGAGTCTGTGATCCAGTCGGGGCGGTGTACGGAAGCGGTGACCCCCAGGGCATCCTCTCCGGCAAGATCCCGCCAGAAAGGCGAGAGCCAGAAATCAGACTGAGGATCCAGGCTCAGCCAGCTGGGAACCGCAGCGCCGTCCCCCTCCGCATAGCATCCCGCCAGCTTGTCCAGCAGGTCGCGCAAGTCCCAGCAGGACGCGTGGTATTCGTCGCAAGGGCTGCCGTTCCAGCTGAGCCAGCCATGATCGGCATAGTCTCCCTGTTCTGCAGACTCTGCGGTGACAGTTTCGTAAGTCACCCGGAATGAGCCGTAAGGCTCGGTCGTTCTGAAGATTGTCACGGGATGGTTTCCCTCGGTTGACTGCGCCATCATCGCCACAGCACCAGCCGCTTCGCTGCCATTGTTGTGTAACTTTACAGTCCGGCTCAGCCGCTTGCCTGTGGTGGTACTGTTACAGGGTATCCCCAACCCTTAGGGAACCGTGCAAACCATCACCCGCAAGGGCACCAAGCTAACGGTGCACCTTGCCGCCATTCATAGAGTCCCAGCTGGTCACCCGGAGCCGATAGTGGAGTTCCGGTACCAGGGAGGCATCCTTTGTAGTTCCTACTACCTCTCCACCTTCCTAGCGATTCCAGCCGGTGAAGGGCTGTGGTTGGCAGGCGGCATCGACAATGCGCAACAACTAGAACCCCAGCAAGTCCAGGCCTGTCAGCTGCAGTGCCAAGCATGGATGCAGGAGATGGCGGCATGACTGGTGGCGAATGGACGACTCGAGGCCAGCAACGGGAGGCCCGAGAGGCCGAACGGGAGCACTTGCGGCTGCTGAAGCGGCACCACCGCGACTTGCGGTGGGCTGTTGAGCGCTCCAAGCTGGAGGCTTCGGACTGGGCGGACCTTCTAGCGCTCCAGGCCGAGCTAGGTAAAGAGGGACCCCTACAACTGTGGCGAGAGCTTGTGCCCTACTGGCGTCAGTGCCAAGCCCTTAATGGTGGGGCGGACTTACCGGCAGAGCTTTTTCCACAGGCTACGGGACTTTTTCCGCGCACAAGTGCAGAGGCTCCAGGGGTTGCGGTGAGCGAAGCGAGCCGCCCAGCTGCCCCAGCCACCCGGACTAAAGCCGGCAAAGGATCCCCCCGTAAGGTGCGGTCCGATGCAGGGGTGGCCAAACCCTCCCGCAAGGGTCCCAGCACTAAAGAGGCGGCATGAAACGGCTTGCCTTTCTGTGGTTGATAGTTGGGCTCCAGGCACACGCGCGGCAAGTAACTGCCACGGTATACGACGGCTGGTACCACGGCCGCCAAACAGCGTGTGGGCAGACGTACCAACACTGGGGGGTCAGCGCAGCTCACCCTTGGTTGCCTTGCGGCACGCGTTTGAGGATTCAGCACCAGGGCCGGACCCTTATTGTTCCAGTTACAGACCGCTGTGACTGTGATTCGGTGGATCTATCCGCAGGGGCTGCCCGTAGGTTGGGCGTCCCATTGGATGGAACGGCGACCGTCACAATCCGCTGAGCACCAACCGCACCAGGCCTCCGGGTCTGGTGCTTTTTAGTGTCTGCGGGTGATAACGATTCTCAGTCTCAGTGAGACTCACAAGACACGGCATGAGACCCTGCCCTGATGCACCAGTCGGACCAGGCAGGTATTGGCACTTTTAGAGGGCGAGCCAATACATGAATGGCGTTCCAGTCATGAATGGGTTTTTAGACCCGAGAAATACTGCTCGACCCTTGCCATGAATGAGTTTTTAGCCTGCTCCAGCAGATCACTGTTGAATGTGAAAACGTCGGGGGTGCCGCAGCGGCGGGCGAGGACGACGCTGGCTCCAGCAGGTTTGAGGCCGGTGAGGTGTTCCAGGCCGAGGGCGTACGCTCCGAGCTGGTCGAAGTATGAATGGCCGGGGCCGATGGTTTTGCGTCCCACGCTGGTCTTCCAGTCGGCCACGATCAAGCCTGAATGGCCTTTCAGGCCGATCAAGGCGTCAGCTGTTCCAGCGAAGCCGGCGGGGTGGTGAATGGAGAATTCGGAGGCGAAGATCTCGGTGACGTTCTCTGAGATCCAGTCAGAAAGTGAACGAGCGTAACCTTTAGCGCTAAAACCAACGGAAGGTACGTTCGGACGTACTTTTTTGAGGGCCCACTGCGTTATAGGAGGTGGGATTCGCGCCAACCCACTGTCGTCCCAGTGAATGGCATTGCGCTTGTTTGCAGTGGAGCGTGCCAGCTGCATCGAGGTTTTTAATAGATACTCTGCCTGATTGTGGGTCATGTTGCCTCTATTGGCGGCAACATTACGTTGTTGAGTGGCTTCTACTTCACCAAGGCGAGCTACCCAACGTTCCAGGCCTTTTGTATCGCTTGTTTCTTTGAGAATTCTTGTTACTGAATGGTAGATATTGCCGTGAATGTCTTTATAAATACGCCCGCCGGGGTCGGAAGTGTCGTCGCGTTCCAGCTTCCAACGCCTTAAACCGGCCAGTGTGTCTTGTGTGTTAGGCATTAGATACTTTTTCCCATCTAGACCTTAGGTCAAGGTTGACCGCTTGTCAACAGAGGTTGATGTAATACACGAGCCTCTCTGTCGTATGCAGCACGGGCTTCCTTGGCAGTTTCAAAATGTTCCAAGTAACGTTGCACGCCGTGCACACAGATGAGTGCTCTGTACTTACCTTCCTTTGTCATAGTCCAGCCCTTAACTCCGCTGCGATTGCAGTGATTACCGGAACGGGTTACAGAGCGTAAGTTCCAAGGGGCGTTGTTTGTTCTGTTGTGGTCTATGTGGTCAATTTCTATGGGATCTTCGCCGTGTACCCACTTCCAAACCAGGCGGTGAGCTGCGTACTTCGAGTGTGCAATTTCACCAACGATGTAACCGTTAGAAAATTTGCATCCAAAAGGTTTACCGATGCGTGCCCTGGAAAAATGCTTGTTCCAGTGGAGTGTGCCGGTGAAAGGGTCTAGTGAAAACAGCTCCCACAGGATTTCTGCTGCCGGAAGAGGCTTGTATGCTTTTGCCATCGCCTATGCAGGTAGGTGGTCGGGGGCAGGGTGTTGACGCACCGCTGCCCCACAATTTTACCTATCAGGCAGCCCTAAAGGGATTTCCGCCTGTAAGCAGGCGTGAAATGTCGAAACCCTCGGCTTTGGCCTCAATCCAGGCTGAATCGACGTGCTCTTGGCTGCCTTTTTTACGGGGGGCAGGGCGCACGTTGTATTCGGTGGTAAGGCCGGAACCTTTTTTGCTGATGATGAAGTCCCAGGAAAGTAGATCGGCGTAATCTTCCATCTGGCTGATCGCGTCGATTTCCTTGAGGATCGACTTCTGAGTGATCTGCAGGACTTGAACTTTGCCGGCGTCGTAGACGTAAACAGGCAGGGCTACGAAAAATTTGACATCGGCAGTGCCAGGGCCGCCGCGACCTTCACGGGGCTCGAAGTCACCCATCTCCACCTTGAGGTCGCCTTCGGTGGGCTCGTGGTCAAAGCGGAAGGGCTTGCTTGCACCGTTGGCTGAACCCCAGCACTCCCAGCCTTCCAGGGGCTCATCGGTGAGGAGAGTGAAGCGGACGGAACCACCGTCAGGCAGTTTTGAAAGGGAAAGATAGCCGCCGCCGGTGCCGGAGCTGGAGACGTTGGCTGATGCTTGCTTGGAAAGGAAACCCATTGCGGTTACTGGTGTTTGATGGTCGCCTGAAGGGCAACGTCTACTACAGTAGCACGGGTTGACGCAGGGGGCTACCCTACAAAAACGCCCCACTGCCAGAAGGCGGTGAGGCGAAGTGAACATTCTCGTGTAGGAGTCTACCACTGTGTCCAGTGAGACGCAACAGCTGTTGAATTTTGTGCGCCAGTTGCCGGTGGGCATGGCGTATGCGCCGATTTACAGGGCTGGCAGCAAGCTCCAGTCCGGTAAGGAAAGTAAGGGCAAGGCGCCGCTGGAGCGGAGTCACCATCAGGTGATGGGGCCGGCGGACGTGATGCTCCAGATCGAGCGGAAGCCGGATGTGTTTCGGGCGGTCGGTGTGTTTACCGGGCCTCGCAGTGCGGGACTCGTGATTCTCGATGTGGATCGGAATCTCAGCCGTCTCAAGAAAAAGTGGGGCGAGACGCTGGAGGGTGCTCCAGTCGTTACTTCGACAAAGGCCAATGCGGCTAAGTACCTGTTCCGGGTGCCTGAGGCGCTGTGGCCGGAGGTGCAGGGTTTTGGGTTGTCGGATACCGGGGCTGGGTATGAGGTGCTGTGGGGGCGCCAGGGGCTTCTGTACGGGGCTTATCCGGGCTCTAGCGATGGGAAGGCGCCAGAGGGGCAGTACGGCTTTGAGGGCGATCTGGAGGTCATTCCAGAGGCTCCAGCGTGGTTGCTGGCGGAGATGCGCGAGCGCTGCGGCAAAGAGGTGGCTGATGGTGGCTTCATTAAGAACCGCAAGGCGCTGGATTTCTCGGATCGAGATCCGGCTGAGGTTGCTGAGATTGTGCAGTCGGCCTTGCGGGTGATTCCGGGGCAGGGGGCTGGTAGCCGGGATCATTGGGTGAAGGTGGGCATGGCGATCCACAGCGAGTTGCCCACTGATTTGGGGTTGACGTTGTGGGCGGCGTGGTCGGCTGAGGATCCTGAGTACGCCGAGGAGTGGGCTGGTGCCAACCCCTGCGAGGAGGTGTGGAAGAGCTTTCGGAAGGGGCCGGTGAGCCTTGGGACGCTGTTCTGGATGGCGGACCAGCAGATGCCCGGAAGGCTGTGGCTTTCGGAGGATCTGCGGAAGGTTGTGCAGGAGGCCGAAGCAGATAACGTCACTCGGATTCGGCAGGTAACGCTTACTTATGCCGAGGTGATTAAACGGGCTAAAGATATTCAGCAGATTCATAACCCAGCGGAAGCTTCGCACGCCATGAATGTGTTGGCGTTGGAGGCTGGATACCGTGATGCCGGGGCATTAGAGCGGTTGTTGATCGCTCAGATGCAGTTCGAGCAGCAGGATGACGAGATGGACATGGGCCGGTTGTTAGAAAAGGATCTCAACTTTGAATACTTGATTCCGGATCTGCTGCCTTGTCCTGGCACTGTGATGATTCACGGTGCTGGTGGTGATGGTAAATCTATGTCTGCTTGGACTATTGCCAAACATGTAGCACGGGGTATTCCGTTCTCTGTACGAGGGGATTTAGTACCGGTTAGCGCAGGCTCTGTGCTGATCTTGAATGGTGATCAGAGCGAGGTACAGGTGCAACAGCAGATGCGGGACTTGGACTTTTTACCGTCTGATCCAGTGACTGTTGTTATGGGGTGGGATCTAAATTGGTACTACCGTTTTGTCAAGTTGATTGAGAAGCATCGTCCCAAGCTGGTGATTATTGACTCGATTACGGGTTGTAGTAGAGGTTCGGCTTTTGATGAAAATAAGAAAGAGTTTGCTAGTCCGATTTACTGGTTGGCTAACAACAATGGGCGGACTTTTCCGGCTTGCACCATCCTGTTGATCCACCACGCCAACAAGACGGGTGGTTTCCGCGGCAGCACCGCCATCAGGGACGCTGTGGATGAGGTGTGGGGGCTGCGGCGGCCTGATGCCAGACAGGTGGAGCAGACCGGCTACAACGCCCGTCTGATCACCGTTGAGAAATCCCGGACCGGACGGGATGGTTCCAGGCTGCTGATGAAGCTGGAGAGCGACCTGACGTTCTCCCTGGCGGACTACGTGGAAATGGACGCTGAGAGCGCCAGCCCGGCCTCTGTGGTGGATCGGGTGCTCCAGCGCGTTAGAGCGGCCTTCCCGCGCTCTGTGACGCGCTCTGACCTCGCTGCTGATCCGTTGTGCGGTGGCAGCGTTGCCGGAATCCGTAAAGCGACCCAGCGCTTGGTGTCTCGGGGGCTGATTGA
>ERZ650301.194-NODE-194-length-15873-cov-7.192565_pt1 | contig 15873 bp, 10 predicted proteins | sample MGYA00376237_ERZ650301 | MGnify/ENA primary metagenome ERZ650301 (study PRJEB26733, sample SAMN07839255) | wastewater metagenome | biome: small river; feature: stream; material: water | place: USA: North Carolina | collected 2016-04-05 ...
ATCTCGCGCAGCATGGGTTTGGCGGGGCGCTGACAATACAACCCGTGACAACCCCAGACACCACCACCAAACGCGCGCGCGGTCGACCCAAAAAAACCGAAGACGAGCGCGACGACGGCAACCGCCGCCAAGCCCTCATTTCGGCCGCTGCGCAGCTTTTCAAACTGAAAGGTTATGACGCCACCAGCACGCGAGAAATCGCCACCAAAGTGGGTATGCAAGCGGGCTCGCCTTTCTACCATTTCGGCAACAAGCAAGACTTGCTGTTGGCGGTGATGGTCGAGGGCATGAAGCAGGCCATTGCGCGCCAACACCGCGTGCTCGATGCCCTGCTTTTACAAGCCCCGCACACCACGCCACGGGCGCGATTGCAAGCGCTCGTGCGCCATCACTTTGATGTTTTGCTCGGCCCTGACAGCGACTTCATTCCCGTCATGTTGTACGAATGGCGCTCACTCAACCCCACGCAAAGCCAAGCCATCACCGCCCTCAAAGACGACTACGAGGCCGCTTGGATTCCGGTGTTGCAAGCGCTGCATGACAGCGGAGATTTAAGAGCACCGGTGGGCTTGGCGCGGCTGATGATTTTTGGGGCACTCAACTGGTCGGTGCAATGGTACGAAGCCCCGCTGGCAACGGCGAACAAACGCCAAGCCGCCAAACACGCCACCCTAGATGACCTCACCGCAGCGGCGTTGGATTTGTTTTTAATGGCGCCTGCTGCGCAAAGTCTGTGAAGGCAATTCGGCAAACAAGGCTTTGTAATCTTGCGCAAAACGTCCGAGGTGAAAAAAGCCCCAACGCATCGCCACATCGGTGATGGACGCGTGAGACTCGCGACGCAACAGTTCACGTCGCACAGCGGCCAAGCGCCGCAAAGTCAGATAGCGGCGTGGGCTGACACCAAAGGTCTCACGAAAGGCACGCTCTAAGCGAGACAAACTCGTGCAAGCGGCTTGACACAAGTCTTCCATGCGCACCGACTGCTCATCGCGCCCCTCCAAATACAACTCTGCGCGGCGCACCACATGATGACGCTCGGTAGGCCCCAGCGGCGTCTCGACCGACCCTGCCGCACTCAGGCGAGCGAGCTGTGCAAACAAGCCATCCACCAGTTGATCATGGGCCCATGCGACGGCTGCACTGTCGTAGGTTTCGGCGCTGGGCATGGGGGCCAAAACGGGGGCCAAACTGGCCAAGGTGCGGTACAACTCCGGCGCTTCGCCCGCATTGATGCGGTGGGCTTGACTCGGGCTGTAGGCATGCACCGCCAAGCCCGCTGCGTCTAAGCGCTCACGCGAGACTTGCACCGACAACCATTGCGCTTGCGGCGGCAACGCAGCCAACAACTCGCCGCGTTCAGGAAACACCACGATGTCACCCGTCAAGGCACTGGCCCCCTGCAAACGCCAGTCGCCTTGGCCCTGCAAGGCCATGGCAATCGTCACGCGGTCGCGGCTCAAATCCCCGCGCGCCAAAACCGACAAGGTGTAGCGCCCCCAATCCACCCAACTCTCTGGTGCGGCGGTGTGCGCGATTTGTCCACTGAACTGCCCACACTCCAATTGCACATGCTCTAGCACGCCATCTTGAATGGCCACACTCATCACCTCCGGATCGAAGTCGAGCATGTGCGTGGCCCGCAAAGAAGCAGGCGAGGCAGAAGATTCACACAGCAAGGGCATGCCCATAAAGCAAGGAGTAGGCGTTGAAGCGCTTAATAAATTTATTAAATTTGAGGTTAATCAAAAGCCCCGCCATCGGGCATGCAGGATTTCCCTAGGTGCCAACGCAGCAATCTCACGAAAAACGGATAGTGGTCACCGCAAGGTGTTTCTAAAGTGAAGACATACCACTGGGAGACCACATGACCAAACAACATTGGCTGGCGAGCTACGGCAGCATTCCGCACCACATTCAGCCCCAGGCTTACAGCTCCGTGCTGGCGATGATGGAAGCCGCCATGCAGCGCTACGCGAACTTACCCGCCGTACGCTGCGCCGGTCAAACCCTGACCTACGCCGACCTCGACCGACTTTCGCGAGACTTCGCTGCTTACTTGCAAACCCATTTGGGCATTCGCAAGGGCGACCGCATCGCCGTGATGACCCCAAATTTGCTGGCCTTTCCCATCGCGTTTTTGGGCATCTTGCGCACAGGCGCCGTGCAAGTGAACGTGAACCCGCTGTACACGCCACGCGAGTTGGAACATCAACTCAACGACGCGGGTGCGCAAACCATCCTCGTCTTCAACGGCGTGTCTGCCACCGTGGCCGAGGTGATGGCCAAAACTCAGCTGCGTCATGTCATCACAGCGGGTGTGGGTGACGGCAGCGGCGCGAACTTGCCGAGCCCACCCGTCGATGCACGCCTCACCCACGCCGTGGCGCTGACCGAGGCCTTGGCACAAGGTGCGCACATGAGCCTCACACCGGTCGACGTGCAAAGCGACGACTTGCTGTTTTTGCAATACACCGGTGGCACGACGGGCCTGTCCAAAGGCGCGGCCTTGTCACACGGCAACTTGGTGGCCAACACCGAGCAATTCAAATGCTTCATGCCGCAAGCGTTGCGCCCCGGCGAAGAGGTGATCGTCACCGCCATTCCGCTGTATCACATCTTCGCGTTGATGGTGAACTTCATCACCTACTTCTCGGTCGGCGCTGACAACTGGCTGGTGCCCAACCCACGCGACTTTGACAGCTTTGTAGGCACCCTGAAGGCCGCACGCCCGACGGTGTTCATGGGCGTGAACACCTTGTATGCCGGACTGGTCATGCACCCCGCCACGCGCGAGGTCGATTGGTCGCGTTTGCGTTTGGCGGGCGGGGGTGGCGCGGCCGTGATTGGCGCGGTGTCGGACAAGTGGCAAGCCATCACCGGCACGTTCATTCGCGAAGGCTACGGCTTGTCAGAAACCGGTCCGGTGTTGAGCTTCAACCCCTCACACATCCAAAGCTTTAACGGCACCACGGGCCTGCCCATGCCCTCGACCGACATCAAATTGTTGGATGACCAAGGGCACGAAGTGGCCCTCGGACAAGAAGGTGAAATTTGCGCCAAAGGCCCTCAAGTCATGCGCGGGTACTGGAACCAGCCCGAGGCCAATGCTGCGTCATTCACGCCTGACGGGTATTTCAAAACTGGCGACATTGGCACCTTCGATGCTCAAGGGTTTTTGAAAATCGTGGACCGCAAGAAAGACATGATTTTGGTGTCGGGCTTCAACGTCTATCCCAATGAAATTGAAGCGGTGGCCACCGCATGCGCGGGCGTTGCTGAATGTGCGTGCGTGGGCTTTGCCGATGACAAAACGGGCGAAGCCGTCAAGCTGTTCGTGGTCAAGTCAGCCAACGCAGCCCTGAGCGAAGACGATCTGATCGCGCATTGCCGCCAATCCTTGGCGGCCTACAAAGTTCCCAAAGTCGTGCGCTTCGTCGAGGCGCTGCCCAAGTCCACCGTTGGAAAAATTTTGCGTCGCGAATTGCGCGATGTGGCTTAAAGCCTTCAGCCCTGAATTCAGAAAGAACCTCATGAAGACAATCAACACCCTGTTCACCACCACCGTTTTGGCGCTGGCCACACACGCCGCTTGGGCCCAAGCCCCTGCGGCACCACAAGCCAAAGACGCCACCGCAGCCACGCGCGCCGCCAACCAAAGTGCACGCGCCCAAATGCCCTTGGGTGACAAACAGTCGTTTGAAGACGCCAAGCGCGGCTTGATCGAATCGGCCACCGACCAGCTCATCTTAGGCCCCACCGGTCGCCCCGTCTGGACGCTCAAAGGCTATGAGTTTTTATCGAAAGAAGACGCGCCCGACACCGTGCACCCTGGCCTGTGGCGCCATGCCCGCGTGAACATGGCGAACGGTTTGTTCAAAGTGACCGACCGCATGTACCAAGTGCGCGGCTTTGATTTGTCGAACATGACCATCATTGAAGGCGACACGGGCTTGATCGTGGTCGACCCTTTGGTGTCCACCGAAACAGCCAAAGCAGCGCTTGATTTGTTTTACAAACACCGCCCCCGTAAACCCGTGGTGGCCGTGATTTATTCGCACAGCCATGTGGACCACTTTGGCGGCGTGCGCGGCGTGGTCAACGGCGACGATGTGACTGCAGGCAAAGTGAAAATCATTGCGCCGGCAGGTTTCATGGAAGAAGCGGTGGGGGAGAACGTGATCGCGGGCAACGCCATGTCACGTCGAGCCATGTACCAGTTTGGCATGCTCTTGCCGCGCAATGAAAAGGGCCAAGTCGATGCGGGTTTGGGCAAGCCCACAGCACCAGGCACCATCAGTTTGATCGCCCCCACGCAGCTGATTGAAAAGCCCGTGGAGAAGCATCGCATCGACGGCATTGACATCGTCTTTGAACTCACACCCGGCGCCGAAGCCCCCGCCGAAATGATCATGTACCACCCCCAATTCAAGGTGTTGAATATGACCGAGATCGCCACCCAAAACATGCACAACCTCTTGCCCATGCGTGGCGCGTTGGTGCGTGATGCCCTGTCGTGGTCCAAGTACATCGGTGGCGCGCTGCAACGCTACGGTGACAAAAGCGACGTGATGATTGCCCAACACAACTGGCCCGTGTGGGGAGGTGACCGCCTGCAGCGCACACTGAAAAACCAGCGCGACACCTACAAGTTTTTGCATGACCAAACCGTGCGCTTGATGAACCACGGTTACGTGGCGTCTGAAATTGCTGAGAACATTCAAATGCCACCGAGCTTGTCGCAAGACTGGTCCACACACCCGTTTTATGGCCACTTGAAACACAACATCAAAGCCATCTACCAACGTTATTTGGGCTACTACGACGGCAACCCCGTCAACCTCGAAGCCTTGCCCCCCGCACCCGCAGCCAAGAAAACCATCGAGTACATGGGCGGTGCCGATGCCGTGCTCAAACGTGCGCGTGAAGACTTTGCGCGCGGCGAATACCGCTGGGTGGCACAGGTCACCTCACAGCTGGTATTTGCAGACGCCACCAACCAAGAAGCCCGCACCTTAGGCGCTGAAGCCTATGAGCAGTTGGGCTACCAAATGGAGTCCGCCACCGCACGCAACGCGTTCTTGCAAGGCGCCGCGGAGTTGCGCAACGGCGTGCCTAAGTTGCCCTCGTTTGTCTCGGCCTCGCCCGACGTGATTCGGGCGCTGCCGCTCGACATGTTCTTTGACTTCTTGGGCGTGCGCTTGAACGGTGACAAAGCACAAGGCAAAACCATGGCCTTGAACTGGCACTTCACGGACACCCAGCAAAAGTACGTGCTCAACCTTGAAAACAGTGCGCTGACCTACATGGCAGATGCCCAAGTTCCCAACGCCGATGCAACCTTGACGCTCAGCCGCGCCACGCTGGATGACATCTCGTTGCAAAAAACCACCTTCCCTGCGGCACTGCAAGCAGGCTTGATTGTGGTCTCCGGCAAGCGTGAAAAAGTGGGGGAATTGCTGGGCATGTTGGAGTCGTTCAGCGTGGGCTTCCCCATGGTTGAACCTCGCACCCCGCGCTAAGGAATCACCATGGACCAAAGCTATGACTACATCGTGGTCGGTGCGGGCTCCGCGGGTTGCGTGTTGGCCAGCCGCCTGAGCGAAGACCCCACCGTCAGCGTCTGCTTGCTGGAGGTGGGCGGACCCGACAGCAGCATGCTGATTCACATGCCCGCAGGTATCGTGGCGATGGTGCCCACCAAGATCAACAACTGGGCCTTCAACACCGTGCCTCAACCCGGCTTGAACGGCCGACGGGGCTACCAGCCGCGCGGCAAAACCTTGGGCGGCTCCAGCTCTATCAACGCCATGCTGTACGTGCGCGGCCACCGCAGTGACTACGACCATTGGGCCTCGTTGGGCAACACCGGTTGGTCTTACGACGAGGTGCTGCCGTATTTCAAAAAGTCAGAGCACAACGAAACACACCAAGACGCGTTTCACGGCCAAGGCGGTCCGCTCAACGTGGCAGAGTTGCGTCAAGCCAGTTCACTCAATGCGATGTTTTTGGAGTCCGCGCGTTTGTGTGGCATTCCGGCGGTCCACGACTACAACGGTGCCACGCAATTCGGCGCGTTCATGTACCAAGTGACGCAAAAAAGTGGCGAGCGTTGCAGCGCAGCCAAAGGCTACCTCACCCCCAACTTGAACCGGTCGAACTTGACCGTGATGACCGGCGCCTTGACGCAAAAAATTGTGTTGGAAGGTCGCCGCGCTGTCGGCGTGCAAGCGCGCATCAAGGGACAAGACTTCACGCTGAAAGCGCGTCGTGAGGTGCTGCTGAGTTCGGGCGCTTTTGGCTCACCGCAGCTGCTGCAACTCTCAGGCATCGGGCCTGGGGCGTTGCTGCAATCGAAGGGCATTGCCACCGCCGTCGACTTGCCCGGCGTTGGCCAGAATTTGCAAGACCACATTGACTACGTCTTCAGCTACCGCACAACCAGCAACACCGATACCTTGGGGCTGTCGTTGCCAGGCGCCGTCCGCATGATGAAGGGCATCGCGCAATGGAAACGTGAACGTCAAGGCATGATGACGTCGTCAATTGCCGAATCAGGTGCGTTCTTTCGCAGCCGCCCCGACGTAGACGTGCCCGACCTGCAACTGGTGTTTGTGCAAGGCATCGTCGACGACCACGCACGCAAACAGCACCTCGGTCATGGCTACAGCTGCCACGTCACGGTGCTGCGTCCGCAAAGTCGCGGCACGGTGGAAATTGCGTCACCCGACGCCTCCGACCACCCACGGATTGACCCCCAATTTTTAAGCGCCTCCGCAGATTTCGACACCCTGTTGGCTGGGGCCCACGCACAACGCCGCATTCTCGATGCATCACCCTTTGATGGGGTGCGTGGCAAAGCGCTCTACGCGCTGGATCAAAACGATGCACGCGCCGTCGAACAAGACATTCGCAACCGCGCAGACACCCAATATCACCCCGTGGGCACTTGCAAAATGGGCCACGATTTGATGGCGGTGGTCGACGATCAGTTGCGGGTGCACGGCGTGCAAGGCCTGCGGGTGGTGGATGCGTCAATCATGCCCACCTTGATTGGCGGCAACACCAATGCGCCCACCCTCATGATTGCGGAGAAGGCGGCGGACTTGATTCGCGCTGCGCACTGAGCGTCTGCCCCATCGCCCAACGGCAGGCCAGTGCACCCCACACGCTGGCCATGCCAACGCCTAGCGCGAGCAGAAGTTGCTCAGCGTCTAGCGATGCAAACTTAAGCGGCTGGGCAAACCACGGCACATACAGGCATGACAACACGCCCGCAAGCGTGCAGCCCATCACCCAAGCCGACACATCGTTGCGCACGCTCAAACCTTGCAACAGTTGCCCCGCCTGTGTGCGGTTGACCCACATGAGCATGATGTTGGACATCACCAAGGTGGTGAAGACCATGGCACGGCTGTGCTCAGGTGACAAACCCAACGCCAACACATACGTCACACCGGTGGCGACCATGACCGACAGGCCTTGACCCAACGCCCCCAGCACAGCGCGTGTGCCAAAGAGCGGGGCGTACCGATCGCGCGGCGGGCGCTGCATGACATCGGAATCGGCAGGCTCGTTTTCAAAGGCGATGGAACACGAGGGGTCGATGATGAGTTCTAGCAATGCAATGTGCAGCGGCATCAACAACGGCGGCAACGCAAACAACATGGGCACCAACGCCAAGCACGCAATTGGAATGTGGATGGCAAAGATGTAGGCCATCGATTTTTGCAAGTTGCCATAAATGCGTCGTCCTGCGCGAATGCCCTGAACAATGGAGGCAAAGTTGTCGTCCACCAACACCAAAGAAGCGGCTTCGCGGGCGACATCGGTGCCACGCAAACCCATGGCGACACCGACGTGCGCGGCGCGCAGTGCGGGCGCATCGTTCACGCCATCGCCGGTCATCGCGACCACGTCCCCGTTGCGTTTGAGGGCCTCCACGATTCGCAGTTTTTGATGGGGGGAGATGCGCGCACACACACGGGTCTCGCGAATCGTCTGACTCAGCACCTCGTCCGACATCGCATCGATGTCATCACCGGTCAAGGTCACGCCGCTGCGCAGGCCGGCTTGGTTGGCGATGACGCGCGCCGTCGCAGGATAGTCACCGGTGATCATGATCACCTGAATCCCTGCCGAGTAAGCATCTGCCACGGCTTGCGGAATTTCTGCCCGCAACGGGTCGCTCAGCCCCACCAAGCCCAACCACGCAAACTCAAAGTCGTGCTCAGACGCGGGCCAGTCATGGCCTTCAAACACACCTTGCGCCACAGCCAATACGCGCAAGCCTTGGGCCGCCATGTCATTCACCGCGTGGGCCCACTGCGCTTGAAGCTCGGGCGACATGTGGCACAAACTCATCACCGCTTCAGGGGCACCTTTCGCCGACACCGTCTGCACGCCGCCTTCGCTGGCCTGCCAAACATGCGACATGGCGCGCAACGCGGGGCTGAGGGCATAGGTTTGCACCAAGCGCCAGTCGCGGTGCAGATGCTCGGTGTCCTGCAAAAACTGTTGGCCAAGCTGATGAAACGCCACTTCCATCGGGTCAAACGGGCGCTCGGCGCTGGCCAAAATCGCGTGTTCCACCAAGCCATGAAACGCCTCGGGCAAAACCTCCTCTGACTTGCCTTTGGCGCTGAGTTGGGCCAAGTTCAACACGGTGGGTTGGTGCGCATTGCCCACGGCCAAGGCCGATACCGTCATGCGGTTTTCGGTCAGGGTGCCGGTTTTGTCGGTACACAACACGGTGATCGCGCCCAAGGTTTCGATGGCATTGAGGCGGCGCGTCAGCACACCTTCTTGCGCCAAGCGACGCGCCCCCAAAGCGGGCATCAAAGCCAAGACCACGGGGTATTCCTCGGGCAAGATGGCCATCGCCAAGGCGATGCCCGACAACAACGCAGGCACCCACGCGCCATCTCGCAGCCCCAAGGTAAAGACCGTAACGCCACACAAAAAGAATGTGATGCATGCCAACACTTTGACCAACTGCGCTGTTTGCTCTTGCAGCGGTGTGACCTCGTCTCCAATTTGATTCAGTGTGGCGCCAATGCGGCCCATTTGGCCGTGCATACCCGTGGCAGTCACACGCAAGGTGCCGTGCCCCCGCACGACAAACGTGCCCGCAAACACAGTCGGTTGATCGTCGCCACCGATGGATGGTTTTGCTGCGGCCGCAGCATCAAAGTCAGCACCAACTTTGCCAACCGTGAGCGATTCACCCGTCAACATCGACTCGTCGACCTGCATTTGGTCCGCTTGAATCAGCCAGCCATCTGCGGCGATGCGATCGCCCTCTGAGATCAACAGCAAGTCGCCCACCACGACCTCGCGTGACGGAATTTTCAGACGCTGCCCATCGCGTACCACCTGTGCAAAAGGTTGGCTCAATTGGCGCAATGCATCAATGGCAGCTTCTGATTTGCCTTCTTGATAAAACGTCAACACCAACACCGCCAAGACGAACACACACAGCGTCACGCCCTCGGCCAAATCACCCAAGACAAGATAAAGCACAGCCGCCAGCACGAGCAGCGCAAACATCGGCTGACGCAACATGCCCCACAAGCGGCGCAGGAATCCAAGACGCTGCGTGGCATCGAGCTCATTCGGACCGTCGATGACCAGTTGTTTGCGGGCTTGCTCAGCGGTCAGTCCGGTGTGTGGTTCACATGGGTGTGTCATTTCAAAATGATGCACCGGAATGCCTGCACTGACCTAGGTCATGTGCATTTTTCATGCATTTACTTGCAACTCTTTGTACGGTAAAAAACAGTCACCCACCATCTTCTCGGCTAGATTCAGGTGCGTTTATTTTTAAAGGGGAACTGCCATGATCCAAAAAACAGCTGTATTCACACACATCGGCCTTGCAACGTGCACCGTTGCGGCTTTGTTAACGGGCTGTGCCACAGCAACCCCTGAACAAAAGGGTGCAGGCACGGGGGCACTGATCGGTGCCGTGGCCGGCCAAATTTTGGGCCACGATTCACGCTCTACCGCCATCGGTGCGGGCTTGGGCGCTTTGGGCGGTTATGTCTGGTCGAAGAACATGGAAGACAAAAAACGCGCCATGGAACAAGCCACGGCCGGCACGGGCACGGTGGTGACACAAACCGCAGACAACCAGCTCAAGCTGACGATTCCGAACGACATCTCGTTTGACACGGGACGCCATGACATCAAGCCTAATTTGCGCCCGATCTTGGACCAATTCGCCCAAGGTCTCGCCCAACAGCCAAGCACCGAAGTGCGCATCATCGGGCACACCGACAACACAGGCCGCGATGCGGTCAATAACCCACTGTCACTGAACCGGGCACAAAGCGCACGCGACTATTTGGTGGCACGCGGCGTGAGTGCCAACCGCATCACCATCGATGGCCGCGGCGAGCGCGAACCCATTGCCGACAACTCAACCGAAGCCGGTCGCGCCCGTAACCGTCGGATCGAGATTTTCTTGGCTGAACGTGCACAGGGGCGGTGACGATAAGATTCGACCTATGAAACATCGCTGCGCCCTCCAGTCACCTCCACTGAAATGATGTCGTGACTTCGCCGCTCTCCGTCGACCAATGGCAACTGTTTCTTCAGATCGCGGAGTGCGGCAGCTTGACGGTCACTGCTGCGGCACGCGATGTAGCCCAATCGGCCATCAGCCGCCAGCTTGGCGCCATCGAACGCGCGTGTGGCGGAAAACTCTTTGAACGCACGGCGCGCGGTGTGCGCCTGAACGAGATCGGGCAGCGGCTCTACCCGCGCGTCAAGACATGGGTGACGGCGGGACAACTCCTCACCGAAGACGCGACGGGCTTGCTCAGAGAGCCCGTTGGGGTGGTTCGCATCGGCATCATCGACTCTTTGGCCGAATCGCTGTGTGGCCCGATCCACGCCGAAATGGAACGCCTGTTCCCCAAGGTCCGGTTGCATTTGGTCAGCGGCATGAGCGGTCGCGTTTCTGCCCGCCTTGAAAACGGAGAGCTCGACATCGCGCTTTTTTCCGAAAACACACGAGGTCGCAGCGGAAGAGGAGACGGTATCGCCAGAATGCCGCATGTCTTGATCAGCGCACCCGGGGACCGATTGACGGCCGCAGAGACGATCCCGTTCGACCAGTTGCACAACATGCCGCTGGTCATTCCAGGTCGCCCCTATGCTTTTCACAACGTTCTAGAGCATTGGGCGGGGCGTCGTGGCATTCAACTCAACATCCGACTCGAATGCGACAGCCTGAATCTTCAAAAGAAATTGGTTAGCGCTGGTGGTATTTATGCCATCGTCGGCATGAGCGCCATACGCGCGGAAGTTGCGCGGCATGAACTGCAGGCGGCCCGCATCGTCCAGCCGAGCTTGGACCGCAACATCGTGCTGCGGCTTTCGTCACACGCGGCACCAACGGAGGCATGCCAAGCAGTTCACGCCGTTGTGAGCCGTCATGTGAAACAAGTATTGCCCACATTGACGCAATGGATGACCGAAGGTCATTAGCCTTAGAGAATCGGCATCAGTCAGGTATATCTTCAGAAGCATGGGTCTCGTGCTTGTCGAGGTAATACCTGACGAAAAATCGCGGAATAAGATCACAAAGTGCTTGGCAATGTGAGCCCTGTTTCGGCACATCAATCACGGAGACACCCCATGAGATTCGTCACTGGTCGATCGCTGCGTTTGGGCGAGGGCTTCACGCAAGCCCCCTTCAAGCGTCGCACCTTGCTTCACGCGACATCCGCAGCCCTAGCCGCAGCCATGTTGCCCACAGCCGTTCGGGCGCAGTCCCCCTATCCAACCAAAGCCATCACGCTGATTGTCCCGAACCCACCCGGTGGCAACACAGACATCCTGGCCCGGATTGTCTCGGTGCCCCTGGCCAGGGCACTCGGTCAGCCCGTGGTCGTGGAAAACCGCGCAGGTGCTGGCGGCGTGATCGGCATGACGGCCGCAGCCCGCGCCACCGCCGATGGTCACACCCTCGGACTTGGCAATCTGAGCGACCTGGTGGTGAGCCGTTACGCGCAGCCCAACGTGCCCTACGATCCGGCGAAAGACTTTGCCCCGGTGTCGACCTTGGCGAAAGTGTCCATCGTCGTGACTTGCCTGCCGACTTTTCCGGCGAAGTCGTTTCAGGAATTTCTGACACTGGCCAAGGCCAACCCGGGCAAGTACAAGTGCGGCACGGCAGGCAATGGCACCATGGGTCATCTGTGCCTCGAAGCGTTGCAGGCCGCGGCGGGTCTCGACATCGTGCATGTCCCGTACCGTGGTGGCGCGCCAGCGCTCAATGACTTGCTCGGCGGGCATATCGATGTGTTGATTGATGGCAGCGCCTTGTCGCAGGTCAAGGCTGGCAAACTGAAAGCGCTGGCCGTGACCGCTGAACGCGTTGCGGTACTGCCGAACGTGCCCACGATCGGGGAATCGGGCGTGCCGGGCTTCTCGTTCGGCAACTACTGGGGCTTGCTGATGCCGACCGGCTCGCCCGCAGCGGCAGTGACACGGATCAATGCCGAGATCAAGCGCCTCTTGGAGCAGCCTGAAATCCGCCAGCAACTGGAAAGCGCAGGATTTTCCCCATTCGCATCAACGCCCGTGGAGTATGGCCAAGCGCTGCAAAAGTCCTACGAGCAAATTGGTCAACTCGTGAAAAAGGCCAAGATCACCTTCGACTGATCCCCAGACACCAAGCGGTGCCTATTGAATTCAAGACACATGGCAAACAAACCCAACGTACTCCTGATCCTGGCCGATGACATGGGGTTCTCCGACATCGGCTGTTACGGCAGCGAGATTGAAACGCCCCACATCGACCGATTGGCCGCTGGGGGTGTGCGTTTTTCACAGTTCTACAACACCGCACGTTGCAGCCCGTCTAGGGCCTCGTTGTTGACGGGCCTGCATCCGCACCAGACGGGAATTGGCATCCTCACGAAAGACGATCGCCCGCATGGCTACGCCGGCTCCCTGAACGACCGTTGCATCACCGTTGCTGAAATTCTGTCCGATGCTGGGTATGCGACATCTCTCGTTGGGAAGTGGCATCTGGCCTCGAACATTCGGCAGGTCAACGATGCATGGCCGACGCGACGCGGGTTCGGTCACTTTTACGGAACGCTCGCGGGGTCGTGCTCGTATTTCCAGCCCGCATCACTCACGCGCGGTGAACGCAACGTCGAAGCTGAAGCGACGGAAAAGTCGGACTACTACTACACCGACGCGATCACCCAAGAAGCCTGCACTTTCGTGCGTGAACAGTCAGAGGTCGGCCAGCCGTTCTTCATGTATGTCGCCTACACCGCGCCGCACTGGCCTTTGCAGGCGAGCGAAGAGGACATCGCCAAATTCCGTGGCCGTTACGACGAAGGTTGGGATGTGCTGCGTGAACGGCGAATGCAACGGCTGCGTGAATCCGGCCTGCTGGCGGATGCGGTGAAGGAATGCGAGCGCGATCCCGCGGAGCCTGCCTGGGAAGATGCGCAGGACAAAGCTTGGGAGGCTCGCCGCATGGAGGTGTATGCAGCGCAAATACACCGGATGGACCAGGGAATCGGCGGCATTCTGGCCACACTCGAAGAAACGGGTCAGCTTGAGAACACCCTGGTGTTCTTCATGTCGGACAACGGGGCTTGCGCTGAAGTGCTTCCGCTGGACGGCAGTGCCGAAGCGTTTATCAAGCGCAGGCCGGACCTCGATCGTCTGAAGCCACGCAATGGCCGTGATCTGAAGGTCGGCAACGAGCCTGCCATCGTTCCTGGGCCGGAGGACACCTATGCAAGCTATGGCCGCGCCTGGGCCAACCTGTCCAATACGCCTTTTCGGCTCTACAAGCGCTGGACGCATGAGGGTGGCATCTCCACCCCCTTGATCGTGCACTGGCCCGCAGGTGGACTGGCCCATGGCGCCATTGTTCGGGCCCCCTTTCAGCTGACCGATGTGCTGCCAACCATCCTAGAAGCCACGCAAGTCCCCTACCCAGACAACAACAAGGGCCGCGATATTCCGCCAGGCGAAGGCTGCAGCCTCCTGTCGGCTTTGCGCGGCCACCAGCCCACCGACCACACCTTGTATTGGGAACACACAGGTAACGCTGCGATCCGTCGCGGGCGCTGGAAACTGGTGCGCGAGTACCCCAACCCTTGGGAGCTTTATGACATGGACACCGATCGGGCCGAGAACACGAACCTAACGACACAGCAGCCGGCCATCGTCGGCGAACTGATCGCGCAGTGGGAGACCTGGGCTCAACGGGTGGGGGTGGTGCCGTGGGATGACGTGTTGGCGGGTTACCGCGCCGGTGGAAAAGACGAGGCAGAAGCGGCCGGTTGATCGGCTGAAAAAACGCAACGTCCGACCCCAAGGAAAGGCATCGCCAAAAGAATCCCCAAATTGTGGCGATCTTTATTTATTTGGTGCATTTTTTGCTTGAATTAGGTGCGCCTCTCATGAGGCGATTAAAAACGCACCAAAAAAGAACATTCAAGACAAGGAAATAGTTATGGACGCACACAAACAGGGCGCGGATGCTTTGTTCATTCTGCTCGGCGCAATCATGGTGCTTGCCATGCACGCCGGCTTTGCCTTTTTAGAGCTAGGCACAGTTCGGAAAAAAAACCAAGTCAACGCCTTGGTCAAAATTTTGGTGGACTTTTGCGTGTCCACCGTGGCTTATTTTGTGGTCGGCTATGGCGTGGCTTACGGCGCGAGTTTCATGGTCGGCGCGGAATCATTGGCTGATAAAAATGGCTATGAGTTGGTGAAGTTTTTCTTCCTTCTGACCTTTGCCGCAGCCATTCCCGCCATCATCTCGGGCGGTATCGCAGAACGTGCCAAATTTTGGCCACAATTGTTGGCAACCGCCGTGATTGTGGGTTTTGTGTACCCCTTCTTTGAAGGCATTGCATGGAACCAGCACTTTGGCTTTCAAGCATGGCTGAAGGCCTTCACAGGCGAAGAGTTTCACGATTTTGCTGGCTCTGTGGTCGTGCACGCCGTGGGTGGGTGGATTGCTTTGCCCGCGGTGCTGTTGCTCGGCGCACGCAGCAACCGTTACCGCAAGGACGGCGCGATTTCGGCGCATCCCCCTTCAAGCATTCCATTCCTCGCTTTGGGCGCATGGATTTTGATCGTGGGCTGGTTTGGCTTCAACGTGATGAGCGCACAAACTCTGGACAAAATTTCAGGCTTGGTGGCGGTCAACTCATTGATGGCCATGGTCGGTGGCACATTGGTGGCCTTGCTCTTGGGCAAGAATGACCCAGGCTTTGTGCACAACGGTCCCTTGGCTGGCTTGGTGGCTGTGTGTGCAGGTTCTGACTTGATGCACCCCATGGGCGCCTTGGTGGTGGGCGCTGTGGCCGGTGCCATCTTTGTGGTGATGTTCACCTTGACCCAAAACAAATGGCGCGTCGACGATGTCTTGGGCGTCTGGCCCTTGCACGGACTCTGCGGCACTTGGGGTGGCATTGCCGCCGGTATTTTTGGTGCCCAATCGATGGGTGGCTTAGGCGGCGTGAGCTTCACCGCTCAATTGGCAGGCACGGCACTCGGTGTGGTGTGGGCACTGCTGGGAGGCTTTGTGGTCTACGGCGTATTGAAAGCGACACTCGGTTTACGCATGAGCCAAGAAGAAGAATTTGAAGGCGCAGACTTGTCTATTCACAAGATCAGCGCGTCTCCAGACCGCGAATCGAGCTGGTAAGCCGCATGAATTGTGGTTTTTCAGTGATTTATTCGTTCGAATACTGGAAAACGCTTGGTTTTATGGGGTGCTTGTGCCCCATAATGACCGTTGCCGTGTTTTAACCTGAGTTTTGACACGGTGTATTTGGTGATCGGTCAGTTTCGGTTCGGGACTCCATCGCTTTGTTTTTGTGT
>ERZ650301.195-NODE-195-length-15834-cov-11.011915_pt1 | contig 15834 bp, 13 predicted proteins | sample MGYA00376237_ERZ650301 | MGnify/ENA primary metagenome ERZ650301 (study PRJEB26733, sample SAMN07839255) | wastewater metagenome | biome: small river; feature: stream; material: water | place: USA: North Carolina | collected 2016-04-05 ...
TCGGCGGAAACGCCCCCTACGTAGAGGAACTCTACGAATCCTACTTGCACGATCCGGCTTCAGTAGCCGATCATTGGCGAGACTATTTTGATAATGTGAAGCAGATTCCAGCAGTTGATGGTTCCTCTCGAACTGATATTGCCCATGGACCTATTGTTGCTTCCTTTGCTGAACGCGCTAAGCAGGGCCCAATCAGAACGATTTCTGATTCTGCTGATTCTGAGTTGGGTCGTAAGCGCGTTGCTGTTCAACAGCTTATTGCCGCATATCGCAACGTCGGTAATCGCTGGGCTAATTTAGATCCATTAAAGCGTACAGAGCGCCAGGATATTCCTGAGTTAGACCCGGCCTTCTATGGCTTTACTGATGGCGATATGGATATCGTCTTCAATACAAGTAATACATTCTTCGGTAAGAATGAAATGTCTTTGCGCGATTTGCTGCAGGCATTGCGTGAAACTTATTGCGGCACGATCGGTGTCGAGTTTATGTTTATTGCCGACCAGAAGATCAAAAAGTGGTGGCAAGAAAAATTAGAGTCCATTCGTTCAACGCCACAATTTAACGTGGATGAGAAACGTCAAATCTTGGATCGCATTACTGCGGCTGAGGGTTTGGAGCGTTATCTTCAGGCTAAGTACGTTGGCCAAAAGCGATTCTCTCTTGAGGGCGGCGAAAGCTTTATCGCCTGTATGGATGAGTTGATTCGTGACTCAGGTAACAAGGGTATTCAAGAGATCGTCATTGGCATGGCCCACCGTGGCCGTTTAAATGTACTGGTGAATACCTTGGGCAAAATGCCTAAAGACCTATTTGCCGAGTTTGAGCACAAAGGCCCGGAAACATTGCCTGCTGGTGATGTGAAGTATCACCAGGGTTTCTCAAGCGATATCTCTACACCTGGTGGTCCGGTGCATTTGTCTCTAGCATTTAACCCATCTCATTTAGAAATCGTTAACCCAGTGGTTGAGGGTTCTGCTCGCGCTCGTATGGAACGTCGTGGCGATATGCTCGGTCTTCAAGTGATGCCAGTCTTGGTTCACGGTGATGCGGCGATTGCTGGGCAGGGCGTAATGCAAGAAACATTAGCAATGTCAGAGGTTCGTGGTTACTCCACGGGCGGCACAATTCACATTGTTATCAATAATCAAATTGGTTTCACAACTTCTGATCCGCGCGACTTGCGTTCAAGCTTGTATTGCACGGACATTATGAAGATTGTGGATGCCCCTGTATTGCATGTGAATGGTGATGATCCTGAGGCGGTAGTCTTGGCAACCAAGTTGGCTGTTGAGTTCCGCATGAAGTTTCATAAGGATGTTGCGATTGACATTATTTGCTTCCGTAAACTTGGTCACAACGAGCAAGATACGCCTGCAATGACTCAGCCTTTAATGTACAAAATCATTGCTGCACACCCAGGCACACGTAAGTTATATGCCGATAAATTAGAAACTCAGGGTGTATTGCCTGCTGGTACCGGTGACCTTATGGTTAAAGAGTACCGCGCTGCAATGGATGAGGGTAAGCAGACTTCTGATCCGGTATTAAGTAACTTCAAAGGTAAGTTTGCTGTTGATTGGTCCCCGTTCTTAAATAAGAAGTGGACTGATGAAGCTGATACTGCAATTCCGCTTACTGAGTGGAAGCGTTTGGCTGAAAAGATTTCAACCATTCCTGAGGGTTTCAAAGCACATCCGTTGGTTGCTAAGGTTTATAACGATCGTGCGGCAATGGGACGTGGTGAAGTTAATATCGACTGGGGTATGGGTGAGCATATGGCTTTCGCATCCTTGGTTGCTAGCGGTTATCCGGTGCGTTTATCTGGCGAAGATAGTGGACGCGGTACCTTTACCCACCGTCATGCGGTATTGCATGAGCAAAATCGCGAGAAATGGGATACCGGTACTTATATTGCACTTCAGCATGTCACCAAAGATCAAGCACCATTCGTGGTGATTGACTCGATTCTCTCTGAAGAGGCTGTACTTGGTTTTGAATATGGTTACGCCGCCGCTGAACCAAACACCTTGACTATCTGGGAAGCTCAGTTCGGCGACTTTGCTAACGGCGCTCAAGTGGTAATTGATCAATTTATCGCTTCAGGAGAGGTGAAGTGGGGCCGTGCAAATGGCTTGGTCATGATGTTGCCGCATGGTTATGAAGGTCAAGGCCCTGAGCATTCATCCGCACGCTTGGAACGTTTTATGCAGCTGTGTGCTGATACCAACATGCAGGTGATTCAGCCAACGACTGCATCGCAAATCTTCCACGTATTGCGCCGTCAAATGATTCGTCAGTTCCGCAAACCGCTGATCTTGATGACACCAAAATCTTTGCTTCGTAATAAAGAAGCTGCCTCACCATTAACGGAATTCACAAAGGGCGGTTTCCAAACCATCTTGCCTGAGCGTGATGAGTCTATTGATGGCAAGAAGGTAACGCGTTTGGTGATGTGTTCCGGTAAGGTCTATTACGACTTAGCTAAAACACGCACCGAGAAGAATATTGATGATGTTGCCATTATTCGCTTGGAGCAACTGTATCCGTTCCCGCATAAAGCATTGACTGCTGAGTTGAAGAAGTATCCGAATCTGCAAGAGGTTGTGTGGTGTCAAGATGAGCCACAAAACCAAGGTGCTTGGTTCTTTGTTCAGCACAATATTCTGGAGAACATGTCTGAGGGTGCGAAGCTGGCATATGCGGGTCGTCCAGCATCTGCTTCACCTGCTTGTGGATATGCTCACTTGCATCAAGAACAGCAGAAATCTCTTCTCACTGCAGCATTCGCAAAACTAAAGGGTTATGTCATTACGAAGTAATCGTAGACGTCACTCAATATACAAACACTAAATAGGATTAATCATGGCTATTTTTGAAGTTAAAGTTCCCCAACTCTCCGAGTCAGTAGCAGAAGCTACTTTGTTGCAATGGAAAAAGAAAGTCGGCGATGCCGTCGGTCAAGATGAAATCTTGATTGAAATTGAAACTGACAAGGTAGTGCTAGAAGTTCCGGCGCCATCTGCTGGTGTTATTACAGAGATCGTCGTTGCTGATGGCGGCACTGTAGTTGCTGAGCAATTGATTGCAAAGATTGACAGCACAGCTGTTGCTTCAGCCGCTCCCGCGGCTGCTGCACCTGCTCCTGCAGCAGCCCCAGCTGCCGCTCCAGCGCCAGCTAAAGCTGCTCCTGCGGCAAAGTCATCTGGCGCAGCTGCCGCACCTTCAGCGGCAAAAATCCTCGCTGAGAAAAATATCGATGCTGGTCAAGTTGCTGGCTCCGGACGTGATGGTCGCATTACTAAGGGTGATGCATTAAATGCTTCCGCTGGGGGCTCAACTTCTGCTGCTTTGCCAAGCGCACCAATTCCAATGGGTGATCGCCCAGAAGAGCGTGTACCAATGAGCCGCTTGCGTGCTCGTATTGCTGAGCGTTTGCTTGAGTCACAAGCAAACAACGCCATCCTAACTACATTCAATGAAGTTAACATGGCCCCAGTAATCGCTATGCGCAATAAGTACAAAGATCAGTTTGAGAAAGTTCATGGCGTGAAGTTGGGCTTCATGTCTTTCTTCGTTAAAGCTGCTACCCATGCACTCAAGAAATTCCCACTCCTCAATGCTTCTGTTGATGGCAACGATATCGTGTACCACGGTTACTTTGATATCGGTATTGCTGTAAGTTCACCACGCGGTTTGGTAGTTCCAATTCTCCGTGACGTTGACCAAATGAATTTGGCTGATATTGAGAAGAAGATTGCTGAGTTTGGTGTTAAGGCACGTGAAGGTAAATTGTCATTAGAAGATTTAACTGGCGGTACATTCTCTATCTCTAACGGTGGCGTATTTGGCTCTATGCTTTCTACCCCAATTATCAATCCTCCACAGTCTGCGATCTTGGGTATTCATGCAACTAAAGAGCGCGCAGTGGTTGAGAATGGTCAAATCGTCATTCGTCCAATTAACTACTTAGCTTTGTCATATGACCATCGCATCATTGACGGTCGCGAGGCGGTACTTGGTTTGGTTGCTATGAAGGATGCATTGGAAGATCCTTCACGTCTTCTTCTTGACTTGTAAGAGGGAAGAATATGAGCCAATCATTTGATGTATTAGTTATCGGCGGTGGCCCTGGCGGCTATATCGCCGCAATTCGTGCAGCCCAATTGGGTTTCAAAGTAGCATGTGCGGAATCTAACGCTTACGACGATCCAAAGGGTGAGCCACGCTTAGGTGGAACCTGCTTGAACGTCGGCTGCATTCCTTCCAAGGCTTTACTGGCTTCTTCTGAGGAGTTTGAGAAGATTAGTCATCACGTTGCTGACCACGGCATCACTGTGGGATCGGTGAAGCTAGACTCCGGCAAGATGATCGCTCGTAAAGATGCGATTGTGACAAAGATGACTGCCGGTATTCAGTTCTTGTTCCGTAAAAACAAAATTACTTTGTTAAAAGGACATGCTTCTTTTGAAGGCAAGGGTGCTGATGGGTATCAAGTTCGAATCGACGGAAAAGACAAAGAAGTAGTGACTGCTAAAAATGTGATCATTGCTACTGGATCCAAGGCACGTCATTTGCCAGGCATTCCTGTCGACAATGTGTTGATTAGCGATAACGAAGGTGGCCTGAAGTTTGATTCTATTCCGAAGAAACTGGGCGTGATTGGCGCTGGTGTAATCGGTTTGGAGTTGGGCTCTGTTTGGCGTCGTGTTGGCTCTGATGTAACTATTCTCGAAGCGCTCCCAACTTTCTTGGGTGCTTGCGATCAGGGTATTGCAAAAGAAGCGCAAAAGATCTTCACAAAGCAAGGCCTCAAAATCAATATGGGCGTCAAGATTGGTGAAGTTAAGGCAGACAAGAAGGGTGTTGTAGTTAATTACACCGACAGCGAAGGCAAGGCCCAGAAATTAGAGTGCGATCGCTTAATCGTTTCTGTTGGTCGTGTTCCCAATACTGAAAAATTAGGCCTCGATAAGATTGGTCTCAAGGTGGATGAGCGTGGCTTCATTCCGATTGACGATCACACTTGTGCAACGGCAGCCCCTGGCGTATACGCTGTAGGTGACGTTGTTCGTGGACCGATGTTGGCTCATAAAGCTGAAGATGAAGGCGTGCTGGTTGCTGAAACTATCGCCGGTCAGAAGCCGCATATTGATTACAACTGCATTCCTTGGGTTATCTATACCGATCCAGAAATTGCATGGGTTGGTAAAACTGAAGAGCAACTCAAACAGGCTGGCATTGCTTACAAAGCAGGTCAGTTCCCGTTTGCCGCTAACGGTCGTGCGCTAGGTATGGATCGTGCCGATGGTTTTGTAAAAGTATTGGCCGATGAAAAAACTGATGAAATCTTAGGCGTTCATATCATTGGACCCAATGCTTCTGACTTAATTGCTGAGGCAGCCGTAGCAATGGAATTTAAAGCGGCAGCTGAAGATATTGCCCGTATCTGTCATCCACATCCAAGTTTATCGGAAGTGGTTCGCGAAGCAGCATTAGCGACGGATAAACGTGCATTAAACATGTAATTGAAAGCATTAGAGTATTACCATCAAGAGTTAAAGGCGCGCGGGTATCAAAGTGATCCCGCGCAGCTTGCTGCCATTGAGCGTTTGCAGTGCTGTGAAGATGAGTGGATTGCTTATAAAGAAATTCGCAGTAGTGGTCTAAAAAAGAAACTCTTTAAACCAAAGCTGCCTCGTGGCGTCTATCTATGGGGTGGAGTAGGTCGCGGTAAATCCTTTTTAATGGATTGTTTCTTTGCCGCATCGCCCTTAGAAAAAAAGATTCGTATTCACTTTCATGAGTTCATGCGCGAAGTACATCGTGAGTTGCATGAGCTTTCTGGTTTGTCTGATCCATTGGATGAGCTTTCGAAAAGAATTGCAAAGCGATATCGACTGATTTGTTTTGATGAGTTTCACATCAACGATATCGCAGATGCCATGATTTTGTACCGCTTACTGAGCGCGCTGTTTGAGGATCGTGTTCAGTTTGTCATGACTTCAAATTACCAGCCAAATCAGCTTTATCCGAATGGCTTGCATCGAGATCGCTTATTGCCGGCAATCAAGCTTTTGGAAGAAAAGCTCGATGTTATGAATGTTGATGCGGGTAATGACTATCGTCGCGTTCAGATGGCACAAGTTGAGGCTTACCTCACACCGGTGAATGCCGAAACCCATGCAATCTTGATGCAAATGTTTCAGACTCTGATTGGCAACCAAAAAGAAACTGTCCGCCCAGTGTTGCGGATTGAATCCCGAGAGCTGAGGCCTCTCCACATGGCCGAAGGTGTGGTTTGGTTTGATTTCCAAACACTATGCTGTGGACCAAGGTCCCAGAATGACTATTTGGAGATCGCCAATCAGTTTCATACAGTGATTTTGTCCGGCGTACCTTATATGCCTCCTAGAATGACTAATGAAGCCCGCCGCTTTATTTGGCTGATTGACGTCCTGTACGACCATAAAATCAAGTTAATCATCTCCGCAGAGGTTCCTGCAGTGGATTTGTACACCGAGGGTCAAATTACCAGTGAGTTCTCTAGAACCGTTTCTCGCTTGATTGAGATGCAATCCCGCGATTACCTAGATGCGCCACGCCGGGTAATTGATACCAGCTTGACCTAAAATAGGGTCATGACCAGTAATTCCAGCCTAAACGCAGATTTACACTGCCATTCCGTTGTTTCCGATGGAACCTTAACGCCTGAGCAGTTGGCTGAGCGCGCCTATGCAAATGGCGTTCATTTATGGGCTTTAACCGATCATGATGAATTGGGTGGTCAAGAGAGGGCTCGGGCTGCCGCAAGTTCACTTGGCATGGACTATCTTTCTGGAGTTGAGATTTCAGTAACCTGGATGGGGCAGACTATTCATATCGTAGGCTTGGGAATTGATGCTGCGCATGCAGGAATTCTAGAGGGCTTACGTCGTACTCGCGAGGGGCGGGGCAATCGTGCCAAGCAGATGGCAGAGCAGCTATTAAAAGCGGGTATACCTGGTGCATACGAAGGTGCATTGCATTTTGCTGGTAATCACGAGCTCATTTCTCGAACACACTTCGCACGCTTCCTGGTGGAGCAGGGCATTTGCAAAGATACCGATCAAGTTTTCAAAAATTATTTAGTTGAAGATAAGCCGGGCTATGTACCTCATCTCTGGGCAACACTAGATGATGCGGTTGCATGGATTAAGGCGGCTGGTGGTGTGGCTGTAATTGCCCACCCCGGTCGCTATAAGCTAAGCGCCATGCAAATGGATGAGCTCTATAAGCACTTCAAAGAAATCGGCGGTATGGCCATCGAGGTAATTACTGGAAGCCATAGCCCGAATCAATATCAAACTTATGGCAAGATTGCTCAGCATTATGGATTTTTAGCTTCTCGAGGCTCAGATTTTCATGACCCCGAAGAGAGTTATATTGATCTTGGCACATTGCCTCATTTGCCGGATCATTTAACTCCGGTCTGGTCACTATTTCATTAATTCATTTCACCTATTTTCTTAACTAGTTTTATTACCTCTAAAGAATAAAGATCAAGATGTTTGCAGAACGCGTTCTCTCTGGCATGCGACCAACAGGTAGCTTGCACCTCGGCCATTACCATGGTGTTTTAAAGAATTGGGTTCGCTTGCAGTCTGAGTATCCTTGCTTCTTTTTTGTAGCGGACTGGCACGCCTTAACGACCCACTATGAAACCCCGGATGTGATTGAGCAGTCTGTATGGGATATGGTAATTGACTGGTTGGCTTGTGGTGTTGATCCAAACCAGGCTACTTTATTCATTCAGAGCAAAGTGCCCGAACATGCAGAGCTATTTTTATTGCTCTCTATGGGTACACCTTTGGGTTGGTTGGAGCGTGTTCCAACTTACAAAGATCAAATTGAAAAACTCAAAGAAAAAGATTTGCAGACCTACGGTTTCTTGGGTTACCCCTTGCTACAGGCTGCTGATATTTTGATGTATCGCGCACAATTTGTCCCAGTAGGCGAAGACCAGGTTCCGCATGTGGAAATGACGCGTGAAGTAGCGCGCCGTTTTAATTATCTCTATGGTCGTGAGCCTGGATTTGAAGAGAAGGCGCTGGAGGCAGTTAAGAAATTAGGCAGTAAGCGTGCGAAGATGTATGCGGAATTGCGTGTTGCATTTCAGGAGCGGGGCGATGACGAGGCTCTAGAGCAGGCTAAAGCTTTACTGCAGGAGGCGCAAAGCCTCTCGATGGCCGACCGTGAAAGGTTGTTTGGTTTCTTAGAAGGTGCTCGCAAAATTATTCTTCCTGAGCCACAAGCCTTATTGACCACTGCATCACGAATGCCGGGTATTGACGGGCAAAAAATGTCAAAGTCTTACGGTAATACCATTGCTATTCGTGAAAAACCAGAAGAGGTGATTCGCTCAATACGCACGATGCCAACGGATCCTGCGCGGGTACGTAGAACTGACCCGGGCGATCCTGCGCGTTGCCCAGTATGGCAGTTACATACGGTGTACTCGAATGAAGAAACCAAGACTTGGGTTCAAAAGGAATGTAAGTCAGCGGGCATTGGTTGCTTAGAGTGTAAGCAGCCTGTAATTGATGCCATTCTTGCCGAGCAGCAGCCCATGTTCGAGCGTGCCCAAAAGTATCTAGATGATCCTAGCTTGTTGCGCTCCATCATTGCTGATGGTAGTGATAAGGCGCGCAAAGTTGCTCAAGAAACCATGCGTGAGGTCCGAGAGTCTATGGGCTTAGCATACGACTAAGGATCTTTTGATATCAATGCATGATGCGATTGCAGATGCTTCTCCCTGGGTAAGGCGTTTTGCGCCGACCATTCCTAAAAAGGGGGTAGTTTTAGATCTTGCTTGTGGGGGTGGTAGGCATTCTGCTTTACTGGCATCCCTGGGTCTGACTGTTTTGGCTGTCGACCGAGATATTTCAGCTTTGAAGCTTCTGAATGCTGCCCCCATTCAAGCCCAGGAGTTCGATCTTGAGGGGTCAGATTGGCCTTTGCTAGGAAAGCAATTTTCTGGAATTGTGGTCACGAATTACCTTTACCGCCCATTTTTGGATGAATTACCCAAAATGCTCTGCGAGAACGGTGTTTTAATCTATGAAACCTTTGCAGACGGGAATGCCCAATTTGGCAAGCCTTCTAATCCGAATTTCTTGCTAAAACCAGGTGAATTGCTTGCTTTGGCGCAGCGTTCAGGCTTGAAAGTGATTGCCTACGAGGATATTTACCTCGACCAGCCTAAACCAGCCATGGTTCAGCGGATTTGTGCCGTAAAAGGCCATTTAAAAGGGTGCATTCCGTTACAATTTGTTGATTAACATTCACATAAATCAGACACATTCAGTGACTAATACAACACAATCCAAAGCTAGTAAAAAGCCTATCGCAGGTAGTATGCCCGCCATTGTGACGCCCATGCTTGAGGATGGAAGTCTGGATTTTCCGGCCTTACGTTCATTATTAGACTGGCATGTTGCCGAAGGTTCGGATGGCATCGTCATTGTTGGTACTAGCGGTGAATCCCCTACGGTGTCGGTTGAGGAACATTGCGAGCTCATTAAGACGACAGTTGATCACATCGCTGGACGTATCCCAGTGATTGCTGGTACTGGTGGCAATTCAACTGTAGAGGCTATTGAGTTAACTCAGTTTGCTAAATCCGTTGGTGCTGATGCCAGCCTCCAAGTTGTTCCTTACTACAACAAGCCAACTCAAGAGGGCATGTATGCTCACTTCAAGAAAATTGCCGAGTCAGTTGACTTGCCTGTAATTCTTTATAACGTCCCTGGTAGAACGGTCGCGGATCTTGCTGGCGAAACTACAGTACGCCTGGCGGGTGTTCCTGGAATTATCGGTATTAAAGACGCTACCGGCAGCATTGAGCGTGGCACTCTGTTGTTAGCTGACCTCAAGCGCGCTGGCCATCAAGATTTCTCCGTCTTCTCAGGTGACGATCTTAGTGCTGCAATGCTTATGCTCATGGGTGGTAAAGGCAATATTTCTGTAACTGCCAATATCGCCCCACGTTTGATGCATGAACTATGTCAAGCTGCGATGTCTGATGACGTAGTGAAGACACGTGCGATTCAATATCAATTACTGGCTGTTCATAAAGCCATGTTTACTGAGGCAAATCCAATTCCTGTGAAATGGGCTCTACATGAGATGGGCAAAATCACAGCTGGAATTCGTTTACCTTTAACCCCTTTGAGCGTTGCTTTGCGTGAACCTTTGAAGACTGCAATGAAACAGGCTGGCTTACTATGATGAATTTGATGCAAATCCTGCGCCAACATTGCGCAACTCTACTGATTATCTCTTTAGCAAGCGTATCTTTGTTTGGCTGTAAATCTGTCGCAACTAATGACACAGTTGATTACAAGTCCGCTGGTGCAGTTCGTGGGCCAAATTTGTCTTACCCGCCAGATCTCATTACCGCTCAAGCCGATCGTCGCTATATCGTTCAGGATGGCTCTGCCACCATGTCTGAATACAACGCCGCAGTTAAAAAATCAGTGCAAACTCGCAAGAATGTAATGACTGGTATTCCGGGTATGCGTATCGAGCGTGATGGGGAGCGCCGTTGGTTGGTAGTGGATAAGCCGGCTCCAGAACTCTACCCACAAATTAAAGACTTTTGGCAGGAGAACGGTTTCTTGCTGACCATTGATTCGCCTTCAACAGGCATTATGGAAACTGATTGGGCTGAGAATCGCGCAAAAATTCCTCAAGATTTTATTCGTCAAGCTCTTGGTGGTGTACTCGATTCCATCTATGACACTGGTGAGAGAGATCGTTATAAAACTCGTTTAGAAGTGAGTAAGCCTAATCAGACTGAAATTTTTATTACTCAGCGTGGCGCTATTGAGAAATGCGTAAGCGATAACAGTGGTGCGTGTAACTCAACAATTTGGACGGCACGTCCAAATGATCCAGAGCTTGAGGCGGCATTCTTAGCTCGCTTAATGGAGCGTCTAGGCATGACTCAGGAGATGGCCAAAGCTCAGGTGGCGGTACCTCTAGGTCCCAAAGCTCCGAAAGCAAAGTTGGTGCAGGAAGGTGTTAATACTGCCCATATTGAAATGGCAGCGGGCTTTGATCGCGCATGGCGAGATACAGGACTTGCTTTGGATCGTTCTAACTTTACTGTTGAAGATCGTAATCGTGCGAACGGTATTTACTATGTTCGTTACGTTAATCCTAAGGATTTGGGTGATACCAAAGGCTTCTTCTCCAATTTGTTCAGCAGCAAGGATGACTCTAGCTTGAAGGCTAAGAAGTATCTCGTAGTGATTAAATCCACAGGAGATAATTCTTCAAGTATCTATGTCCAGGATGGTGACGGTAAACCAGAAAATACTGCTGCTGGATTGCAACTCTTAACTTTGCTTACAGAGCAGATGTCTCGGTAGTCCATTAGTTTTAAAAATAATAGACAATAAAAAAGCCGCTTTTCAGCGGCTTTTTTTCTTCAAGAAGAAGATTACTTCTTAGCGTCAGCAGCTGGAGCAGCAGGTGCAGCTGGAGCAGCAGCAGGAGCGTCAGCAGCAGGAGCAGCAGCAGGAGCAGCAGGAGCAGCTTCTACAGGTTTTGCTTCTTCTTTTTTACCGCAAGCGGCCAAAGCGATTGCCAACATTGCTACGAGTGCGAGTGACTTCTTCATTTGTAATTTCCTCTTAAAAAATTATTATTAATAACCGGTTATTAATACTTAGAGAGTACAGGGTTACCCCTTAGGTACTTTCCAGAAAACATTATAGCCATCTCCTAATCCGGAGTTAAAAAACTAGCCACCCAGCCTCAAATGCGTCAAAAAGGCTATTTTTTGCCTCAATTTTGCCTACAGAACCCTTGAATTGCTTCTTGGCGGCCAGGACACGCCAGGCCTTTTTTATATCGCCAGCTTGTCCTGTAGTAACGTCCTCGCCATTGCAATACACTATTGCGCCTAGGGCTAGAAGTCTTGTTTGAGGGTGTGGTTTCACAGTTTGCTTGGCAAGCTGAACCCTAAATTCTTCGGGTGAAATATCGTGTGCGGCCCCGTCAAAATAGGCCTGGGGCTTTGGTTCGCTGAGGTAGGCTGCAATTCCAGGGAGGAAAGTCTCTATGCGGTCCAGTTTTAGGCTGTTTAATTTTTGCGCCACTTGCTGAATGAGCTCTTGCGGAAGCTGCTCAGCCTGACTGGTTGCTGTTTGCTTGGGATCAGCAAAGCGCTTTTCTAATCCTGGAATATCTTCAAGGGATTCCGCTAAACGCCATAAGCCTTCTTGCAATAGTTCTTTGTAGCTTTGCGCTCTGAATCCAACCGACCAGGTCTGGCAACCCGCATCTAAAGCAATTCCATCATGCGCAATATGTGGCGGTAGATAAAGCATATCCCCCGGCTCTAAAATCCATTCTTGTTCGACTTGAAAGCGTTTCAAAATCTTTAATGGAAGATCTGGGTTTAGGCTTAAATCCTTCTGCTCGGAAATACGCCAACGCCTGCGTCCTGACATCTGAATTAAAAAGACGTCATAAGAATCGAAGTGCGGGCCAACGCCACCTCCAGGACCAGCAATACTGATCATCAAATCATCTAGACGTGCATCGGGAATAAAGCGAAACCAAGAAAGAATGTTTGCCGCAGCAGGGTGCTGTGCTTCCATTCCCTGAAGCAATAAGGTCCAGTCTGGTGAGTTAAGTGAAGGGATCGATTTCTTTTTAAATGGACCATCTGTAAAGGCCCAAGGTTTTGCTTTGATTAACCTAGATTCAACCGCATCATCGCCGGATATTTTGAACAACTCTTCGGCTGATATTGCGCTCCCCAAAGGATCACCCTGGCGCTTGGCGAGCTCAAAGGCGGGGATGGCACCTCGGACTAACAGTGGCTTTTTATGCCAATAGGATTTCATGAACTGCTGAGGGCTATTGCCCCCCAAAAGAGCCCATGGGCGATCTAGTGGAAGGTTTTGGGGTGCCTGTGGTGGATCGTAGGGCTTGCTCAAGTAAAATGCAGTCATATTAGTAAGAAGCTGTTTAAAACACAATGTTGAATGAATTACGCATGAAGATCGAAAAAAATACCGTTGTATCCCTGCGCTACAAATTAACCGATGCGCAAAACAATATTATCGAGGAACCAGATTCTCCGATGGTATACCTGCATGGTGGATACGAGGGTACTTTTCCCAAGATTGAAACCTTATTAGATGGTCAGGATGTGGGCTATGAGGCCAGCATTCAGTTGGAGCCAAGCGAGGCATTTGGTGAATATGATCCCGAGTTATTAAAGATTGAGCCGCGCGCACGCTTTCCTGAACCTTTAGAAGTGGGTATGCAGTTCGAGGGTGTTCCTGATGCTGAAGATGAGGGTGATTCTGCTGATGTGGATGATGAACCCCTGATTTATACCGTAACCGATGTTGCGGACAGTCAAGTGGTTTTAGATGGGAATCACCCACTTGCTGGAATGGCGCTTCGATTCTGGGTGCAGGTAGAAGATATTCGCGCCGCTACCGAGGAAGAGATTGAGAATCGTCATCCTGAGGGTGCCGAAGCATTTGCATTCGGAATGCCTGATGATTCTGATGATGGAGATGATGAATTTTCAGTCGATACTTCTAAAGCGGATGGTTCATCGCCGACCCTGCATTAAATTACTCTTTAAGCCATTCTTTCAAGGCGCCTAGGTCACGCTTGGTGTCACTTGATTCGCTGGCATCTGATGCTGGTGTATTGCTCAATTTTGCTAGCGCCTTTTCCAGCAATGCAATTTTGGCCTCTTGCTCAAGGGTGGCGTCAATTAAACCTTTTAATGCCATAGATACTGGGTCATCGACATTTGGTGTCACGCCATAAGCCGAGAAGTATTCTTTAGTCTTGCTGTCTGGTGTGCTTGCCTGCGGCAAATCTGGGTGCAAGATGCGCGCAGGTATTCCTACCGCAGTTGCGCCAGCAGGAATTTCTTTGAGCACTACCGCATTAGAGCCAACGCGCGCACCGTCGCCTACGGTAAAGCCCCCGAGCACTTTGGCTCCCGCGCTAATAACAACACCTTTGCCTAAAGTAGGGTGACGCTTCACACCTTTGTAGAGAGAGGTTCCGCCTAAAGTGACGCCTTGATAAATAGTGCAGTCATCACCAATTTCGGTGGTTTCACCAATGACGATGCCTAGACCGTGATCTAAAAATACCCGACGACCAATCTTTGCTCCAGGATGAATTTCAATGCCGGTAACAAAGCGAGCCAGCATCGACAGCAATCGCGCAATCCACTTTAGTCCCAAGTTCCACAAACCATGAGATATCCGATGAATCCATACGGCATGTAAACCCGGGTAGCAGGTAATGACCTCTAGGCGATTTCTAGCGGCGGGATCACGAACAATGATGGAGTCGACTTGGTCGAAAAGCGAATTAAACATTTGGCAATTTTAACGGGTAAAGGCGGAATTTATTTTCTCAGGAGCATCTGCTTTGCAATACCGCGCAGAAGATCGATCTCTTCTTTGTGCAGGCGAGTTCTGGCAAATAGGGCTTGTAAGCGAACCATGAGCTTCTTAGGATTAGCAGGGTCAAGATAGCCAATGGCCTCAAGCCCTTCGCGCCAGTGCTCCAACATCGCTGCAACAGCAGCTGGATCCGCATAATCCACTTGTTCGGCATGGGCGCCCGTAGATTCAAGGCCGGCATCCTTGCTGAAGGATTCTCTGAGGGTGAATGCACAGACCATCATGGCTTGAGCCAGATTCAATGACGGGTAGAGTGGATTGGCGTCAAGCCATACCCGATGTGTGCAAAGCGACAGATGATGATTGTCTAATCCAGTTCGCTCGGGCCCAAAGAGGAGTGCGACCCGCTGATTACCCGCAACAGCAGCCTGAATCAGGGAGCGGGCATCTTGCCAATTCATGGCTGGTGGTCCAAATTCACGATCGCGACTAGTTAAGCCCAGGACCAGCGCACAGTCTTTAACGGCGGACTCCAATGAGGGCGACTCTTGGCTTGACTCCAGGATGTCCCCGGCACCACTTGCTAAAGCAATAGCCTCAGGTGTCTGCGCAACGCCTGGAATTTTGGGGGAAATCAGGTGCAAATTGCTAAACCCCATCGTTTTTAGTGCGCGCGCTGCCGAACCCACATTTCCTGGATGGCTGGTTTCAACCAAAACCCAGCGTAGTAGCTGTGCTTGAGCGTTATTCATAGGAGTGCGAAATCTTTAGTGGTGTGGGCATTCAAAGGGCTAATCGTTTAGAATCAGGGTGTTAGCTCCTTATTGTCCTGCAGTTTGCAATTTGGTGAGCTTGTTCTTATTTAATTTGTCCATCAATACTATGCATCCCATGTTAAATGTGGCCGTTAAGGCTGCCCGTCGCGCCGGAACCGTGATTAATAGAGCCTCCCTGAATTTGGAGCGCCTTCAGGTTGACCGCAAACAACATAATGACTTTGTAACCGAGGTGGACAGACAGGCAGAAGCTGCCATTATTGAAACGCTTAGTGAAGCCTATCCAACACACGGATTTTTGGCTGAAGAAACGGGCGCCCAAAATACTGATGCTGAAAATGTGTGGATCATCGATCCGCTTGATGGCACAACGAACTTTATTCACGGTTTCCCGCAATATGCAGTTTCAATTGCCTTAGCTGTTAATGGTGTCACACAGCAGGCGGTTGTCTATGACCCAACTCGTGATGAACTCTTTACTGCTACTCGTGGTGCAGGTGCGTATTTAGATCGCCGGCGTTTACGCGTTGCCACTCAAGATCGTTTAGCCAATTCTTTGCTTGGTACTGGTTTTCCTTATCGCGAAGATCAAGACTTAGAAAAGTATTTAAAAATCTTTG
>ERZ650301.199-NODE-199-length-15712-cov-8.061634_pt1 | contig 15712 bp, 20 predicted proteins | sample MGYA00376237_ERZ650301 | MGnify/ENA primary metagenome ERZ650301 (study PRJEB26733, sample SAMN07839255) | wastewater metagenome | biome: small river; feature: stream; material: water | place: USA: North Carolina | collected 2016-04-05 ...
TGGTTTCCTTTATTGTGCTAAAATTGTACAAGAATACTGGAGAACCGAGAGTCGATCCCAAAGATACAATTATAAGCGGCGCCTTCTTGAGGTGAAGAAAAAGTATCCCAAGTTAGAAGAGGATGTAGATTACTTGTATGGCAAGCATATTGATGTTGAACTTTAGCGTTGGCGAATGCTGTGGTTGATTTTGCCATCCAGAATTTTGCTGTTTACTCTTGACTGTAACCTATGCGATGTTAAATCTTTAAATTAATCCTTATGTGTAGAATTTCCAGCGCGAAAAATTTTGATCTCGACCGTAACACTTTATAGACTTACGGTCCCTATCGATTTTAATACTGCCTTTTAGGTGCCCTGTAAGGCGCCACAAGGACTCAGGGAACCCTCAATGGAATCAATTGTGGCAAAGTGCTCCTGGACTTCTAACTGCTTCAGTAAGACCTGCTGGGTATCCATCTGCTCCATCAAGTACTGGTAGGTCTCAGGCAGGTAGTGATCCAGCGAATCAAGTTGCTGTTGGAGAAAGGTGATTTTGGATTCAAGGCGCTGACGTTCAGAGGAATGGCGATTCATTGGATCTCTTCAGCACGTGGTCGTTCTTCATAGAGGGAGTACGCCTGATTCACTGCATTCCAGATCTCATCGGTGGAGTGCTGCCATCCAAGGTTTGTGACCGCATCAGGACTTAACCGGTCAATCCACATGCCGATCTGTTCATACCGAATGGGGTTGAAGGGATTGGTTTGAGTCTGATCTGGATTGAACTCATCGGCAAAGTAGATCATCACATCCAGTCCTTGACGATGCCTGATAGGACTCTTCCTGGTTTCCTCAAAAAGTATTCTTCCTTCTTGATCAGGAATTTGACTAGATCAGACTTGTTAAGGTCATAATGCTGGCAAAGGTACATCCATGCGTCTCTTAGGTGGTCCTCTCGTTGCTTAAAGGACACCTGTTCTCTGATGGCATTGGATTGGTCTCTCATGGATTGTTATCTAAAGGTATAGGTATTTATGGCGCTCGTGCTTCTGTAGTCGCCTATGGCATCCTGATGAGTCGCTGGTTTAGGTTGCTGGTCTCAAAGCGTTATTGAACGGGTTCTTATGTTTATTAATGGTTTGTTTATTGGAATCTGATGAATTCTCGGTGGAATGTCCTTCGGACATTGCCTTCAGCATCTCTTTTGTTTGCTCTTGAGTCAGTGGTTTGACTTAGTGGAGTCATATAGCAGTCCCAACCCTTATCAAACTACTGCGTAGTTATTTATGATTTTCTAAATTCCACATTATGAACTCATGGATCTCAATGTTCTTTAAGTACTCAGTCCTTATCTTTATCCGGAACAAACCTATTCTAATGCCAAAATGAGATCTTGTCAAGTAGTCAAAATGTAGAATGTGTGTTACAATGAATGCAAGAAAATTGTCAATAGAATCAGGATTGAGTTATTATGGAATCACCAATCGATGAACGGTATAGATTGAAATTGTTGGAGTCCTATCTGGATAATACCAAAGAGACGATGCTGTATGGCGGTGCCAGGAAATGGGTCTTTGTGTGCCCGTTCTGTGGATCTCTAGGGCGTACAGAGGGTAAGAGAACTCATCGGAAGGGATCATTGCTCTGGAATGCTCAACAACACTCCTGGGTTTTCTCATGTGCCAAGAAGGGGAGTGTGGATTGCATGAGCAACAAGACCTTTGGCAATCTCATCAGTGCCCTCAATCCTGCCCTTGGAGAGGCATATAAGCAAGATCGCTGGCGTTCAGGTACCACAGGCAAAGGGCACAATATAGGGGCACCTAGAAGCATCACAGGCATCGGAACGACTGGTCATGGATCCACAAGATCTAGTAAACCGCCATTGCCATCCACCAGTCGATAGCGTTGCCCAGTGGATCGTGCCCTTTGCTGTGCGATCTGATAGGCATTGCCTTCGTGATGGACAGTCTGGTACTGGTGCCATTTGCCGAATTGATCCTGATATTGAATCTTGATGGTAATCATCAGAATAAATAGAGCGTGGTCAGGGCGTGAAAATGACTCAACTAAGGGATAGAGACTATAAGCAGATAGTCCGCAGAATCCTGTGCATTATGCAGGAGTATCGATGTCTTCGCAAAAATTCGATTCAGTGTGAGGCAGTTGAGGACATAGCGGAGGACAGCACCTTCTACATCTTTAGGACTGACACAAATTCAGTCCTTGCAAAAGGAATTCAAGGATATGAGCAGGCAAAGAAACGTGCAACTCAGTTTCGCCAGTCCATGAATCTCCGCTGGGATCAGGTTCAGTTCAAGGCAGAGCGAAAGGTGCCTCAGCAATTTGGAGTGAGTCGCGATGGCAAGACTTTTACCAATGCTCGTGGCGATGCTGGGAAGATGGATTATGCCAATCGAATAAATCCTTCAAAGGGTCGCAGGTTTCGGGGTTACACCGACGCCCAGGGGAACTACCACGATATTGACTAAAGTCCACAATCCCGCAGTTTTCCGCTTCGACAGATAACCCAAGATTTTCCGACACCTCATCACGCATCTGTTTCGTTGTCATCTCATTCCTGGTGCCCATAACCTTGAGCAGTGGAAGCATGAGGGTGTGATACGGAGGAACAGTGTTCATCGGGTTACTTCCCCTGCTTGAATAGCACCGCTTTGATTTAAAGCATCAGCGACCGCTGCCTGAATCTTGTTACCCAAATCTTCTCTCGACCATTCCTCTGAGATCATCTCGGTCTGCTGAAGCACCAACTCAATTGCCGCTACCTCTTGATCGGGCGGATACTTATATCGCTTCAGCAGTGCCTTGATCATCGTTCGCAGTCGTGCCCGCACGTTCTCTTTGTATTGCCAGTCGATGCTGAGGTTGCCCCTGAGTTTCTCTGCCAGTTCCCTTGCCATCTTTATCAGCACCTCATCCCCCATCAGATCGTGTGCTGACTGGTTGTTCGCCAGAGCGTCATAGAAGGCAACCTCAGCAACCGATAAACCCATCGCTTCGACCTTCTCTGCCTCATCACGGAACTGCTTTGCCATCGCAATCAGTTCCTCGATCACCTGTGCCGCTTCAATAGAGCGGTTGGCGTATTTGTTCAGCGATGCCTGAAGCAGTTCGCTGAACCGCTTCTGCTTGACCACGTTGGTCTTGAAGCGGGTCTGAACCTCTTCCCTCAGCAACCGTTGGAGCAGTTCAACCGCCAGGTTCTTTTGGGGGATTTTACTGACCTCTGCCAAGAACTGATCCGAAAGGACGCTGAGATCAGGTTTTTGTAGACCCGCCACCTTGAAGACATCAGTGATTCCATCTGCTACCAACGACTCAGATAGCAGTTGGCGCAACTGAAAATCAACATTCTTGGGGGCAGCACCATCCCCGCCATCTGTGCCGTCACCCTTTATCAATGGTGCTCGGATCGCCTGAAGGAAGGTCACCTCATCATTGAGTGCCATCGCTTCATCAAGGGTGCCGCACAAGGCAAATGCTTTTGTCATTGCCAGCACGGTGTCGCAGTATCGCTTCTTGCCTTCTGGTAGTTCAAGGATGTGATCCAGGCAGTTGGGCAGCAGTGACATTGCTGTCTTGGGATCCCTGAATCCACTCCAGTCGATTGGATGAAGCAGGTCATGGGCAACCTGGAGTTTCTCCTTGAGAATCCGCAACGCCTCACTGGTATCAATCGTGGGATCACCCTTACCCTTCGATGCCGTATAGGTCGCCAGTGCTTCCTTGAGTTGGGGGGCGATGCCGATGTAATCGACCACCAGACCACCGGGTTTGTCTTTAAAGACTCTGTTCACACGGGCAATCGCCTGCGCCAGGTTTGCTCCCTTCATCGGTTTATCCACATACATCGTCGCCAGACATGGTGCATCAAATCCCGTCAACCACATATCCCGCACTAGCACGACCTTTAACGGGTCAGCAGGATCCTTGAACCGCTTCTCCAGATCCTTTTTCTGCTGCTTGGTGGTGTGGTGCGGTTGGAGGTATTGCGCATCCGATGCCGATGCCGTCATCACTACCTTGACGGCACCCTTCTTTGGATCGTCATTGTGCCAGTCAGGTCGCAGAGCAACGATTGCCTCATAGAGGCGAGCACAGATATCCCTGCTCATCGCCACCACCATCGCTTTGCCTGGTTGGGTGCGTGAGCGTTGCTCAAAGTGGACAACCAGATCCTCTACCACTTGCTTAAGGCGTGGTTCGGCACCGACCAGTGCTTCCAATGCCGCCCACCTGCTCTTTGCCCGTTCAGCGCCAGGAATGTCGTCTTCATCTGAGAAGAGGTCATCCACCTGCTCATCCACTTGGGGAAGCAGTGGTTCCTTGAGTGCCAGTTTTGCCAGGCGTGACTCGTAGTAGATCGGCACCGTGGCACCGTCTTCCACTGCCTGCTGGATGTCGTAGACAGAGACGTAGTGCCCGAAAACCGCCTGGGTGTCACGGTCGTCTTGGGAGATAGGCGTTCCCGTGAAGGCAAGGAAGGTTGCCTGCGGCAGCGCATCCCTCAGTGCCTTCGCCAACCCGTATTTGATCTCCCCTGTCTTGGTGTCGAAGCGACCCTTGAATCCGTATTGGGTGCGGTGCGCCTCGTCGCAGATCACCACGACGTTGTGGCGGTCGGTCAGGGCAGGGAACGTGTCTTCCCCCTCCTCGGTGGCGAACTTCTGAATGGTGGTGAAGATGATGCCGCCACTGGGTCGGTTGGCGAGCAGATCCCTCAACTCCTGCCGACTATCCGCCTGCTTGGGGGATTCACCCAGCAGATCACCCGCCCCAGCAAAGACCCCGAACAGTTGCCCATCCAGGTCTTGGCGGTCGGTGACCATCACTAGGGTGGGATTCTCCAGGCGTGGATCGGTGAGCAACTTGCCCGCCAGACACGCCATCTCGATGCTCTTGCCAGCACCTTGGGTGTGCCAGACGACGCCACCCTTCTTGTCGCCATCAGGTCTGCTTGCTCTGACCACGCTTTCCACTGCTGCTCTGACGGCGTGGAACTGGTGGTAAGCGGCAATCTTTTTGCTGATCTGCCCGTCTTCCTCAAACAGGCAGAAGGAGCGAACGAACTCCAGCAGTCGCCCCTTGTCGAAGATCCCCCGCACCAGGGTCTCCAGGTCTCGGTGATTACCCAGCGGATCGAGGTGGTTCTCTCCTTCGATAGTTCGCCACCGCTGGAATCGTTCCCGATCAGCACTCAATGACCCCAACCGTGCCTGGATGCCATCGCTGATCACCAGCAGCACGTTGGGCGTGAACAGGTCGGGGATGTCTTGCTTGTAGGTCTGGAGTTGGTTGAACGCTGCCCAGATGTCTGCCTTCTCATCGGCAGGGTTCTTCAGTTCGATCACCGCCAGGGGCAGACCGTTGACGTAGACCACCACATCAGGGCGGCGGTTGTGCTTGGTGCCTTGGATCGCCAACTGGTTCAACACCAACCAGTCGTTGACAGAAGGGTCTTCAAATCCGATGACTTTGAGACGGATCCCAACCTGCTGATTCCCATCCAGATAGGTAATGGGCAAACCTTGGGTCATCCAACGGTGGAAGTTGCGGTTGGATGCCAGCAACCCAGGCACGTTGGGGTTTGCCAGTTGGAGCACCGCTGACTCAATGGTGCCCGCTGGAACTTCTGGGTTCAGGCGCTGGAGTGCTGAGCGCAGACGCCCCGTGAGGATGACCTGCCTGAAGTCAGTGCGTTCTGGTGTGGTGCCGTCGGGTGCGAGATCTGGAGCAAAGGCATAGGCATATCCCAGTGCCTTGAACCACTCAAGGCACTGCTGCTCCAGATGGTCTTCTGTGATGAGTGCCATCAGACACCAACCTCCTCTAGCATCTTTTCAGCATCAGGTATGCGTATCTCCCCTGATATGAGTTTGGGGAGAAGAGCATCTCTGATCGATCCGAGTTCTTTTGATTGCCTCCGTAATCCAAATGCTCGATCCAGAAGAGCGGTAAATGCTGAATCCATCGCAGCAAGAAGGGGTGGCGGTGGAATCAGCACCTTTGCCGCACTTAGGTGATGTCTCTGGATGTGCCCCATCGTGGTTGCCTTTCCCTGGGCGATTTCCTGAAAATCAGGCAGATGGTGATTGACCCACTGATAGAAGAACCACTTCCCGTAGGTCTTGGATGTGACCTTGAAGAGGTGCTGGTTGAGAGCACCGTCACCTCCACACCAAATATCAACAGCGAGAGAACCAGACCAGGAGAACAACACATCGCCATCTCTGACCACATAGTCGGATGGAACAGCGGTGGAGCACCTGTCTGCTCCTGTCGATTCCCCTTTCTTTAGTTGAGCGATCTTGATCACTGGAAGCGTTGCGGCACCGTCTTCAGGAGGGAACTTCTGTAGAGCAAGACCATTGAGAAAATGAGCGATTTCATCCAATGCCTTTACTTCCCACCCACTAGGAATCTCACCAAGTTCCGAATCCTCAAATGAATCTGGGAACAGATCACTGATTTCATCGGGCAATCCAGTTGGGCGACCTTCTGCCTTCGCTCTTACAGGATCGAAATCCACAAACCACGACTTGAAGAGCGCCTTTGCCATCGCCTCCAAGGTTTCGTTTGTCTTGCGGTTTAGTTCGATCTTGTCGTCAAGGGTGCTGAGGATATGAGCGATTGCCTTCTGTTCTTCAATAGGAGGTATTTCTATTTCAATGCTTCCCAGGATGCTTTGGTTTAGGAGGGGTTGACCTGATCCCGCTCGCAACCGACCAAGATCACAGGTTTTCAATAGGTCAAAGAAATATCTACTGTGACCTCCCTTTTTGGCGACCGCTTTTATGGCATTGTCAGTGACCCAACACTCTTCTTTGCTGAAATGAAGCGAACCGCAATACGTTCCAACTCTTCCAACGACTATTGTTTCTTTTGGAGAGTTACTTTCTTGGCAGGAACCAATAATGCCATTGGATCCATACACGCTGGTGCGCCCGCCCTCTTCTGGTCTCGTCTTGCCATTGGACAGTTCAATGTATTCGCCAAGTGTGCCTCTCAACCATTCAGAACTCATATCCCAACCTCCTCAGATTCTCAGCAATCTGCTGATTCAACTTCGCTCCCTCTTCCTGCTGCTGCTTGAGCAGAGCAGTGAGGCGCTTCATCTTCTCATCAAACGCCTCCCCATCATCTTCAACATCCGCCGCCCCCACATAGCGACCAGGCGTGAGCACAAAACCATTCTTCTCAATCTCGACTAACTTGGCGTTGTAGCAGAAACCAGCGACATCCTCGTAAGCATCTGACACCTCGCCATCGCCACGCCAGGCGTGAACGGTATCTCCAATCTTGGCAATATCCTCATCCGTCAACACCCGCTCAACCCTTGTCTTCATTGTGCCCATCTGGCGGGCATCAATAAACAGCGTTTCTCCACGACGATCACGACCACGCTGGGTCTTGTCATTCGTAAGGAACCACAGGCAAACAGGAATCTGCGTATTCAAAAAGAGTTGCCCAGGCAGTGCCACCATTACTTCCACCACATCACCACGCACCATCGCTTCACGAATCTGCCCTTCGCCGCTCTGGTTGGAACTCATTGATCCATTCGCCAGTACTACGCCTGCTTCACCACCAGGGCGTAGTTTCCAAAGCATATGTTGTAACCACGCATAGTTCGCATTGCCTACAGGTGGTCGCCCATAAACCCAGCGTGGATCACTCTCATATTTCTCCCCTCCCCAATCCGAAATGTTGAACGGTGGATTGGCAAGGATGTAGTCGAACTTCTGATCAGGGAACTGGTCTCTCGCAAAAGTGTCAGCAGGTTCTTGACCAAGATCCGCAGCAAACCCCCGAATCGCCAGGTTCATCGCTGCCAAGCGCCAGGTCGTCGGGTTGCTTTCCTGCCCATAGATGGAAGCATCATCACGCTTGCCCCCGTGCGCCTGAATGAACTTCTCGCTCTGAACGAACATTCCCCCTGAACCGCAGCACGGGTCATAGATCCGACCCTTATGTGGTGCCAGAACAGCAACCAGCGTTTTGACGACGTGGGCAGGCGTATAGAACTGACCGCCCTTCTTGCCTTCTGCGCTGGCGAATTGACCCAAGAAATACTCGTAGACCTCACCCAGCACATCTCCTGATCGCTGGTCATCGGCAAATCCAATGGTGGAGATCAGATCCACCAGTTCACCCAGTCGCCCTGGTTCCAGTTGGGCAGCGCCAAATCGCTTATCTAACTTGCCCCTCAGTGTTTGGTTCTCGTTCTCGATGGCAACCAGTGCCTTGTCGATCAGTTGCCCGATGTCAGGTCGCTTTGCCATTGCCCGTAGCGATTCCCAGCGGGCATCAGCAGGCACCCAGAACACATTCTCCTGGGTGTAGTAGTCACGCTCTTCCAGCGATGCCTGATGCTCTGCAGGGTCATCACCCACGTAGTTGTCAGAGTCGGGGTCAGTGACCATCGCCAGCACCTTCGGTCGATGAGCGGCGAAGGTGTCTGAGATGTATTTGAGGAAGATCAGACCCAGAACCAGATGCTTGTATTCCGCCGCATCCATCTGGGCACGAAGTTTGTCGGCACTCGCCCAGAGCACTGCCTTGAAATCCTTGGCGGGTGCTTCCTTCTTCGCTCTGCCTCGACCGCCAGCAGGAGCAGCAGGTGCCTCGTAGCGACTACCCCCCTCTATGCCCTCTGCCAAACCAACGGCACCACCACGCCCACGACCCTTGCGAATCAGACCCAGTGCGAAGAGGCGCTCTTTTAGTGCCTCATACTCTTCTTCGCTTACCTGGCGCTCTGCTGCCTGACTCAGTGCCTCCCGTGCTGACAGGTTGCCAATGGTGCTGCCGTCACCAGGAAGCACCTCCAAGAGCAGGTCACTCAGATCCACCTCTTGGTCTTCGTCGGTATCAGGTACCTGGATCAGGGAGTCGGTCACTGGGTCTGGTCACTTCCGCCCATTCTTGCCTGCTGGACTGGGTTTTGCCTCTTATGCAGGGGGTGCATGGTTCTCGGTGGATGCCTGTGGGAACACTCAAGCAGTCGCATCCTCGCGGTGATCACCCTGACTACCTCCTCCTTGAGCACTCAGATTCTTGAGGGCACCATGCTGACCCTTGACCAGATGACCACCCGCCTCACCGTTCTCGCCCTGAACGCCTCAAGGAACTCAGGGCAGTCAGTGAGGGTTCGGATGCTCCTAGAAGACCTGCTGGCGGACATTCAGGACTGTGAGGAGCAGTTGGGGACTTATGCCCCTCTGGATGCCTGAGGTCTTCCTCCCCCTGCTCCAGTTAGACCTGAAACCATTATCCTGCTACCTGTCGGAAGCAATCCCTACTCGGATGCCTGTAGGGTCATCTTGTTAATTTTGCTTTTTCACGGTATAAAATCTTGATCGTTCTTTGGGCGCAGAAGTTCCAGGGGGTGCTTCCGCAGTATTGGGTGACCCTCCATTAAATCATTCAACCTTGCTACTATGACATCATCTGGCAAGCGTGTGCCGTCTATCAAGACGCAAGTCAAGAATGCAATCAAGTCTGGAAATACCGAGTTAGCACTTGAGTTGCTCAAGCAACTTGAAAATCCAAAACCTAAGAAGTTGTCAAAAATGGATCGCCCTTATCGCCTTCCATTTACAATTATTTGATTATCTTGTTGTCGTGATTGGTTTTATGAGGGTTTCATTTGTATTGCATTCCCCGTCTGCTGCCAATCCTTGATTCGGGAGTTACAATCAAATTCTCCGCTCCGACCCTCTGTGTCTGCATCACTCCAGAAGTCGCCCCCAATCGGCGAGTGGTCTGGCAAGACGCCGCTGGAGGACTTCGTCATTCACAGGACTCGCCAGACCATTGAGGCACTTGAAGAGCAACTGGTCACTGCTCTGTATCAGCAAAGGCATTGGGAAGAGCAAATCATGACTTTTTCTCCTCAGTCCTCTGCCCCTTCTCACCTTATCCAGTCCTTCAATCAGAGCAAACTAAGGGTTCAGGAAATTGAACTTAAGTTGCGTCAAGTGCGTCATTCTTTTTAACCCCTTACAATTTCAGGCATATGGACCTGATCCCTCTGTTTGATAACGCGAAGAAGGTGCTCGCTGAGCAAAATAGACTTGACCAGAAATCTGGCAAGGTTTCTCAGCGTGTCTGTTTGTTCCCTACTGGTGAATGTGCCTCTGATCCGATGGAGGGCAACTGGACGCCCCAAGATTCCTTTGGCAAGCAGTGGAACGCTAAGACGGGGAAATGGGTATCTATTTGATGAGCAACCCTTGGTCGGGACTCATTGATATTCCAAAAAATGCTCCTATCGGGTTGCCAACCGCATTCAGTATTTAAACCTTTGTGTAACTTCGGAACCATAATTCTTACTGCTGTCTCTTTCGATGACCGCGCCTTCCTTAACTGTTTTCTTTTCAAACCCTAAAAACTGCTCCGTCTCTTTTTCTTCGTTGCAGTATCGCAGGGAGACCTTTTCTTGCTTCCGTATGTCTTTGATGCTAAAATCTTTAAAATTATATTCGTAGTCACTAAAGGATTCCGTGTAGAATCCGCCTTTCTCTGACCATTTGTTGCAGGCGTTTTCTGCTTCGTATCGTGAACTATAAGTGCAACTGCTTAATGCGAATGAGGTGATCATTGTGATTGCTGTGATCCATATAGATCGGTTGGTTGTCACGCTGCTTTTTCCCTGGATGCAAGGCACCGCTTGGACTGCTGGTGCTGCCTGAATCCCCATTGGTTGCCCTTTACGACCATTCCGCAGTGCTCACAGGTGCTTGTTGGGACTTCCTTGACCCAGTTGTCAGGACGCTCTCCCACCAGTTCTCTGCGATTCGGGTCAATGTTCCTGCCTCGTTGGTAGCGGGTGAGTGCTGGGGCAGTGGTGACGAACCCAGTTTCCAGGCACCTGAACAGCAGGGACTGACCTCGCAGGTTTTGCCTCTTTATGAGACTTGGACCTACCGACTTAATGCCCACCGCAGCGCCCCCACAGTGATGGAGAGTCCAACCATTGTGTTCCAGGCGATTGCTCTGCGGGTGCTTAGGCGCTGAAGCAGGGGCGGCAATGTCTTGGGATGCTGAAGCATTAGCAAGGTGGAGATCAGCAGGTAGGCAGTGGGGGCTCCCAGTGCGAACAGAAGTTCGGTGGTCAAGGCGTCCGCTCCAAGTCCCCTTGGTTGTTGAGGGGGGCGTACTCCTTGAGCAGTGCCCGATTGAGGCGGTCATCGCACCCCACCACCAACTGCGGGTAGATGGTGCCGTCCTTGTAGGGCGCATAGGCGGCAGCGTAGACCCCCCTGGTTGCCTCCTGCCATTGCTTGAGGAGTGCGGCGGGCACCTTGCGCTGCAACCTTCCTGTGGAGTCCTTCCAGGATTTCTCAGCGCAGTAGCGCATCTCCACCGTGTTTTCCCCAGGGCATCGGATGGGTGGTTGTTGGGCGGCAGTGGCAGTGGGGAGCAGCGTGAGCACCCCAAGCAGCAGCAGGTGTTTCATCGGGTCCCCGTGCCTCCACTCACAGGGTATGCACTGTCTTCTGCGAGAGACCTGTTCGCCGCCACTTGACCGCCATCCCTAACTGCGACTAGTACTGGTGTACTCGCTGTGCCCCTGTGACCGTTGCCCGTGACCTGACTCACCCAGAAGAGTGGGATGACCTGGAGTGGAATGTCCTCAAACCTTCCCGCTCCTCAAGCGTCTGTATCACCTGTCAGCACTTCCGCTACGAGGTCGGCAGGCACTGCGTCACCCTGCTCACCTGTCCGATTCACCAGGGTCTGATTCCCCAGGGGGAGCATCTGACCAAGCGGTGCTCTCAGTGGGTCGCTCGGCGGGAGGTGGCGGCGGGGTGGTGTCCTGAGGGTGGGTGAGGCAACCTGAGGTCGGAACAGACGCGAGGTCGTTTTCCTGCCCCCCGACGCCTGGACGCACAGAACCCATATGCCAGTTCTATGGCGGTGTCTGCGTTGTTGGATGTGTTGTTGGAATTTCAAGGCGACTCCCTCTAAAAGACCTCCCTGGACTACTTCGGTGCTTATCTGGACGGACACCCTCTCCGTTTTCAGGAAGTCCTGGTAAGACCTCTGAAGTCCCACTTCCCTTGCGGTGGTGGGACTTTTGCTAAGTGGGTCGTCCAGGGTTGTCCGTCCTAAAACGGGGATGTCCGAGCACTGTGTTGTTGGATGTGCTGTTGGATGCAGGGCGCGTGTTGTTGGATAAAATGCGTGTTGTTGGATTCCTGAGATGCCTCTGTCCGACTCGCAAGTTCGTGCCCTGAAGGCGGGCGAGCGCAGACAGAGCAAATCTGTTGGGGATTCCCTGATTTTGGTGATTGAGTCGGTTGCCAGAGGCGGCGGCAAATCCTTTGAGGGGCGGATGCGCTTTCCTCCAGGACGGCAGGGCAAGCAGGTGCCCGTGCGGATTGGTCCCTACGGCAAGGGACTAGGGAAATGGACCCTCAAGGAAGCGCGTGAGGAGTGGGACCGCATCAGGGCGTGGTCCAAGCAGACAGGGTTAGACCCCAGGGACCTCAAGCGACAGGAGCAGAGGGCGAGCATCCAACAACACGCTGGACCAACCCTGGAGCAGGCAGCGGAGTCCTTCCTCAATCGCTCGGATACCCGTGAGCGCACCAAGGCGGGGTATCGCAACATGCTCTGGAACCAGGTGCTGCCTGTGCTGGGCGCAGCAACGCCCGTGGAGCATTTCTCCTGGGACCACAAGCATCCAGGTGGCAAGAACGGCAGGCAGGTCGTCATGGACCTGAAGTCGGAGATTGAGCGCCGTGCCCCTGTTCATGCCGACAAGGTGCTGATGGTGCTGCGGCAGGTCTTTGACCACGGAATTGACCAGGGATGGATGGCAAGAGACCAGAACCCAGCACTGGGGACCAAGGGCACCAAGTCAAAGCACAAACCAACGCCCCATCCGACCCTGCGTTGGGAGCAACTACCAGAGTTCTTTCAGGCGCTGGAGCAGAACCAAGCGAATGGGTCGCACATCACGATCTGTGCGGTGAAGGTGCTGTTTATGACCTTCTTGCGAGTCGGGTCTATGACCCCGATGCGTTGGTCAGAACTGGACTACGACCAAGACCTCTGGATCATTCCCGCTGAGCGCATGAAGAGCGGCAAGGAGCATGTCGTTCCATTGACCGACCCCCTGAAGGAACTGCTGGAATCGCTTAGAAAGATCTATGGAGATGGGGAGTTCGTCTTCCCGTCACCCAGAAGTAGGGGAGAGGGTCACCTCAACCCCTATTCCATCAATCAGCATTTCATTCGGATGGGGTACAAGTCCGTCCTGAGAGCGCATGGCATTAGAGCAATCCCGCTAACTGCTGGTCAGGAGGTGCTTGGATTTTCTGCTGAGGTCATCCAACGCCAGATGGCACACGCGATTGGCGACAAGATCCGTCAGGCGTATGACAGGTCACAGATGCTTGAGGAGAGAAGGCGATTCATGGTCTCTTGGTGTGACGCTCTTCTTGCTCAAGGTTTGAAGGTATGACTTGCTGTCGCGTCACAAATAGGCATAAAAAAGAGGGGTGTTACCCCCTCGCCGCTGAGACCTGCTCGGAAATCCAGTTTTGAATATCTGATTCCACCCAGACCACAAGGCGTGGTCCGATTGGTATCTGCTTCGGAAAAGTCCCCTCAGAGATGCGGGCATAAATGGTGGACTTGGAGAGTCCTGTCGTTGCTTTTACTTGCGGCAGTCGTAGCAAATTGTGTTGTAGATTGTTCATCATTATTGGATAGGGCAATGATTTTGAATGGCACAGTGCTAAATCAAGGGTCGGAGCAGGAATCTGTTAATGCCTCCTCAATCTCCCGGATCAACTTGGCAACATAGGATGACAAGGCAGTGCAAATAAAGTCAAGAAACTCATCTGCTTCCGAGTTGTTATCAACAAACACTAAATCAATGTCAATAATGAGACCCATTCGCTGGATTTGTTCGTCAAGGTCTGGAAATTTTTTATAAATGAAGGTTTCATAGTGCTTTTCCACAGAATCAGTTAAGTTGCGGGTGATTCCATCTTTCGCAATTGTGACTCCGCAGAAGTCGCCGCACTCTTCATGGTAGTAGTTGGTCAAGAGAGAACCAGGAAAATTCATGGAGATTGCTCCAATGCACTCTTCACTTGGGGGCGACCAAGCAGTGGAGTACTTGATGCTAATGCTGCCAGAGAGGTATTCATTGGTTGAGTTAATAATGAATCCATAAATATTCCAATTGCTGCAACTGGGTTTGCCCGCGAACGGAAAATTATGGGTTTGATATTGATTAATGTTAAAGTACTTTGGATCGGTTTTAGTAGTTTCAGACCCAGTACTCTGGCAAGTTCTGGATAATAGCGATTGACTACGGTCAAGTTCATGGTAAAAAATCTTTGGGATGTCTCGCTTGCTCTCACCATCCTGAACTGCAAAAAATGTAGCAAGGTCGCACCACTGCTCGTGAGTGACACCAGTGATGGTCAATAAATTGTGAACGTAATTTGGCATAATGTATTATGAATAGTTCCACTACAAGGCGGTGGGTAGCGCACGATAAGATTCGCCTAAGCAGCGTGATTTAAGACTCCGCCAAAGGTAGATGCCACTGATTAACCGAGAGTGACGTATCCAATAAAGCAGGCAAAGAGTAATTGATTGAATTGACTCTTTTGGGGCAATAGAAAGTAAGTGAATACTTAGTATTCGAAGATCAGCATCAGTTTGAAGAAGGCATTGCTAAAGTTATCCTTGAACGAAGGCAACTCTTCTTGAATACGCTTGACTACTTCAGGTGAGAGATCTTGGCGAAAGCAAGATGGAATTGAACCTGAAGAAAAGGTCATCGAACAAAAATTAAAAAAAGCATTTGTTAGGGTCTCTGAATGAATCTGAGCGAAAGTCAAAGTGTTCATCTCATCATTCGTAAATTGGATTAGGCAATCGCCATCACCAATGAAATGTCCGATGTCGTTGGTACCAATAGTTGTTGTGATGGAGTCGGTAGTCATGAGGTCGAAAAGAAGGATGGAATGCTGGTGAAACGGTGAACCGCCTCGCCAGTGACCCAACTATGGGACGACGCAGTTCGCAACACCGTCGTTGCTGTGTCACTTTTGCAAGCGTCTACGCGTACAGCGTCGTACCATAGTCTTATGGAACGCTCTGAACTCCAAGACTTGGTGGTTGCTGCGCTGTCACGCCCGGGATATGGGGAGACAGCGCAAGAAATTCTTTCGTCGTGCCGATTGGTTGCTCAGGCGGATCAGACCTTCAACCCGAAAGAGTTGCATGAAATAAGAGAAGATCTTCGGGTCTCGGATCAAGTTTGGAGGAGATTTATTGCCGTCGCCAAAAGCGATATTCTGTGGCAATTACGACAAGAAATACCGCCTAATTTTTCATGCTTATACAGACTTACGCTGCTTGAGTCGTATAAGGTTTTACTTGGTGTCAGGGATGGATCAATTAATTGCCAGACAACCACAAGAGATATCGAGCGGATTACAAAAAGAGAGCGAATCAATTCACGGTATAAACTCAGTGATCGTCAAGTATTCTTTTTTTCTGGCAAAGACTTGGGTGATGACGAGTTTTTAAATCTTCTTGAAGAGGTTAATAAGGTTGCCAGGGACTACGACTGTTGCTTTGATTCCGAGGATCTAGAACAGGTGCGGAAGAAGGATTTAGGGTATCAATTTGATCGAAGGAGATCGGAAGAGCGTCGTGTAGGGAAAGAGTGTCT
>ERZ650301.205-NODE-205-length-15479-cov-7.577152_pt1 | contig 15479 bp, 14 predicted proteins | sample MGYA00376237_ERZ650301 | MGnify/ENA primary metagenome ERZ650301 (study PRJEB26733, sample SAMN07839255) | wastewater metagenome | biome: small river; feature: stream; material: water | place: USA: North Carolina | collected 2016-04-05 ...
ATCCATGAATTACTCCCAATAGGTTAGATAAAAATTCAAACTCAACAAAATTGTATTCTAAAATATCTTGGGGTGAAATTCCCGAACATTGTATTTTTTTTAAATTCAATCTTTCACAATTGGTCACTTTTAACGTTTTTTCAAAAGAACCAATTTGTACTTCATCATTAAAAATTAAATTTTGATTAAAGAAAATTTTAAGTTTCCCTTCTGCAAGAATCTCCAAATTAAAAAGAAGGGATTTTTTATCTAATTTATTATCTAAAATACAAATCGATTTATTCTTACTTAGAATTCCACTTGTATTAATGTTCTTATGACCAAATCCAAAATAAAAATAGGGCAAATGAGACTCTTTTCTAGCATCTAATTCTTTAGGTGGCAAAAAATCTAATCTTTTATTTATTTTTTTTGCCGGTGTCCCTCCCCATATTTCATAAGGAGGTATATTTTTATTAACAAAAGAATTTGCAGCTACAATAGCCCCTCTTCCAATCACAACTCCATTACTAACTATTACATTCTTTCCTATCCAACAATCTTCACCAATAAATATTTTATTACTATTTTTTTTAAAATCATTCGCATTTTTTACAACCAATTTATCTTGTTCTTTAATTAATAAATATGGCTTGTGTTTAAAATAATGATTCCCCGAGGATAAAAAAACATCGGGTGCTAATAAAGTATTTTGACCTATAAATACATCTCCAATAATTTTACATCTATCTTGAATCGATACATTATCATCAATGGTAATATTACTATTATAAACTGTATGTATTTCAACACCTCTACCTATCCAACAATCATTATAAATACAAATATTTTTGAACTTAACAGATGTATTATTAGCAAGTATCCTAGTTCCTTTCTCAATAACTGTTGTTTTACTAATAAATATATTTTTATTATTGTAAAATTCAACTCCATTATAATATTGACCATTATATATACTCCTAACTATTGATTTAATATAGGATTTTAATATACTAATACTAATTTTAAATCCTGTTATCATATTCCAATACAATCTAAACTAAATCGTTCTCCTTTTTCAAAATTTTTTTTCACTTTTGTGCCTAAAATTTGATTATAAAATTTAGGATGCAAACCAAACCCAGGACGTATAGATTTCACATTTTTTTCGGTAATGATATCACCTGCCTTGATATCTTCTACTACATACAAGGATCTAGAAAAATCTTTTCCTTTGACTTGCTTTTCAGTCAAGGTGTAATCAACTACCCCTATAGCACTTTCAGCTTCACGAACCGCTTTAACCATAGCTGTAAACTCTTCTTCATTCATAGAGAAAGAAGCATCTGGCCCTCCTATTGAACGATCTAAAATAAAGTGTTTTTCAATAATTTTAGCGCCAAAACATGTTGCCACAATTGGTACCGTTGCCCCCATGGTATGGTCCGACAAACCACTAATTACATTAAAACGTTCTGCCAAATCTTTAACCATAACCATATTAGCTTCATTAATGGGAGCTGGATAACTTGATGTACACTTTAGCAAAGCAATATCATTATTGCCCATCCTTCTACACGCATCTAGTGCTAATTCTATATCTTCCAATTCAGCAATGCCTGTAGATATAATGATAGGTTTCCCTTTAGATGCTACATATTCAATCAATGGAATATCTGTAATTTCAAAAGATGCAATTTTATAAGCGGGTACGTCTAGTTTTTCTAAAAAGTCAACCGCAGTCTTATCAAAAGGAGAAGAGAAACAAACTAAGCCTTCTGCCTTAGCTGCTTTCATTAACTCTTCATGCCATTCCCATGGAGTATAAGCTTCCTGATATAATTTGTGTAAATTTTGACCATCCCAAATTGTACCTTTAATAATGAAATCATCTTTATCACAATCAATTGTCATGGTATCAGCTGTATAAGTTTGTAATTTTATACAATCGGCACCAGCTCGTTTAGCAGCTCTTATGGTTTCAATAGCAATCTCTAAACTACCATTATGATTGGCGGATAATTCTGCAATTATAAAAACTGAGGAATTACCATTAATTTCTATATTTTCAATCTTCATATCTGAACTAATTTATTGACCTTATTAAACAAAAAGCTTCTGCAAAATCTGAACCTACAACAACTCCCCATCTTTTTGCTTGTATCACTAACGCTTCTGGAGAACGAGGGTGAGGATATTCTCTTCTTTCAAATTCATAGCTTTCCATACCTTTTATTTTTGCATTTACATTTTGTTCAGAAATACTTACAAAAAAATTTGGTACAAAATGTCGTGGGTCTGAAGACGCTCTCCATTCTGTTCCAGAAGGAGTTTCAAACGTTATTATTGTTTTCACTTTCTCATCTTTCATAGGCCTACAACAAGTAATTACTGTTTCGAAAGTTCTTTGATGATCTATATTTACATCCCCTCCATGATGTGTGAAAATCACATCTGGCTTAAACATTTCTTTCTCTTTTTCAACAACTTTAATAATATCGAGTAATGCTATGGTATCGAAACGATTATCTGGAAAATCATAAATACTTGTAGAATGATATCCTATAGCCTTTTGAGCATTATAAATATTTGATCTATGTATTTTAAGTTCAGACTCCCATTCTTTTACATCTCTTTTATCTGAACGAGAAGTAATTCCTTCTCCCAAAATAACAACGTGAGTAATTACATTGTATTCATTTATTAACTTATTAAATGTTGCTCCAAGACCCAACAACTCATCATCGGGATGTGCAACAACTAACATTATTCTTTTATTTTTTAACGATTCTAACATTAGCAGTGATTATTTTTTCGGATTCATTAAAATTTGCATTAGTAAATTCTGCTTTAAAAAATTTAGTCTCTATAAAAGCATGAGGGTAACCCTCGCAATCTAACATTCTAATATGATTATAAATGTTTTCTAATTCTTCTATTTCAGATAAATTACTCTCTTCTGGTTTCCGTCTTTTAAATTCCACAATTTCTCCTATTTGTGGTGATGGTAGAATATTATTAATAATAATTTCTTTGATCATTTGTTCAATAATAACGGTAGATCTTTGAAATATTTCTTGAGCGGAACCTGTTAAATCTAAAGGTTTTTTTAAATATACATCTCCAGTGTCTATCCCTGATTGCACTTTTATTGCTGATATTTTTGTTGATTTAAAACCTCTTACAATTAAATTTTGCAATGGACTTCCTCCTCTTCCAAAAGGCAAATCAGTCATGTGAAAAACAATACAGTCGAAAGAACTAAAAATCTCTTCAGGAATTATATAAGACCAATGTGGAATAAAAATTTTATCTGGGTTAAATTCATTTAATAATTGTAAATTAAAATCAGATTTATTATTTATTAATAGCCAATCAATAGTATTAAATTCACTTTTCAATTGATAGAAAAGTTCTTCGTGCCATTTTTTTTCTGATAATAAAATAACCCTATTCCTCATCTATTTGTTTTTTTTCAAAGTATATCATGTTTTCCAATTCGCCTTTTACTTCATTAAATCCTAATTTAACAAAAACATGAATAGAAGACAAATTGCTTTTCTTTACAAAAGCTTTAAAATTATAATATTTACATTTTTCAATCAATAAATTGACAATTAAAGAACCAAATCCTCTACCTCTATTATTAACATCAATTGAATAATCAATAATCCAACTATCATCTACTTTATCTATTCTTATTTGACCATAATTTGTATTACTATCAGCTAAAATATAAATGTACGTATCCTTACTATTTAATCTGTTTGCTATCCATTTCAAATGATTTTCCCAAATAATAGTATCTTGATTGATTGAGTTCAATCTAACATCTTTATCATTAACCCAACCAAAAAGTAATAAAGCATCATCTATTGTTGCTTCTCTTAAAAAAAAATTCATTTCTTAATTTTTTTAGAGTGTATTATCACATCTATAAATTGATTATTAAAGAAACAATGTTCTTTGAGAACTGCTTCTTTTATATAATTTTTAGATTCAAGCACTTCGTATAAATGAGGCCTAAGGTCAAATGCATAAGTGAAAATTTTATGGAAATTTAATTCATGAAAAGCAATATTCTCTATTAATTGCAGAAAAGCACCCCAATAAAATTTGAACATATCTTTTTCTAATTCTGTATTCATTACAAAAGAAATTTCTGCATTTTTATCAATCCAATTGATATGAACCAATCCACCATAACCAATACAAATATCGCCTTCTAAAAATGAAAATAAAATTTGACTAGGTTTTTCTTCACTAAAAAGAGGTTCTACAATATTTTTGAAATATCTCTCTTGATCCTCAGTTGTTAATAGTTTATTTTGTCGCAAATGATAAATTTGTTCATTGCGCCATTTCATAATATCCAATCGATCCTCGTATCGAATTGGAACGATAGAATAAATCCCCTCTGAAAAGACTTGTTTTTTTAAAATAAAATACGTTTTCATTAATTAAGTCTTTTGAATCCTCCATGGCAAACAGGGCCTTTTAATAATTCATCAATATTTTTCATGCCTTTTTCGCAATCAGAAATAATGGAATAAACATCATTTAGTGCTTCAAAATATACTTTTAAATTCTCTTCATTATGAGCTATAGATGCATAAAAGTTAGTGCTAGCTAAATAGCCTTTGGAAAGCATTTCTTGCGCAATAAAAGTTTTATATTCTAATGCCTTATCGCTGTTAAAACTATAGGTACTCAAAGAAGGTATTCCTGAAATAGTAATCTTTAAATCGTGTTCATCCGCTAATTGTTGCCAACCTTTTCTCATTTTATTCCCAATGGCAGTAATTATTTCCCAAGATTTTACTTCTTCCATTACTTTTAGCGTTGCTAATGCAGCAGTAGGACCTATTCGTTCTGTCCAAAAAGTACTGCTTATGAAAGTGTTTTGCGCTGCTTCCATAACCTCCTTTTTACCAACAACTGCGGTCAAAGCATAACCGTTTCCAATTGTTTTACCATACATTGCCATATCGGGTTCTACTCCATACTTTTGGTAAATACCTCCAAATGTTTCTCTAAAACCCGAAGTGCATTCGTCAAAAATTAATACAATATTTCTATCGGTTGCTAATTTTCTAACTTTATGCAAAAAATTATCTTCGGGACCAAAATTTCTAACTACTTCCATCTTGATAACACCAATTTCATTAGTATCTACAATAGATAATAATTCTTCAAAATTATTGTAATTGAAAGGATATACAGTGTTTTTTAAATTTTTCGGAACACCATTTGGACTTAATCCGCCTAATAAATGACTTGATAAATCGTCCCCTCCATTATGATTGGCAGACAAATACCAATCGTGCCATCCATGATAACCACATATAGCAACTTTGTCACGTCCAGAAGCAGCTCGAGCAATACGAATGGCTATAGAATTTGCTTCACCTCCACTTCGAGCAAAGCGTACCATGTCTGCCCAAGGATTAATTTCTATTAATTTTTCCGCCAGATAAACTTCTTCAGGACAACTTAAGGTACTCATATTCCCTTTTTTAACTGTTTCCATAACAGCAGCATCGACCTCATCATTACCATACCCAAGTGTATTGGTTCCAATACCCATAATGGACATGTCTATTAATTCTTTTCCATCCAAATCCCAAACCGAACAGCCTTTGGCTTTAGAAAAGTAGGAAGGCCATTGTTCTGGTAAAAACATTTCAGGCCTTTTAGACAATAACATTGTTCCACCAGGAATCAACGTTTTTGCTTTTTTATATAAATCTTGTCCTTTTCCCATTATTTGTCATTTTTTAAAGACTTTAAAAGCCCTTCATTTCTAATAATTGAATCGTTTATTTTGACTAAATCTTTTTGAATAATATAATTGGTGTATTCTAACCAAGTTTTATCAGTCCCTAAATTGTTAATTAATATACTAATTAATTCAAAATCCCTACTCTCGTCAACCGTCATTCTTATTTTCGAATAATCAAAATCACAAGGGTAATTTATTGCTGAGAACAAACTTCCTCCTTTAAAATCTGAATTGTTTCTAATATAAGGAGTTACATGTTCTCGTTCTGAAACTAATTTTGCATTTTTCCAGGCAGATTCTAAAGCCGAAAATTTAAAGACTTCTATATCTTGTCCATCGGGAAAATTTTCCACTAAAATATTCGCCCCATAATCTTTATTGTTATTACGAACAAAATCAATTACCTTATCGACTAATACTGGATCTATCAATGGACAATCAGAAGTTACTCTAACTATCCAATCCGCTTTTTTATCTTTAACTGATTGATAAAATCGATCCAATACATCTGACTCAGATCCTCTTGAAGCACTAAAGCCCCATTCTATAGCTTTATTGTAAATAACTTGATCTTCCTCTTTAATAGTTGTTGCAACAACTATTTCAGAAATCGTTAGACATTTTTTTAATCGTTCTAAGTGTATTTGAAGAAGTGATTTTCCTCCTATTTCTTTCAATACTTTTCCAGGCAGCCGGGTACTTCCAGATCTAGCCTGCGTAATTAACACCGTTTTTACTTCCATAATGATGGATTTAACAAATCTAAATCTTCAACTTTGATTGTATTTATTATCTTCATTGATTCTTCTCCAATGGTGTAAGATGATGCTTTTAGATTAGCCTCCAAATGATTCATTGAATCTACACCGATAATCACATTATCAATATTTTGTTGTTGAATACAATAACTTAATGCTAACTCTTCAATTGAGCAACTGGATTGTAGTGTAATTTGTCTTAAAATTTCTAATTCTGAATGTAACTTCTGAACAATTCTATTTTGATCGTTGGAATTTTTAAAAAACAATCCCTGTAGAAACACAGATCTTGTATGAATAATTTTTCCTTTAGCTTTAAGTTGTTTGATTAAATTACCTCTAATAGTAATATTATCGAGCAAATTAAATGGCAATTGAATTACGGATATTTCATCTTCATTCAACAAATATTCCATTTGGTCATTGGTATAGACCGAAACACCAATATGATTAATATATCCTTTTAATTTTAAATCAACTAAAACATCAATTGCTTTAGGATTATTTATAAATGATTCGAATGAATGGAACATTAGTACATCCAAACAATTTACTTCTAAATCTTCTAAGTACTCTTTAACTTTAATTTCGATAGAATTTGCTTCAATAGTATGAGGCACTTTTGTAACAATATGAAACTTATAGTCTGGGTGGTTTTTATGAAATACTCCAATTACTTTGTGCGCATTACCATAAGCTTCGGCTGTATCTAAAGTAGTTATACCTGAAGAATAGGCCTTTAATAAAATTTGATAACTTTCTTCAATTGAAATCTTTCCAAAACTATTATTAATCCCATAGTTAAGTCCCATTTGAACTGTACCAAGTATCAATTTTCCCATATCAACTCTCTTTAAAGAACCCTTTTACAAGTTGAATAACTATGTTTTGTTCTTCATGTGTTAATGTTGGATACATTGGCAAACTAATACAGCCTTTATAATAGGATTCTGCAATAGGAAAATCACCTTCTTTCCAACCCAACTCTTTATAATAAGGCATTAAATGACAAGGTATATAATGAATTTGAGCAAAAACTTTATTTTCTTTTAGATAATTATATAACCCTAATCGATCTTCAACTTCAATGATGTACAAATGATACGCATGACCTGCTACTACTCCTGACTGTCCTTTTATAAAAGGCAAATCAGTAAAAGCATTGGCATAATTTGAAGCAATAATTCTTCTCTTATTTAACCCATCATCGGCTCGAAGCAATTGACTTGATCCTAAAGCTGCCTGAAAATCAGTTATTCGATAATTAAAACCTAAAGTTTGCATTTCCATATACCATCCAGGATATTGCAAGCTTTGAGATTCTTGACCAAATGCAAACTCAATAGAATTAGTATATTCTGACTCATTTTTTGTAATACCATGTGTACGGAGTGCTAGTAATTTTTTATATAAAGCTTCGTCATTAGTAGTAACCATTCCACCTTCACCACAAGCAATATGTTTTACAGGATGAAATGAAAAAATGGCCAAATCCGCAAAATTACTATTCCCACATTTTTGAATGTTACTTTTAGAATCTTCAAAATAACCTCCGGGAGCATGACAAGCATCTTCAATAATCCATAAATTATATTCATCTGCTAATTTTCTGTAAGCTTCCAAATCCACTGCTCTACCTGCAAAATCAACAGGAATTATACCTTTATAAGTACCTTTAGGCGAATTTTCTAATAATGTTCTCACTTTTTCAATATCTAAAAGATACGTTGATGGATCAATATCTGAAAAAACAACTTCACCTCCACAATAACGAATACAATTAGCCGATGCTGCAAAAGTAATAGGTGTAGTAATGACTTTATCTCCTTCTTGAACTCCTAAAGCTAATGTGCATAAATGCAGAGCTGCCGTTCCATTAGAAACTGCTACTGCATATTTGCTCCCTACATAGTTTGCAAAATGATCTTCAAACTCCTTAATTCTAGGTCCTTGAGTGAGATAATCTGATTGCAATGCTGCAATAACTACCTCAATATCCTCTTTTGTAATATTTTGTTTGCCGTAAGGGATGATGGTATTATTCATTTATTCAAAATTTGAATCTACATGTTGCTTGATAAGGTTTCTTAAACTCTCTATTGTCTCCCACTCTGTATTTGTTCCAGAGTCATAATTGAATCCTTCCGTTACTTTTTTTGCTGTGAATGCAGTAACGTAATCACTAATTTTAAAATTAGGAACAGTTGGTAAAATCGTATAATACTTTCCTAAATCATAGGTGTAAAAAGAATCCGAAGAAGTAATCATTTCTTCATGTATTTTTTCTCCAGGGCGAATACCAACAATTACTTGTTCGCACTCTGGGGCAACCGCAGTAGCCACATCGGTAATTCTATAGGATGGTATTTTAGGAATAAATATTTCACCACCCCAAGCATGTTCCATAGCGTGCATCACCATGTCAACACCTCCTTGTAAAGAAATGTTAAAACGAGTCATGGCTGCATCAGTAATTGGTAATTTACCTTCACTTTTTTTCTTAATGAAAAAAGGAATTACAGAGCCATTAGATCCCATAACATTTCCATAACGCACTACTGAAAATTTGATAGGATTAGTTCCTTTAATATTATTAGCTGCAACAAATAGTTTATCCGAAGTTAATTTAGTTGCGCCATATAAATTAATAGGTGCACATGCTTTGTCTGTTGATAGCGCTACCACGTTTGAAACACTAGTTTGTATAGCTGCATGAATAACGTTTTGAGCACCACCTATATTGGTTTTGATACATTCATCTGGATTATACTCTGCTAAGTGTACATGCTTCATGGCTGCGGCGTGTATCACAATATCAACTCCTTGAAAAGCCCTAATCAATCGTTGTTCATCACGAACATCTCCCAATAAAAAACGAATTTGAGGGAATTCTATCTCAGGAAATTCTTGAGCCATTTGAAATTGTTTTTGTTCATCTCTGGATAAAATAATCAACTTCTTAATATTAGAATGGTGTTTAAAAATATGAGAGGTTAAGGCTTTTCCTAAAGATCCGGTACCTCCAGTAATTAATATTGTTTTATTTTCTAAATTCATAATTCTATTTAATTGAATTCTTTATTTTTTTTATTTTGTTCTAACTCTTCTGAAGAAAAATTTTTAAAATATTCATAAGTAATTTTTAATCCTTCTTTTCTGTCCACTTTAGGATACCAATCTAAAATATCTTGGGCTTTAGTTATATCAGGCTGTCTTTGCTTTGGGTCATCTTGTGGTAATGGTAAATAAATGATTTTTTGATTCGTCCCTGTTAATTTAATTATCTCTTGTGCAAAATCATTCATCGTAATTTCGTTTGGGTTACCAATGTTTACAGGATACACATAATCAGAATGCAATAATCGATATATTCCTTCAACTAAATCATCAACATAACAAAAAGAGCGTGTTTGAGTACCATCACCAAATATGGTTAAATCTTCTCCTCGTAAAGCTTGTCCTATAAATGCAGGTAACACTCTACCATCATTTAAACGCATTCTTGGCCCATAGGTATTAAAAATCCTAACAATTCTTGTCTCTAAACCGTGAAAAGTATGGTAAGCCATTGTAATAGCTTCTTGAAAGCGTTTGGCTTCATCATAGACACTTCTTGGTCCCACTGGGTTTACGTTACCCCAATACTCTTCAGGTTGTGGATGTACCGTAGGGTCTCCATACACCTCTGAAGTAGAAGCAATCAAAAATCGCGCTTTTTTTTCTTTAGCCAAACCTAATAAGTTATGTGTACCTAGAGAACCTACTTTTAAAGTCTGAATTGGAATTTTTAAATAATCTATCGGGCTTGCAGGGGAAGCAAAATGCAAAATATAATCCAATTGTCCACTAACATGGACATAGTTTGAAACATCATGGTTATAAAATTCAAATTGTTCTAACGGAAAAAGGTGTTCAATATTTTTAATATCTCCCGTAATCAAGTTATCCATTCCAACCACTTGATAACCCTCTGATATAAAACGATCGCATAAATGAGAACCTAAAAATCCTGCAGCACCTGTAATTAATATTCTTTTACTCATCTTTTATTTTGTACCAATTCCATAATGCTCAAATCCTAATTCATTCAGCTCTTTGGTATCATATATATTTCTACCATCAAAAATTATTGGATTCAGCAATGCTTTTTTAATTTTATCAAAATTAGGGGATCTAAAATCAGTCCATTCCGTCACTATCAATAATGCATCTGCGTTTTCTAAAGTATCATATTCTGTTTTGCAATATTCAATTATATCGCCTAAAATATATTTAGTTTCAGACATTGCAATAGGATCAAATGCTTTAACCTTACCACCTGCTTTTAAAATTTTATCAATAATAACCAATGATGGTGCTTCACGCATATCATCAGTGTTAGGTTTAAATGACAATCCCCATATAGCAAAAGTTTTTCCTGTAATATTCCCTTGAAAACGATTCATCAATTTTTCAAATAATACCGATTTTTGCCTATCATTTACTGCTTCAACAGCCTCTAAAATTTGCATTTGATAACCATTAGAAGCTGCCGTTTTAATCAATGCTTTTACATCTTTAGGGAAGCAGGAGCCTCCGTACCCAATGCCCGGATAAATAAATTTATTGCCAATTCTAGCATCACTACCAATCCCTTTACGAACCATATTGACATCAGCTCCCACAATTTCGCATAGATTAGCAATGTCATTCATAAAACTAATTTTGGTAGCAAGCATACTATTGGCTGCATATTTCGTCATCTCAGCGCTTGGTACATCCATAATGATAATAGGATGACCATTTAATAAGAAGGGTTTGTATAATTTCCGCATCACTTCTTCTGCTTTCGCGGAGGATACTCCAACTACAATACGATCTGGTTTTAAAAAATCATCAATAGCAGCTCCCTCTTTTAAAAATTCTGGATTAGAGGCTACATCAAATGCAATATCCAAGTGTCTTTTATCTAATTCTTGTTGTATGGCCAATTGCACCTTTTGAGCTGTTCCAACTGGAACTGTACTTTTAGTAACAATCACTCCATAACTAGTCATTTGCTGCCCAATCTCTTGAGCTACTCCTATTACATATTTTAAATCGGCACTACCGTCTTCACCTGGAGGTGTTCCTACAGCAATAAAAGCAACATCAGCACCTTTAATACTTTGTGACAACGAAGTAGAAAATTGCAATCTCCCTTTAGAAACATTTTTAGTTACCAAAGTTTCTAAGCCTGGCTCATAAATGGGGATGATTCCTTTATTTAAATTTTCAATTTTAGTATGATCAATGTCAACACAAACCACATCTATACCAACTTCAGCAAAACAAGTTCCTGTTACTAAGCCTACATAACCCGTTCCAACTACAACTATTTTCATTTATAGTATTTCTTTAAAAATCTTTCTTAGTATCAACCCTAAAACTGTCAAAAATCCTGCTATACCACCACCCAATAGTAGTCCTTTTGCTTTTCCAAAACGTTCTTTAAGCAAAGGTAAAATTGGTCGGTCGATGATTTGAATTAAAGGAGTGTCTTTCCGCAAAGCTACTTTAGCGAGCTCCGTTTGTTTAACTAATTCTGATAAAATTGCCGTATTGGCTTGCACATCAACCTGTCGTCTAGAAGAAGGTGCACGGTTCACATTCATGGCAGGATTTAACATAAAGGTGTTGTCGTTGGCAACGGCTACTCCCGTAATGGCACCATTCAATTCCGCACGAATGGAATCGCGTTGTTTCAATAAAATAGCCATGTTTAGTCGTGCTTTCTTACTTTTGGTATCCACATAAAAATCAGACACCTCTTGCGCCAAGGCTTCGGAAAAAGCTTTCGCAAAAGTTTCGTCTTCAGATTTTACTTCTATCGAGGTAATCGCTACTTTTTTATCTTTTTGAGCTACCGTTAAATTGGTTTTGGTCAGACTCGTATACATAATCCCCATGATACTATCGTGTGCACGAGTAAAATACTTGCGCTTAGTTAAAGGCGGGAATTGTATGGCTTTCATTTTTGGATTATCTTGCCAGCTCTCGCGTGAACCATTAATTCTCAAGTACATTTCAGCTAAGGAAATGGTATCATTGCCTGATACAACAGGTTGCATCAAAGTTTGTTCCACTATGGTTCTGGATTTGAACAATTCATTCAAATTGGAACCTGAAAAGGCGCCACCACCACTACCTCCTAAATCAATCCCTAAGGAACTGGCAAGACCTAGAGCACTTCCTAATCCTCCACCGCCAGATTTTTCATCCTCTAAGGCAAAGGATAAAGTTGCGGTATAAACGGGTTTTGTAATCATCGCATAGGTAAGTCCTATACTAGCTCCTACTAGTCCTGCTAGTACAATTACTTTCCATTGTGATACAAGATACTGGTACCATTCTTTGGCTTTGTCGAATAGTTCTCTTAATGATATTTCGTCGTTTTGTGTTTCCATGTGTTTATTGCTGCTAGGGCGCTTTTTGCCAAGAACCTGCTTGCTGCAGGCAGGCAATTATTATTATAGTATGTCAAACTTCGTTATTCAACATTTGTTGTTCGTTATTCTAATCTTGAATAGTATACTTCGTACATCGAAAAACACACCCCTAGCCCCTCTCAAGAGGAGAACGTGTAGTGCTTGTTACACGTAATGGCACATTTTCAAATTTCGTAACTCGTATATCCACTATCGTAAATTGTTTAACTCAACTAATTTTTTTTTTAAAATTTCTCTAATTTTTCTTATCTGCGTTTTAATAAAGTACTTCGCATTTCGTATATCGTCCTTCGTATATCTACTATCGACCCGAGGCGAAGCCGAACGGAGCGAAGCTAATATCGGATATCGTACTTCTTAAATCGAATATTAAAAACACACCCCTAGCCCCTATAACTCTAGATTTTATTGACTTTTTTGAATCGTTGAATCTTCGATTTCAAGAGGGGAACGTGTAGTGGTACTTACACGAATTGGTATATTTTCAAATTTTCAAATTGGTACATTACTATATCGTAAATCTAATATCGTATATCTAATATCGTAAATCGTACCTACTAAAGTCTCCAATAATTCGCATACTCTTCTTTCTTCAGCACCCCTTTGATGTCAAAAAGATAAACCGGTCCGTTGGACAAGGTTTCTAAATCTTTAGGCTGTAGGTTGCGATACGCTTGATGACCTACCGCCAATACAATACTGTCGTATTTACCTTCGGGAGCTGCTTTCAAATGAATGTTGTAATCCTGAGCTAATTCTACTGGACTACCAAAAGGATCAATCACATCAACGGCAATCGAATAGTCTTCTAATTCTTGGATTAAATCAACTACTTTCGAATTACGGATGTCGGATACTTCTTCTTTGAAAGTAATGCCCATCACCAATACTCTAGATTTTCCAGGATTTTTATCTTGTTCAATTAAGGATTGTACAATCCGTTTGGCAATAAAAGACGGAATAAAATCATTCACACGCCGTCCTGCCGCAATCACCTGGGGTTCGATACCAATCATCTTGGCCTTGTGCATCAAATAAAACGGATCCACACTAATACAATGCCCCCCTACCAAACCAGGTTGGTAGTGATGAAAATTCCATTTAGTTCCTGCTGCGGCTAGTACTGCTTGGGTATCAATGCCCATTTTATCAAAAATGATCGCCAATTCGTTCATTAACGAAATATTAATATCGCGTTGCGTATTTTCAATCACCTTAGCCGCTTCAGCTACTTTGATGGATTCAGCACGATGCAATCCCGCTTGGATGATGCTTCCATAAACGCCAGCAATCAACTCTAAAGCATCAGCATCATTACCCGAAACTATTTTGAGTATATTCGTTAAAGTACGCACCTTATCCCCTGGAACGATGCGTTCGGGACTATAACCGTATTTAAAATCAATACCTCCTTGCAATCCTGAAATAGATTCCAAAATAGGCAAACAATCGTCTTCGGTACAGCCAGGATAAACCGTGGATTCATAGACCACCACATCGCCTTTTTTCAAGGCCGAAGCCACACTTTGAGTTGCTCCTAATAGTGGATTTAAATTGGGCACTTTATGAGAATCAATATCCGTTGGAACCCCTATAATATGAAAATGAGCTTGTTGCAAATCAGCAACATTGGATGTAAATGTAATATCACATCCTACAAATGCATCCGCATCCAATTCTTTAGAAGGATCTATTCCATGTTGCATCAAGGCAATACGCTCTTGATTGATATCAAAACCAATGACTTTAAACCGCTTCGCCAACTCCAATGCCAAAGGCAATCCCACATAACCCAATCCAGTTACGGAAATTATTTTTTCTTTATCAATAAAAGGTTGAAGACTATAGGTCATTGTCAGTTATCAGTTGTCGGTTGTCGGTTGTCAGTTATCGGTTGTCATTGCGAACGCAGTGAAGCAATCTTTATTTTATTATGTCAAACTTCGTTGTTCAACATTAGTTGTTTGTTATTCTAATATTGTTTGGAAGCATCGGGATTCAATACGGAATTTTGAATGTTTTAATTCGTATTTCGTAAATTATTACACACCCCTGACCCTACTGAAGCGGGAAACGCGTAGTGCTACTTACACGAATTGATACATTTTTAAATTGCTCAATTGATAATTTTCTTAGTGAGCCTCGTTGCTTTTCCTGAGCTTGCCGAAGGAATTTGTGTACTTTGTGGTTAAATAAAACTGAGTAATTCGTTCTTACAATTTGAAATCTAAATTATGTAACTGAATTAAAATGTTATAAATTTCTCTAATTTTTCTAATCTGCGTTCCTCTACAGTACTTCGTATAGCTACTATCACACTTCTACTTTAAACTTTGGAATCGTATATTATTTAACTGAATTAAAATTTTATAAATTTCTCTATTTTTTTTAATCTGCGTTCCTCTACAGTACTTCGTATAGCTACTATCACACTTCTACTTTAAACTTTGGAATCGTATATTATTTAACTGAATTAAAATTTTATAAATTTCT
>ERZ650301.206-NODE-206-length-15478-cov-8.730662_pt1 | contig 15478 bp, 20 predicted proteins | sample MGYA00376237_ERZ650301 | MGnify/ENA primary metagenome ERZ650301 (study PRJEB26733, sample SAMN07839255) | wastewater metagenome | biome: small river; feature: stream; material: water | place: USA: North Carolina | collected 2016-04-05 ...
TCTTCGCTTCTAATCATTTTGATCTTTCGTTAATATCTTTACAGAACTTATCTACTTCATACATAATAAATTCTGTGCTGTTCTCTCTACCAGAAATTTTAAAAGAACGGTAGCCGAGTGCTTGTGCTTTCTTTACCATATCTCTTGTGTATTGCATACCCATTCTTTCACCAAACTTGTCTTTGTGTTTTTGACAACCAGTATGTGGGTTAAACCAATCTAACCAACATTCTTCAACTTTGAAACAATGATCGTGACCAAGTTCTTCCCATGGATTTTTGCTAATTGTGTTCTGTTCAGCAATCTTTGTAAAGTGCTCATGATAATGCGGGCAAGAATATGCGCAGGCATCGTTAATAAGTAACTCGTATTTCTGAACATCAACCGATTCGTAGAACTTTGGTTCAAACACAACCTCAAACTTAGGAACAACCCAATCGTACTTTGACTCAAGGTCTTTATATCTTGCTAACAATTCATCGGTTACCTTCGTTTTGCTTGGGTGACCGGTGATTGAATAAATCAACTCAAAGTCGTAGTTCAATCTAAGATACTTTCTAAGATCTTCATTGATTAGTACAATTTTGTTTCTTACATTGTACTTCTTTTGCGATTCATCCATCCATTGAAGAAGTTCATTCCCAATCGGATCCGATAAATCAATTACTGGATTTGTAAATGTTAAAGATATAGTGATACCAAACTTATTGTATCGTTCAATTGTATCTTGTGTTAACTTAATATTTCTATTGATTCTACCGCCGTTCCATTGGCATAAGTTAGGCCCTTCATAGACGTTAAAAGCAATATTCTTATTTTTAAGTTTATAGATTGGTAAGTGCTTAATGAATGCGTCGTAATGTACGACTGCACCAGCAACATTTAAGTTTATCATATTGTCCTTTTACATTATGAAGCAATGATCATTTGGGCAAATGTCATGGTTATCTCTATACGAGCATGTGTAAGATCTAAGCATAGGATCAAATAATACATAAGTTTCTTTGTATATGCAGGGCTTTCCTTTTGGGGACCATACACCTTTCATTTGGTTTTCCCAATTGAAACTCCTATCTCCGTGTTCAAAATTAACAAATCTACCCACAACGCTTTGACGTAAGTTGTTATATTCAAATAGATATTTATTTACATCCACACCCTTGAATCCAGCAACTGGCACAAGTCTTAGCTTTTCTCTTGGGAATACTTTGGAAAGATCTTTATAATAATCAATTGATACCTTTCCCATGAACATAATGTCAACTCTTTTAACTAGATGTTCTAATCTAACGAGTTCATTTATGTACTTTTCTTTATTCTTTATTTCTGTTGGATGAACAGACACTTGTACTTTTTCGTTAATCTTTTCAATTCTTTTTGGTAAACTAAAATTAGTCTGAATAACGTACTTCATCTGTACTTCATTTAGTTTTTGAATAATTTCGCCAAAGAACGGATGAGCAAATGGTTCACCACCAAATAGAAACAGTTCAACATCTGGGTACTTTTCCTTAAGCATCTCAATAAATGCAAATACCTTGGCTTTGTCTTTCTCGTACATGATAGGTACAGCCAATGCAGAGTTCCGTGAGTTAACACAGTACTCGCATTTAAAGTTGCAGTCTAAAGTTACTTCCCACTCAACGATCATAACAGTTTCTTATAATTTAATGTGCTGCAAACGCACCAGTATTGTTGGCAGTAAATCTGCTTTAATGAAATACCATCTTTAATATGGCCAAGTTGATACGGATTATCACAAATAGTTGTTAATGAACCATCATAATTAATTTTGATCTGACTTAATTCGCAAATCGTTCTGTATTGCTTAGAAATATTTAAAAGATCTTCACGGATGATATCAGCTTGTGTCTTTGGTTCATCATCAATATAATTTACATCAGTTTTAAATAAAGGATGATTAACAATCTTTAGAAGCTTTTCATTTTCGGTATCTGTGAATAACGGTTCTTTAACGTATACAAATTCTTTACAAAATGGAATACCGTGTTCTTCCAAGAATAACATCTGATCATATACTTTATCGATGTTATCCTCTTTAATTAATAAGACGGCCATTACATTATTGATGCTTAGAATATTCTTTTTATAGTACTCTTCATTATTATCATCATGCCAAGATGCTGAGATAAAAACATTCTTCTTATCTTTCATAAACTCCTGAATCGCTTTCATTCTTTTTGATTCAGGATTATAGTTAAAATTCGACACAATCTGATATGAATCAAGGTTTGTTCTATTAATGAACTCAATGACTTTGCTATAAACAATTAATGGGTCACCACCAATAAGATCAATCTTTGTATTATTAAGTTTATTGCACGCTTCAATAACATGTTCAAATACCTCAGAATTTAATACCTTCTTATTATCAAGTTGATCTAAACAGTAACAATATGAGCATCGGTTATTGCATGCCAATGTAATATCATAATGAAGGACAATTCTGCCTTCATTCTGTTTATTCATTATCCGCATTTCTAACCTTCTTAAGCTTTAGTAATCCATCGCAGTTGCATTCTTCATGCGGGCAGATCATTGGTTTGATTTCACCGATTCGTTTAAAGTAATCTAAATCTCTGATAAGAACTGCCGTTTCAGTATTTTCCGGCTTACAGAACTTAACGACGTTGCCGTGAACATCGACCTCATAGTTATTATTCCAGCAAGACCATCCTTTGAACTTTGTTAATCCGTATTTGTAAACTTCATAATCATTAAATAGTTCATCGTTATATTCAATATCTTTTGGTAGTTCCTCAAACTCTTTAAAAAATTCCCACGCCTCTTCTTTATATTTGTATAAACGTCTATCCCATTTTGTGTGAACATAATGAGGATGAATCTTTACTCCAAGTTCTTGGATATCCTTAGCCATTTTCTGAGCTTTTGCCCAGAACTTTTTATTTGGGTGTAACAGAATGTTTACTTTTAATTTACCACCTTTTTCTAAGATGTATTTCACATTCTGGACAAATCGCTCTTCGCTTGTGCAATCAGCTGGGTGATAACTAAATAAAAATGCAACGCCGTCGGTTTCAATAGTTCTTAAATCTTTCTCACCGTTGGTTGTTACATACACACGATTAAACTTTTCTAATTTTCTAATCTTTTTGATGATGTAATTATAGTGCGGCGCAATTGTTGGTTCACCACCAAGTAAGCCAAGATTGAACGGTAACGTGCTGCGACTTAATGCTTCAATTACTTTATCAATCGTGTCTTTGCTTGCAATTTTATTCCAATCTTTGCCGTAGTTATTTCGTGCGTAACAATACCCACACTTTAACTGGCAAATAGTTACAACATCCCAGTGAACATTTAGATGGTTTACATTTTGATCTAAATGCCCCTGTGTTGAGTAATCTTCCATTTTAGGAATACTAAGTCGTGCCATAATAGTTTGTGCTCTCTGGGAATGAGATATTATCTCCGCCGTCTGTTGTTTGTATATAAAGAACCTTGTGTAAAAGCAATTTTCTTGCGCCTTTACTTAATAAAAATTCTATAAGTTTTCTATCGTTATGAATGTGGCTATCTTCTGGGTATTCCCATTGATTAACTAATTCACGCTTCATTATAAATTGGCCTAGTTGGAGAACTTCATCTTTGGCGCATTTAGCAATCCAATTATCGTTCCAACTTGGGTAATATAATCCGTGAATAATGTCGTAACCATTTAAGTAGTTCATAACTTCATAGAATGAATCAGTCAAGTAGTCATCATCTTCCAAATAATAAATGAATTCACCTTTAGCATTTGATAATAATGATTTATACACACCAGATAGATTATCAAACTGGTTATAGAAGTATTTTACTTGATCGTGTTGAACTTCGTATATATCATTACTATCGTTATTCACTAAGATTTCAACATCTTTCGGAATACGTTTAAGCGCCGACAATAAACATCTATTAAATAGGCCAGGTCTTTTATGTGTAGGAATTAAAATACTAAGTTTCATAGAATCCTTTTCTATAAAAATTCACCTCATGAATTTTGTCACCAGGTTGTGGTTTGAATTCATTATTTGGTAATTGCTTCTCAATGCCGTCACAAATAAAGTAGTGCTTACATTCTTTACATTTATTGGACTTGTTATATCCGTTCATTCTAAAGTGTTTAGCGGCATTATAAGATTGACGTAACTTTTCTTCTTTAGTATATGTTTTGGTGGTATCAATTTCGTGATTATAGATTGCAAGATTCCAATCGTATACATCATAGATATGTTGATAATAGTTTACAACATAACGTTCATAACCTTCCATATAACAAAACGGCACATAACGAACATTGATATATTTTATATCATCTTTGATTAAATCAATACATATCTTAATACTGTCTGTGATTTCTGAATATTGAACTTCGCGGAATGTACTGTTATCAGTGTCATAGTTCAAGCAAATAAAATTTACTTCTAATGGGTTAAGTTCACGTAACAACTCAACGTATTCATCATGTAAATACATATGATTTAAATCATAGACCGTGCAGTTGACACGCACCACCATTTGTAATTCTTTTGCATTCTTAATAGCTTGGACGATCTTCTTAAAAGATCCTTTCTTGCCAGTGATTTTGTCGTGAATCTCTGGATTTGATCCATGCACACTGAATAGAATTTCTGTTAGGCCGTGGTCCTTAGACTTTTTAAGGAATTCCATATCGCAGAATTTGCCACCATGAGTTAGAGTACTCACGGTCATTTCTTTTTCTTTGCAGTACTTTAAAATGTTGAACCAGTTCGGCTCAACTGAAGATTCACCACCGCTTAAGTCAATTTGGTGGATGCCGTAATTAAAGATGTCATCCACTCGTGACTTAATTACATCAAGAGAATCACGCTCCATTAAGCGGTCTTTATAATAACAGAATTCACATTTATAGTTACACAAAAAGCCCGTGTTTAAACGAGCTCTTTCATTCATTGGCGTGTCCGTGTCTAACTTTAGTCCAACTGTACTAAAAAGCTGCGAGCGTACTGATTTCATCTGTTTCCTTCAAATCAAGATTTACGCCTTTGTCAAGGTCGTTCCGTCTTACCATTAATCCTCTATCTTTACTAATATCGTAAACACCGTCATAAATAACTTCTTTATTGTAGTGTTTGCACTCAACAATCAATCGTGATGAACAATCAATTTTTGTCTTATTGGTTGATCCTGTATAGATGAATGTATCAAATAGTTCATATAGGTTATCAGCAGGAACTTTGTGTAATGTCATATTTGATGGGACTTCCATCTGAACATTGGTTAGCACAACGTATTGCTTATAGTTATATTTATTTGCAATTGATTCTAGGTTTTCAAAAGTTAACTTTCGCATGTTACTTGTACAATAAATTGCGGCAGTATCATCAAATGTTTTATTGATTTCTTTGAACTTACTTAAAAGTAGTTTCTTTTTGTAATGCACAGAGTTCGGCAATGGGTCATACAAATCATAATCCTGCAAAACTATATCAGCCTTGTCAAGAAACTCGTCATCACAACATCTTAGGAAAATCTTTCGGTTGCAAATAATGTCCGCATCAAATGTTCTAATAGAACCATCGACAAAGATGACGTCATTAGCTATTAGTGCTTTTGGGTTATAGTGGTAGAACGTGCATGCTTCATATGCCTGAAGCTCTTCTGTTGAAAAGTCGTATTTGCTTAAAGCAACGTTGACTTGGTCTTTTGATATGCCGTCAGCAATCATAATGCAAACGGATTTATTTTTATGGAACTTCAAATGATAGAAATATTCAATCATCTCAAATAGATGACCAGATATTCCATGATTTGACTCCCAAGATGTCGTAAGGGTTATGTCGAATTTCTTCAACATAACCAATGGTGTCCTTCTCATTTATATCTTTCAGATTTTTAGAATTTCGTCTCGACTTAACGGTGAATACCCAAGATCATTGAAAAGATTCTTTGGGAACTGTTTGCCAATTTTTGCCATTAGTGTAGGTCTATCAACACCGTACTTGACTTCTTCATCGATGTCATCAGATGGTACATAGTACTCGGCCAATGTTAAGTCCATGAATAGATCGTTAAACGGTGCGAATTCTTCTGCACTCATTAGGATATCTGTGTTAGATTCGTAGTTACTAATCCACTTATTTGCACCACGATAGTCGTCACGTACATCAATAGAGATGCCGTCCGAAATATGTAGGACTCCATCTGCTAATACATCTTCAAACTTTACAACTTTTACATCTGAACGTTTTGCAAGTTCAACAGCATTAATTGCGGCTTCATAGAATCGTTCGATATCCAACGCTTCAGTAAGATCTGGGCTTGTTGGCGAATTCCATTTTGTATCTGGTTTTTTATTCATTAACCATGCAACAGATGGGTTTCTGATAATGCTAACAACGTGAATTTCTTCATCTGGTAGTGCTGATTTTAGAGCATCAATAAAGTATGAACCAAATGTGCCAGTAATTACCTTAACTGGGTATGCAAAGTTTTTAATGTTGTTCAGAACATCATCAAAATCGTGCGGGTGAAGCAAACGGTTTTGTTCTTCTGGGTGCATATAGCTTGGGGTGTCGATTAAATCAAAATCAACATCAAGTGAACAGAATCTATTTACAAAGTGATTAACTTTAATGCCATCTTCAAAGATGTCTTTATTCAATTTTAGAAAATACTCAACCACTTCAGGATCAGTGTGTAATAGATCTTCTATCCCGTCGTCTTCACCACGATTCACAGCAGGTAATTCACCTGCTGTAGTAAGTTCAACTGGAGTTTCTTCTACACCAATGACGCCACCATCGATAGAGCTTAGCTTATATACTAGCTTTCCGCTACCATCATGAATCTTAATGTCTGAATGAGAAAAATCACAAACATAACCCTTATATTCAAAGGTGTTCAAATTAGCCAGGATAATCCTAGATAAGAATTTCTTATTAATTGCTTGTGTTCCAGTCAATACGATAACCATATTATCTCCTTAGATAACCCTCAACAATAGAATTTACAGATTCCGTATCTTCGTAATTTTGTAATTGTTGAAGGCTTTCAATAATTTTTGTGTACTCATCCTTTTTCTTCTGGATGATTTTAATATTATCTAACAAAGTAATATATTGTTCTAAATCTTCAATGAGTGTTTCATCACCGGTTTCAATAATCTCAATATATTTTTCTTCTTTGTTTTTCTCAGTAATGAAAATACCAATAGCAGCAAATTTGTTATTCAACTGCATAAAGGTAACAAAATCTAGTAACGTGAAAGTAAGGAGGTCATCACCTAGGATTCCTCTTACTTTTGTCTTTACTGCTTTGGCTGCCTTACCAGCGTATGTATTTGTATCAATTCCTTCTACTTCTTCTTTCATACATTTCCTTAAATCGTGATAGGTAGTTTACTATAGTTTACCATATAGAATCCATTCTTATCTTTAGATAACGCGGACTCATGTTTAGTGCCAAGCAGTTCCTGTGCAATAACACCTTTGTGAGTTACTTTTGAATCCCACTTGTAATTCCAAGTGTATAACTTCAAACCGTTTTGCATGCCAATGAATTTGATATTCATCTTTAATCGTTCATCACTGTAGTTACAGTTACATGTACACGCATAGTCACAGTTACAAGTACAATAGTTACAGTTACAAGTACAATAGTTACAGTTACATAAACAAACAGCACCACTTGCTTTAATTTTGTCAATGATATAGTTAACGTGACTTGCAGCAATCACCGTATTTGAATCAACATAACCATCGTTCCAATAATAATTAATATATTGTGATAGCGTGTTCAAGTCCTGAACTTCAATGATGTCATACAGACCCGTGTCTGGTACACCACCAGCTCCACGTCTAGATCTTTCAGAATTAATATTGTTTCTTAGTTCTACAAATTTAGCAGCTTCAATGGTTGCGCCAGAACCAACATAACCGATAGAATAAGTTGCGGCATCTGAGGCATCAGTTCCGTAGATGTCGATACTCGTGGTTCCCATTTAAATCTCCTGTTTTAGAAAATCCATGTTTTCCTTGAGTTTGTTGTCTGCAAGGAATTTTTCATAGTCGTCGATGGATTCACCATCTTTATTATTTATACTTGCAGAATTACCAATGATAAAGTCAATAGTCGCAGCATCTGCTTCCTTAGAACTTACAAAATCACCATTTTGGTTATTAATGTAATCTTTTTCCAAGATGTGTGTAACTAACTGTTCTAAATCGTATCCAAGGAGTTTAGAGATGAGTTCTAACTTTTCTGAGATATCCAATTCAGTTTTACTATTGGATGCTTCCATAGTATCTACAGCACTTTTAAAGTTAACCAAAAGAAGTGCACCGATTGCTTCGTTTTCGTCTTTAATCTCTTTGATCAACTCAAAGATTTTATTCATTTTGTCAATAATAGTCATTGTACTTTTTCCTTAAAGTCATTAAATTTTGGTGCGATTACGTCATTCTTATATGTGGTTACGTTACCCTCATCGGTAAAATAAGTCTTAATATCTTTTCGTGAACCACATCCGTTGCATGCATCACAGAACAACGCACAAACTGGTATAGTAATATCTCTATTAAACCAATCTTGTCTAAGATCCTCTTTTGCTTGTTGCAGTAATTTTAACATATCATCAGTTAAAGTACTCCAAGCTATAGATGTGATGATTCGCTGTGGTTTGATTGTTTTAGCAATCAGCTTGATGTCCGCATAGAGGTTATTTATATTGCCGCTATGCATAGTATAGCGAAGTCTAAACGGCACGTTATGATCGTTTAGTTTCTTAAACACTTTGATCATAAACGGTGTGCTTGGTTTGCCATTATGCGTGATTCGTTCACCATTACCAACACCGTCAAAACTAATATCCAACGATGTTAAACCAAGAATATTGTACTTCAATTTCTTATACCCAATAATGAAGTCATCCTTCAAAAATCGAATACCGTTTGTACTAATATTGAAGTGAACATTCTTTTTCTTACTATAAGCGTAATCCATGAAGTACAGCGCGTTCTCCCACTGTAATGTTACTTCACCACCAAATAGAACAAACAATGTCTGGGTGCCAGGATCCTCACGAGCAATAATTGCATCAATAGAATCTCTAATCTGTTCTTGTGTTAGCACTTGTTCTGGACGGCCGATTAGATCTTCATAACAGTACGTACACGCAAGATTACATCTATTTGTAAAATAGATGACGTTAACACCAGAATTCTCAATAATTGGTTTAGTATCATCAACGTAAAAATCTTTAGGCGTTAGTCTTGTCATGCTAACCCTTTACCCTTTTTAATGATATAAGCCATGTCTGCCAGAAATCCAGCATAATCATAACTATAATCAAACAGGTGGTTTAGTCCGTCAGCATTGCCGACATACTTTGAGTCGACTTTTGCTCGACCTTTTCTTGCTTCTTCAATCTGAATCTGCAATTCTTCTGTTGATAGTACCTTGTCAGTAATAGGATTAACAACGTTCATCTCTACTTTTACAGGTACATCATCAACGATGCTTCGTAATTTTCTTCTTGCCATATTAGAAACTTACTGATGTACCACAGCCGCAAGAACCTACTGCATTTGGGTTTTTAATGTTGAACTGTGAGCCCATTAAATCTGACACATAGTCAATCTCTGAACCGGCCAAGTAAGCTAAACTCATTAGATCAATTGCTAAAATGCCACCCTTACCTGTTTCATACTGTTCTTCGTCTTCTTCAAGGTCTTCCTTAGTTTCAAGGATACCCCAATCATACTTAAAGCCTGAGCAACCACCACCGGCAATATTCAAACTGACTGCATAAGCGTTATGCTCTTTGCAAATTTCATCAATCTTATCTTTTGCTGAATCTGTCATTGTAATCATTTTAGCACCTCTTGTCTAGTTTTTCGTTCATACCTTTGTCATCATGTTCGCCTGGATTAGCAAGCCACATTTTGACAACTTCGTGGAATGTTGGTACATCCCTTAATTCTCTTACAATTCTATGCGCTTCCATATAGTTAATGTGGAATAGTTCGCAGATAGAATCAACCGGTTTATTACCGTTCATAACTTGTGAATATGTACAACCGGCATTACATACTTGTTTTAAGTTACAATCCTGGCACTTATTATAGTTAGCAGGATCAAATTCTTTTTGGTAATATTGGAAGCTGAAGTTCTCATCCATTTGCATAATCTTCTTTGATGCAAATCTGGCGCATGGATAGAATTCGCCAGAACTCATTAATACACCACCATGAGTTCCTGCAAAGCACCCGAATGGGCGTTTGCCACGAATCAAACCATATAATGAATCTAAAACAGCAAGCTTAAATAGACCGATGCTACAGAACTTACCTTCTTTGATCTTTTGGATGTAAGAATCGCCAAGTCTGGTCAATTCTACTTTGTACTGCTTAATATCATCAATAGTCCAAACGTCATCACGAACTAATGAGAAGTCAGGATGATCAATGCCCCATTCCAATAAGAACTCAAAGTTCTCTGTCATGCTGGCAGAGTTTCCTGGCCAGATCATAACCTTACAACCGTTGGTCAAACTTTGAATGATTTCTTTCTTATGGTTGTACATATCAAGAATACCGTTGAATAATTCACCGGTTTCTGGATTAGTGTTCTCCAATAATGGTAAGAGTGGTCGTGAATCATTTGAACCCATACCGTCAAATGACCAAGATACACCGACATTGTTTTCTTTAATCCACTTTGCCTTTTCGGCGTCAACCATCGTTAAGTTTGTAATGATGTTGATACCAGTATTTTTAGGATCTGCTTTTAAAATTGGCACAGCATATTGGATCAAGTCCCAATTCAGCATTGGTTCACCACCAAAGAACGATACATAGTAATCTTTATCACCAGATCGTTCCATTAGTGCATGTACATCCACAATACCTTTATCAAAGACTTCTTTGGTCATCCATGTTGGTCTATTTGCCACATAGCAATATGGGCAACCAAGGTTACATTTCTCAGTGACTGAGATTTCTAGTGTAAACGACATTCCTATCCTTTAAAATCGTACTTCGCAAGCTTTCTTTTCAGCTTGGATTGGTAACTGTTTTGCGACTGTCAATAGAGACTTATGAATGATGTCATTTAGTTTGAAGATCTTACAAAGGTTAACGTTCTTTGTAGTCCACTTCATTTCGTATTCTTTCAACGGAACGATGTTAATCTTCTTCTTTGCTGTTTCTTTTGTGCTTGGTAAGTTGAATGAACCAGCTGGGCACTTCATACAGAACAAACTTTTACAGCCTTGGCAATCATCATTCATATGATTGATCAGATACTTATATTTATCTGTAGCTTTATCAAGGATATCGACAATATCTTCATTATAGATATTACCAATCTCGTGTTCTTGATGGTCTTCATACATTGTGCCATGGCATGGTGAAACTGCGCCATCAAGGTTAATGCTGAAGTAATTCACACCAGCAGAACACAATGCTCGACTATTTTGGAACCACCCAAATGAGTTAACTGGAAGTTTATGATCATAGATATGCTTAGCAATTTTAGCCAAACCATTCTTCAGATCTTCCATATATTGCTCTGCATCTTCCTTAACATAATCTGAATATGTATCAGGTGTAGGGAAGTAATTTGCGTTACCAGGAATACTTACCACATCTACGAATGCTTCATAGATTAAGTGGAATGTTCGTGGTGTAATTGTTGATTTGATAGAACGCTGAACACCAATTTCGCCAAGAACAGCAAACGCTTCTTTAACTAATTCTGATGTGCTACCATTTTTCTTGGTTAAGCGTTCAATGTCATTAATTGCTTTGCCATCATATGAGATTTGAATCGCAAGGCGATTCTGACCACGGTCATTTTGACCTAATAGCTTATTAACAACTTTAATGGAATCTTTGTACTTCTTGATGTACGTGCCGTTTGTATAGAAGAAGAATTTCACGTTCTTTCTCTTGGCATAGAATGTCATCAAGTCCAGACAGTAGTTCATGTTCATCATTGGTTCACCGCCCCAAAAGGAGATGTCAATTTGTTCGTCTGGTTTCTTTTCAAGAACACTGCTAATGAACTTGATAATATCTTGAGTTTTTACGTCCGTTTTGGAGTTCTCAATTTTAGCGAGATCCGGCATTTCTGGATTATGGCCTTCACTGCAATATTTGCAACCTAAATTACAGGTGCTTGTTACGTTAATGTCTAAGTTCACATCTATCCTTTTCTTGAAACAAAAAATGACTTGTTAATTAATTATAACAAGCCATTCCTTAAATTTTAGGTTGATTATTCTAAAGAATAATCTTAAACCTTAACCATCACTGTTCCGTTTTCTGAATCAGCTAACGCTACACCGACGATGTTTAATTTTTCTGCATCTAACAAATCAAATTTGTTAACACCGATTACTTTACCATCTTCAAAAGCAACGCAATACTGGCCTTTCTTAACTGGACCGTGGCATTTAACTGGTACTTTACCTTTCAATGCTACGTATTGGAAACCATCGCCAGCTTCAGAGTTCAACATTAAACCCGGGTTAGCGGAGATTACACCAGCTAAGGCACCGCCTTGGAATAACGTGATTTCTTTATCGCCACCAACTTCTACAACTGTGCCAACTTCGTATTGCACATCTGATTCGTATTTTTCTGCCAAGTCGGCATAACGAGCCTGTGTAGCAACACCAGAGAATGTACCAGCATATAGAATGTTAGTATATGGATTATACGATAAGTTTGCATCGTTACGAATACGTTGTTGCGCAGAACCAATACCAGAGAAGTTGATGTAATACGTACCGTTTGTTGCGTCGTCACGTGTTACATATGTGTAATCAGAATATGTACTTGATGTTGCATTACCTGCAAAGTTGTTACATGTGATTGTGTTTGTAGCTGGGTTAATCGTAATTTCATTGTCATGGAACATGTTCTGATTACCAGAACCACCACTGCCAACGAAGCTTAAGAAATAGTTACCGTTACCATCGCCTTCGGTGCTATAGATAGTTGAAGCGCTTGTTGCATTACCTGCAAAGTTAGCACATATGATAGTATTAGTACCTGGGTTTACAAGAATTTCATTATCGTGAAATGCCTGTTGGTAACCAGTAGCACTACTACCAAAGAGACCCATTACATAGTTGCCGTTTGCGTCAGTCTCTGTGCTATAAACAGTATCGGCCTTTTGTGAAGTACCGTATAAGTAGTTAGCAAAAATGCTGTTGAATTTTAAAGCAGATGTACCGATATCGCTTGAACTTGTAGTAACTGGTGTAATTGTACCAGATACGTCAATGCTTGTACTATGTACATAAGTTGCGAATAAATCGTTGAAACGTCTTGATGATGAACCAAGATCATATGCATTATCCGTTGACGGAATCATATGACCAGATAATGTAGCATCACCGGTTGCATTTACATACCTAACGTCCATCTCGGTTTGGCTGATAATCTTTCGTACAGCTTTATCGAAAATGTTGTTAGAAATTTTTGTAAATACATCACCAGTAGTCTTTTCAAAGGCAGTACCTGTTGCTGCACTAATAAAGTCGCCATCTCCAACAAGTGAAGAGCCGTCGGCCTTATAAGTAAAATTTTGATATATAGACATGTTTATACCCTTCTATTATAGTATTTCTTATTATTTATACTCGGGAACACAAAGAGTTATATTCATTGTACATACTTGGAGATTAACGAGTTGGCCAAACAACGGATGCTTGATCTAATTGACCATTGGTGTCTAATACCGGTGCTGCTGTATCTGGTAAATCACGTAATGCTTGCATATAAGTAGATAATTCTGCTGGAACTGCTTCACCTTTAGAATAAGCTTTAGTAACTTCCCAATCAACCGCGGTGATACGTTTATCACGTTCGATACGTAATAGACGCATTGGTTCTTGTGCTTCTAATTCAGCAATTTTTACGTTTAATTCTGCCTCAGTTGGTTGTATTTGAACTGTGTCCATCCACTCAAGACCCGAGTATTCGCTACCGCGAAGAACCCATTGAGCACCTGGTTTTAATGCTTGTAATGCTGCCGCTAAATCGTATTTCATTTTTATTTCCTTGTTTATTTTTCTAAGGTTATGTTCTATTTATCCAGTAATTTCTGTCACTGTCAATGTACTACGTCCTTGTGTACCATAGTTATTATTATAAGAACGATTCAAATAGATTGCATAACTTGCATTTGCAGATGCTAATAAAGTGTTAAACGTAATTGGAGAAGTCGTATTTGGTGAGTAAATGACTGAGTCTGACCATTGAATAGTTTCATATGGAGAGTTACCAACGTCAGCACCATATTGTAAAGTCCAATAGTTTGCACCATTACCAGCAATATATGCTGAAGTTCCATTAATCACCGAACTAACACCTAAATAACCGCCGTTTGTGTTCCACCATAACGCACCAACAAATAAGTTAACTTCAACTAAAAATTTACTAGTTGCAGATGCTGGGGTAAGTGTTAGTGACATGCCGTCAATAACTACATAATTTGTCGACGATGTACTCCACGTATCTGTTTTACGTGCTTGTTGAACTTGTAAAACTGCGCCAGGATACCCAACCTTTGGTCTAGTAACTGCTGCATCTTTAATGACGTTTGTTGTAATTTTAGTTAGTGCCATTATTGTGCAATCTCCAGTAATGTTAATGTATTATTGCTACTATTAGTACCGACATAAAAAGTGCCAGCGTATGAAGAGAAATACATTGTATATGTAATAGCAGAAGTTGAATTTGGCATATCATAGAAATTAGCAGCTGGACCCGCACTGCCTGTAGATCCATACATGATCATATTTCCAACTGTAAACACGGATGAACCGTTGCGCCAAACTTGAATAGAACCCTTTGGTGTTACTGCAGTACTATTAGATTCTATGCCACCGCATGTATACATTACTAAAATTTTAGAGTTTGCATACATTGGTGTAATTGTAGCAGTAAATCCTGAAGATACATATGTAGTGGATGTTGTACTAAATTGTGTGTTAGTTGTTGCATTCACCGTTTGCAAAATTGCACCAGGATACACAATTTTATTTGGTGATGTAATAACACCCAAACCATTTGATGTTTGTATTGTATCTAATTTAAGAATTGCGGCCATTATGGCATTACCTCATATATGTTAATAGATGAAGTCATCTGTTGATTACGAGAGTCATCTGTTGAGTTTGGATTAAAAATACTAAATGGTCTTTCGGTTCCCGCGCCACCTACTGGATTCCACCCGAAGCCCATTGTATGAGATCCAGCCGAAACACCGGTCCATTGGCACTGCCCAGTAATCATTGTAACTTGCATTGTGGCTGACCAAGTTCCATCATATTGATATGCAACACCGTAATCCCAAGTATTATCTAATTTAAGGCCAACACCGCAATTACCTGAAGCATATTGTGCACCAAAAACTGTGCATGTTGCAATGATTATTGTGTCTGCTCTTTGTTTAGTGA
>ERZ650301.207-NODE-207-length-15448-cov-9.082570_pt1 | contig 15448 bp, 17 predicted proteins | sample MGYA00376237_ERZ650301 | MGnify/ENA primary metagenome ERZ650301 (study PRJEB26733, sample SAMN07839255) | wastewater metagenome | biome: small river; feature: stream; material: water | place: USA: North Carolina | collected 2016-04-05 ...
CGCATGATGTACCCCTTTTCTGTTATCAATTTGATGAATCTATTTTCAAATTGAAGATGGGGTTTGAATTTGATGCAAATCAAATTCAAGGGCTACTGAAATTTTTTATGGGTTTAAAAGCAACACTGTTTTGATCTGTTTTTGATCCAGATCAAATTGATCACAGTACTTTGGAATAAGTGCCCTTAGCTTGAGATTCCCTGAGGTGACGATCAAAAGTCATCGCCACACGTCTAGCCAAGAGCCTACCCTTGATAGGTACAAGCATTTTGGTGCCCCGCCACTCCAAGAGACCAGCTTCCTCTAGATGCTTGAGTTCCTCAATCTCTGTTTTGAAGTAGCTTGAGAAATCAATTTGATGGGCATGAGCAAACTGTTCTGTATCGAGGGCAAATTGACACATTAGCTCGCCGATTAATTCACGGCGGAGTAAATCATCCTGATCTAGACGCAAACCTCGGAGGGTGGGCAGATGGCCATCATCAATGGCAGCGTAGTACTCATCTAAGGTACGAACATTTTGAGAATAACAATCATCGACCTTACCAATCGAAGAGATGCCAAAAGCCAAGAGATCGCACTCTGCTTGGGTTGAATAACCCTGGAAATTACGATGCAGCTTACCCTCTTTCTGGGCAAGCGCTAACTCATCATCAGGCTTGGCAAAGTGGTCCATACCAATAAACACATAACCCGCCTCACCTAGTCTCTCTATAGTGTTCGATAAGATATCTAGCTTGTCTGCAGCCCCCGGTAAATCTGCTTCAGCAATTCTGCGTTGGGGCTTAAAGATGTGAGGCAAATGCGCATAGTTGTAGACAGATAGTCGATCGGGACTCATCTTCAGGACAACATCGACAGTCTCTTTAAAAGTCTCGGGCGTTTGTTTTGGTAGGCCATAAATCAGGTCTACGCTTCTGGATTTAAATCCATACTTTCTCGACCAATCCATTACTGCCTGAGTTTCCTCAATAGTTTGTACGCGGTGCACCGCCTGCTGAACCTCAAGATTGAAATCTTGAACACCCAAGCTAATGCGGTTAAAGCCCAATTCAGCAAGCAAGGCAATATCTTCCTCGGTCACTCGTCTTGGATCAATCTCAATTGAGTATTCGCCGCCAGGAAGTAGATCGAAATGCTCACGCGTATGTTGCATCAACTCGATCATCTCTTCGTGAGACAAAAATGTAGGTGTACCGCCACCCCAATGCAACTGGGTCACGGGTATTTTTTTCTGGGCACCCATGGCTGCACAAACCATCGCCATCTCTTTAGCTAAATACTTAATGTACTTAGCGCTTCGACCATGGTCTTTAGTGATGATCTTGTTGCAACCACAGTAGTAACAAATGTTGGGGCAAAACGGTAAATGAAAATACAGTGATAGGGGCTCATTAACCTTAGCTACGCGTTGCAAGGCCCCCAAATAATGAGACTCACCAAACTCATGATGAAAACGATCGGCACTGGGATAAGAGGTGTAGCGTGGCCCATTGATATCAAACTTCTGCAATAGCTCTGGATGAAAAAGCACTTCTTTTTCATTTGGGCTTAAATCAGACGCCACAGAACTCATCAGAAATCCGCCTATTGAGTTATTTAGAAAGATAGTCGAGCGCAACTGCTTCAGCTACTTTAATTCCATCAACCCCAGCCGACAAGATGCCGCCCGCATAGCCAGCACCTTCGCCCGCAGGATAAAGACCTTTGATATTGAGGCTTTGGAAGTTTGCACCCCGAGTAATCCGCAAAGGGGATGATGTGCGCGTTTCAATACCAGTCAATACCGCATCCTTCATCGAAAAACCTTTAATCTGTTTTTCAAAAGCAGGAATCGCCTCTCGAATCGCCTCAATTGCATAAGGAGGCAAAGCATCCGCAAGGTCTGTCAAGTGCACGCCAGGTTTATAAGATGGCATTACAGAACCAAAGTCTGTAGAAGCCTTACCGGCGAGGAAATCCCCTACCAATTGTCCCGGGGCTTCATAGGTAGATCCGCCCAACTCATATGCCTTGGACTCTAAAGCTCTTTGAAACTCAATACCCGCTAGAGGACCACCGGGATAGTCTTCGGGGGTAATGCCAACAACAATACCGGCATTCGCATTGCGCTCATTGCGAGAATACTGACTCATTCCGTTCGTCACAACACGATTTGGCTCGGAAGTTGCAGCAACCACAGTTCCGCCTGGGCACATACAGAAGCTATAGACTGCACGACCATTCTTGGCGTGATGAACCAATTTGTAATCAGCTGCGCCGATGAGCTCATTACCGGCGTGAGGGCCTAAGCGCGCCTTGTCGATCAAAGATTGTGGATGCTCAATACGAAAGCCTACTGAAAAAGGCTTGGCTTCCATATAGACGCCAGCTGCGTGCAAGGCTTCAAAGGTATCGCGAGCACTGTGACCCAAGGCCAGCACCACGTGGCTCGCTGGCAAGTTTGGACGCCCTTCAATCCTGACTCCGACAATTTGATCATTCCGAATATCAAAGCCGATGACCTTTTGTGAAAAGCGAATCTCACCACCAAGCTCAATAATTTCTTGGCGCATTCTTTCAACAACGCCAACCAATCGGAAGGTTCCAATATGCGGCTTAGCTACATAACGAATTTCTTCTGGAGCACCGGCTTTAATAAATTCTGCGATGACCTTGCGACCATAAAACTTTGGGTCTTTAATTTGACTATAAAGCTTGCCATCAGAAAATGTACCCGCCCCACCCTCACCAAATTGCACATTCGATTCTGGATTGAGGATATTCTTGCGCCACAAGCCCCAAGTATCTTGGGTGCGCTCACGAACTGGTTTGCCACGCTCTAGTACGATGGGCTTAAAACCCATCTGCGCCAATATCAAGGCAGCAAAAATTCCACATGGCCCAAATCCAATGACGACAGGACGTTCAAAGTTTTGGCCTTTCACTTGTGAGACATTGGCCACAAAGTGATAACTTGTATCGGGCGATGGCCTGATGTGAATGTCATTCGTAAACTGCTTAAGCAGCTTCTCTTCATTCTTTACCGATAGATCTACCGTATAGATGAAGGCTAAGGCCACATTTTTCCTGGCATCGTAGCTTCGCTTGAATACATCAAACCGAATCAGATCCTGAGCCTGGATATTCAGGCGCTTCAAGATCGCCTCTTCCAATGCCTCAGGGGGATGGCTAATAGGCAAGCGAAGTTCAGTAATACGGATCATGGGACTCTACGATACACAGTAAATCAGGGTAATTTTCTAAATAATACTGGGAGATCCGGCTTACCCCCTTTTAAAGGCGATAATGCGCCATGGCTCTACGCGCAACTATCCACAAAGCCGACCTCCACGTCGCAGACTCTGACCGCCACTATTACGGCAGTCACTCCCTTACTATCGCAAAGCACCCCTCTGAAACCGAAGAGCGAATGATGGTGCGCATCATCGCTTTTGCCCTGCAAGCACAGGAAGACCTGGCTTTTACTAAAGGTTTAAGCGATACCGATGAACCTGACCTTTGGATCAAAGACCTCACGGATGCCATTAAGCTTTGGATTGAAGTAGGTCAACCAGATGAGCGACGCATCCTCAAGGCCTGCGGTCGATCTGATCAAGTGATCGTCTATTGCTATGGCGGACACACCAGCAAAATCTGGTGGGACGGGATTGCCAACAAGCTGACCCGCGCCCGCAACCTTCAGGTGATTTCTATTCCAGCAGAGCAAGCCAAAGAGCTCAATAAACTAGTTGAGCGCAGCATGGTTCTGCATGTGAATATTCAAGATGGGGAAGCGTATGTTTCTTCAGATATGGGTCAAGTGACTATCACCCCAGAGATCTGGCGTAATCAACAGCAATGAAACCGGTCGTTTTAGACACCAATATCTTGTTAGATATTTTTGTCTTTAATGACGAAAGAGCCGGCAACTTAAAACAAGCAATTGTGAGCGGAAGCATTCCTGCAATTGCGAGTCAAAAGACTGTGTTGGAGCTTGCCGACGTCATCTCGCGCCCCCTCTTTAAGCTCAATGAAGCAACTCAAGCGGCTATTTTGGCTCAATGGCAATCTATCGCTCGGCAGCATGACGATTCCTGTCTAGCTCCCGCACCTTGGAGATGCCATGATCCGGATGATCAGATCTTCTTGGATTTAGCCTATCAGTTCAGACCAACAATACTTATTAGCAAAGACAATGCAGTACTAGATTTGGCCACTCAAGCTGCCAAAGAAAATATTCTGATTACCAGTAATTACAACGCCTTCAAACTTTAGAGTTAAACCGCAAACCCTTTGCTGCTTCAGCGGCAATCTCAAACGATCTCAATCGCGCTTGATGATCATAAATTTGGCCTGTCATGATAATTTCATTTGCCTCAGTCTGATCGAGCCAATACTGCATCTCTTTTCTGACCGTTTGCATAGAGCCAACAGCAGAGCAGCGAAGAGCATGGGCGGCAGTAGTCTTTTCGTGTGACTCACAGAAGTCGTCTAAATTTTCAATCGGCGGCGGTAATTGCCCACGGGTATTCCGGCGCATGCGAATTACGTTCTGCTGCAAAGTTGTAAATAAATGAGCAGCCTCTTCATCGGTATCAGCAGCGACTACATTCATTAAAAATGCGCAGTAGGGTTTGGCCAACTTATTGGATGGCTTAAACAACTCACGATAGGTTGCCATTGCATCTAATAATTGTTCTGGCGCAAAGTGAGAGGCAAAGGCATAAGGCAAGCCGAAATGGGCTGCCAGTTGAGCTCCATACAAGCTAGAACCCAGGATCCAAATCGGCACCTCAGTATCCGCACCCGGAATAGCTCTCACAGCTTGACCCTCCTGGATGGGGCCAAAGTAATGCTGCAGCTCTCGAATATCCTGCGGAAAGCGGTCATCGCTTCCGAGCAAATCTCGACGCAAGGCTCTAGCCGTCATTGGATCTGTGCCTGGCGCACGCCCTAAGCCCAACTCAATCCTACCTGGGTAGATAGATGCCAAAGTACCAAATTGCTCCGCAATGACTAATGGAGCATGGTTTGGCAACATCACACCGCCAGAACCAACGCGAATGGTTTTGGTGCCTCCAGCTATGTAAGCAACCAAAACTGCAGTAGCGGAGCTGGCATTACCCGTCATATTGTGATGCTCTGCCACCCAATAGCGGGTGTAGCCCAAAACCTCAGCATGCTGAGCGACATCCAGTGAATTGCGCAAGGCGTCTCCAGCGGTAAATCCCTGTGGAATTGGAGATATATCTAGAATGGAGTATGGGACAGAGTTTGTCATACGTAGATCATACTGAGAAAGCACTTTTTTAACATGAGCAAACCAAAAATGGCGGATGCCGATGATGGCCTCTTTAAGCCGGGCAGCAAGCTAAGACACATTAAGACGGGCGGCTTTTATAAAGTGGTATTGCTTGCCAATGTTGAAGCCAATCTTGAGCCAGCCTATGTCTATGAATCACTCCAGTCACACGACTTTTGGATTAGACCAAAAGCAGAGATGGAAGATGGTCGATTCGAATTGGTCGATGCTTAAAATCAAAATAGAGAAATTAAAATGACTGAAGATCGCATCACTAACCTTGAAATCAAACTCAGCTTTACTGAAGATCTGATTGATCAGCTAAATCAAACTATCTATAAACAACAGCAACAAATTGAATTTCTATATCGCGAGCTTAAATCGATTAAAGAACAAGCTAGTAGTGCGGACGGCATCGGTAACAGCAGTCCAAAAGATGAAATCCCTCCCCACTATTAAAGCCCTGATAATATTTAGCGTTAAGAGTACAGTTCATTTAAAAAAGGATGCTCATCATGGGTAACTTAATACCGTTTTTAGTTCAGTGGGGCTTAACCTCTTTATCCCTATGGGTTGCTAGCTATCTCTTTAGCGGTCTTCGCTTTGCAGATGGTGGCTCACTGTTAATCGCGGCCCTATTGCTTGGATTTGCCAATGCCGTTGTGAAGCCTTTATTAATCCTGTTTACGCTACCGCTAACAGTACTCACCATGGGATTATTTCTGTTGGTCGTGAATGCCCTAGTTCTGATGTTGGTTTCTGCGGTAGTGAGCGGCTTTACGATCTCCAGCTTCTGGACCGCGTTCTTTGCCAGCATCTTTATTTCTTTATTCAGTCTCTTTATCAGCGGAATATTATTTTAAGAATTACTCTGCCCCAGGGTAGATATCTGACCAGGGGTGGAGTGCATCACGGCAGGGGTGAGCTTTTGAAGTCATTGATCTGGCATTCTCAGCCAGAATACTTGCGCCGCCGGTCAAAAATCCAAGTCCAATCGAAACGGCGCTATTTACTACTCCAGCTTGATTAATAGCCGCCTTAGGGTTGGACAGAGTTCCACCCACCTTCACCAATCCAGCCAAATCAAGACCAGTGGTCAAGCCAGATTTCTCCTGAGGATTAATCGTCAGGTTTACACCCTCCGTTTTTAGATTGATAGAGCCAGCTAATACGATGTTCAACCTATCGGTTTGGGCGCCAACTGTATTGGCGATATTGATTTGACCATTATTAATTGGCAGGTAAGCAACTGCACACTCTAAAATCGTCTCACTCGTTTTTCTACGCATTGGATTCATAGAATCTAAAAGCGTGACAACAAAGTCACCAGCATCATTTAAAAAATTTGTACCCATGCGGGCTTGGTTGACACTCAACTGAATCTTGCCGCTTGAATTTGATGCCATTTGATGCAGGCTATTTCCAGATGCCTTGACATCAAATGCTAATTTCATACTACCCCCACTAACCTTCGAGCTTGGATCAACCCTAGCGAGTAAATTTTCTAAGGTGAAATCCTTTGTCACCCCTTTGGCTGAGAAAATGGGGGTTGATGTATTCAACTGAGAAAGGTTGATCTGCAAATCAGCAGTTCCTTTGCCCATCTGAAACGTTAGATGCGGGATGTCAATAGCGCCGCCATCCAATTGCAAAGTGGTCTGGAGATTTTCGATCGGTTTACGTTTTGGCAATCCTAACTCAGCAATACTGATCACGATTTTTCCCTTAGCTTGAGGCAGCACATCAAAAGGGATGCTCTCATTACTAAATAAATACTTAGCCTCTGGCTTTTGGGTTTGATGCACGACTGGTGCTGACTTAGATCCAGCTGTAGCCTGAGGGGCTGCATTGGAAGCTACGCCCATAGTGGGCCAGTCAAATGATTTTGAGTTCAAGGCCAAGTTGATTGTGGGCGGAGCCTTAGGGGCCTTATTTACCTCGCCTTTAATCGTCATAGACTTGCTATTCATAGCCAGATTCAGATCGAGCGGGAATTGCATTGATGAAACATTCCAATGCCTCAACAAATTGGAAACAGAGCCTGTTTTTCCACTGAGCTCGAGAGCTTGCTCTTGGATTTTCATGCTGAGGGAAACGGTTGTTTTATCGCCACTCTCCGCCAATGCTAATCGCTGAATTTGATAGCTGGATACCGAGCCAGAGGGATCGCGATACTGAATCTGAGCATCGACTACAGAGATGCCCTCCATATAGATCAGATTGTCGCCAACTGAAGTCGCGCCTGAACTGTCACCACTAGAACCAGGGGCGGCATCCGATGCCTCTACACTCATGTCCCAGTTTGCCTTACCAGATGCATTTTTTTGGAGAAGCAGATCTAGGCCAGCAAGCTTCACATTTCCAATCTCAATACGCTTACTAAGAAGTGGCAGAGTTTTAATGTCCAGCTCAATCCGCTTGAGCGTGAGCATTTCAGGCTCAGATGACCAAGAGGCATTACTCAAGCTCAAACGCTCAGCTGAAACAGAAATTCTTGGAAAAAAACTCAAGGTCACCGGTCCATCGATTTTTAACTCTCGCCCAGTATTAGCCTTTACCGAAGTAGAGAGTAACTTCGTTAACTGCACCGGATCGACAGTCGAGGCTGCATACCAGGCCCCCAATACAAGAAAGAGGATTGCCCCGCCTAAAGCGGTGATGATGATCTTGGCTGTCTTATTCATTGTTAACTTATTCTAAATTACCCCACTCGCCTTAGACTAAAATTGATCTTTACACTTTTTGCTAGCAGCCACCATGAGCGCCACACCCAACTCCCCAAAATGTCCAGCCTGCCAAGAGGACATGACTTATCCCGATGGCGATAATTTTGTTTGCGCTCAATGCGGCCATGAGTGGCCAATGGCTGCGGCTGCAGAAGAAGATGAAGGCGGTCTGATTGTGAAAGATGCAAATGGCAACTTACTGGCAGATGGAGACACCGTAACCCTCATTAAGGATCTAAAGGTTAAGGGATCATCAACCACCCTCAAGGTGGGCACCAAGATTAAAGGTATTCGCCTGGTTTCCGGCGATCATGAAGTGGATTGCAAGACTGAAGCAGGCAATATGCTACTGAAGGCCTGCTTTTTGAAAAAGGCTTGACTTTCAATAAAGAGACCCTCAGACCCGAAGATAGGCTCCGATGGTCTAAGGCCTGAGGCTCTTAAGTGCTGCTAGCTTTTTTCAAGACCGCGTACAACTGATCTTTCAGCAAGAGCTTTTCTTTTTTCAAAACTTCAATTTCTTCTGGGGTGCTAGGCTCGGTATGAGCTTCCATCCTTTGAATCTTCTGATCCAGATTGTTATGCTTATCAAATAAATGAGAGAAGTGACGATCTGTTGTTTTCAGCTTGGTGATTAACTCGCGATATTCAGGGAACATAGATTCTCTTTAGGTTGAAGTTATTCAAAACTGCACAAATTCAGTGTACCAAGTTCGTACTTAAATTCAAGCCCTCACACCTCCCCTTCATAAGCACAAAATACTGACCCACCTTCTATTTGATATTGCCAGATAAATCCCCATATTTTCGTAAGCCAAGATTGATAGAACTGAAGTAATATCACACATGTGCGCTATGCACATTAACTACCAAAAGGAAGGGTAAAAGACCATGGCTACAAAGAAGTCTCCAGCAAAAAAGAAAGTAGCTACTAAGGTGGTAAAAAAAGCCCCTGCAAAGAAAGCCGTTAAAAAAGTTGCTGCCAAGAAAGCGGTAGCCAAAAAGGCCGCAAAAAAGGTAGTGAAAAAACTAGCAAGTAAGAAGGTAGTCGCTAAAAAAGTGATTGCCAAAAAACCAGCGCCTAAGAAGGCGATTAAAAAGGTAGCAGCGAAGAAGCCAGCTGCCAAAAAACCTGCCCCAAAGAAAGCAGTCAAAAAATTATCCAAGGTAGCTGCAGCAAAAAAGCTAAAAGTGGATCAGTACGGACTCGAGGAAGATGACGAGTTCTACGGCCTATACTTTGCTAAATCAACCAATAAGGGCTTAGTTGAAGTAAAGCCTTGCACCTTCTCACTAATGTACTGGTGGAAAGGCCTGCTTGGCTACCCTGACATGATTGAGATCTCCAAAGATAGCAATACAGCAATGCTGCAATTTGAATCCACCTTTGGTGGCGGTGATTCTGGTGAAACGGAGTTGACAGAAAAAGATGTGTTTGATGTTGACCACATTATTGAAGTCGACGAACAAGAGCAATTGGTCTCCCTCTACTCTTATGTTCCGATCCCAGTTCCGGAAAAGCTGATTGGTGCCTTAGGTCTCGCCATTCTGAATATCAACCCAGAAACGCGTTATGGCAGCTTAGAAATCTGTTCAACAGATAATGAGGAAGGTTTAAACGAACACTTCCTACGCTATCGTGCTGCTACATATTTGCGCGGCATCAAATCTGGCAAGGTTGAGGCGATTGAAAGCATGGTCACCAATGGCTCAGAGTTCTTTGGTCTGGCCTTAGATGCGATGTGTGTCAACAAATCGATTAAGAAATGGTTGCTTAGTTAAGCAATCTCAACTTAATAGGTATTGCACACAAAAATATAGGTCATAGGAAAGCGGTCGTTCACTGTTTTGCGAGTTTCAACGATAGTGGCGCCTCGCTTTCCTAGTTTTTTGCACTCTTCCGCTGCGGCCGCCTGTGCTTCAGTATCTTTAGCCGATTTAGGGGCATGTACCCCAACCGTTCCATCAGATTGTCGATAGACCCCAAACTCACTCGGCGGAGTTGCGCAAGCTACCATCGCTATCGAAACAACGAGAACTAGGGCAAGTGGAATGATTTTCATATTGGGATTCGGATCTTTTAAGGAATGAAACCATTCTAGCTATCTTTTAAGTCTAGAAAATGGATTTCACTTATACCCAACTCGATCAAGCAAACGCTGTGCAGCAATTTGGTTCTTACCAATCGCAGCAACGGAAATATTTTCCGCCTTAAATGACCCCAATATTTTGAGCCCTTCATTTTCAATTTTGACTGACTTCACTACTGGCCATTCGTTATTACCGTTAGCAAAGTACTCTTGCGCAGAGTCACTAGCTAGGTATTCGAGAAACTGAACAGCAGCCTGTGGGTGCGGCGCACCCTTAGCAACGCCACCACCAGCGATATTGATATGCGTGCCAGTAGTCTGCTGATTTGGCCAAACAAATCCAATCTTGGAAACGATCGCCTGATCTTCTGGCTTAGTGGAGCGCAAAAGCCTAACCAAGTAATATGAATTTGTTAAAGCCACCCCACATTCGCCCGAGGCAACTGCTTTAATTTGATCGGTATCACCACCCCTTGGAGGTCGAGCCATATTGGCCACCATACCCTTGGCCCACTCTTCGGTCGCAGCCTCGCCACGACGCTCAATCATGGCGCCGATCAATGACAGCATGTAAGGATGAGCACCCGAGCGCGTACATACCTTACCTTTATTGATCGGTTCAGCTAACTTCTCATAAGTATCTACATCTTGTGGGTTCACTTTAGCTTTGTTGTAGACCACCAAACGAGCTCTAGTAGAAAACCCAAACCAAGTTGAACCCTCTGGTTCAGACTTAGATCGTAAGTTTGCTGGAATGCGGCTCTCTAAATACTTTGAATGAATTGGCTTGAAGAAACCATCAATTTGCGCCCGCCACAATCGTGCTGCATCCACCATCAAAATCACATCCGCTGGACTATTGGCACCTTCGCTTTTGAGTCTCTCTGCCAAAGCATTGTCATCGGCTTCAATACGATTGATCTTAATGCCGGTCTTTTTAGTGAAATCGCTATAGAGCGCTTCATCAGTTTGGTAGTGACGAGCGGAATAGAGATTGAGTTCTTTTGCTTCCTGGGCATGCAAAGGTAGAGCCAGAATGCCACCCAGCATTAATGCAGTGAGACCTAGGAATTGATGTATTTTTTGAGTTGCCATTGCTGTATTTGCGATCAGAATTAGAGTAAATCCAATGTATCACAAATACGAATGATTATCAATTAGGACTTGGAAATGACCCTGGAAAGCAGCAAAACCGGGAAAAGCCCAACCAAAACAATGGTTAGGGAGGGCAAAGCCAGCTCAGCAAGGCGCTCATCTGCGGCCAACTGATAGGTTGCCACTGCCAAGGTATCGAAGTTGAAGGGACGCAACAAGAGTGTTGCCGGCAACTCTTTCATGACATCTACAAAGACAAAGAGACCTGCAGTGATCAGGCTACGCTTTAATAAGGGGACATGAACCCGCTTCAGAATCTGCACTTTAGAGAGACCCAACAGCGCTGCCGAGGCATCCATAGATGGTGTGATGCGCGCAAGCCCCGCTTCTACACTTTGCAAACTAGAGGAAAGAAAGCGGACCAAATAAGCGTAGACCAATACCAATATGCTGGCAGACATCCACCAAGCTAGTTGAAAGATTTCTAAAAACGAGAGAATGCCGATAGCCAAAACTGCACCAGGAAGCGCATAACCAAAACCGAGTAATCGATTCACCCAGTTCAGGCGGGAATTCATGCGAACCGAATAAGCAAAGAACACTGCAAGCGCAACGGAAATAAGTGCTGTGATGATCGAAACAGATAAAGAATTACTCAACCAATCCAGATATCGAATATCGATAGTGAGTCCTTGCTGAATCAATAACTGCAAAAGCGCAAATGCTGGTAGCAAAAATCCGCATAGCAAGGTAATGCCACAAAATGCAAAAGCAAAAAAGGCTTTCTTGCCTTGTAGAGACTTCGCTAGCGCCTTACCCCGCGTTGAGGAGGCATATCGTAATTTTGAGCGGCTACTTTGCTCAATAAAGAAAATCAACAGTACAAAACTTAAGAGTCCTAAGGCAAGCTGCACTGCCGCCACACGGTCACCAAAAGAAAGCCAGGCCTTAAAGATGCCGGTTGCAAAGGTCTGTACGCCAAAGTAGGACACTGCACCAAAATCCGCCAAGACTTCCATCAGCGCCAAAGCCATACCAGCAAAGATGGCTGGCCTTGCCATAGGCAATACCAACTTTGCAAATCCCTGAAGCGGGCTATAGCCGAGCGTTTCTGAAACCTCGATCAAGCGACCGCTGCGCTCCAAGAATGCCGTACGCGTAATCAGGTAAACATACGGGAAGAGACAAAAGGAGAAAGACCAGATGGCCCCACTCAAAGATCTTGGATCTGGAAAGAACCAAAGAGAATCCATTCCCAGCAAGGCGCGCAGTGTGCTCTGAATTGGGCCTGAAAATTGCAAAAGATCTACAAACAAATATGCCATGACATAGGTGGGTACAGCTAAAGGCAGAATGAGAGCCCACTCAAATATTTTCTTGCCGGGAAAATCGTAACTAGCAATGATCCAAGCGTTTCCCACGCCAAGAATAAATACCCCTACTCCAACACCAAGAATAAGAGCCAAGGTTGAGGCAATGTATCCACCAAGTACAAAGCTCCATAAATGACTGAGAGTGCCTGCAGTCAGTTGACCACTCCCCGGAAATAGGAATGGCGCTGCCAAGCCAAATAAAGGCAAAAATAACAACAGGGCAAGTGGCACCACAATACGATTCATGAAATCGACAATCCGTTTAGACTCTAGCTATGCATTAAACCACTTAGCATTAATGAGAAAATTATAGGGATGAACTCCGCTCGCGCACTGCTTTCGATCCAAGGACTGGAAATCGACTACCCCAGTCGAGATGGCCAGGGTCGCGTTACCGCGGTTAAGAACCTCAGCTTAGACCTCGCCGAGGGTGAGATTGGTTGCCTATTAGGCTCATCTGGCTGCGGAAAATCGACCATTCTGCGAGCAATTTGTGGGTTTGAGCCTGTTAAGGCCGGAGAAATCATCCTCCGAGATCAGGTTGTCAGTTCCGCCTCCATCCACATTCCACCAAACCAAAGAAAAATTGGCATGGTCTTTCAGGACTTTGCCCTCTTTCCTCATCTGAACGTTTTAGAGAACATTGCCTTTGGCTTACAACACTTGCCAAGCAAGCTAAGATCTTCAGTGGCGACAGAGTGGCTTAACCGAGTCTCACTTGCAGATAAAGCCGATGCTTACCCTCATGAGCTCAGTGGTGGCCAGCAGCAGCGTGTTGCACTAGCCAGAGCTATGGCTCCAGAACCAGATTTAATCCTGCTAGACGAGCCCTTCTCTAGTTTAGATATTGAGCTAAGGGAGCGGCTCGCTGGCGAGATGCGAGAAATTCTCAAGGCAAATAATATTACCGCCCTATTAGTGACTCACGATCAATTTGAAGCCTTTGCTATCGCCGATAAGGTTGGCGTAATGACGGAAGGCAAAGTACTTCAGTGGGATGTCCCATATGAGCTGTATCACAAGCCGGCCAACCGTTATATTGCTGACTTCATCGGGCGTGGAGTATTTGTTAAAGGTGTTGTGCAAGCTAATAACAAAGTCAAAATCGAGTTGGGTGAGCTTGACCTGGAAGAAGATCGCAGCAATGAGGTTGGTAAACAAATTGATGTTCTCTTACGCGCTGATGATATTCAGCATGATGACAACAGCACTATGCAGGCAGAAGTTGTGCGCAAAACGTTTAGAGGCGCTGATTTTCTGTACACACTCAAATTAGCATCTGGTATTGAGATTTTTGCTTTTGTACCTAGTCACCATGATCATGCGATTGGTGAAAAAATTGGCATACACTTAGTGGCTGATCACGTTGTAACGTTTAGTGAGTAATATCACCCTCTAAGCGATGTGAATGAGAAAGTGTTAATCACTTGTTCATCAGAAACACCCACCCTGAAAATAAAACTATGCTGACACAAATCATAAATCTTCTCCTTCAGGTGCTAGTAAGCATTGTGGCCGGGGCCTGCTTGCTGAGGTGTTATCTACAGTGGCTCGCATTTAATCTGGGAGCAGGGCAAAGCAGAACCATTGGCGCGTACATTCTTCCAATCACCAATTGGATCGTGATCCCACTTCGCAGGATTATTCCAAGTATTGGTCGCTTTGATTGCGCTAGCTTTTTAGCTGCTTACCTGCTGGTTGCAGGAAAAACAGCAATACTTTTATTACTGTCGGGAGCCGCTTTATCGAACATATCATGGCTTCTATTAGCCTTAATCGACTTGGTGGATCTGATTCTTTCAGGATTAGTTGGCTTGGTTTTAGCAAGCGTTATTCTCTCGTGGATCGGCGCTGGATCTCAGATTCAGTATTTGGTTTCACTTCTGGTCGACCCCCTGCTAGCGCCAATTAGAAAAGCCATGCCTAGCTTTGGTGCATTAGATCTATCACCCTTGGCATTGCTACTAATTTTGCAAGTACTTCAAATTGTGGTGGGGAATCTTAGGTAGCTGGATGAGTCTTATTCGTCGCTAGTTTTTCCTGAATAACTTTAATAAAGTGTTCGCCATAGCGCTCCAACTTAGCTTGCCCTACCCCGCCAATACGACTGAATTGATCTAAGGTAGTTGGCGTAGATTTAACCATCTCCTGCAAAGTACTGTCATGAAAAATTACATAGGGCGGCACTCCTTGCTCGCGCGCAAGCTCAGTGCGCTTAGCCTTGAGCGACTCCCATAGGTTTTCATCTGCAATATTGCTGAAGGGATGTGTAGAGCCCTTCTTCGCTCCAGATTTCGTAGCCTTGCTCTTGGAGTAGCCTGTTTCTTTTCGCAGCCAAACCTCTTGCTCTCCACGCAGCACTGGCAATGCAATTTCATCCACCAACTTTAAGCCACCATGTAATGCAATATCCACGTCCAAATAGCCACTGGCAACCAATTGACGATAGACGCTATTCCACTGCGCCTGATTGAGTTCTGAACCAATGCCAAAGGTACTCACTTGATCATGAAAAAATTGCTTCACTCTAGGACTTGCTTTTCCCAAAAGCACATCAATTAAATGCGTCACACCAAAACGCTGACCAGTACGATAAACGCATGACAAGGCTTTTTGTACTTCATGCGTGGCATTCCAGGTAGCAACTGGCTCTAGACAGTTGTCGCAATTACCGCAGCCTCCAGCATGCGTTTCTCCAAAGTAGCGCAAGATCGCTTGATGGCGGCACGTTATAGACTCGCAATACCCCAGTAGAGCATTGAGTTTCTGCCGCTCTACCCGCTTACGATCTTCAGAGGCTTCCCCAGAATCCACCATTTGTCGCAAGCTCACTACATCCCCAAAGCCGTAGGTCATCCAAGCATTTGCTGGCAAGCCATC
>ERZ650301.208-NODE-208-length-15443-cov-6.065506_pt1 | contig 15443 bp, 16 predicted proteins | sample MGYA00376237_ERZ650301 | MGnify/ENA primary metagenome ERZ650301 (study PRJEB26733, sample SAMN07839255) | wastewater metagenome | biome: small river; feature: stream; material: water | place: USA: North Carolina | collected 2016-04-05 ...
GTTGCAGTGAAACTGCCTCGGGGTGAAACGGGAAACCGGTGACGCATGCAAATGCCATCCCGGTGCTGCCCCCGCAACGGTAAGCGCTATGTCGTACCAGAAGCCACTGGATCTTCGGATCTGGGAAGGCGGTACGTTCGGCAGGAATGTCCTGCCCGGCGCGAGCCCGGAGACCGGCCTTTTGGAAACCAAGCGCTGCGGGTGAGCAGCTTCGGATTGCCATTGCTTGGCCTTCTGAGGACTCCTTTCAGCATTTCTGTTGTCTTGAACCTGCGGGGACGCTCGTTCAGACAGTTGGCACGCCTGTGCCAGGAGTACTTATGTCTTATATCCAAAAGCCGAGCTTTGCTCGTTCGTTGGTGGCGTGCGCTATCGCGGCTATGTCTTTGGCAGCAATTGCTCAAGAAACGCCTGAGCAGATTTCAGGTCCTGCAGACCCGATAGTGGTGACGGCGACACGGGTACCTACCCGGTATAACCGGTTGATTTCTGATGTCTCTGTCGTGGATAGAGAGACTATGCAGGAGTATGGTCCTCAGGCACAGATTTCTGACGTTCTTAGAAATGAATCTGGAATTACGGTTAATACGAACGGAACTATGGGAACGAATACAACCGTTCAGATTCGTGGCGCAAGCAATAATCAAAGCATTTTGCTTATTGATGGTATGCGTCTTAGTTCTGTGGCAAACGGGGGGCCGAGTTGGGCATATATCCCGATGCAGCAGATTGGGCGCATGGAAATTGTGCGTGGTCCGACATCGTCTTCTTATGGTTCGGAAGCAATCGGTGGTGTAATTCAGCTTTTTACACGCAAAGGCGAAGGTCCGACCAAGTTTTACGCCGATGCTGGCTATGGCACTTACGGGACAAGTTCTGAGACTGTCGGGGTTGAAGGATCCGTTGAAGGTTTGAGTTACAGCCTTTATGGTGGCAATACACATTCTTTGGGTTTGCCAACACTGACAAACCCATCAACTGATTTCAATCCAAATAGTGCAGCCTATGTGAATTCGAATGCATCGACACGGTTGGCTTACACTATCGCGCCGGGCCAAGAATTAGGCGTAACGGCTCTGTACGGCAATGGCTACAACAATTACACAACAGGCGGTAATACAAGATATCAGACACAACTGTTATCAGTTATGTCTGCCTACACGCAGAACAAAATTCTTGATGATTGGCAGAGCTTAGTTCGTTTTGGTCAAAGTGTTGATACCAATAGAAATTATTTTGCGGGGGGTGCTCAAGATGGGAGTTTCAGATCGACGCAAACTCAAGCACAGTGGCAAAATGATATAAACCTTCCGGTTGGAAAGGGGTTGTTGGTATACGAGTACTTGCAGCAAAATCTAGATTCCACTCAGACTTTCGCGGTAACTTCGCGAAACATTAATACCGTACAGGCGGGTTGGAATGGCGATGTTGGCAATAATTTGTTTCAAGCCAACGTTCGTAACGACAGCAATAGTCAATTTGGCAGTGCGACAACAGGGTCAGCAGGCTACGGTTATTTCCTCTGGCCAACGCTTCGGGCAACAGCGGCTTGGGGTACAGGCTTCCGCGCGCCAACCTTTAATGAACTCTACTGGGTAGATAGCTCTCCTTATGGCTGGAATGGCAATCCGAACTTGCAGCCAGAAAAATCCCAAAATAGTGAAGGTGGCTTTCGCTACGATAACGGCGTGCACCGGGCTGGTGTCATTTACCACTACAACTACGTGACAAACTTGATTCAAAATACAGATTACACGGCTGTGAATGTCAGTCAAGCAGTGTTGCAGGGTTGGTCGTTTACCTATGGCGGTAAAGTATATGGACTTGATGTCGCAGCTAGTTATGACAATCAAGACGCTCGAGATACACAAACGGGTAGCTTCTTGCCGTATCGACCAGCCAACTTTGGTTCTCTGACGGTCTCCAAAAAGCAAGAGCGTTGGGACTTTGGTGGTCAGATGCAAGTCTCAGGCAGTCAGCAGTCCAATCCTGGTAATGTAAACCCTGCAAATAATGACATTACGATGGGGGGGTACACCCTCTTCAATATCTTTGGTAGCGTGAATCTGATCAAAGATGTCTCTTTGTTTGTGCGCGGGAATAATGTCTTCAACAGACAATATTCAACTAATGCCAACGGATATGCCTCATCGACCTATTACGGTACGACGTACCCAGCGACTGCCAATTACTTTAGAAGCCCGGGATCTAATTTCTTCGTAGGCCTGCGCTTCGATACTCGTTAACATGTTCAGATGAGAACTTTCAAACGACTGCTACTGATTTTTATAAGCCTCGCGCTGATGAGCGCAGGCGCGATGGTGGTTAGTCTTTCGGTTGGGAGTGTTGCATTGCCGTTGCATGAAGTGATGTCGGGTCTTTTAGACCCGACGTCTTCTTCAGGCTTGGTGATTCATGAATTACGATTACCAAGAAGCTTGGCTGCATTTGCCTGTGGTGGCCTACTCGCATTGGCCGGTGCTTTGATGCAGGTGCTGTTGCGCAACCCATTAGCAGACCCTTATATCCTCGGAATATCAGGTGGCGCCGGTGTCGGCGCCTTGCTCGCCATATTTTTTGGATTAAGTGTTATGGCGCTGAATGGGTTTGCGTTTGCGGGTGCGCTGATCTCTATTCTGATTGTGTTTGGTCTGGCGCACGGGGATGGTAGTTGGACGCAGACTCGATTAATTCTCACGGGCGTTATGGTTGCGTCTGGATGTGGTGCGCTGATTACGATGATTTTGTCGATTGCACCTGAAGAGCGGTTGCGCGGGATGTTGTTCTGGCTCATGGGTGATTTCTCGCAGGGCGTAAGTCCCGCCTTCGCGATAATGGGGTTGGTGATGTTAGGTATTTTGGCTGCGCCATTGGCACGTGATTTGAATGTGCTGATTCGCGGTGCGGACACGGCCAAATCCTTAGGTGTATCAGTAGGCTTTGTACGTATTTCAGTTTATTTGTTGGCGTCTCTTGCAACGGCTATATCCGTTACCACGGCAGGCTCTGTGGGCTTTGTTGGTTTAGTTATTCCGCATCTGACCAGAATGCTGGTTGGAAACGATCAGCGTGTACTGCTACCTACGGCCATGTTGGCTGGAGGCATATTTTTAGTATTGGCCGACACGCTCGCGCGCATGCTGCTTGCACCTCAGCAGTTGCCTGTGGGTGTTGTCACGGCATTGATTGGTGTGCCGGTCTTTCTGTACTTGCTCAATCGGACCCGTTACCAATGAGCATGAGCCATGCCAACCCAGTCGATGCTTTGAAAGCTATCTTCAAAGTGTGCGGTGTCGATTTATGTGTCGGTGCAACCCAGGTCTGTCATCAGCTTAATCTAGAAATTTATCCGGGAGAGACGCTAGCTGTTTTGGGCAAGAATGGCGTCGGCAAATCCACACTCCTTTCATGTTTGGCTGGATTGCCACGAGGTGACATGTCCGGTGAGGTTTTGCTGGGCGGCAAAACCTATGATGCTTGGGGTGCCAAAGCTGCTGCTTGTTGGCGTGGTTGGTTGCCGCAGAAGCAGCAGGATCAGTTCAGTGCAACCGTTCTGGAAACAGTGATTTCCGGACGTCATCCGCATCTGAACCGGTGGACATGGGAATCTGCTGATGACTACGCCATGGCATTGGCGGCTATTGATGCGGTGGGCATGGCTGACTTTGTAGATCGCGATGTGCTGACGTTATCGGGCGGAGAGCGCCAGCGAGTCGCCGTAGCGACAATTCTGACGCAGCAACCCACGTTGTATTTTATGGATGAGCCGTTAGCGCATTTGGATCTGAATCATCAGATCGAAATCCTTGATCTGGTTTGTCAGAAAGCAAGGCGCGAGCGAGTCAGCGCCGTGATGGTGCTGCATGAGCCGGGATTGGCATATCGCTATTGCGACTCAGCGCTTTTGCTTTTTGGCGAAGGAGATTGGTTGTATGGGTCTGCATCGACTGTATTGACTGCGGATAACCTCTCGCGTCTTTACGGCTACCCACTGGTACAGATCGAAAGACCGGGTGTCGATGGTAAGTCACAACGATGGTTTGTGCCTGCCTGACTGAGTGAGTCACAAGCTTAGTGGATAACGGCGAGCGCTCCAAGATAAAACGCCAGCTCTGACAATTGCTGCGTAGCGCCAAGGCAGTCACCCGTATAGCCGCCCAGCCACTTTTGAAGTTTCCGACCCAGCCAAATGGTTGCGAGTATTCCAGCGATTACACCCACAATACTGGCGTCAAGCGGCAGCAAAAATAGCGGCAATATTCCAAATGCAGAAGCAACAAGCAAAGCATTGCGTGAAAGTTGGGTTGCAAGCGGTTTTGACTTGCTCAAAGTATCCTCACGCACATAGGTCATGCCCGCCATGATGAGTACGGAGCAATAACGCGAGAATGCATGAGCAGTGATCAGAAGTAGAGGAATCCAGTCGGCGCTAAACGCATTAAGAAGTACAAATTTGGCGAGTAGGGCAAGCGTTATGGTGATCGCACCATAGTTGCCGATGCGCGAGTCCTTCATGATATCGAGAATGCGCATCCTGTCCCAGCCGCCACCAAGCCCATCAGCCATGTCAGAAAGACCATCTTCATGAAATGCGCCCGTGAGATAGATGCTTGCTGCCATGGCAATGACGATGCAAACAGGCTCTGGATAAAGCAAATTCGCGAGCCCAAGTACGATGGCACTGAATAGGCCAACCAAGATGCCGACCGCAGGAAAGTAGCGTGCAGAATGATTCAGCCCTTCAGGGGAGTGGGGGACAGAGTCTGGAATAGGGATGCGCGTAAAAAAACGAATAGCGCCTAAAAACGCAATGACTTCAAGGCGAAACTGGTTCATGGTTTGGTAGTTTGATTGATTTTAGGGCGGTGATCTCGAGCCGTTTGTAGCGCTTTACACAAATCTTCTGTACCAGCCAGCATGCGCGGGCCATTTCTATTCATGAGATCCGGATCGATAAAAAAGAAATTGTTGCGCTGTGTTGCAGTAAGAGCAGGCCATTTTTTCCAGAAATCTAGACCGGTAGGATTCAGTTTCTGCATGCCGGAGGTCACGATGGCTTCTGGATCGGCAGCAATCACAGCTTCGCTGGTGATTACGGATGCCATGGGCTTGAGCTGGTCAAAAACGTTTTTGCCACCACAAGTGCTTAGCGCGTTCGTAATAATTTGTTTACCGCCAATGGTCATTAAAGGCGCTTCTGAAATTTGATAGAAAACACGTACAGTCGATCGATTCTGATAGCGCTGTCTGAGTGTCGAAAGGCGCTGCGCATACTGTTCAGCAGCTTTGTTGGCAACAGGTTCGGTGCCGGCTAAAACGCCGAATCGTTTGATTTCGGCGCCGATGTCTTCCAGCGTGTTTGGTTGTGACAGATAAACGGGTATGCCTAGCATCCGGAGTTTTTCGATCGCTGCAGGTGAGTTGCCGGTTTCCCACGCAATGACCAGATCGGGCTGAAGTGCAACAATAGCTTCGAGATTGATGATGGAGTAGCCGCCGACACGTGGAATGGATTTGGCAGCGTTGGGATAATCACTGTAGTCAACAGCTCCGACAATTTTGTTGCCTGCGCCTGCCGTGTAAAGGGTTTCAACAACATGAGGCGCAAGCGCCACGATGCGTTGAGCAGATTTGTTTAAGGTAATGGTTTGTCCGGAATCATCCACTACTGATACGGTGGATGTAGCAGCGATAACGCCATGCAATCCGCAGAGTGTCACGATTAAGGAAAACAAAATTTTTTTCAGCATAGATAATGGCTGGGAAAGGCCGGTTCAATGGGGCTGCATGGGATAATAAACGATTAAACTTGTCCAGTAGTCATTGCCATCATGCGTGAATTGATCCTCGGTGGTGTCCGTAGTGGGAAGAGCCGCCTAGCTGAGCAGCGTGCCAGCGATTGTGAGCAACGTGGCATGCAGGTGATTTATATCGCTACAGCCGAAGCCCTTGATGGTGAAATGGCCGAGCGTCTGATGCATCATCGCGCCAATCGACCGGCACATTGGTTGACCGTAGAAGAGCCGGTGCATCTGGCGCAGGCACTCAAGACCTACGCGGCAGCGAACCGTTGTCTGTTGGTGGACTGTCTCACCCTCTGGTTGTCGGCAGTGCTTTTTCAAGGGGAAGGCGGTGCACAGCTAGAAGCAGGGTTGCCACTAACTTGCCCTAAATTCTGGCAAGAACGACAGGCGCTATTAGATGTGCTACCTCAGCTGCCCGGAGACATCATCATCGTCAGTAACGAAATTGGTTCCGGAGTCGTGCCAGAGAATCGTCTGGCGCGTCGCTTTGCCGACGAACAGGGTCGTTTGAATCAGGATGTCGCCGCGCTTTGTGAGCGGGTCACTTTATCTATTGCGGGTTTGCCGCTGCCTTTGCGCGGCTGATTTTCAGGAGTCTTATGCGTACTTTTAATATCGCAACGACGGCCGGGCCTTTGGCTCAGCAATTGCAAAAAAAAATTGATGGTAAAACCAAACCGCTTGGCGCCTTGGGTCAGTTAGAAGCGCTGGCGCAACAGATTGGGCTCATTCAACAAACGGAATCACCAAAGCTAAGCACGCCGCAGATGCTTGTGTTTGCGGGTGACCATGGCGCAGCCAAGGCCGGTGTTTCGGCCTACCCGCAGGATGTGACCTGGCAGATGGTTGAAAATTTTCTCGCGGGCGGTGCGGCGATCAATGTCTTCACGCGTACCCATGGGCTACCGTTAGCCGTGGTCGATTGTGGGGTTGCGCACGACTTCGGTGAACGTGCCGGGCTAATCAATTGCAAGCTGGGCGCCGGCACAGAGAGCTATATCGAAGCACCAGCGATGACTGCCGAACGGTGCGCGCAGGCCTTCGAGAATGCGGTGGCATTAGTGACGCGTTATGCAGAAAGCGGTTGTAACGTGATTGGCCTGGGTGAAATGGGTATTGGCAACACCGCATCGGCCAGCTTGATTACCCATTGTCTGACTGATCAGCCACTGGAAGTGTGCGTGGGGCGTGGCACCGGCTTGGATGACGCCGGGCTGAATCGTAAGCAACAGTTGTTGGCGCAAGCATTGGTGCGTACCGGCAAGATGCGTGATCCGGCTAAGGTGCTGCAGGAATTTGGCGGTTTTGAAATTGCTACGATGGTGGGCGTAATACTGGCGGCTGCCGAGCGCCGTATCGTGGTACTGATCGACGGTTTTGTCGTCGGTGCCGCTGCCCTAGTGGCCTGCACGTTGTATCCAGCCGCACGCGATTACTGTGTCTATTGCCATCGCTCGGCAGAGGCGGGTCATCGTGTACAACTGGCGGCGATGCAGGCGCAGCCACTGCTCGATTTAGGTCTGCGATTGGGTGAGGGCACGGGTGTCGCACTGGCTTGGCCGCTTGTCAAAGCTGCCGTTGCATTTCTGAATGACATGGCCAGTTTTGCTTCAGCGGGCGTTTCGGAGAAGGCCTGATTGAAATCGATCCGACTCTGGCTCATTCGGCATTTACCACCGGCAGTGCCGGCGGGTGTTTGCTATGGGCAAACCGATCTGGCTTTGCAGACGCCATTGTCGCAACAGTCCGATGCAGTCAATGCGCTTCGTCAAAAGCTGCCGCTGTCGGTGCCTGTGTTCAGCAGCCCTTTGCGCCGATGTGCTGAACTGGCCGATATGCTCAATAGGACACCCCTTCACGATCAACGGCTTAAAGAGCTGCATTTCGGTCACTGGGAGATGCAGGCCTGGGACGCTATAGGCCCTGAGGCGCTGGATGCCTGGGCAGGTGATTTGGCGGGTTTTCGTCCGCCGGGTGGCGAGACGGGTTATGAGCTGCAGCAGCGGGTGTTGCACTGGCTAAAAGAAATCAGCGTCATACATGATGAGGTCATTGTCATCACACATGCGGGGGTCATACGCGCCCTGCAGGCGCATCAGCAAAAGCTGCCGGGCGCGCAGTGGTTAACGCTACGCTATGACTATGGGCAGTTGGTTTGCCTCGATTTTACGATCGATCAAATTGATGCTGCACCGGTACAATAACGCCATGCCTTTTGATGCCATCAATCTTTCGCAAGTCCGTCGTGTGCTCGTTACCAAATTACGGCATCACGGCGATGTGCTGTTGGCCTCGCCGGTTTTGTCTGCGCTGAAGGCAGCGGCACCCCATGTTGAGGTGGATGCGTTGGTTTACACCGATACGGCAGAGATGTTGGATGGCCACCCAGATCTGTCGCAACTGCATTGCATTGACCGTGGTTGGAAGAAGCTGGGTTTGATTGGGCAGGGGACTGCTGAGTGGGCGTTGTTCACCCAAATGAAAGCCCGTCAATATGACCTGCTTATTCATTTGACCGAGCATCCGCGGGGCGCCTGGCTCTCGCGTCTGCTCAAACCACGTTATGCGGTGGCGCCTCGGGTCAATGGTCGTGGTCGTTTCTGGAAAAACAGTTTCACGCATTTTGTATCGCCCATCATGGGGAGCGGGCGGCGGCACGTCGTTGAACAAAATCTGGACGCGCTACGCCGGTTAGGCATACAGCCGGCACCCGATAAACGGGCGCTGACACTGGTGCCGGGTGTGGATGCTGATGCGCACGTGAGCGTTCGTTTGCAATCACTGGGTTTAAAGCCGGGTGGTTTTGTCCACCTTCACCCACCTTCACGCTGGCACTTCAAGTGTTGGACTGCCGATGGCTGGGCAGAAATTATTGCGCGTGTCCGCGCGGCCGGTTGGCCAGTGGTACTGACGGCAGCACCGGGTGATAAAGAAGGCCGCTTGATTGATCAGATTCAGCAAGCGCTGGTGCGGCAGAATGAGGCCCCCGCTTTAAGCCTGGCGGGTGCGTTGTCATTGAAAGAGCTCGGTGCTTTGACGGGGCAAGCCAAGTTGTTTGCCGGGGTTGATTCGGCGCCCATGCACATTGCCGCTGCTATGAAAACGCCGGTAGTGGTGTTGTTCGGCCCTTCGGGCGAAGGCCATTGGGGCCCCTGGGGTCTGCCGCGTGAAGGGCAACATCAAGTTGTTACACGCAGTGCCCAATTTAATTGCCGACCCTGTGGCCTGGATGGTTGCGGTGGCGGTAAAGTCAGCGAATGTTTGACCAGCATCACGGTCGATGACGTATGGGCAGGGATGGCCCCGCTGTTGATTAAATAACGGTTGACGCCGTCAAAAAATCCCAACCCTTAAAGTATTAAAAGCCGCTGTCCACACCATCACTTCGGATGGGTAACGGTTGTATCCCTTTGGTTGCATGGCCAAAAAAAATTCTTTTCTTGCGAATAACCAATAAATAATTGGTAAACTCATAATAAAAGAAAGGTTGCAAATGCGCCGTGCGTTTACCCGATGGCTGAGTGGTGACCCTCCAGCCATTGCGGGTGCATGGCTGGACCAATCCGGCGTGTGTCTGGTGGTCATGGATTGGTCTGACGGTTCACCAAGGCTTGCTCAGGTCATCTATGAACCCGGCGGCCAATTTGCGGTCCGAGTGAACGACGAGGCGGGTTTCAATAGTGCGGAGGTGACTAATGCACTCCGCTGCGCATACGAAAAGCTAGGTTCGGGTTCGTATGCCTTAGCGCTAGGTATTCCGTCTGCCGATATTTTTATCAAAACCATAGAAATCCCTACGGGGCTTGATGATCAGCAGATCGCGCAACTGTCAGTGGTCGAGGCTGTTTCTAATCTGCCCGTTCCCCCTGAGGAAGTGTGTTCAGACTTTTTGCGCAGAAGCCTGGATACGCAATCGAATCATGAGCAGGTGGATCTTGCATTTTGCAAAAGGGATGTCATCGATACGCTGCGGCTGCTCGCCGAAGACGCTGACATAGCTTTAGCGGTTGTTGATCGAGACATTCAGGCGATTCATGATGCGGCTCTGTGGTGTTTGGCAGCGCAGCATGGGTTGGCGAACGTGCAATATCCTCTGGGGCTATTGTTGCTGGGAGACGATGCCAGGCTTGTGATTGGCCGCAGTGCACTGGATCTGACGAGTTACGAACTTCATAGCGATCCAGGACAGCATTCCGAAGAAGCGCTGCGCGCGATTCTGGAAGCGTTAAAGCTTTATTGCAGGCGTGCGGGCTTAACGGATGGTCCACATGGGTATTTGAAACAGCTACTGGTCAGTGGGCACGGTGCGGCAGCAGCGGCAGAAATTTTTGATCGTGAGAGGGTAGCTGAGCGTGTGGATGAGATTGATCTACGGCTTCTGGCGGGTATGGCCGGTAATGGTGTACCGCTTAAGGGATTAATGGTCGCTACCGGCATGGCGCTTAGGCGTAACGCATGAACCGACGGTTCAATCTGTTGCCGCACCGGGAACTAAAACACCGATGGTGCTTGCGGGTGCTGGGTAGGCAGTTGCTGGTGGTATCCGGCGCAGGCCTTGTATCCATTCTGTTAGTTGAAGGCGTACTGCAGTTAAGGGTGAGTTATCTCGAAGGCTATCACCGTGCATTAAGTGCTGCGGTGAGCCAACTGCTGCCGAGTTTCGCAGCAGCTAAAGAGGCGTCACAGAGACGCAATGATCTGCTGGAAAGACAAAAAACATTAGAGAAGCTCGATGCGCGGCGTTCAACCAGTGTGATGATTTTGGATGGTCTTGCACGAGCAATGTTGCAAGAACTTTATATCACCCGACTCGAAGAAAATGGGGACACCTTCCGACTCGAAGGCAGAGCGGTCGATACCACAACGATCGCCTCCTTTTTTGAAGTCATCGTCAAATCTGAAAGACTGTCCAATCTTGAGTTGGAAGAAATTAGAACGGTGGATGAGGACCAGCAAGCGCCCTACCTATTTATTATTAATGGTCAGGTGCGGCTTATTGGCATGGAAGGCATGAGCCCCCATGAACGGCAACCATGAAAACATGGCATGCGCACTGGGCCCGCTTGCAGGCTTTGATACAGCAGCTTATGCAGACAACGGCGCTCAAATTGCGCGGGTTGTCTCTAAGCCAAAGACAGCGGCAGCGGAATGATCGTGCCTGGTGGCAGAAAGATATCAAAGAACTTTGGGCCTACTTGCAGCAGCGACCAGGCCGTGGATCTTCCGGCATATCTTGGCAATCCATCAGCGATGTTAGTCAGTGGTCCGTCCGCTTCCGTATGGGGGTTTTGGCAGTTGTTTACGGCACAGTTTTGACTGTTGGCGGCTCAGCGCTTTGGAGTGGCACGCAAAGTAGCATTGCCATGCTGGATCAAGATTTGCGAGAACTGCAATCGCGTTATCTGAGCATTGCAAAACAGGTTGATCTGCTGCCGGTATATCAATCACAAAATGCACAGATACTCGAGCAATTCGGCACATTGCTCGATGCCATTCCGGCTGCGCTTGAGTCCGTTCACGTACTGACACAGATCAATCAGGCTGCCAAAGAAGCTGGTTTGCATTTGGAGCTATTCAAGCCGTTGTCAGAGGAGGCGCAGCCTTATTACGTGGTCCTCCCGGTGGAGATTCGCTTACGCGGCGACTACAACGCAATGGCACGCTTTCTCGAACTGGTGTCAAAGATGAAACATCTGGTCACCGTTGATATTGTCTTGATCCCTTCAGCAACGCATGAGAAGCAGATTGTGTTGGTGTCATTGCTCAAAGCGTATCGCTATCGAGAGTTGCCTGCACAGCACATGGGTAAGGCTGCGCGATGACGTGCCAAAGATTGTTCACGGTTTTTTGTGTCGGCCTGCTTGTCAGCGCCTGTTCGGCCAACGGTGAACGGGCAGCAAACGAATGGATCAAGTCGCAGGCTGTGGGTGCGAAGATCGATTCGATCGCACCGCTACCACCCATCATGGACACGCCGTCTGCCGCGTATACCGCCAAGGCGGTGGTAGATCCGTTTTTGCCGGGTCGCATTACGAAAACGCGTATGAACGAAACAGCAGCGCTTACTGAGCGCTCTGGAAAAGTCCACTTTGCCGAAACCGCCCTTGATGCACTGCGTGTGGTTGGTTTTTTAGAAGTTCAGGGGCAATACGTCTGTGTTCTAGAGGGAGCATCAGGATACGGCAACGCCAAAATTGGTGACCGCCTTGGTCGTCAACAAGCAGAGATTGTTGCGATCTCAGCCAAGGGCATCCGCTTGCAGCAGACGGATGGTGCTGAATCGTGGATGCCGATTAGTAGACGGAGTCGATAGCTTATGAAAAAGCCAACCGGCGGCATAATCCGCCGCCTGCTCAATTCAATCATGGCATTGAGTTTGACCTATCTGTTCATCGGGTCGTGTATCGCGCTGGGTGCTCATCCTGCGCGCATGAGTCTGGACATACAGAATGGCGATGTGCGCCAGGTGCTGGCCTTGATCGGGCGAGAGATGGGGATCAATATTGTGGCCAGCGAGGCAGTCAAGGGGCAAGTCACAGTCGTCATGAATAATGTGCCTGCGGCAGAAGTACTGCAATCGATTTTTCAGCAGCGTGGCTTGGTCGGCAAGCAGGATGATGGCATTCTCATCGTGCGGCCTAAAAGCGAAGCGATTGAACAAGAACGCCTCGGCATGGAGCTGGTTCAACAGGCGCAGAGCATGGGGCCGCTCAAGCAAGAGGCGTTTCATTTGCGCTTTGCGCAGGCCATCGATTTGGAGAAGCTGGTCCGCGAACAGCTCACGGCCAGAGGGAAAGTGAGTGTCGATTCACGCACCAATACGGTTTTTGTGAATGACACTGCGTTAAAGCTGTCTGAAATCGCGCATCTGATTAAGACCGTTGATCAACCGATCAGGCAGGTGTTGATAGAAGCGCGCATCGTTGAAGCCAATGAAACCTTTAACGAAGAGCTCGGTGTCAGATTGGGCGCGTTGGACACCGTGCGGATGGGCGGTGGAGGATTGCAGATTGGCGGTGGGCAATATGTGCCGCCCACGCAGGCCGGCCAGGCGCTGAATTACAATCGACTCGTGCCCGGTGGTACGCCGAGCTATCAGACGCTGAACAGCGTTAACGGGCAGCCATTTTCAGTGAATCAGACGCTGGGGTCCGTCAATCTGCCTACAACGCGGGCGGCCGCCGGGACGATGGCCTTTGCCTTGCTCAGCCCGACGGGGTCGCGCATTCTTAATGTGGAGTTGTCTGCGTTGGAATCCGATGGGCGCGGGAAGATTATTTCCAGTCCGAAAGTCGTCACGGGAGACAACGTTAAGGCGGTGATTGAAGATGGCACAGAAATTCCCTACCTGTCGACGGCGCAAACGGGCGGCACCACCATTCCTACGGTCGAGTTTAAAAAAGCCGTGTTATCTCTGGATGTGACGCCACAAATTACGCCCGATGGCAAAGTGCGTTTGAAATTGGTGGTGCGTAAAGAAGAGCCGGACTATGCCGCTATGCAACTGATTCCCGGATCGACCAATCCGCCAATCAAGAGCACCGTCGTGACGACGGATGTTCTAGTCGAAAATGGGGGCACGGTTTCGATAGGCGGCGTTTTCATCAAGAAAGTGGATAATCTCGTCACACAGGTTCCCTTCTTGGGGGATATCCCTTTCATCGGTAACTTCTTCAAATACCGGTCGACCACTGAGCAGCGACGTGAGTTGCTGGTGTTTATATCGCCGCAAGTTGTGGCGGGTGGCACGACAGGCCCCTGATATTTCTTTGGTATGACAGTCGCTTTTCCTGAAAACATTTTTCTTGTGGGTTTGATGGGCGCCGGTAAATCCACGGTAGGTCGGATTCTTGCGCGTCGCTTGAGCAAACGTTTTGTTGATACCGATCACGAGATCGAGAAGCGCAATGGGGTAACCATCCCGGTGATCTTTGAGATCGAAGGCGAGGAAGGTTTTCGCCGACGCGAGCAGGAGCTTCTGGCTGATCTGGCGCAGGAGCAGGGCTTGGTGCTGAGTACCGGTGGCGGCATTGTGCTCAAATCAGAAAATCGGGAAGTGCTGCGCAACCATGGTTTTGTGGTTTATCTCAATGCGCGCCCGGAGTTGCTGGCCGATCGCACCAAGCATGATCGTAGTCGGCCTTTGCTCAATGTAGAAGATCCGTTGACACGCTTGCGCGAGCTGCATGCCGTACGTGATCCACTCTATCGTGAAGTGGCCCACGCCGTCGTGGAAACCGGGCGCGGGGCGCCGCAACAGGTGGTTCAAGCGATTCTTGCCGAAATCAGCCTCATTGACCGCTAGCTCGGCATAAAATGAATGCTATGAACACGATGCATCAGACACTGACCGTTGCGCTGGATGAGCGCAGTTATCCGATCCACATTGGTTGTGGCTTATTGGGTCGCGCCGAATTGTGGCGCCCGCACCTGAACCCTAAGATGGGTGCAGTGGTGATCACCAATACCACCGTAGCGCCACTCTATCTGGATAAAGTGCTGGCAACGCTGGCCGAGTTGGGCTGTCCGGCTTTTTCGGTGGTCCTTCCGGATGGCGAGGAATATAAATCCTGGGAAACCCTCAATACGGTTTTTGATGCGCTGCTCGAAAATCGCTGTGAACGCGGGACGACGCTCATCGCCCTGGGCGGCGGCGTGATTGGCGATCTGGTCGGTTTTGCAGCGGCCTGCTATCAACGGGGTGCGCCGTTCATCCAGGTGCCCACCACCTTGCTGTCGCAAGTCGATTCCTCGGTGGGCGGCAAGACGGCGATCAACCACCCGCTTGGCAAGAACATGATTGGTGCGTTTTATCAGCCCAAATTGGTGCTGGCCGATCTGGATACCTTGGATACCTTGCCGCCGCGCGAAATGGCCGCGGGTATGTCGGAAGTAATCAAGTACGGCCTGATCCGTGATCCGGCGTTTTTCAGCTGGCTGGAGCAGCAGGCGGCAGGGCTAATGCACCGAGATAAAGCGCTCCTTGCCCAAGCGGTTTATCAGTCTTGTGCGCATAAAGCCGAGGTCGTGGCCCGCGATGAGCGAGAAGCTGGTGAACGGGCGCTGCTTAATCTGGGGCACACTTTTGGCCACGCCATTGAAACCGGCATGGGTTACGGCAGTTGGCTGCACGGCGAAGCTGTGGCTGCCGGGACAGTCATGGCAGCGCTGCTTTCCGAGCAGCTGGGCTGGCTGGATCAGGCGGCCATCGAGCGCATTAAGGCGCTGTTCCGGCGTGTGGGGTTGCCGGTCGATGGTCCGTGGCTGGCAGCGACGCCGCTCGCGACCGCTCAGCGTTATCTGGAACTGATGCGCCACGATAAGAAGGTAAGTGCCGGTATTCTGCGCCTTGTGTTGTTGCAGGGTATTGGTCAGGCCGTGGTTTCGGCAGACGCCAATGACGCGGCAATTTTGCAGGCAGTGCAGGCCGGGCTCGCTGTTGCGCCGAGTGTTTTGAGCGTGCCGCCAACCCAAATTTAGGTCAAATTTAGTACTAAAGTGTGCCTTTTTTGGCACAACCTTTGCTTTCATTAGCCTTGCAGTCCAGTTCATTGCACATTTTTGCGCTGCAACGTCTTGAATTGAAGGGGCGTTTGGGCGTATATTGGCCGGTTCATTTTGGTGCATAGCGCGAAATGG
>ERZ650301.210-NODE-210-length-15378-cov-8.301964_pt1 | contig 15378 bp, 19 predicted proteins | sample MGYA00376237_ERZ650301 | MGnify/ENA primary metagenome ERZ650301 (study PRJEB26733, sample SAMN07839255) | wastewater metagenome | biome: small river; feature: stream; material: water | place: USA: North Carolina | collected 2016-04-05 ...
TAAAACCTTCTTCGCGCCAGAACCCATTTATCCGTTTTGATGCTGAGAAAAAACTGCACAACATGGCCGTTGAGTGCAATGCGTTGACTAAAGCCTATGACCGCACCATCTTCAAAAACTTTAAGCTAGGTGTGCGTGCCGGTGAAAAGATTGCCATCATTGGGCAAAATGGCGCAGGCAAGACAACATTACTAAAAACGATCTTGAGCAAACGCTTTGAAGGAATTGCTGCTGATAGCGGTGATGTGAAATGGGCAGAAAACGCCAATGTGGGTGTGATGCCTCAAGACAATACTGAGATGTTCGCAAAAGACGAATTACTTATGGATTGGATGAATAACTGGCGCAATACAGGCGACGATGACCAGGTCATTCGTGGCACATTAGGCCGCCTGTTGTTCTCAGGCGATGATATTGGCAAGTCTGTCAAAGTGCTGTCTGGTGGTGAGAAGGGGAGAATGATTTGGGGCAAATTGATGCTTCAAAAATACAACGTCCTAGCAATGGACGAGCCAACCAATCACATGGACATGGAATCTATTGAGAGTTTGCAGATTGCGCTTGAAAAATTCGAAGGTACTTTAATCTTTGTTTCGCATGACCGTGAATTTGTATCTGCCTTAGCCAATCGCATCCTGGAAGTGAAGATGGACGGCACTGTAGTAGATTACTCAGGAACCTACGAAGAGTATTTGCGTAGCCAAGCATTAGCTGGCTAGGTATTCTCTTTCGCTTGACGTTGGAATCGCATTGCAGTGCCATCGGCACGGATGCGTTTCCACACCAAATCCTTTTCTTCCTGACTAAAAAATACCCAATTACTGACTTCGCCTAGGGTACGACCACAGCCCTGACAGATTTCGTCATAGAGGGTGGTGCAGACTCCAATGCAAGGGGAGTCAGAGGCATCATCACCAACCGCTAAAGAATTGGCCCCGGCTTGTTCTGGTGAGTTATTTGTGGAAGAAGTCATGGCAGTACTTTAGTCGATTTCAGGGGAATGTGTTGCTCGAGCTCATCGACATAAGCTGCCATGCCTTCACGCTCACGCTCCAAGAACCGCTTTACTGCATTAGAAAAGCCGGCATCTGCAATCCAATGCGCAGACTGTAGGGTGGTTGGTAAAAATCCCCGAGCCATCTTGTGCTCACCCTGAGCTCCTCCTTCAAATACCTCAATACCTTCTTGGATGCAATACTCAATCGCCTGGTAATAAGCTAACTCAAAATGTAGGCAGGGAATGTGCTCGACTGCACCCCAGTAACGACCGTAGGCTTTTGAATTCAATTGATCGACTACTAGTAGAGATGAGGCAATCGGCTTCTCAGCTTGAGTGGCAATAATCAGATGTAAATTCTCAGGCATATCACTACCAAGTAATTGAATACATTCCTCTGTTAAGTAAGGAGAAGAGCGATGTTCGATATAAGTGTTTTCATAACAGCGATAGAAGAAAGCCCAGTCTTCTTTCGTAGCGATTGCTCCAGGAATATGACGATAGCTAATTTGGTGCTTGGCAACGGCAGCACGCTCTCGCCGAATATTCTTGCGGCGCTTCATCGTCAATGCAGCAAGGAATTCCTCAAAACCTGAATATCCCGCGTTATACCAATGAAACTGCACTGAGTCGCGCATCATGAACCCTTGCTTTTTGAGCGCCTCCAGCTCGTCGTTTTCCGGGAAAAGCACATGAGCAGAGGACAGGCCATTTTGACTCACTAGTGTTTTTAAGCCTGAGGCTAAGATTTCTTGTATGCCCCCTTTTTCAACTTTTGGCGATACAAGTAATCTAGGTCCACGAACTGGGGTAAAGGGGATTGCAGATAATGCCTTTGGGTAGTAAGGCATATGATTCTGTTCATACGCCTGTGCCCACGCCCAATCAAATACAAACTCACCATAGGAGTGCTGTTTAAGATAGAGTGGTACTGCGCCCAATAGATTGGATTGAGAGTCCTCAGCGAGTAAGTGTGCCACCTGCCAGCCGGTATTGCCTCCTACGCATCCAGTTCTTTCTAGTGCACTTAGAAATGCGTGCGTTACAAAAGGGTTGGCATCAGGGGGGAGGAGGGCATTCCAATCGCTTTCAGCAATTTGTGAAATGCTCTCAATGACCCGAAGTTGGATGGCGCCTTGATTCAACTAGCAGGAGATTTAGTGCTGAATTAGCTCAATTTTGTAACCGTCGGGGTCGGTAACAAAAGCAATTACAGTATCGCCACCCATTACCGGACCGGCTTCCCGAGTAACATTTCCGCCGGCAGCTTTGATTTTTTCACAAGCGGCGTAAGCATCGGAAACACTGATAGCGATGTGTCCATAGGCGTTACCTAAGTCATAGCTATCAACACCATAATTAAAGGTGAGCTCAATCTCAGACTGTCCGTCAGCATTTCCTTTCCCAAAGCCTACAAATGCGAGTGAGTATTTTTGCTCTGGACGTTCAGTAGTGCGAAGCAAGTTCATTCCTAAAACTTTGGTATAGAAATCAATCGAGCGAGTCATATTGCCGACTCTAAGCATAGTATGTAAGATCATCATCGTTCAAATATAAAGGGAAACCAAGTTTCTCGTTGGGCAAGAAAAAACCCAGGGCTTAGTCTGGGTTTTGAGGGTAGTAAGGCCTGAGCTTATTGGATCTTTGCTTTGGCACGAAGCTTTTGCATTAGCTCAGAGAATTTTGCCTTTTGCCAATTCTGATCGGCTGTGATCATCTGCTTTAACTGATCTTTAATTTCATCCATGCTGGGAGCCTTGACATCACGTACATCATCCAATTTGATGATATGCCAACCGTACTGGGTTTTTACCGGCTTGTCAGTGATTTGACCTTTTTTAAGCTGTACCATGGCTTTCGAGAATTCTGGCACGAGGGACTTATCGCTTACCCAACCCAAATCACCACCATTAGGAGCGGAGCCAGGATCCTTGGACTTTTCTTTGGCTATCTGTTCAAAGTTGCCGCCAGCTTTAATTTGGGCGGTAATCGCTTTGGCATCAGCTTCTTTTTCAACCAGGATATGTTCAACATGGTATTCCTTGCCGGTGTATTGCCCTTTAACTTGTTCGTAAGCAGCCTTCAACTCAGCTTCACTTACGCCTTCTCTTTCAACGAAATCCTCAAACACGGCAGCAATTAACACGCCCATCTTGGACTGTTCTAATTGCTCCTTAACAGATTCCTTTTGGGTGATACCGCGATTATTGGCTTCTTGCAAAATGAGCTCGCGTGTGACCAACATTTCTCTTCCTTGCTCGCGGACTTGAGGATTGTCGGGCTGATTCGATTTTTGAATTAATTTATCTAGCTGTGCTTTCGGGATTGGCTTGCCATTCACAATGGCAGCATTTTGCGCTTGAACTGCTGGTGAGAGGAGTGCAAGGCTACAAGCGCTAATGGTAAGGATTCGGCGTGTGTTCAACATAGTCTAGAAAATAATAAATAGGGGGTAAGGGGGATCTTAAAGCAATCCTGACTTAATTGGTGCTTTCACTAGGGGTGAATGCCAGAATAGTCAGGGCATGAATGGCTGCTGGAAAGTGCTCATTTAGGGCGGCGTAGATAGCTCTGTGCCGCGCCACCTTATTCATTCCCTCAAATTCTGGGGCTACGATCGTGAGTTTAAAGTGCCCACCACCAGAGGCAGCGCCTGCATGGCCTGCATGGAGATGACTTTCATCCTCGATCTTTAATTGATCCACCCGAAATGCTGACCTCAAATCTGCTTCAAAGAGAGCAATTCTCTGTTGATTGATGCTCATTCTGTAGGGTGCTCCATATGGCGACTTAGCCAGATTCCCTGGAGAATCACGAAAATAACCAATAATCCGGTGCTACCAAATAGCTTAAAGTTGACCCAGGTTTCCTCAGAGAACTCAAAGGCAATATAGAGATTGAGGGCACCCATAAAAAAGAAGAATAATGCCCAGGCCATATTCACTTGATGCCAAACTGATTTGGAGCTACGTTCTTTGAGCGTAATCTGCTTACCCATCAATACCTGAATCCAGTTCTTTTGAAAGAACTGAGCACTAATAAATAGTGCGCCTGCAAATAGCCAATACAAAGCGGTTGGTTTAAGTTGAATAAAGGTCTTATCGTGCAAGAAAATAGTCAAGCTACCGAAAACTAGAATCATGACTAGGCTAACCCATTGCATCGCATCAATTTTGCGATGACGATAGTAAACCCAAAGAATTTGTCCAATCGTGGCAACCATAGCGACGATAGTTGCAGTGTAGATATCACCAAATTTAAAGGCAATAAAAAAGAGGATGATAGGGAAGAGGTCGAATAGGAATTTCATGCGGTGATTATCCTGCTATTTGAGAATTATTCTGCTTTACCGAGGGTGGCATTCTCAGATGGCTCAAATTTCAAAGATGCCGAGTTGATGCAGTAGCGCAGACCGGTAGGCTGTGGACCATCTTCAAATACGTGCCCCAAGTGTGCATCGCACTGAGTGCAGCGGACTTCGGTGCGAATCATTCCATGGGATACATCCCGAATTTCGGTAATTGCATCATTGTTTTTTGGGGCGTTGTAACTTGGCCATCCGCATCCAGCATCAAACTTTGTGGATGATGCAAATAAAGGGGTATCACAGCATATGCAGCGATACTGTCCATCGGTCCAGTGATCCCAGAACTCGCCAGAAAATGGCCTTTCTGTTGCCGCCTCACGCGTAACGCGATATTGAATATCGCTCAGTGTATTTTTATATTCTTGATCTGTTTTTTTGGTCATAGTCTTAAAGGTCTTGGATTATGAGGAGCAGCTAACTGCAACGCGCTGCATATCAAGTGGCGGTGGTTTTGAGTATCTATCAAATTCCATCTGCTCATCAAATGGATTACTCAATATTGTTAATAAGGCATTTACTTCAGAGAAGTCATCCTGTTGCGCTTTTTCAATGGCAGTTTGAGCTAGATAATTTCTAAGAATGTATTTGGGGTTAACTTTATCCATCAGAGTTTTTCTGTCTGCATCACTCAAAGCTTCAGATTGCAGCCTATTCAAGTAGTCGGCAAACCATTGATCAATATTTTTGCGATCGACAAATTCATCTCTTTGCGATATTTCCACTGATTTAGAATCTTTTTTGACCTTACCGAGGCTGCGAAAGAAGTTAGTGAAATCTACCTTTGAGTCATGCATTGCTTGCAGTAGTCGTTCAATCAGTGAAATGTCACTATCTTGCTGGGATTGCAATCCCAGCTTTAATCGAAATGCCCGCTGCCATTCTGCCGCATAAATGATGGGAAACTCTTCCAGGGCGGAGCGCAACAGGGCTTGAGATTCTTCTGCAGAATGCTCTAACTCCAATAAGGGAAGCATTGCGCTAGCTAGACAGGCCATATTCCAGTGCATTATTTGGGGTTGACGGTGATAGGCATATCGGCCGCTATGATCACTGTGATTGCATATGTGGTCAATTTCAAACTGATCTAAGAATCCGAAAGGGCCATAGTCAATAGTTAGGCCCAAGGCGCTGATGTTGTCACTATTTAAAACACCATGACAAAAGCCTACAGCTTGCCAACCAGCAACTAATTTTGCATTGCGAGCGCTAATCTCTTTGAATAGGTTTAAGTAGGGCTCTTTTGTGGATGCACACTCAGGATAGAATTTGGCAATCAAAAGGTCTGCCAATTCTTGCAGGCGAGTCAAATTCTGAAGTGATGCAAAGTGTTCAAAGTGTCCAATACGAATAAAGCTTGGAGCAACACGAGAGCATACTGCTGCAGTTTCTATCGTTTCTCGTCTCACAGCTTGCTTTGATCCAACTACTGCAAGAGCTCGGCTGGTGGGTAGGCCAAGAGCATGCATGGCTTCACTACACAGAAACTCACGAATAGAAGATCTTAAGACCGCTCTGCCGTCACCCATTCTGGAGTAGTGCGTTCTACCAGCGCCTTTTAATTGCAGCTCCAGTTGATTGATATCGCCAAGCAGGATGGCACGGCCATCACCCAATTGCCCCGCCCATGACCCAAACTGATGTCCGCTATAAGCCGTAGAAATTGGATCAGAAAATATTAACTCACCCACGTTCAGTTGATTTCCCGCCAATACCTCTAGCCATTCAGGATCTTTGGGTAAGCCATCATCTCCAAGCTCCAAATTCAATAGCTTGGCGACAGATGGTGAAAACGCAACCCAATAAGGATGGGGTAACGGGGTAGGTGGGGTTGGTTGGCAAACATCGTCGCCACGAAGCGTAAAAGGCATATTTGTATTCTATGGGTAATTCACAAGCGTCGCAGAAGCCTCTAGAATGACCCTATGACAAATAAAGTACAACTGAATGCGGCAACTCAGCTTGCCAATCTGGGTGAAGAGCTTAATGTTCCTTTTTTAAAGCTGCTTGGCGTGCGTCTTATCAGCGCTGAAATGGGTAAAGGAGAAATACTTCTAGCCCTCAAACCCGAGCATACCAACACCTGGGATGTAGCTCATGGCGGTGTATTGCTTACCCTGATGGATGTTGCCATGGCGGTTGCTGCTCGCTCTAGCGATCCCAGTGATCGTAGCGTAGTGACCGTCGAAATGAAGAATAATTTTATGCAGGCTGCAAATGGCATCTTGCGCGTAAAGGCAGATACTGTTCGACGTACTGCAACAATGGCTTTTTGTGAGGCTAAGCTTTATAACGACCAAGGTGAAATCTGCTGCATGTCAACAGGGACGTTTCAGTTTATAAAGAGACTGGCAGCTAAAAATGCAAACGGCGAACGCGTAATCAACGAAGATTCACGCCAGCAAAAATAATGCAGCGTTTGTTGAGCGCCTAGACGGAAAGGTTTGATCCTGAAGCGGCACTCAACTCCCCAGTGACGACATCATGGCCCACTGTGCCGTTAGCATCAAAGCGTCTTTCCACCATCTCAAATTGACCATCTTTGCGAACACGCAAAACAGTGCTCGAGCGCGTCCCGTAAGAGGGGGTCTTAATGAATGCAGCTGATAGAGCTCTCTCCCAATCTGGGTTCACGCCAGTGTTAGGCAACTCCTGAGGGCTGGCTTCATGCGTGTCAGCCAATACGCGTAAATAGTGGTCTGCATTTTTAAGCCGACCACTATCCATTGCTAGCGTTTGAGCAAATGCAGCTACTCGGTGATTGACTTTAGGCCACGGGGTATCAAGCATGGCGTTAGATAAACCGTAGACTCCAGGGCTGAGCGCTTGCTCAGGAAACACTTTTCTTGGGCGAATATTTTGACCCATCATAAGGCGGTTGCTCACCCAGTGCATTTCGCTATTCGCTGGATCACTCAGATCCGCCATCAATAAATTAAAGCCGTTGTATTGCTCGAACCGCTTGGAATTTTCTTGTATGTACGCATGTGGTTTGTGGTGCCCCGTCAGATAGCGAAGGCTGAGCTCGCCACGGGTTCTTGAGTCAGGATTTTTTTCGCTTGGCGATCTGACATTAGTCAGTGCAGCAAAGCGGCCAGTTTTAGTAAAGCCAAGCCAGGTTCCTGGGCTACCCAAAACATCAGCCCGATCCTTACCGGCCAATAGGTGAGGGTGTTCCGACCACCATCCCATAGGATCGGTGTCACGCTCGTAAAACTCATCCCGATTCGCCGCGACTACCAAAGGGTAATCTGGATGAGATTTCCAGGCGAAGAGAATTAGGCACATAACAAAATGGATTAATTGGTTGAGATTAAATTTCTAATAAATGATAGGGCAGATGATCTATTTGTAACACAGGGCCATCACAGTTACCTAGATGAATTTCTCCTGCCTCAAGGGCATCCAACTTACACTCAAGCTGAAGATCAATGCGATCTGAATTTACGGGGTTGGCGGCTGCAAGAACCACCATACCGCATGGCTGACTCGCATCACCCCCTTGAAATAATTCCACACCAGGCTTGGCTAGCTCTAGTGAAGATGCGCTAGAGCTTGTATGCGCGAGTTGCAGCCTGCGCTTTACTGCCCCACGATATTGGCTCCTGGCAACAATTTCCTGGCCTGGATAGCAACCCTTCTTAAAATCCACGCCCGAAACGGATTCAAAGTTAATCATTTGTGGCACAAACTGCTCTTGGGTTGCCAGTACGATGCGTGGAATTGCGCTCAATACCTCCAAGGAATTCCACTGACTGAGTGAGATCTGATCAACTGACGGATTGGCGGACTCTGTTTTTCTTTTAGCAAAAAGGGCTCGTTGAAAGGATTGGTCTTGATCTAAGACATCTGGAATTCGCAATCCGATGGAATCCTTTAGCGGGGCTATCGTTTCTTCGCTTCCAGCATTTTGATAGGAGCCGAAAACTTCCCAGTCATTTGATGCATCCACTACTTTTACTTTTGAGCGCAGCACGTACATCGATAATCGCTTGGCAGTGCTGGCTGCTATGTCCTTGGAAATAAAGAGTGCAAAACGGTCATCCGAATCAGTCGATTCTGGGAATAAACCCAGCCAAGCGCTAGCTAAAAGTCGTCCTTTGGGGTTGCAGTAGCCGACCAAACGAACTGAATCTAGGCCATATGCAATTTCGCCCCAGGCTGTCCGCTTCAGGCTAATAACAGAGTTGCTCAATTGACCTTGGAGTAGGGTGGCGGCATCGGCCCCCTCCACCAGGATAAGGCCCCAATCAGGTAGAGGGGTAAATCCATAATTCAGGCTGGAAGTGGGCATTTGGGTGTTTTCTGGGCTTTGGGTCATGAGCTTTTATCATAGCCTGATGAGCGGAAAATTTCAGAGAAGAACTCTTTTTATAAGGCATTCAAATCGAGGCACATGGAAACCCTATGTGCTTTGCCTGGTTGCCCTGATTGCCATCCTATATGGGGTAATTTTTTTATGGCCTGTCGTGCCATCCATATCGAATACCCCAGAGGGAGATTCTTACAAGGTCAAGATCGCACCTCAATCGGGCTTATCTTCGATTTCAAAACAATTATCAGATCAAGGTGTATCTACAAATATTGCAACTGTTCAGATTGCAGCAAGGGCACTGTTTGTTGCCTCCAAGCTAAAACCGGGCACCTATTTGCTTGCGCCCCGTGCCAGCTTGGGAAAAGTTTTGTTACAAATTGCACGTGGTGATCGGGTTCGTGAGAGCGTGGCGATCATCCCTGGGATGACTATATGGCAACTTAGAGGCTTGATTGATAATCACCCGGCACTGATTCATCAGGCAAAGGGGATGAGCTCAAAAGAGCTCTTGAATACTATCGGCCTTTCTTACCCAGGCGATGAGGGTCTTTTTTATCCAGATACTTACCTATTTGATCCAGATGACTCTGACATTTCAATTTATCGCAGGGCTTCTCAGGCCATGCAAAAGCAGCTTGCAAGCGCCTGGGAGCAAAGGGATGCTAGATCTCCCATCAAAACGCCTTACGAGTTGCTTATTTTGGGCTCAATAGTCGAAAAGGAGACTGGTCGCTCTAGCGATAGAACTCTGGTTGCAGCGGTCTTTGTAAACCGCCTCAATTTAAATATGCCATTACAAACCGATCCAACCGTAATTTATGGCATTGGCCCGAAATTTGACGGCAATCTGAGAAAAACAGATTTACGCAAGGACAGTCCCTACAATACTTATATGCACAAAGGTTTACCGCCAACACCTATAGCAATGCCAAGCAAAGAGTCTCTTCAGGCGGTGGTTCATCCCGCAAAAAGTGATGCGGTGTATTTTGTAGCGCGTGGTGATGGCAGCAGTCACTTTTCCAAAACTTTAAAAGAGCATGAAAGTGCTGTTGATCAATTTCAACGAAAACGTACCACTCCCTCTAAAACAAATTTTTAGTAATCGATATGACAGCTCAATTTCCAGGTTATTTCATTAGTTTTGAGGGTATTGATGGTGCTGGAAAAAGCACGCATATTGAAGCCTTCTGTAACTTAATCAAACAGCACCATCCTGATCGTGAAGTTGTCATGACTCGCGAGCCTGGTGGCACGCAATTAGGCGAGCAGCTCCGCGCTTTATTGCTGGATGCCCCGATGAATTTAGAAACCGAGGCATTACTCATGTTTGCTGCTCGTCGCGAACATATTGCACAAGTAATAGAGCCAGCATTAAAAGCTGGGAAGATTGTCATCTCCGATCGCTTCACGGATGCTAGCTTTGCTTATCAAGGCGGTGGTCGTGGCTTGAGTTTGGAGAAGTTAAATAGTTTGGAGCAGTGGGTTCAAGGTCGTCCTGACGGTTCATTACTTCAGCCCAATCTGACATTTTTATTTGATCTGCCTGGATCAGTTGCTGAAGCGAGAAGATCTAAGGTAAGAGCGCCTGATAAATTTGAAAAGATGGACTTAGATTTTTTTGAAAAAGTTCGTCAAGAATATCTGCGTAGAGCAAAGGAAGATCCAAAACGCTTTTATTTGGTTGATGCCACTCAAACCCCGGAAGCGATCTGGAAAGAGATCGAATCATTAAAGATCAATCTTTAAATGAGTGACATGATGTTTCCACAAGAGTCAGACAAGAAAATTGCGCCATGGCTTAAGCCTATCTGGGACGGCATAGATCTGAGTGCATTTCCCAGTGCAGTTTTGATTTATGGTCAATCGGGAATTGGCAAGTTTGAGTTTTCCATTGAATTGGCCAAGGCACTCCTGTGCGAAACATCTGCCGGATCAAAGCCCTGCAATCAATGTGAAGCCTGTCGGTGGTTTGGCTCTGGTAACCACCCAGACTTTATTGCACTTGTACCTGAAACGCATCGCAAGCTATTGCCTCACGGCGATTTTGATTCAGACACTGAGTCATCAAAAAAATCCAAGGCTAGTCAAGCTGATGGTGATGGTGACGCTCCCGAGAAAAAAGAAAAGAAAAGTATTTCCATTGAAGATGCTCGTAGTGCAATCGAAGGCCTCTCTATTGGCTCGCATCGCGGCGGTAATCGTGTGATTTTGGTTTACCCATTGGAGATGCTGAGATCAGACTCCGCAAACACATTGCTGAAGTCTCTCGAAGAGCCGCCAAAAAATACAATTTTTATCTTGCTGGCAGATCGCTTAGATCGAGTGTTGCCAACAATTCGCTCGCGCTGCCGTTTATTGTCCGCACCACGACCAGATCGTATTACGGGGTTAAATTGGTTGCGCTCTGAGCTGAGCAAGACTCCAGGATTAAAAATGAGCGATGCTGATATCGAGTCCATTTATGACGAGCAGGGTGGGGCGCCATATGCAGTTTTAGACTCTTTAATTGCGCGCCACAAACAGGATGAAAAAGACGAGCTCACCATTGCCATCCAAGCATCGCGTTACTTATTACAGTCGATGTCACAAGGCGCCAGAATTAATTGGTTAGATGCGGCAGATAAGACCCAAAAAGCGCGCTATTCAGTTTTGTTGGCCACCATGCAACGGTGGGTCTCTGACTTGCAAAGTTGCGCCCAAATGGGTTCGCCTCGCTATTACCCAAAGCATGAGGCCGTCATTAAGAGCCTTGCGCAACAAGCGCGCCTGCCCAAGTTACTGCGCTTTTGGAAGTCTCTGATACAGGCACGACGTCATGAAAACCACCCCCTAGCTACCCGCATTCAGCTAGAGGCATTGCTTTCTCAATACCAGCAGGTATTTGAAGACTAAAATGGTGAGTCATGTTTATAGACTCACATTGCCATCTCGATTTTCCTGAATTTCAAACTCGTCTTCCTGAGGTTTTGTCCAATATGGCTGCCTGTAAGGTCAGCCATGCTTTATGCGTTTCGGTAGATATCCCCGACTTTCCTAAAGTAAGAAAGCTTGCCGAGGATCACGCCCATTTGTATGCCTCTGTTGGCGTGCATCCTGACTACGAAGAGACTCCGGAGCCTAGCTTTGAATTCTTAATTCAAGAGGCTAAACATCCCAAAATCGTCGCTATTGGAGAAACGGGGCTCGATTACTATCGTATGGGTGATCGCAGCTATGAATCCATGGAATGGCAAAGAGAACGATTTAGGACTCACATACGAGCTGCTATTGCATCTAAAAAGCCCCTCATCATCCACACCCGCGCATCTTCAGTTGATACCCTTCGAATCTTGAAAGAGGAGGGTGCCGACCAAATTGGCGGGGTGATGCACTGCTTTACAGAATCTACTGAAGTTGCCAAGGCGGCCATGGAAATGGGCTTTTACATCTCATTTTCAGGGATTGTGACATTTAAGAGTGCCAAAGACCTTCAAGAAACCTGCAAACAAGTTCCTTTGGATCGTATGCTCATTGAAACGGATTCTCCGTATCTAGCCCCAATTCCTTATCGGGGTAAGACCAATGAACCTGCTTGGGTATCTAAGGTAGGTGAATTTGTTGCCGACCTGAAGGGTGTTCCTGTTGAATTACTGGCAGAGCAGACTTCTAATAATTTTTTTCAATGTTTTCATATAAATAGAACGATTTCATGAGAAATTCATTTAAATTAAATCTTGCTATAAGTGCCTACGTATTATGTTTTTCTAGCCTTGTTTTAGCCCAAACTGCTGGTCAAGTTGATGATTTCACCAAGGCAGCGAAGTTTGATGATGTTTCAGAGGTTCAGTCACTCATCAAGTCGGGTGTTGGGCCAAACACACTAGATCCAAAAGGCAATCCCATGCTGATTGTCGCTATTCGCGATAAATCAACGAAAGTAACTAATTTACTGCTTGAAAACCCATCTACCAACGTGAATCTAGCCAATAAAAGCGGTGAAAATCCGCTAATGATGGCTGCATTTGACGGTGATTTCTCACTTGTAAAGACTCTGGTTTTAGATAAAAAGGCTGCCGTTAATAAATCTGGCTGGGCGCCCATTCACTATGCGGCCACCAATGGACACCTGCAGATCGTCCAGTTTTTATTAGCTAATGGCGCCATGATTAACGCCTTAAGCCCAAGCGAAACAACGCCTCTAATGATGGCAATTGGTTCTGGGAATGATGAGTTGATTAAATATTTGCTGGATAACGGTGCTGATCTACGTATGCGTAATCATGAGGGCTATACAGCAATTGATGTGGCTCAGCTGTTTGGCAAGGATGATATTCGTGATGGACTCATGTCACGCTGGCAGAAGCTGTATAAGCAGCCATATCCAGGTGGCCCGAAGAAGTCTCCCACATAAATTACATTAGTACTTATTGCGTATAATCATTATTATGTCAAATAAGAAATCACAGTCAATAAATGGCTTGATACAGGCGCTACATGTACATACTTGACCACATAAGCAAACTCCCCGGCTTTCAAAGTCTGCCCAGTTTCAGCAACATGTTTGCTGAGATCAATACGGATATGGGCAGCAGTCAGATTTGGTTTGTTTTGCTCCTGGCATGTCTCATGCTGACATTTCATGGGATTGCAGTGCTAATGATTGCCGGTGCTTTTCATTGGTTAGATCAAAAGCTAGAAAACAAACGAGTTTATTTAGCTAATTTCTTGTCGTATTTCATCGCAATTTTGTTGATTATTGCCAGCCATTTAGCGGAAATCGTGGCTTGGACTTATATCTGCGTTGCTTTGCAGGTGTTTCCAACCAATCCACAGACCTTCTATTTCGCTGGTGAAATGTATACCACCGTGGGATTTGGTACTTATAGCCTGTCTGAGCAATGGAGAATCTTGCCAATCATCATTTCATTCACAGGCATCTTTGCTGTCTCAATGTCTGGCGCAGCACTTTATTCAATGATGGGTGCCTTATTGGGTCGATCTAATCAACGCCCAAAATCAGGGTCTGGATTCTAAAAAACCGCCTGATTTCATGTTTTAGAGCTCAATTGATGAGCTTAGCTCGATCTACTGGCGCTTTCTGCTTGAATACCAGCTCTAAAACGCGTCCGTTGGACTCCAGGGATCGCATCCTACCCGGCAGCCAGTCGAGGTCTCTAGCAAGCCAAATATCCACTTGACGCTTGTATGGGTCGTTTTCACGTTGCATGAGGGCGTAACGACGATTCACCGACTTACCTAAGCTAGGAATATCTTCCGATTCAGTCTCACCATAGCTTTTAAACTGCCACATTTCCAAGGTGTTGTAGTCAACAACAGGAAGCGCTCTAATGCCCCCTGCTTCATCAATCTTGTCGCTGCCATTTAAAAGGGAGGCAAATTGAAACATGAGGCTAAAACGATCCTGAGTTCCCGGTAATAAATCTGGCGTGAAATCGGGTTTTTCAGAGAAGTACATCTTGCCCGCCCCACTCTGATCTCGGTCAAATCTGGAATAACGAGGTGGCTTGGTACCACGTTGCGTCCAGTAAATCGATGGCGCTATTCCGTATGCATCAACGGAGCCACGCGATTCAAAGACAAATGGGCCAACTACAGCGTAAGGAATGTTGATGTAAAGGCGGTAGTTGTTGCCTTCCGTGATCCAGTCCAACTGCGCTGTTTGATAAAGCTGTCCATCAACATAAGCATCAAAATAGTAGGTGCCAGATTCGGGAAGGCGAAAGGCTTGACCGGATTGATTACCAACTGCACCCTGCTCTCCTTGGCCCTGAGCTAGCAAAGGATCGGAAGAAACCGCGTTGGATTTTTTTGGTGCTGATTTTTTCTTTGGGGCGCTTGTCAGTTGAATTTTTTTAGGGGGCTCTACACGAAGCTCTGTTTTGATAATCAAATCTTCAGCAATAGGTGGAGGGCTGCCGAAGGAAATAAACGGTAGTCCAAAAAATAAAATCAGGTGACCAGATACAGATAGAAAAATTGCAGCAATCAGAATCCACAGAGATTTTCTGCGAACAACTTGAAACAGATTGCCGAAGAAATCAATCAAAACATTAATGCTCGATAAATTCAATCACTGCCGGAAGATGGTCGGCGTAGTCAGCAATTCCATGATCACTTCCCTCCAGAATTAATTGCTTGGCACCAGAATAAAAAGTTACCATTTCTTTCCAATCAAGAAGTTCATCCCCCTTGGCTGCAATTAAAAAATAACGCTCTGGATTGGTGATGCACTTCACTTGCAATGCGCGCAGTTCATCAATGTATTCAGCCTTGAAGTCAAATGGTTCTTCGCTGTCATATGCCGTCATCATGCCAACATGCGGCTCCAGTTCTCTCGCTGCATAAACAGCAGGATTTAGTGCAACACCCTTACATTGATATTTTTCAGCCAGATAGTTGGTATAAAAGCCGCCTAATGATGATCCAATAATTACCAGACGATCAGCCTGAGATTGATCTATATGCCGAACTACCATATCCATACTTTCTCTTGGTGATGCCAGTAATTGCGGGCAATACCATTCATATTTGTTATCTGTTGTTGAAAGCGCCTTCACCGCTTCGCCAGTCATCACCGCCTTAGTTGAATTTGGAGATGAACGAAAGCCGTGAAGATAAACCAATAGGGTTGTTTTCATTAAAGCGTCTTACCCCTTCTGCCCAATTTCAAAGTTCGCCATTTTCTCTAGTGCCTTCACCATG
>ERZ650301.212-NODE-212-length-15327-cov-6.216998_pt1 | contig 15327 bp, 15 predicted proteins | sample MGYA00376237_ERZ650301 | MGnify/ENA primary metagenome ERZ650301 (study PRJEB26733, sample SAMN07839255) | wastewater metagenome | biome: small river; feature: stream; material: water | place: USA: North Carolina | collected 2016-04-05 ...
GATGGTTTCCATCTTCGGCTCTGTAGCTCAGTTGGTAGAGCGCACGACTGAAAATCGTGAGGTCACGGGATCGACGCCCGTCGGAGCCACTAAAACCCGAGACCATCGCAGTCTCGGGTTTTTCACTTAACTAGGCTTATTGCGTGTTCACAATCGTCCTGGGTTTCGCGACCTCACTGGTCTACGGCTTCGCCGATTTCTTTGGCGCTCTCGGCTCAAAACACATCAAACCCGTTGTAGTGACCTTTTGGTCTGGACTTTCTGGGCTTGCACTTTTACTTTCCGCATCCCTATTTATGGGAGCAGACTTCAGCGCCAACAGCATTCTCTGCGGTGTTATCGGCGGCATCGCCTCGGCATTCGCAATGACCTGCCTCTATGCCGCACTGGCCATCGGCCCAATCAGCATTCTTTCTCCGCTCAGCGCCGTCGTTATGGCAATCGTTCCGATGATCATCGGCTTCGCACAGGGTGACCGCTTCAGCCTTTGGGGTTGGTTGGCGCTCGGCGCCATTCTGATTGCGGTGGTTCTGGTTGGCTTCGTTCCCGGCGATGACGTCAGACTGCCATCAGTTAAGGGTCTGCTGCTCGGCATCGGTGCAGGCATCGGAATGGGTGCGGTGCTGTTGGCACTTGCTGCAGCACCAAAGGATTCGGGACTGGCCTCTCCGGCCATTCTGCGAGCTGTTAGCGCGACTCTACTCGGCATCTTCATGCTGGTGACCATAAATAGAGGTAGGGCCGCCAGCAAAACGGGTGAGGTCGGCGCGACCCAGCGTTCGAAAGTCTCGACCAAAATTTGGCTCGCGGTGATTGCCACCGGTTTTCTCGACTCGAGCGCAAACGTGTTTTTCACGATTGCGAGCCGCGAGGGTTCACTCTCGGTGGTCTCGGTACTGACGGCGCTTTATCCGCTCGGCACCATCATCCTTGCCCGCATTTTCTTGAAGGAAAAGATTGCCCGAAGCCAAATGTTTGGCATTGTTTTAGCACTCGGAGCATCGGCCGTTTTGGCGATTATCTAATAGCCTTAGGGCATGACTAAAACTCGCAATCGCTGGATCGGCCTCGTCTTCATCTCGATGGCCATCTCCCTCGTAATCATCGACGGAACCATCGTCAACACCATCTTCCCTAACGTCATTCGAGCCCTTAACCTAACTTCTACTCAGGTTCAGTGGGTTCAGGAGAGCTACGTTCTGGTTTTCGCCTCACTGCTTTTGGTGTGGGGTTCGCTGGCCGACCGCATCGGTCGCCGCCGACTGCTAATCATCGGTCTCGCGATCTTCATTGGCGCATCGGTTTGGGCCGGTTACAGCACCGACGCCAGCTCGATGATTCTGGCCCGCGTGGTTCAGGGCTTCGGTGGCGCTATGGTGCTACCAACCACCCTTTCGTTGGTTAACGCAACCTTCCAGGGCAAAGAGCGCGGCATCGCGTTTGCCGTTTGGGGTTCGACCATCGGTGGAATGGTTGCCCTTGGCCCAGTGCTTGGTGGCTGGCTAGCCACCGACTTCGGCACGGATGGCTGGCGCCTTGCTTTCAACGTCAACCTACCTCTAGGTCTAATCGTCATCATCGGTCTACTCATCTGGGCAACCGAATCTAAGCAGGGCCAGCGCGCTGGCGGCATCGACTACGTTGGTGCACTGCTTTCGGTTGTGATGTTCGCAACTTTGGTTTTCGGCCTAATCGAAGGTCGCGTCTACGGTTGGTGGAACGCCAACGCCAACCACCCATTCGAGCTTGGTGACTTCAAGTGGCCAACCGACGGCATCTCGATCATCCCGGTTTCACTGGCCATCTCGGTGGTCTTCACCGTGCTGTTCGTGCTCTGGGAGCGAGCTCGCGAAAAGGCTCACAAGAACGTGCTGCTTGACCTTGGCTTGTTCCACATCAGCTCTTTCCGCAACGGTTCATTCGCCGCGCTAATCATCTCGATGGGTGAATTCGGCCTGCTATTCGCGATTCCACTTTGGCTACAGAACGTCGAAGGCCTGACCCCGGTTTCATCTGGTCTGGTCTTGCTTTGGCTAGCCGGCGGTGCCTTCTTGGCATCAGGCGTCGGTGGCGCAATGAGCGGCAAGCTTCCTGCGGTTCGCGCCGTTCAGATCGGTGTGCTCTTTGAGCTAATCGGTGTGGCTGGCATTTCTCTCGTTGCAACCACCGGTGGTGGCTGGTGGCCGGTTGCCCCGTTCCTACTTCTATACGGAATCGGTGTTGGTCTGGCTACCGCACAGCTAACCGGTGTGATCATGGTTGAGGTTCCAATCGAAAAGATTGGCCAGGCTTCTGGTTCACAGTCAACCGTTCGTCAGATTGGTTCTGCACTTGGCATCGCGGTTCTTGGAACCGTGTTGTTCACCGCAACCCAGAGCGCTGCCGAGACTCACCTCAAGGAAACCGAATTTGTTTCTTTGATGCCGAGCGTCGGCTTGCAGAACGACTTCATCGATGGTCTAACCACCGCCGTGGTCGACTCTGCCGGTGGTGCGCTTCCTGCAGTTGGCAAGATTGCCATGAGCGCCCGCGCAACCGCTGATCAGGCAGCCGAGGTTCAGGCAGCAGCCAACGACGGTTTCACCGATGGCGTCAAGGCCACCGGTTGGGCAGCCGCTGGTTTCTTGTTCCTAGGTTTGCTTTCTACTTTCTCGATGGGCGCACGTCGCCGTCCAGAGAGCGCAAAGGAAACTGCAGCTAAGGCATAAGCCACACCGAGTAATCCGATGGCCTCCCTCTGAAAAAGAGCGGAGGCCATCGGCGTTTAAGAGTAGATTTATCTCTCGTGATTGACTCATTGAAACCTAAGCGTCTGTTCCTCGGCAAAAAACTTTCTAACAAGAACATAGAAGGCCAGCTACTACCGAAGACCATCGCGCTGCCTATCTTCTCTAGCGACCCGCTGTCATCTGTTGCGTATGGTCCGCAAGAGCTCCTCATGATTTTGACCCTCGGTGGCGCTAGCTTCTTGGCGTTTGCGCCGTGGATCGCAGCCGTTGTTGTGCTACTTCTTTTTGTAATCATCCTCAGCTACCGAAAGGTAGTTGCCGCCTACCCTTCAGGTGGTGGTGACTACGAGGTCGCTCAGAAAAACCTCGGCGAGAAGGCCGCGCTAACCGTAGCCTCGGCGCTGTTGCTCGACTACGTCATGACTGTTGCCGTATCTATCGCATCTGGTGTCGACAACCTGATCTCTGCATTCCCAGGCCTTGACCCGTGGCGCGTTGAAATTGCCGTTGCCTTCATCCTGTTGCTCTTGGCAATCAACCTTCGCGGTGTTCGCGAATCTGGTTTTGCATTCGCGGTCCCGACCTACCTCTTCCTAGCCACCGTGGTCATCATGATTGGTTCGGGTATCTTCAAGTTGATGACCGGTCAGGCCATCGTTGCTCCTTCGGCCGCCTACCAGCTGGTTCCCGAATCCACACTGGTGGCCACCCCGTTCCTGATCGTCATGCTCTTGCTTCGCTCGTTCGCTTCCGGTTCGGCAGCGCTAACCGGTGTTGAAGCAATCGCCAACGGCGTTCCAGCCTTCCGCCAGCCAAAGATCAAGAACGCTCAGATCACCATGTCTTGGATGGGTGCCAGCGCGATCTTCATGTTCGTCGGTATCGTCGCTTTCGCATTGATCTCGGGCGTCAAGTATCTCGAAGACCCAGAGCTTCAGGGTCACGCCATCGTCGGCCCACAGATGTCGGTTATCGCTCAGTTGGGTACCGCAATCTTCGGCGGCGGTTCGGTCTTGTTCTACGTGCTTCAGGCCGCAACCGCAGCCATCTTGTTGCTTGCCGCAAACACCGCGTTCAACGGATTCCCGCTCTTGACCTCGGTTCTTGCCAAGGATGGCTACGCCCCTAAGGCGCTACTAACCCGAGGCGACCGCTTGGTCTACTCAAACGGCATGCTTTCACTAACCCTGGCAGCGCTAGCCATGATTCTGGTCTTCCAGGCTTCGGTTACTCAGCTGATTCAGCTTTACGTTCTAGGTGTATTCACCTCGTTCACCCTCGGTCAGATGGGTATGTTGAAGCACTGGCGTCGCGGCCTAAAGAAGGGCACCATCTCGAAGAAAGAGGCGACCTCGGGTCGCATCATCAACGGATTCGGTGCCTCGCTAACCGCAGCGGTTTTGGTTATCGTTTCGGTCACCAAGTTCACCCACGGCGCTTGGATGGTCTTCATCATCATGCCGTTCCTTTGGGTAGTCATGTGGGCAACAGGTCGTTACTACAAGGCCGTAAACCAAGAAATCGCGCTTGACCCAGACATCAAGTTCGGCAGCAAGGGTGACTATGCGGTCGTGCTCATGGACAAGCTAAACAAGCCACAGCTAAAGGCTCTCGACTACGCACTTTCGAGCCGTCACACCCGCCTGGATGTGCTTCACGTGGCAGCTGACCCAGCACACTCAAAGAAGTTTGAGCGCGACTGGAAGAAGTTTGGTCTTGAGGTTCCGCTAAAGATCATCGAGAGCCCATACCGCGAGTTCGGCGCCCCACTGGTCGAATACCTTCAGGCACACCGCGCAGAGTTTGGCTCGGAGCGCATCTCGGTTTACATGCCAAAGCTTGTTGTTGGTCACTGGTGGGAGCACGTGCTTCACAACCACCGCGCCAACCGCATCCGCAAGCAGCTCATGTATGTTCGCGGCGTAATGGTCACCTTGGTGCCATGGCGTCTAGAGTCAGCAGAGTACGTGAACCCACTAAACCGACGCCCACTTCCTGGTGACGCTCGTCGTGGTGAGTTCATCCGCCCAGCCCTACGCAAGCACAAGCTTGGTGGCGGCGTAACCAAGGTGCGCGCAAAGCGCATCGATGAGGACTAAACCTTGAAAGTTACCTGGAAGTCAATGGGGCTGGTTTTTGCCGGCGGAAGCCTAGGCACGTTGCTGCGCTTCAGCTTCGACATCAGCCTCGGCACACTTTGGGCCGTGGTTGCCGTGAACATTTTGGGTTCGGCCGTAATCGGCTGGATCAACAGTGACCCACGAGTATCACGAGTTGGCCGACGCCAGTTCTGGGCCGTTGGTTTCTCTGGCGGTTTCACCACCATGAGCGGTGTGGCTTTGCTAACCGCAACCGGTGTTGCTGCTCAGGTTTCGGCAGGTCAAGACATCAGCTTCTCGCTATTCGGTTTTGTCCTAATGATTTTTGCAGCCAGCCTGCTTGCCTACTGGGGCGCGCACGCACTTGGCACTCGCCTAACCGGCAACAATGCCGCGGTTAGCCACGATGTTGAAGAGGTAACCGAATGATCGTCGTCTACTTCGGCTTGATTGCCATGGCCGGCGGTCTTGGCGCCGTTATTCGTCACCTGCTTTCGGGTTGGATCGGCAAACTGCCTTGGGGCATCCTGGCCGCCAACACTCTGGCCTCGTTCATCGTTGGGTTAGTCCTGCGCTCGACCGACGTGAGCGGATTCCTCATCGCCGTTGTAGTCACCGGTTTGTGCGGCGGTCTTTCGACCTTCAGCACCTTCTCGGCACAGAGCGTCGAGTACTTCAAGTCAAAGCAGATCTGGCGCGGTGTTCTCAACATCGCCCTCAACTTTGTTTTGCCTACACTGGCAGCCCTCGCCGGGATTTACCTGGGCTAGAGACTGCTAAAATAGCCTTAGATTTAGTTTCCAACTCGTTCCCGCGCGATTAATCGCGCCCAAGCACGTGTAAGGGGGTCTCGCCATGGGGCGTGGCCGTCAAAAGGCAAAGCACACCAAGGTGGCTCGCGAGCTGAAGTACTTCAGCCCGAACACCGACTTGACCGCGCTTGAAAAGGAAATCGGTCACATTCCGCCAGCAACCTCTGGCTTCGCAGGCGACAACGAGCCTGAATACGAAGACAAGTGGGCAGACCTGTATGACGAGTCTGATGATGCGAGCGATGAGGATGGCGAGGAATCTGACGACGTCAGTCGTTAGATCGAAGACAGCCTTCGCGAATCCACGCCAGTCGTCGAGTAACTAATAATGGCATTCGTCCTGATCGGCACCGACTATCGTGAGGTTCCGCTCGAAGATCTAGATTTGCTGAGCCAGGCTCGCGAATCGATCGAAACCGCTCTAGTTTCCAACAACTCTCAAACATCAATTTCCGGTGCCGTAATTTTGAGCACCTGCAACCGATTCGAGATTTATCTCGACTGCGATGACTTCGAAACCGCCAGCAAGCACGCAATCGCAACTATCGCCGAGCAGGCAAACCTAGCGCCGGAATACTGCGGCCAGATTTTCAAGGCGGTTAGCGATTCGACCGCAGCTCAACACTTGTTCTCGGTGACCTCAGGGCTTGAGTCGATGGTCATCGGCGAAGAAGAAATCGCCGGTCAGGTCAAGCGTGCATTCACTTCATCCCAGCAATCTGGCCACGCCTCAACCGGGCTAGTTCAGGCATTTCAGAAAGCCGCCGAGGTGGCCAAGAAGATCACCACCGAAACCGGCCTCGGTTCGGCCGGCCGTTCGACCATCACGGTTGCCCTCGACTATCTCGAGCAGCGTCACGGTTCACACGCTGGCAAGCAAGCGCTTCTGATCGGCACCGGCGCACACGCACGCGTAGTTGTCGCAGCACTCAAGCGCAGCGGTTTTGATGAGATTTCGGTGTTCTCGCCAAGCGGTCGGGCGCAGGATTTCGCGCTCTCTCGTGGTCTGGTTTCAATCGATCGCGAGGGCCTTCAGGCTGCGATTGCCGATGCCGACCTATTAGTCAGTTGTAGTGGCAATGCCGGCGACCTGCTGACCAAGGATGCGCTTGCACCGGCAAGATCGAACAGCGAGGCTGAACTCATGGTCGTCGATGTTTCGCTCTCGCGCGATGTCTCACCTGAGGTTGAGTCACTGCCGGGAGTTGACCTAGTGAACCTCGAGGTCATCAAGCGTCACGCGCCAGTTGAACATGGCGACGCCATCCTTGCTGCACAGAGTCTGGTGAATGCTGGCGTGGATGCCTTTGAGCGCGAAAAGCTGGAGCGCAATCTCGGGCCATTTGTGACTGCAATTCGTGGCAAGATCGCGCTGTGGATTGATGAAGAAGTTGACCGCATCTTGAAGCGTGATGGCGTCGAGGCTGCCGAGGCTGCGCGGGCGACTCTGACCGCGAGCACCAACCAGATGCTGCACGAACCAATCACCAAGGCAAAATCGCTGGCAGCAACCGGTGATGAAGAGGATTATCGCAAGGCGCTGTTAGCGCTGTTCGGAGATTACAGTGTCTAAAGTTTCTAGCTATCGCCTCGGCACTCGAGGCAGCAAACTCGCTCTCTGGCAGGCGAACTATGTGGCCGATGCCCTGCGCAAAATAAACAAGGCCGAGGTCGAAATTATTGTCATTTCAACCGAAGGTGACGAGACCGCCGGTTCGCTGATGAATCCGATTCGCCCTGGAGTTTTTGTTTCCTCAATTCGCGATGCTCTGATTGCCAACGAGGTTGACCTGATCGTGCACTCGATGAAGGACCTGCCATCGGCAAAGCTGCTCGGGCTCAAGTTGGTGGCGATTCCCGAGCGCGAAGACTCACGCGATATTTTGATTTCACGAAGCGGCCAAGGACTGGCCGATTTGCCTGCGGGTGCGGTGATTGGAACCTCATCGCCTAGACGCGCAGCCCGCATCAAGTTCTTGCGACCAGACCTCGTTACGGCTCCAATTCGCGGCAACGTAGACACCCGAATTCAGAAGGTTCGCGATGGCGAATTCGATGCCGTCGTTCTGGCTGCCGCCGGGGTGAAGCGCCTCAATCGTGCGAGCGAAATCACCGAGTACTTGACCAGCGATCAGCTATTGCCGGCGCCCGCCCAAGGCGCACTCGCGATTGAGATTCGCGGTTACGACCGCGATCTCGGCAAGGCCCTCGAGAAGCTCGACCACATCCAGACCCGTTTGATCACGACCGCTGAGCGTGCCGTTTTGGTTGGCCTCGATGCCAGTTGCCAGACCGCGCTTGGCGCACTGGCAACCCTCGACGGAAACCGACTTTCACTAGTCGCCGAACTCAGCGATGGTGCGACGAACACCCACTCACGCGCCGAAGCCGCCATCGTTCTCGAGAACGGTGACACCATGCTCGACGAGGCTTTCCAGCTCGGCCTAATGGTCGCCAAGCAGCTCGACACCACCGGCATCAATGTTGCCAGCCGGGCTGACTTCCAGGGCCAAGCCGATGATTAGTTCTGGGCAAAAGCCGGTGCTGCTAATCCGCGCCGATGGCAACCAGGATGACGCTGCCGCCCTTGCCGAGCTTGGCATCGAAACCGTGATTGACCCATACATTCGAATCGACAAAAGCACGGATGCTGCGGATGCCAAACGCCTGCTTGCAGTGCTTTCCGCCACCGGGCCAAAGTGGCTCATCGCAACTTCGGTGAATGCAATCAAGTGCTTTGGCGAACTAGTTGGCGTGGAAAACCTGATGCACGCGATTGCCAACGCTGATGACCTTCAGTTCGCTGCGGTTGGAGCCCGCACCGCCGAGTCATTGCGTGAACTTGGCGCGGCCGAGGTACTAACGCCCGAACACGCCGATTCCGCTGCTCTGGCGAACATGCTTGCTGACCTGACCTCGCGAGCAACCGCGATCATCCCATCCGGGTTGTTGGCGATGAAGACCCTGCCGACCAAACTCGAGGCAGCTGGATGGAACCTCATCCAGGGCGTGGTCTACACAACGGTCACGGTTAGCCAGCCGCCGACCTCGGTCGCCGCCGTTCAGGCCGGTGAATTCTCGGCCGTGATCTTCCGCTCGCCAAGTGCAGCGCGCGCATTCTTGTCTTTCGTTCCGAAGCCATCCATGCCATTGGTGGCCGCTGGTTTTACTACGGCAAAAGTCATCGAGGATGCGGGGCTGGTCGTTGCTTCGATACCATCGAATCCGACCCCAAAATCGGTTGCTTCCGCAGTCGAATCGTTGCTGAAAGGAGAATGATGAGCCACGCCCTATCGCAGCGCCCTCGTCGCCTCCGCGCAAATGCAGCCATTCGCAACCTGGTTAGCGAAACTCAGATTCGCCCGGAGCAGCTGCTCCTGCCGCTCTTCGTTCGCGAAGGCCTGACCGAGCCAAAGCCAATCACCGGACTGCCGGGTGTAGTTCAGCACAGCGCAACATCGCTGCGCAGCGAGATTGATCGCGCTCTCGAGGCTGGCATCGGCGGCGTGATGGTCTTCGGCATCCCAAACCACCGCGACGAACTAGGCAGCGAAGCGCTAAACCCAAACGGTGTGCTGTCAAAGGCCATCCGTGACATTCGTGCCCAGGTTGGCGACCGCCTAGTGGTCATCGCCGATCTCTGCCTGGATGAGTTCACCAGCCACGGCCACTGTGGCGTGCTGGGTGCACCTGATGCCAGCGGAAATGCGACCGTAGACAACGACGCGACCCTTGAGATTTATGGTCAAATGGCTGTCGTTTTGGCCGAAGCCGGCGCACACATGCTCGGCGCCAGCGGCATGATGGACGGCCAGGTTGCCGCAACCCGTCGGGCCCTAGATGCCGCGGGTCACAACGATGTTTCGACCCTGGCCTATGCCGCCAAGTATGCCTCGGCCTTTTATGGCCCGTTCCGCGAAGCAGTCGAATCGCAGCTCGATGGAGACCGCAAGACCTATCAGCAGGACCCTCGCAATGCCCGCGAATCGCTTCGCGAGATCAAACTCGATGCCGAAGAGGGCGCCGACATCATCATGGTGAAGCCGGCACTTTCATACCTGGACATCATTCACCAGGCCAGCCAACTCGTTGACCTGCCAATCGCGAGCTATGTGGTTTCAGGCGAGATGGCGATGATCGAGGCGGCCGCGGCACAGGGTCTAATCAACCGTGAGCCAGCCATTCTTGAGGCTCTCGCCTCAGTGCACCGCGCCGGCGCCAACATCATCTGCACCTATTGGGCAATCGAAGTTGCCGGTTGGCTAAACCGCCGCTAAAGGCGACTAAAAACCATGACTCAAGACATCACCAACTCAACGGCCTGGCACGAGCGTGCGCAGCGCGTCATCCCTGGTGGGGTTAGCTCACCGGTTCGGGCCTTCAAGGGCGTCGGTGGCACCCCGCGTTATTTCGTTCGCGGTGAAGGTTCACAAATCTGGGATGTCGATGGCAACCAATACGTTGACCTGGTCGGCTCCTGGGGTCCGATGATTCTCGGCCACGCTCACCCGCAGGTCGTTGCCAAAGTCACCGAAGCAGCGGCGCTGTCGCCATCATTCGGTGCACCAAGCCCAAATGAGGTTTTGCTCGCCGAAGAGATCACCCGTCGAGTTTCGGCAGCCGAACGCGTGCGTTTCGTTTCATCTGGCACCGAGGCCGTGATGACCGCGATTCGTTTGGCGCGAGCCGCGACCGGTCGCAACGTCATCGTCAAGTTTGCAGGCTGCTATCACGGGCACAGCGATGCCCTCTTGGTGCTGGCTGGCTCTGGTGTGGCAACACTAGGTCTGCCAAACTCGCCTGGCGTCACCCCCGGTCAGGCACAGGACACCGTGGTTCTGCCATACAACGACTTCGATGCCCTTCGCGATTTGTTTGCCGCTCGCGGCCACGAGATCGCCGCGGTCATCACCGAACCGGTTCCGGCGAACATGGGTGTGGTTAGCCCAATCATCGGTTTCAACGCTTTGATTTCCCAGCTCACTAAGGCGGCGGGCGCGCTTTTCATCCTGGATGAAGTGATGACCGGATTCCGAGTTTCGAGCGGCGGATGGTGGCACGCGGTGCAGAACCCGCCTCAACACATCACCGACGAGGGCTTTGTTGCCGAGACCTGGACACCAGATTTGTTCACCTATGGCAAGGTCATCGGTGGCGGTTATCCGGTTGCCGCGGTGGCCGGTTCGGCGCAGATCATGGATCTGCTGGCTCCAGTTGGCAACGTCTATCAAGCGGGCACCCTAAGCGGAAACCCGGTTGCAACAGCCGCCGGTCTAGCAACTCTAGAACTTTGTGATTCGGCACTTTATTCGACTCTCGACACCCGTGCCAAGCAGGTCGCTCAGGTGATCGGTGATGCGCTAACCGCCGAGGGCGTCGCACACCGCCACCAGAATGGCGGCAACCTGTTCTCGTTCTTCTTCACCGATAAGCCGGTGCGCAACTTCGAAGATGCTCAGGGGCAGAACGTTGGGGCGTTCAACGCGTTCTTCCACTCGATGCTCGAGAACGGGGTTTCACTGCCACCTTCGGCCTTCGAGGCCTGGTTCGTCTCAGGTGCAATCACCGATGCCGACATCGAGAAGATCGCTGCCGCGGCAAAGATCGCGGCTAAGGCCGCCGCTCGAGTTTAGAAATTAACCAGTCGCGCAACATGAATATGTTGTCGGAGACGGCACCGAAAGGTTAGCTACTCTCGTAACCCGGTCGGCTAATCCAGGCATCCGGGGCGCTAAGCAGCCCGTTCAATGGCTCACTGAATTTGCCGGCCAGAATGTCGGCCAGGCTCACACCCTCGAGCACATTGCGCAGGGCAACGCGAATGCCAACCCACACATCTTGCAGACGCTCGGCGGCACCTTCATAGGTGACGTTCTCTGGGCGCTGGCCACGAACCGCAGCTAGTGGGCCATCAAGAACACGGATGAGTTCAGCCACCGAAACCTTCTCTGGGCTGCGGCTGAGTCGATAGCCACCAACCGCACCGCGCTGGCTGATCACAAACCCGGCGTGACGTAGTTCGGTGAGAATCGCTTCGAGAAATTTGACCGGGATGCCCTGCGACTTCGAAATCGCGTCACCCTTAACCAACTGAGCAGGGTCGGCTTGGTAGCACTCGGCAAGAAAGAGCATTGCTCTCATGCCGTAGTCGACCTTTGCTGAAACCTGCATGGGTTAATCCAACCATTCATTGGTGCTGCGAGGTGATTCGAAACAATCCGTCACAAAGGTGCGCGTAGGCTAGAAGAGTTCTATTCTCTACTTATCCACTAGGAATAGTGGTAATACCTAATCTAACGAAAAGAAAGCAAAAGAAAATGAGCAAGCTATCCAGAACAACACGTGTCGGCCTCGTCGCCGGAGCTGTTGCCATGATGCTTGCCGCTACTTCTGTCGCACCGGCACAGGCAGCTTCAGGCGTCGCTGAGAAGGTTCGCATCGCATACTTCGCGAACATCACCCACGCCCCTGCCCTTATTGCCCGCCAGAAGCAGATTTTCGAAAAGTACTTGGGTTCGACCAAGGTCGAATACAGTATTTTCTCCGTTGGAACCGCTGAGATTGAGGCTTTCAAGGGCGGCGCCGTCGACTTCGGTTACATCGGACCAAGCCCAACCATCTCTGGCTACACGACCACTCAGGGCACTCTACTGAAGGTAGTTTCGGGTGCGGTCGCTGGCGGAGCTAAGTTCATCGTGAACCCATCGTTGATCAAGACTGAAGGCAAGCCGACCGCCGCCGAAATCAAGGCGCTGAGGGGCAAGACTTTCGCGACCCCAGGTCTCGGTGGCACCCAGGATGTTGCTCTTCGCGGCTACCTACGCAATAACTCAATTGCGATTGGTTCAGGCAACGAAACCGCACACATCCTGCCAACCGAAAACGCAACCACTTTGACCCTGTTCCAGAAGGGCTCAATTGATGGTGCCTGGGTTCCAGAGCCATGGGCAACCCGCTTGATCCAAGAAGGCAAGGGCAAGGTGTTCCTCGACGAGGCAACTCTTTGGCCTGCCGGCAAGTACATCACCACCGACGTTATTGCCAGCCAGAAGTTCCTTCAGCAGTATCCAAACACCGTCAAGGCACTGCTTCAGGCCAACAATGAAGCGATCGCGTTCTTGAACGACAAGGCGAACAAGCAGACTTCAATCGACTTGGCTCAGGCCGAGTTGAAGGCACGCACCGGCAAGGTCCTAAGTGACGCAGTGATTGGCACAGCATGGCCATCACTGAGCTTCACTGCCGACCCACTTGCCTCGACCTTCAAGACCAGCTTCATCGCCGGAGTCAACGCAAAGGTGCTCAATGGATCACTTAGCGCAGCCGACTTGAAGGGCATTTTCGACCTTCGAATTCTGAACGGACAACTCAAGACCGCAAAGCAAAAGACGGTTTCGGCCGCCGGTCTAGGAAAGCAATAACAAAAAGGAATCATGACAATCTCATCTCAAGAGACGTCTAGCGACCAGCTGGGTAGCCCCTCGAACTTCGGTTCAGGGGCTATTCGGCCAGTTGTGAAGATCTCGAACCTAAGCAAAAAGTTCGCCGCCAACGGCCCAGTCATCATCGACAACCTGAACCTCGAGGTTCGTGCCGGTGAATTCGTCTCACTGGTTGGCGCCTCGGGTTGTGGCAAGTCGACGCTGCTCAACATCCTTTCTGGTCTCGACACCGCGACCAGCGGTTCGGTCGAGCTAGCCGAGCAGTCAACCCTGATGTTCCAGGAGTCAGCCTTGCTGCCTTGGCTAACCGCCGGCAAGAACATCGAATTGGCACTGAAGCTCAGCGGATTCCCTAAGGAAGGCCGCAAGGCCCGCGCCCAAGAACTCCTAGAACTTGTGCACCTGCCAAACGCCTACAACCAGCGCCCTCACGAGCTTTCTGGCGGAATGCGTCAGCGCGTGGCCATCGCCCGGGCTTTGTCTCAGGGGCGCAAGATTCTGCTCATGGATGAGCCGTTCGCGGCACTCGACGCCATCACCCGCGACCTGCTGCACGATGAACTAATCCGCATCTGGGAGGAGACCGGCCTAACCGTCATCTTCGTCACCCACAACGTGCGCGAGGCAGTTCGCCTTGGTCAGCGCGTGATTCTGATGTCATCAAAGCCTGGTCGCATCATCCAGGAATGGGACGTCGACTTCAATGAACCACGTCGCATCGACGAGGCCAACGTCGCTTCACTTGCCCACGAGATTACCGACCGTTTGAGAAACGAGATTCGCCGCCATGCCAACTAAGCCACAGCCACTCGAGGCTCGCAAAGAGGCAATCGTCTCGCTATCGGCCGGTCTCGACGCACTTGAAACCAACACTGCACCGCAGCGCAGCCGAGGCAAGCGCGTGCTCAAAGCACTCGCCCCACTTGCCGCAATCGCCTTCGTGCTCGCCGTTTGGCAGAGCGCCGTCGCACTTCAACTTGCCCCGGTATGGGTATTGCCAACGCCTGAAATGGTTTGGAAGTCGCTAGTCGATCAGGCTGCCCAGGGCATATTGTTTGAGTCTGCATTCAACAGCCTCCGCAAGGGCGTTCAGGGCTTCGTTATCTCACTCTTGATCGCTACTCCACTGGGCATCGCACTTGGCCTCAACTCGGCGCTGCGCGCGATTGCCCGCCCACTAATCACCGGTTTGCAGCAGCTGCCTTCGGTGGCCTGGGTGCCGGCGGCAATCATCTGGTTCGGCCTGTCTGACGCAACCATCTTCGCGGTGGTCTTGCTCGGTGCCGTGCCTTCGATTACCAACGGTTTGATCTCTGGCATCGACCAGATTCCGCCACTTTACCTACGCGCTGGCAAGGTGCTTGGCGCCCGCGGCTTCAGCTCGATTCGCCACATCGTCATCCCAGCGGCTTGGCCCGGCTATCTTGCCGGTCTAGAACAAGGATGGGCTTTCGCCTGGCGTTCACTAATGGCAGCGGAACTTATCGCGATCAGCCCAGCCCTTGGCCCTGGCCTAGGTCAGATGCTAGACACCGGTCGCCAGCTTGGTGACATGTCTCTCGTGCTCGGTTCAATCATTGTGATCATGATCGTAGGTGTTCTCATTGAGCGCCTGGTTTTCTCACCGATTCGCCAGCGCACCTTGAAGAACCGCGGATTGGTTGTTTCGCGCTAGCCCCGCACTCACGATCTTCCGACTTAAACAAAAATGCACCCCGCTATGTAGGGTGCATTTTTGTTTAGTTGGCCCGCGCTCGGATCACCTCTGGAAAGGAATGAAAGTTGTGTTTGGCGTGAGCCAAAGTACTCGATCCGGGACAAGGATTCAGGGCCACTAAATCATTTTGAATGTTCCTCGCTCCGTGATGCGAAGGGGAACTGGGTCACCGATGATTCCAGTGAATCCGACTTCCCCACCATTCTGAAAACCTAAAAGTTTGAATTGGCCATCGGCATCCAAGACGACGCGCCCCGCGTAGTGCGTGCCGTCATCAATCAGCTCGGCGTGATCAAGGTGGAAAGGGCCAGTTGCGGAGTCCGCTGGAGCCGAATAAGTTCCGGTAACCTGCGGGATTCCACTTGCCGGATCAATGTCGCCTGCACCAGTGCAGAACACCAAAATCCAACCATCAGGAGCTTGAACGACTTGAAAAACCTCGAGGTGTGCAAATGGGGTGTTTCCGGTTAACGGCGGCTGTGCCTTCCACGCTTCTAAGTCAATCGAAGTCGCGTGCCCGATCGTGCC
>ERZ650301.214-NODE-214-length-15275-cov-25.685414_pt1 | contig 15275 bp, 12 predicted proteins | sample MGYA00376237_ERZ650301 | MGnify/ENA primary metagenome ERZ650301 (study PRJEB26733, sample SAMN07839255) | wastewater metagenome | biome: small river; feature: stream; material: water | place: USA: North Carolina | collected 2016-04-05 ...
ACACCACATCGGCGAGCCACGCGGTTTCGGTCATGAAGATGTCTTGCACCACCAAATGCTCTAACGAGGCCAACGCGTGGCGAGCGTGGTTCAAGTCGGGGTCACTCATGGCGGGGTTTTCGCCCATGATGTACATGCCGCGAATTTTGTGGGAATCACTGTCATCGGCCAAGATCTTGCCCATGATCTCCACCACGGTGTAGCCCGGTTTGTCGTCCAACGGCGTGCCCCAAAACTTTTCAAACCAATCGTGTGCAGCCGGGTTGGTGACGCGTTGGTAGTTGGGATACATCATGGGGATCAAGCCCGCATCACTCGCACCCTGCACATTGTTTTGTCCGCGCAGCGGGTGCAAGCCGGAGCCGGGCTTGCCAATTTGCCCCGTGACCGACACCAAGGCAATCAAACAACGCGCGTTGTCTGTGCCGTGAACATGCTGACTCACGCCCATGCCCCACAGCACCATGGCGCCTTTGGCAGTGGCAAACGCGCGCGCCACTTCACGCAGCGTTTCGGCGGGGATGCCACAAATCGGCGCCATCGCCTCGGGGCTGTAGCCTTGGACGTTGGCTTTCAAGGCCTCGTAGTTGTTGACACGTTGACGAATGAAGTCTTCATCTGCCAAGCCTTCTTCAATGACCGTGTGAATCAAGGCATTGATCATCGCCACATCGGTGTCAGGCTTGAACTGCAAAGTACGCCATGCGTGTTTGCCCATGTCGGTGACGCGCGGATCAGCCAACACAATTCGGGCACCACGCTTGGCCGCATTTTTCATCCATGTGGCAGCGACAGGGTGATTGGATGTGGGGTTGGAGCCGATGACAAAAATCAGGTCGGCGTGTGCCACATCATTGACTTGGTTGCTCACGGCAGCGGAGCCCACGCCTTCTAACAGCGCGGCCACGCTGGAGGCGTGGCACAAACGCGTGCAGTGGTCCACGTTGTTGGAGCCAAAACCGGTACGCACCAATTTTTGGAACAGGTACGCTTCTTCGTTGGTGCCTTTGGCCGAGCCAAAACCTGCCAAGGCTTTTTTGCCATGCGTGTCACGCAAGTGTTTGAGTTGGCCCGCGCCCAAGGCCAAGGCTTCTTCCCACGTTGCTTCGCGAAACACCTGCGACCAATCTGCCGCATCGTGGTTGAGTTGACCGATGCGTGCGGGGTCTTTGGGCACGCCCGCTTTGCGAATCAACGGCACCGTCAATCGCTGCGGGCTGTGGATGTAGTCAAAACCAAAACGGCCTTTGACACACAAACGGTTGTGGTTGGCGGGGCCATTGCGGCCATCCACGCTGACAATTTTGTTGTCCTTCACGTGGTAGGTCAGCAAGCAACCGACGCCGCAGAAGGGACACACCGAGTCCACTTTTTTGTCCACCGCTTGCGAACCCATGTGTGTCTTGGGCATCAACGCACCCGTGGGGCAAGCCTGCACACATTCGCCACACGCCACGCACGAGCTGTTGCCCATGGCATCGTTCAAGTCAAACACAACTTGGCTCTGCGCACCTCGGTGGGCGTAGCCCATCACATCGTTCACTTGTTCTTCTCGGCACGCACGCACACAGCGGTTGCACTGAATGCACGCATCCAGGTTCACCGCCATCGCAGGGTGTGACACATCGCATGCGGGCTGTTCGCGGCGCAACGCGTGTAGCGCGGGACGCACGCGCACAGCCATGCGGGCAGCCCAGTCGCTCAATTCACCGTGTTGTCCTTGGTCGTTCCACTTGTGGCCCGCATCCGGCATGTCCGAGAGCAACATCTCTAACACCATCTTCTGGCTCTTGACTGCACGCTCGCTCACCAACACTTCAAGGCCTGCGGTTGCTGTGCGACAACAGCTAGGGGCCAACGTGCGTTCGCCTTTGATCTCGACCACACAGGCACGGCAATTGCCATCGGCACGCAGGCCGTCTTTGTGACACAGATGGGGGATGTCAACGCCATGGCGTTGGGCCACCTTGAGAAGGCTCTCGCCCTCTTGCGCTTGAACGGTTTGGTTGTTCAGTTTGAACTCAATCATTCAAGCCACCTCATGCGCGAAATAAGTTTGCACACAACGCACAGGGTTGGGTGCGGCTTGGCCCAGGCCACAAATCGACGCATCGACCATCACTTGGCTCAAGTCTTCCAGCGTGGTGTTGTCCCATTGAGGGGCTTGCATCAGCTGTGCCGCTTTGCTGGTGCCCACGCGGCAAGGCGTGCACTGGCCGCAACTCTCATGCGCGAAAAAATTCATCATGTTGATGGCGGCATCACGCGCTGAATCATGTTGGCTCAGCACCATCACCGCCGCAGAGCCGATGAAGCAGCCATGAGGTTGCAAGGTATCGAAATCCAAAGGAAGGTCATTCATGCGTGCGGGCAAGATGCCACCTGACGCGCCGCCTGGCAAATAGGCATAGAGCTGATGACCGTCCAGCATGCCCCCGCAATACTCATCGATCAGTTCTTGCACGGTGATGCCCGCCGGTGCGAGCTTGACACCAGGCTGCTTGACGCGCCCGCTGACGCTGAAGCTGCGCAGCCCTTGGCGACCGTGGCGCCCAAAGCCACTGAACCACGCTGCGCCTTTGTGCACGATGTCACGCACCCAGTACAGCGTTTCAAAGTTGTGCTCTAAGGTGGGCCGGCCAAACAGACCCACTTGGGCAATGTAGGGCGGGCGCATGCGGGGTTCCCCGCGTTTGCCCTCAATGCTTTCAATCATGGCGGACTCTTCGCCACAGATGTAGGCCCCTGCACCTCGGCGCAATTCGATGCGCGGCAACGGGCATGGTGGGTTGGCCTGTAACTGCGCCAATGCTTGCGTGAGCAAGGCACGACAGCCGTGGTACTCATCGCGCAAATAAATGTAAATCGCCTCAATGCCCACCACGTGCGCGGCCACCAACACCCCCTCTAAAAAACGATGGGGATCGCGTTCTAAATAGGTGCGGTCTTTGAAGGTGCCAGGCTCACCCTCATCGATGTTCACCGCCATCAGGCGCGGTGCAGCTTGCTCACGCACGATGCGCCATTTGCGCCCCGCGGGGAACCCTGCGCCGCCTAAGCCGCGCAGCCCCGAAGCCGCCATCGCTTGCAGCACGTCATCAGGGTTGGCTGTGCCGTTGGACAGTGCCGTCACCAAGGCATAGCCGCCCTCGGCCACATAGGCGGCCATGTCCACATGGTCGAGTAAGACGGGTTGGGTGTGCCCCGCTTGCACCGCCGCCATCACGTTCTCAGGCGTGGCGTGCGGCACCGCATTTTGGTGAACCACGGCGACCGGCGCTTGCTCGCAACGGCCCACGCAAGGCACATGGACGACGCGAACCTCGGCACCTAAAAGACGGGGCAGTTTGGCGAGCAACTGCTGGGCGCCACCCAGTTCACAGCTCAGACCATCGCACACACGCACCGTCAACTCGGCAGGCGTCGCGTCATCAGGGAGCACGTCGAAGTGGTGATAGAACGTCGCGACTTCAAACACTTCGGCCATGGGCAGTTTCATCTCATGCGCCAAGGCAACCAAGTGGCGCTCGTACAAACCACGGTAAGCATCATTCAACACGTGCAAGTGTTCAATCAACAAATCGCGTCGCTCAAACGCCCCCACCAAAGCCCGGACCTCTTGCAGCGATTGGGCATCGGGTTGTCGCCCTTTGAGCTGGCCTTTTCGGCGAATCGCCTCTCGCATTTGATCCACCGTGGCCACTGCCACCGGGGACGCCGAAGTTTTTGAAGCTGAATGATTCATGGTGAAAAAGCAAGACCCGCGTGCGACACAACCAAGCACACGGAGGAGGTTGACTGGAGAGATGAATTAAAGCACTGAACAGCGCAGGTCGGCACGGCGGGCGGAGAGGACAGACTGCGATCTACCCCGCAGCAGGTGCCGCCTGTTGCGCGTTTGATCCACCGACTTGTTTCTTTCTTGCCACGTCCAGCCACTCAGGGATGACGAAGTCTTCCGGCAAAAACGCAATTAACTTTTCGCAATGGACCGGATTTCTCTCGTCGCAGACCAAGACCTTGATCTGATTCCGACGAAGGCCAATTTGCTCTTTGAATTCGACTTGCAGATGCTGCGCCAACGTATGCTCGTGACTACCCTCCATCCAAAGCAAGGCATTCAAATCTGCCCAAAAGAAAAAACGCTCTTGTTGCCGCCGAGCCCCATACAGCTGGGGGACTTGGCTCCACACCAAATGCATGCCCTGCTTGCTGAAGCTGAGGCGATGCACGTGCAAGAGATCATTCAAAACGGCCTTGGCGATATAAAAAACACCGAGCAGCAACAAGGCCAGGCCGGCGATGTGCGCTTCACCGAGGTGTGTCGAATGCCAAGAGGCGGCCACTTGTTCGACCCACAGCAGCGCCAAGCCCACCGGCAAACATGCCGCGCCAAACACCACGCGCCACAAACGCGGGCGATTGACCAAATAAAGAGGGACATCTACAGTGAGATGAAACGTATCTGCAAGGTGTCCCATCGGCTTGTTTCCATATCAGGCCTCCACGCGCTCAAGTTCGGATTCAGACTGTTGGAGATGACCAACCAAGGCCTCTCTCGCCACATCGGCGTGTCGTTCAGACAACGCGGCCGCAAGATCTCCATCACCGTCATGAATCGCCTTGAGGATGGCGGCGTGTTCATCCCAAATTCCGCTGCGTCCCACGCTTCTTTGCAGCACGGCCCCCATCACTCGGCGAAAATGAATCCAGTTCAGCATGGCGTTGTCTACGATGAAAGGATTGCCTGAGGCTTCGTAGATCGCTTTGTGAAAGGCTGTATCGGCCTCAATCATGGCTTTCACGTCTGTCCCAGCCGCTGCTTGACGGCCTGCGTCGATCAAAGACAAAGGAATCTTTGCCTGATGCGAGGACGCCAATCGCGCGGCCAACGCATCTAACGCGCCGCGCACTTGATAGAGGTGTCCAATGCGAACGGGATTTAACTTGGCAACCACCAAGCCACGGCCCGGCGCTTCTTCCAGCAAACCGTCTTTTTTGAGCAGTCGCAAGGCCTGCAGCACCGGAGAGCGAGACACATTGAGCTGCTCTGCCAAATCTTCTTGGGTGATGCGCTCGCCCGGGGCTAGCTTGCCGGCACTGATGGCATCGAGCAAGGTTTTGTAGACTTCATCGACGTAGTCCGTACGGCTGGGAATCTTGGCTAAACTCATTTAAAACTCCATGTTTTTCTTGATGTTTAGGCTAACAGATTCCCAGCGAATACTGGCTTACGCGAACATGTCTGGCTGCGTGATCGCCAGGTGCTCGTAAATCGGTTGAAAGTGCAACCAACCGATGTACTCCGAGCCCACATGTTCACGGCTGTAGCGCGCGCGTTCTGGCGTCACCAACACGGGCTTGTGCCCCGTGGCTTCGACCATCAACTGTTGGCGGCAGCAACGTTCCAGCGCAATGAACCAGAAGGCCGCGGCCTCAATGCTGTGACGACTTGCGGTCAGCAGACCATGGTTTTGATGGATCGCCGCTTTGACATCTTTGAACCAATCGCACACAGCCAAACCGGCACGTTCTTCCACCGCCACTTGGCCCGCCTCATCTTTGATCACCACATGGTCTTCAAAGAAAGCGGCTGCATCTTGCGAAATAGGCTCCAGTGAGCGACCCAGTGCCGCAAAGGCAGTGCCATACACCGTGTGCGCATGGCACATTGAAATGATGTCGGGGTGCGCCTCATGCACGGCGGCATGCAGCACAAACCCTGCGCGGTTGATGGCATGTTTGCCTTCCACCACATGGCCTTTGTGATCGGCCAAGATCAAATTAGACACTTTGACTTGTGAAAAGTGCACGCACATGGGGTTGGTCCAATAGAGTTCGGGATGCTCAGGGTCACGGATCGTGAGGTGCCCTGCAAACCCGTAATCAAACCCTTCCAATGCGAAGGCGCGACACGCAGCCACCAAGCGTTGTTTGCGATGCAGTCGCTCTGTTTCAAAATTGTCGAACTTGGGCAACTCGGGATAAATCAATCCGCTTTGCGTGGGTTCATAAATTGATTTTTTGTGTTGTGCCAACACAGATGTTTTGACTTTGTCCAACATATTCATCTCCTGATGGTTATTTAAAGATCTAATGACAATGTTTTGCCTTTGGCGCGTGACACACAGACGGTGAGGCATCGCGCCTTTTCCTCGTCATTCAAGATGTAGTCACGGTGGTCGACTTCGCCGTCGACATAGTCCACCTTGCAGGCGCCACACAAACCCGAAAGGCACGACGTGGCAACCCGTCGGCCCGTCAACTCGATGGCCCGAACAATGGTCTGGTCTGGGCCGACTTGAATGGTTTCACCGCTGCGCACCAAGCGAAGCTCAAAGGCACCCTCGGGAATGTCCGATGGCACAGGGTCCGGCGCCTTGAAGTGCTCGCTGTGAACCGTGCCTTCAGGCCAGTGGGCACTGGCCTCGGCACATGCCTTCATGAAACCACCTGGGCCGCAGAAATAAACATGCGTCTCCGAAGCCGGCTCACGAAGCAGCGCTTGGATGTCTAAGCCTTTCGCAGGATCCCCGTCATCCAAATGAACGTGCAATCGTTCTGCGGGCACGGTGGCGCGAAGTTCATCCATGAATGCCACCTGTTTCAAACCACGTGCGCAATAATGCAGTTCAAACGATGCACCGCTGGCCGCGAGCACATGCGCCATGGACTTCAGCGGCGTGATGCCAATGCCTCCACCCAACAAGATGGTGTGTTTCGCATGGGAGGCCATAGGAAATGCATTGCGCACAGGCCCCACGGTGATCATGTCACCCACACGCACCTTGTCGTGCATGGCCTGCGATCCACCGCGACTCTTGGACTCTCTCAGCACACCAAGCACCCATTGGGTGGCATCATTCGGGTCACCAGCCAACGAGTAAGAGCGCACGATGCCGCCTGGCAAATGCACATCCACATGGGCACCTGCCTCAAAACGGGGCAAGGCCGCGCCCTCCGGGTCGACCAGCTCGAAAGAACAAATGCCTTGTGCCTGCAAACGAATGGCGCGCACCTGCAATTGCCAGGGTTGAAGCTCTTGCACAACCGTCATGGGAAGTGAGGCATTCATGCGTTTCTCTTGGCCAACACGTCTTGTTGCAAGGCTTCCATCTTTGTCTTCACAAATTGGGCGCGCTCTGCACCTTTGAGCTTGTCAGCCTCGGTGATGATCAACACCACTTGCTTGGCAAGGAAGCGGCGCAAGGTGACCTCTTCTTCCGTGGTGCGACCCACCGGCAAATCAAAGACGTTGCCTGAGCAATAACTGTTGGGCTCGCCACCACAGTCTCGCAGCCATTGTGCAAATTGCTCGGGACCCGCCTGTGGGTTGGTGCCGCGCACCGCATCACGCAACAACTTGCGGAACATGTATAGACCCGCATCAAATTTGGTGGGGTTTTCTAACGCATGAATCGCAATGGGACGCTGGCTGATGATGGCCTCGTAGTCACCGGGTGCGTACTGGCAATCTTTGTAGTTCTCACGCGCACGGTGATCGGTGGGGATCGGCGGCATGTCTTCCAGTTTGTAGTTGCCAAATCGCTCGGGGCGACGCATCGCCACTTGGCCTTCAAGAAAGTCAATGGTTTCATAACCCACCATGCTCTTGTCACCAATGCCACGCGTGTCGATGCCCGGCCCCATCACGCGCCAGCCAATCATTTTGCTGTTTTGGTCATCCACTGGCACGGTCCAACGGATCATGTGAAAGCGGCTGAACAATTTCTTTTGCTTACCATCCTCTGAGGTGTAGGCATGCAAGCTCATGTTTGGCAACACTTGGTGCTGCACGCGAATGAACATATGCCCGTCATCGGCACGACGTGCGCCCGCGCAGGCCAAACCGCGTCCCCCATGAACAGGCACGAATTGCATGTCTGGCGGCACCTCCATCGAGGCTGCGCCCACCTCGTCAAACGTTGTGCCTTGGTAGTGCTCGCCCGTCACCTGGCGCTTCGCATGCAAGGCCATGGTGTGGTAGTTGTCTGCCGAGTTGTCTTGCACTTGCAGCCAGTTGCAATGCTGGAAATTGCTGTAGGGCACCAACTCATCCCCTTCGGCCACCGTGTAGTTTGTTTCCCACTCTGGGAATGGTGGCTCTTGTTCGGGCGGACCCATGTAGGCAAACACCAAACCATGGCGTTCGAATGCTTTGTAGGCCCCTTGTCGGATAGAGCAACGATAGCGCTCGCCCTCTTCCTCTTCCCCTTGTGGGAATGGCACGCGCAGACATGTGCCATCGACATCAAACACCATGCCGTGGTAACAGCACGAAATGCCATGCTCTTCAATCTTGCCGTACTCCAGTGAAGCACCACGGTGCACGCAGTGCGCGTGCAGCAAACCAATGCGGCCGGAGCCATCGCGGAATGCCACCAGTTCCTCCCCCATGATTTTCAGGAAGCGCGGCGTGTCCGTGAGTTCCATGGCCATACAAACCGGATGCCAGAAACGACGCATGTATTCACCCAAGGGGGTGCCTGGTCCGCATTCCGTCAGTTCCGGATCATGACCTGGCTCGCGGTTGGCGTAGTACCCACCGAAGGGAATGAGCTTTTTCTCTTCCGGTGCGTGTGTCGGGGTCGTTTTGTCTCTGGTGTTCATGGCTCTACCTGTCTGAAGAGGGGTTGATGATGTGCCGCATCGCGGAGCACTGTATTCTGTATACATAGATTACTGGCATCAGACCGCTTCTGCGATCAGGACAAACCCTTGATGAGGCGTCCTTGAAGTTGACTTGAGGGCTTGAAGGGTGCGGCACCGGCCGTGTGGAGCGCGCAAAGAAAAACCCCGTAGCTTCTTGCGAAACTACGGGGTGAATCTGGTGGTGGAGTATAGCAGACTGGCAAACACTCATCCCGCAGGAGTGAGGCGTACCGTCCTGAAATTGCCCCTCAATGAGGAATACGGGGGGCATCCAAGGACCTGCTCTAACCACCTCACTGGTTAGGGAATTTCCGTCCCAGTGCGTGTGTCGATTGCTTGCTCCAACTTAGTGGCGCTTGCGTAGGTCTGATTTTATCCCCATCTAGCGTTTCTTGCCGCCGCCAATGGCCCCACCCGAAAAGGTGGCTGTGTGGTGCTGGTCGCGGACATCTCGAACTCGATCGGTAGCCGAAACCATGTTGGCCGAACGCGTGACCCGCCTCATATCCACTGTTGAAGGATCAGATCTTAATTTCTGCTCCAAGGCCTTTTTGAAGTCTGCTGCGCTGACGTCAGGATGGACCTTCTTTACATGCGTCATCAGTCGATTCAGCCGGATCCGGGCGTTGCACAAGGGGCAGCGAACGTCGACTTCATATTCACGCATATGACTCCTCACCAAAGTCAGGATCAACCTCCCCGACCTCGACGTCATACTCACCGCCTGCCAGTTCAATTGATGGGTCTAATTCTTCAACTGCGGCATGCTCAAGATCGCCGCGCAAAGTGATGAACACATCAACTTCCATTTCATGATCCCGTGATACGTCTAAAGAGCCAAAATCAAGCTCTTCGTGATCGATGGTGTCGTATACAAAGAATTGAACAGTTACGTCTACCGAAACCTGAACTGTCGCCCTCACTTCGATGATGCAAATAGTGGGGTCATGTTCCACCAACCATGTCCCGATTTCAGTCAAATCGACTGAATGACTGCGGTAGTGCGCATGCTCAACCTCTGCCTCAACACGATGACAGAATCCTGTCCAAACATCATCTGCATTCCAATACGCACCAGCAACATGGTTTTCAACTGCGGCCTGCACCAATGTAGAAAGATTGCTGGTGGTGTTTGAGAGCTCCGCACTGACTTTCGCGGTCACGCCCGCTGCCACCGGATTGGTGGACTTGAACAGCGCAGCGAATTCATCCAAGGATTTCACACAGTAGAGCCAATCACTGTGCTTGGCGAAATCTGCCCAACCGCCGTCCCGTGAGATCAAGATGCCTTGCTTTTGGGTTGCCTTGGCATGGTTTTCCAGCGTCAGGAGCGCGGCAGCATCGGGAAATTCGGACTTCTTTCTGGTTTCAAATGGTGCCGCTTCTTGGAAATAGCGGTCAAACATCTGTCGCGCCAAATCTGGCCCAGCAATTGGTAGGACACCCCCACCTAGGCTTGCCACAAAGGCCTTGAACTCTCTGGAAAAATTGCGCGAGGTAACAGATTCGGAATCAAGCGCTTTGATTTGCTCACTGACAGGGGTGAAATTCAGACCTGATAGGCGTTGCAGCTTTGCAATTGCCGTATTCAACTCTTTTGCGAGCTTGGACACCGGCTCCATTCGATGAGTGTGGACTTCCCGCTCAACAATTTCAGTTTGCTGGATGGTCAGCCAAGCCGGTCTCTGCAGCGGCAACGCACGTAACGCACCGGCGGAAAATTTGTAAGCATGGCTCTGAATTACGTCCGTATCGATCGAAAAGAAGCCAACGCTCTTGTCTTCCAATAATGCCAGTGCGCTTGGCAGTCCAATAGGCATACAACTCCCTTCGGTCAACTATGAACAAATGAAGTCAAACAACTTCATTGATTGAATGTGGAAACTCCAGGGAAAATCGTGTTCTACCTTGATTAGATGTGACCGTGGCTGTACCTCCATGGATTTCAGCGATAGCTTTCGTAATTGATAAGCCCAATCCGGCACCATCAGATTCTGGGTGAGACCGTGCGGGATCAGCCCGAAAGAAGCGATCAAACAAACGAGGAAGCACTTGTGGATCAATCTCTGAACCGGTGTTTTCAACCCGGACCTCTGTAATAAACTCCTTATCAACGACTGCCACCTCCACCTTCCCGCCTTCTGGAGTGTGCCGCAATGCATTTGAAAGTAAATTGCTAATGGCACGGCGGAACATTAATCGATCCCCAAGAATTTCGCCATCACCATACGTCGTCAGCGAAATTCTCTTTTCCTCAGCTACTGCTTCGTAGAACTCACACAAGGACAAAATTTCTTGAGCTGCAGAAAATTTTTCTTTGTTGGGCAACTCGACACTGCGCTCTGTTTTCGCTAAAAAAAGCATGTCGGACACCATCCGACCTAAGCGTTGTAACTCTTCGGCGTTTGACGCCAGAATTTCACGGTAAGTTGTTACATCGCGTTTAGTTGATAGTGTTACCTGCGTTTGCGTAAGCAGGTTACTGATTGGAGTACGCAACTCATGAGCCAAATCTGAAGAAAACTCGGACAAACGCTGAAAATCATTCTGCAGCCTTTCTAACATTTGATTGAGCTCACGGGCTAAATCAGCCATCTCAATCGGGACTGCATCTACAGGCATGCGTTCTTGCAGTTGTTGACCTGAGACCCCTGCGGCCCTGGTCATCATTGCTCGCAGAGGCGCCAATCCTTGATGAGCTGCCAGCCAACCTAAAAAACCGCTTACAAGCGTTGCCATGACAGCGTAAATTGCTAAGCTTCGCTCCAATTCATTCAAGAATTCCTGATGGTGCTCAGCATCAATCGCCAAGGAAACATCGAAGTCCACATCCTGGATGTGCTTGGCTTTTGCTTGAAATTCAATCGCATGAAATTCAGTTGCTTTATCTTTCCAAGTTTTTAACTCTCTTCCATCTTTCGCATTCACAGATTGCCGAAAGCTTTCAGGAGGATTAAATCCCTCAGATTGAAATAATTTTTCACCGCTTGAACTTTTAATTAAAGCCAAAAGTCCATGATGATGACTCAATGATTCACCAAGCCGCAAACGGGCATCATCCGCAGAATTGGCGTCTGAAAGAATGTCTTCAATTAGCTGCCTTTTGTCCGCCAACGCAACACGATCAAGGTCCAGAAAGTGCCGATCTGCTGAAGTCATTAATAGCCAACCGAGACCCAGAACCACAGTAGCGGCAACCAACGTAAAAAAAATAGTCAACCGACTCGTGAGTGAAAGGTTTCGAAGCATTTAATGAGTCTCCGGTGCTTCCAGTACATAGCCCATCCCCCGTACTGTTTGGATCAGTTTGACTTCTTGCCCCTCGTCGATCTTCACACGCAAACGGCGCATGGCCACTTCGATAACATTGGTGTCGCTGTCGAAATTCATGTCCCACACTTGCGAGGCAATCAAGGATCTGGGCAAAACTTCTCCCTGTCTTCGCATCAGCAGTTCAAGCAAGCCGAACTCTTTTGCGGTTAAGTCAATTCGCTTCCCGGCACGAGAAACTCTCCGCCGCAGCAAATCCAATTCCAAATCAGCCACGCTAAGGCTCGTATTTTCAGTACCGCTTTTACCTCTACGCAGAATAGTTCGGACTCTAGCCAACAACTCCGCAAAAGAGAAAGGTTTAACCAGATAGTCGTCAGCCCCTAGCTCCAATCCCTTGACTCTGTCCTCGACCTGATCTTTTGCGGTCAGGAACATGGCAGGCATCTTCAAGCCACGTTTACGAAGAGCCTCCAAGACCTGCCAGCCGTTGAGCCCCGGCAGCATCACATCCAGTATTACTAGCTCGAAGTCACCCTGCTCTGCCAAATGAAGACCATCGATTCCCGTTTGCGCCAGATCCACTACAAATCCGGCTTCGCGTAAGCCCTGCCTAAGATATTCGCCTGTTTTGGGTTCGTCTTCGACGATCAGAATTTTCACAACGGTCCTCTTTCATTGAGCCAGTCTGTAGTGTGACAAGTTTTATGGAGCCTGACACGAAGATAACAAATATGTAATCCGACAGACGGACTGTTGTCAGGCGCTGCTCTTCATAATTGCATCCTATCAATCAATAGATGATCAAGAGACACTCATGCCACATCGAACATCACTACTCAGCGTAATGCTTTCTGGAGCGCTGGCATTTCTTTCAGTTGTTGCCAGTGCCCAAGCAGTAGCGCCAACTCCGCCCTCGACATCAGAAAGCAGGTTGCCTACAAAGTTGCAGTACAAATCGGCTATCAGCGACTATCAAGCCTATGCTGATCAAGAGGTTTTATCCTGGCGCGAGGCTAATGATCGAGTAGGACGCATAGGGGGCTGGCGTGCTTACGCCAAAGAGATATCCACAGGTCAACCAGCCTCAGAAGCCCCAAGTTCCCCAGACTCGCACACAACTCATCATGGAGGCGGAAAATGATGAAGCGGGTCACATACCTTTCACGCATCAAGCTTCCACTGTCAATCATCACAGTTGCGATATTGACTGGTTGTGCGAGCGTCAGCTTCGAACAAAACGTTGGACGAGTCAATGAAGAAGTCGCTGGATTTGCCGAAGGTAAGCTGACACTGGCACGTACAAATGAGGAGCGTACTCAGCGTGCTCAGGCTGCCGCGACGCTACTGAAAGCGCCCGTGGGACAAAAGGAAGCCGTCCAGTTGGCTTTGGTAAACAGCCCTGCCTTGCAAAGCCTATTGGCTCAGGGATGGGCCGAGTCGGCGGACGCTGCACAAAATGGGCGCATCTCCAATCCGGTATTCAGTTTTGAACGGCTCGTCGCTGGTGATGAACTGGAGCTGGGGAGAGCCCTTTCATTTGGATTGCTCGACATATTGACCTTACCTGCACGACAAGGCATTGCAGAGCGTCGGATTGAGCAGGCGCAACTGCGTCTGACAAGTGAGGTTGTCGATCACGTCACACGAGTTCGACAGGCATGGGTTCGCGCCGTTGCTGCAAAGCAGACTCTGATTTACGCGCAACAGGTATTTGAAAGTGCGGAGGCCAGCGCCGAGTTGGCTCGCCGCATGCAATCTATCGGCAACTTTAATCGTCTCAGTCGTGCTCGAGAACAAGCTTTCTACGCAGATTCTGCGACTCGCTTGGCAACTGCTCAGCACGTAACCAACGCAACTCGTGAAGAATTGATCCGGTTACTCGGACTCGACGAGGCTCAAGCCGGAATACTCCAGTTGCCAGAGCGATTACCCGACCTGCCAAAGCAGGCGCTTGATCCGGGCGCGGTCGGAGCCACGGCCACAAGGACGCGCTTGGATATTCGATTGGCCCAGGCGTCGCTTGATGGCGCTGGCCGAGCACAAGGATTGGGCAAGATTACGAGCGTTACAGACATCGAGTTGACGGCACGACGCAATACAAAAATCGATAACGCAACTGGCACCCGATCAGATCCGAGAGGTTATGAAATCGGTGTTCGCCTACCCATCTTTGATTGGGGCGGTATGCAACGAGATGCTTGGAATGCTCGAACTCTGGCGGCAGCTAATCAGCTAGAGGCGACGATACGAACAGCTGGCTCCAATCTGCGTGAAAGCTACTCAGCCTATAGAACAGCGCACGAAATTGCACGGCATCATCGAGACGAAGTGATTCCTGTGCGCAAGGTGATCTCCGAAGAAAACCAACTGCGCTACAACGGAATGATCATCGGCATTTTTGAACTCATTACCGACGCGCGGGATCAAGTCAATACTGTGATTGCCGCGATCAACGCTGAACAGCAGTTTTGGCTGGCCGACGCCGCACTACAAGCCTCATTAATTGGTCGACCCACCAATACATCACTGTCCGTCACAACCAGCACACCAAACGCTGGTGGCGCTGGTCATTGATTCAAAGGAACACGAAATGACATCCAGAAGAGAATTTTTTAAATATGCAGGTATTGCCGGTGGCGCTGTAGCAGCCACTGCTGTCAGCCGTGTCGCCATGGCAGCATTGCCGGAACCTGTTATTCAGACATCGCCTCAAACCATGGCGCCCTTGGTGCCAAGCAATGGTCAACCCTACAACCCCGTCGTCACGCTCAATGGCTGGACTTTACCTTGGCGCATGAACCAAGGTGTCAAGGAGTTTCATCTGGTGGCTGAACCGGTTGTACGTGAAATGGCTCCCGGCTTTAAGGCGCATTTGTGGGGCTACAACGGGCAAAGTCCAGGGCCGACGATTGAAGTCGTAGAGGGTGACAGGGTACGAATTTTTGTCACTAACAAGCTACCGGAACACACAAGTATTCACTGGCATGGCCAACGCTTGCCAAGCGGTATGGATGGGGTGGCTGGTCTGACACAGCCTGCCATTCAACCAGGCAAGACTTTTGTGTATGAGTTTGTGGCGCGACGGCCCGGTACGTTTATGTACCACCCACATGCTGATGAGATGACGCAAATGGCCATGGGCATGATGGGTTTTTGGGTGACACACCCAAAATCCAAACACCCAATGATCGACGAGGTTCAGCGAGACTTTTGCTTTCTTTTGAATGCCTTTGACATAGACCCAGGAAGTTACACGCCCAAGACGATGACCATGCTGGACTTCAACCTTTGGGGTTGGAATAGCCGCATCTTTCCGGGCATCGATACGCTCAACGTCAGATTGAACGACA
>ERZ650301.216-NODE-216-length-15222-cov-9.954968_pt1 | contig 15222 bp, 13 predicted proteins | sample MGYA00376237_ERZ650301 | MGnify/ENA primary metagenome ERZ650301 (study PRJEB26733, sample SAMN07839255) | wastewater metagenome | biome: small river; feature: stream; material: water | place: USA: North Carolina | collected 2016-04-05 ...
CCTTTGTTGTTGTTTGTTTTGGCAATGAGGCGTCTCAACCCCTGATCTGAAGACCGGGGGCTTGGGATGAGTTTTGCCAGATTGCTGGATAAATATACAGCTTTTTACGAATTTGTCAAAACCGCATTTGCGAGCCGCTTGGCTGCAGGCCGCGACTTCAAAAGTTCAGTATTTATGCAGGTTTCCAGCTCGTGTCCCTCATTGGCCCGCCAAAACACGTTACCTCTGGAGGGGTTGTTTTTTACGATTTCAGGCTAGTTCTAGTCACCCAAACCACCTGAATGAACCATCTCCAAACCAACACCGCAAGACCTGCGAACGTGCCGGCCGAAAAGAGCGGCTACCTCACCCTCCCCCAGATTGCCCATCTGATTGCACAAGCCACGGTCAGCCAGCACCAGGAGTTCGTGATCGCACACCGCAGTCGGGTTTATGCGACAGATAGAGACGTGTTTCTCGACTTCCATGCCCACCAGAGCGTGAATACAAACCCGTCTATCAACCTAGGAAAACAGCCTTGAAAACCACAGCTCCACCGATCCAGGACAGCATGCGTGCTGGTCGAATAACAGAACAAATCGCCGAACTCTCCACACAAAAAATGTCCGAACTGTGGGCACTTTGGGACCGGTATTTCCCTCACCGCCCGTCGCATCCGAACCGCAAGTTCATCGAGTCAAGGCTGGCCTACAAACTGCAAGAGATGACCTATGGCGCTTTGCCAGAAACCACTCGCGCCATGTTGGCCGACTACGGCGAGAGACTTTCTGCCATCAAATCCGGCTCTGCTCCCACGCATGTCGTGTTGCCCGGAACAACGCTGCTTCGTGATTTTGCGGGTCAGCAATACAAAGTCACCGTTCTCCCGGATGGCCTTTATGAGTTCGATGGCAAAAACTACAAGAGCCTGTCTGCAATCGCCAAACTGATCACTGGCACTCAATGGTCCGGACCTGCCTTTTTTGGGTTGAAAGGCAAGAAGTCATGAGCGTCGTCATTGAACAACCCATCCTGAAGCGCTGCGCCGTTTACTGCCGCGTTTCCTCGGATGAACGCCTGGACCAGACCTTCAACTCCATCGATGCCCAACGCGAAGCCGGTGCTGCGTTCATCAGCAGCCAACGTGCCGAGGGCTGGGCGCGGGTGGACGACAGCTATGAAGACCCAGGGTTTTCTGGCGGGAACATGGAGCGGCCTGGTCTCAGGCGCCTGATGCGAGATATTCAGGACGGCAAGATCGACATCGTGGTGGTCTACAAGATCGACCGCCTCTCTCGGTCATTGGCAGACTTTGCCAAGATGGTCGAGATCTTTGATCAGCACAAGGTCAGCTTCAGCTCTGTCACGCAACAAATCAATTCAGCAACGTCTATGGGCAGGCTGATGCTCAACGTCCTGCTGTCGTTTGCCCAATTTGAACGCGAAGTCACGGGTGAACGTATCCGAGACAAGATTGCCGCCTCCAAGCGCAAAGGCATGTGGATGGGCGGGCCAGTGCCGCTGGGCTATCGGGTGGAATCCCGGCAACTGGTGGTGGTGCCAGAAGAAGCGCAGTTGGTCAGGGAGATTTTTGATTCCTTCATCTCATCGCGTTCGACTACCAAGATGGTGAAGCAACTGGCCGAGCAGGGTGCCAAAAGCAAAAACGGTAAATCATTGAGCAAGCAAACCATTTACAAAATCCTCCACAACCGGATGTACCTGGGCGAACTTGGCCACAAGGGTGAGTATTTCCGGGGGCAACATGAAGCGCTGATCGATCAACCCATCTGGGACCAGGTGCAGGCCATCATGGCAGAGAGCAGCCGAGAGCGGGCCCGGGACACCTGGGGAGAAAAGTGCCAGTACGGTTTCTTGCTGCGAGGCATGGTGTTCACGATTGACGGCGACCTTTACCTGCCAATGGCCACCCGAAAACCCAGCGGCAAGGTGTATCGCTACTACGTGGTCAACAAGAACCAGAACATGGGCGCAGGCACTGTGGCTTTCAGCAATCTACCCGCCGGTCAGATGGAAAAAGCCGTGATGGAGCAAGTTCTGGAAATCTTGCGATCTGGCCAGATGGTGCATCAGTATTGGCAACAGATCTCCGTCATCAACCCTGATCTATCTGAACCTGAAGCTATGGTCCTGTTCTTCAGGAACACCGCCACGATCTGGAACAAGTTGGCCGCGCAGGCCAAACAAGACATTGTTCGAACACTGATCAAGCGGGTCACTGTGACACCTGATGGCATCGACCTGCAGTGGCGTTATGAAACCTGGGGAGCACTCATGGGCACGCCACCCCCAAATACCGTCGGCCACGAACTGCTTGAGCTGGAGGCGGCATGAACTATTTCTATCTGACCGGCACGCCGGTCACGACTTCTGACCTCGAAAAACAAATCAGCACGTTCATTCCGCTGAAGTTCGCCAAGCGGTCAGGGCGCTGTTTTGTCACAACTGCGGAAGACGCAATGAAAGCAGCAGAACCGCATAGCCCGCTGCCTGACACAACATTGATGAACGCTCTTGCAAAAGCGTTTCACTGGCAACGCTTGCTTGATCGAGGGATTGTTCGCAGTGGTACCGAGATCGCTCAGAAAGAGAAAATGGACCTAGCCACCGTCAACGAAATCCTACGGTTGACATTGCTCGACCCGGGAATCGTTGAAAGCATCCTTCGTGGTCGGCAGCCTGAGGGACTTACGATGAATTGGCTGAACACAAACCCTATACCTGGGGAATGGAAAAAACAGCATCAAAAAATCCAAGGCATCGCTCCAACTTCAAAAGATTAAAGCTGGCACCGGATCAGGATAAAACCGAAAGCATTGCAGCGATTGCTGTCGTCTGGCCAGGCGCGTGAGGACTGATTACAGTGGTCTTATCTGCAGATTTTCGAGAACACTAATCCATTGCGGCTCAACAGCGCCTTGCGCTCTACTTAGCAGTCACAAGGGTTCCGCGGATCTATCAGATCGTCCTTCAATATTGGACCAAGCCCTTAAGCTGAGAGCTGTTCCCTACACCCTCTTGGCTATATCCAGCTTTCGATGAACGAAGGACACAACCGCAAAGACGTCTAAAGCATCTTGTTCCGGCATCGGCCAAACGACCTTCGGAGCGTGTGCGGTCGGATTGCGGATCGCACCGAAGAGTCCAACGAGCAGATTGCTAATGCCTTTTTGCTCACTTACCTCGGTCTCGGTGCTCAGACTGTTCAATGCAAGGATCGGCGTCTTAGTCGACAGGGCCTGATTCACCAGTTCCGCACCGTCGATCGACAATCCAGACAACTGACGCAGTCGTTCCGCCAAGCCTTTTACCGCCTCTAATACAGCATGGAAGTAGTTCTCCTCGAGCAATTCGGCGGTGCAATAGAAAAATACTTGCGGGTGTGTGCCGCGGGTTTCCAACATTGTCTTCAAGCGTTTTGCGCGCGCCATTGCACCGGACACAGTCGTTTCACGAGATGTTCGGATGACTTTTCCTTGATCATTGACCCCATAGCCCGCAAGAGACAACACCACGTTTAACTGATCTTGCAATTTCTGGAACTGCGCTGGCCTCTGAACGAATCGAGCAGGAACCATGGCACGGTTTACGAACATGATCATGTGGTTGCCAATCTGGTAATTGTTCTGTTGAAGTGCAAGCGCATTGAAAATCCGCTTCCACTTCGTCATGCCAGCAGCTAAGTCTTCCAAATCCATGTCGGCCAAGATGTAACCGATTTCTTGACCGGTTAGGCCGTCACCTGTGTCGCCTAGTGCGCGGCAGACTGCTTCAAGGACGGAAACTTCAAAGCAAGGAATATGGTTCATCAAGCGAACTCCTATTAAGCGTCATAACCTTCAGCGCTTTTATTGTTGATCCGATCAGGGAAGATCCTAAAGTCCACGCTTCAGTTTAATTTGATTACGATGAAAACTCCTAGAGTAGGACAACACCACGCCGTGGTCTTGTTGTCCTTGTGACCTCTAGCTACCCGTTTACTTTCTAAACTTTGACATGTGATACCCAATTGGTTTTGGCTTGAACTTCGGATCTTTAACCTTGCGACGCTGCTCCAGGCGTAGCTGCTCATAGTCGATCTCACCAAGGACGTAGTAATCGCTGATCCCACCTTTAACCTGTACGACATCTCGCGCGTAATCCTGGCTTGCAGGGGCGCGAATCCGGCTATCTCCATACATTCGGTTGTTTGCTTGAATCACGAAGGCATGCAGATCGTTTGCTGTCGACTCGACTAAAGAGGCAAATGTCTTGGTGTCCGGATTCCATTCGAGAGCAAATATCGCATCGACAGCGCCACGCAAGTCATGGCGATGAGCAATGTTTGTGAGATCGCTGCAAATTAGTGGTGCAAAATAAAAACCACGGTGACCATAAATCGTTGGCTTCGACTTTGCCACAGGCGGTCTGTACAGCACATTTTTCTTGCCGAGCAACTTATTCAGCTGAAACTTCTCACCGTGTGCTGGTTCAAACTTTGGTTGAAGTATCACTACACTGCTCGAATAACCGGGCCAAAAAGTAGTTAATGATATGAGGCAGTCATTGCGTAACAGCCGTGTGGAACGATCTTTGTGGTACTCAACGCCGGCCAACATTGAAATGCCGTTGGTGGCAAGTTTACGGGCGGCACGTAATGCCCAACGAAGAGGAATGCTCAATTCCGGAAGCACGATGTAGTCTGGTTTTTTCCGTTCTAATAAAATGAGGTTGATAAGTCGGTTAAATGCAACGTATCGCGTTGCAGATTTATCGTGTTTTCCTTTGGCTGCCGCAGACCACTGGGCATCTGAAGTTGCAATGCTTGTGACAGCAATCCGTATCTGTTGCCTTGGCTTCCCCGGCACATTGAATTGCATAGTCGGCTCCTGCATGCTGCCTCCGACATAACCGAGCGATGCCATCGAAATAACTTCGGCACCACGAAGGAACCGGATGACACTCTTGAATAAACTCGGGTCAGACAAGACCGCAGGCGCCACCAAACCGATCTCATCTATTCGCAGTGGCCGTGTCGGAAATGCAAGCGCAGGCCAATGCGGGACTTTTAGATTAGTCACCTCAGATCGAAAACGCCGGACTGCGCCAAGTCGTAGTTGTCGACGTACCTCCATTTCGCGCGGTACTTTAGGACCAATTTCATCTTTTTCTTGGGCCTGAAACCAATACTCTTTATACGGTCTCCTGCCCCAATCAGCCAAAAGAACCTGCCTAACAAGTATGTCAAGAGCGGCTGCGGTGGACGGAATTTTGATCTCTGCACTCAAGATCTTTAGCTTTCGTAGCACCCCTAAATAGCCAGTACCAAGGTCTGCAGATCGAAGGGTTGCGGCTTGGAGTCCAGCTTGAAGTAGTGCCAAAGCGTATTGCTGAAGGCATAGTTGGAAGGGCCTCTTATTAGCAGCATTCCCAAGTGTTGTTGTCGTTTGCAGAATGCTTGCAATCGAGGACAACTCGCTGATTAGATTCTTGGCTTCTTTCGTGTCTCCACAGCTAAGCATGAGTCCGAACACACGAGGTATGTAGCCCAGGAACTCGAAAAATCCAGATGGCGTAATAACGTGTCGATGGATGAGACCATAAAACTCTTCTCGTATTGTTTGCCAGGAATCTGGCCGCAGGTCTGCCGCGTACGTTTCAATGTCGCTCAAAAGTAGTGAGAAGCCAAGTCGCCGCACTGATACAACATCGGCCTTTCGGAGAGCATCTGCTTGGAGAGCAGCGTTTGGCGTAGCCAGAAGTGCGCGTGAAGCCATCGCAGTTCCGTTTTCCGGAACTGATGGCAAGAGGCGATATTCACTTGATTGCTGACGGATCTGATCTCGAATATGGTGCACAAGGTCGGAACCATGCGCCGAGGACAGAAAAAATATCTTTTGCTTAGGGCCTGCAAATACAAGCTCGGAATCTTTGGCGTAGGGTAGATTGAGCGATAGCGAGTCGGGCCCGCCGCCGTTTTTCTTGACCTTTATTAGCGGAGCAAGAGCCTCAGCAATGTTTTTCGTCACCTGTTGAGCGCCATGGTCATTAGCCCCTGCCTTCAAGACCAAAAAAATATCGTCGACATATCTGCCATAGTAGAGCGGCTTCAGTTTCGTCAGTACTCTTCGGTCAAATTCAACCAATAAGACGTTTGCAATTATTTTCGAAGCCGACAGACCAACTGGGATTGCGCCTTCCGGTCTCATCTCAAAGTCAGGTGTATTTCGATACCAAGTGCTGATGCCGTCGAGCAATTGTTCCGTGAAGCGTCGCTCTGCCGATGATATTGAAAGCTGCACTGCCTTTAGGAAAGCGGGACGTAGCAAGAACTTTGGTGAGACGCGGTGATAGAACTTCTCGATGTCCATCGTGATTGCCAATATGCTTTCACCCGACTCTAGTGACCTGTCCATTGCTGAAAGTCCGCCTTCGCGCCAATCCCTATACGCCGAGAAATACGGCGCAAACAATCCAGGAGTAGATAAGTTGACACTAGGTGACGTAAGCCTCTCGTCGAGCGGCTCTTTATATGATCTTCGGAGGCGATTTCCGAAAGATGCCTTGCGATCAAGAGCTGCGTCAAAAAGGTGGCCTACGAAGATAATCCATAACGCCGAAACAACCTGAAAGTCGACGGTTGGTCTTATAACAAGACGAAGGGAAGCTGGTGCTGGTTCGAGAGCCTCTTCAAACCTAAGTTGCCAATCTCGTCGTGGATCAAGCGCCCGAAAATGACCTTCATTATTGGGCTCCCAAAGGGAGCAGTCGACTGACTTAGGCAAGTAGGCGTGGTCTCCAAGAAAATGCAGGTCGGAGGACCAATCAGGTGTCCGAGCGATTAATCGAGTCCGTAGCTTCCTTAAATTCGCATCGAGGTTTTGCTCGTACTTAGTAAATGCTAAAGCGTGAAAGTGCGTATTTTCATAGAAAGCTTCCGCTTTAGCCTTCCGATAGGCAACATAAAGGTTGCCGAGGCTGAACATAGTGGCTCTTGACGCAGACATATGGCTCCTTTTCCCTTTGTGGCCAGAGCGGCTGAGTGAGGCTAACCGCTTCTTTCGTAGAACTCCTTAGCGAAAGTCGGCAGCGAGTTAGAGACTTTGCGGGTGCAAGTTTTAAAGGCTATCGATTGGAACGTCGAAGCGGTCAAGAGCCACGCATACACCATCTTTTATGACGTAACACTCAACGTAATGAGGCCCAGGGAAGTCTGTTTTTTCAGATAGTGTCCAGTCGCCGTTATCTGGATTGATTTGCCCGCGAATTCCACGTTGTTCTGCTACGGTGCCCACATTTCTTACCTTCCACAGCAACGCATCAGGTTGTGGCACAGTGCAACTGGTAACCTTGAACTTTAAGCTCCGTCCTAAGTGGATTGGGAACACGCTCTCCATCCATCGGATCCGTTTTTCATTCCTGCCCTGGAAGCTAACTTCGCACTCAATTTGAACCTCAAATTGAACATCCACAGGAAATTGGTCTTCGATAAATTGCTCGGTGTTGTTGAACGATGTGCCTCTTGCTGATGCGCTTTTGACGACAGCAGAAAGCCTAGGAAATGGTCTGCCAAACACAGACTTCCAGCGGTCGTCTTTTACGGTCGGTTTTTCTGTGTCCAGGGCTTCTTGGCATTTGGCGGCAGCCTTCTTTGCCTTTGCTTGGAACTTCCCGTTGGGGAACACTCGGTCTTTACTGCCAGGCGCTAACCAGTAGGCTTGGTCGGGTCTGTCCCCAAGGTAGGTAAAAATGTCTCGGACCAACTCGGGATAGCTGGCGTAACTCTTGTCGTCGTAGGACTTGTTCTCGTTGAAGAAGTTGAAGCACAAGGTGTCGATGAGCATGCCGCTCATAGGCGCTCCCTTGTGGTTTTTCCAAGCGCGGACCATTTTGCAGGCACGCTTCAGGTTGTGGTTTGAACGCACTTGGACAGACTGCATGGCGTTCATCTCATCTTTAGGCCAGCACCATTTCCAAGAGCCATCCCCATTAGAGTCTGCAAATTTGTAGCTGCCATTCGCTTCTACGAACGCAGGCAAAACCTCAACTCGGTATGACTTGAAATCCACTACTACAACTTGCCCGTCAGCTTTGATTTTTGTGGTTGGGTACCTAACTTTGAGCTTCTCCCGAACATCCGCAAGTAATTGAGACTGGATGTTGCCCTGACGATTACAAAACCTGTCATGCACGTGCCAGGGAAGTTCAAAAATCATGTCTAGATCGCTAACCCCATCAATGGCCGTATTACGGCCATATGAGCCCACTTGTAGGCAATGCAAGTACTCCTGCTCAACGTCCCAGTAGTCCTTGTTGAGCCGATTGGTGATAGCCCGGTACTTGGTGGAGATGTCATCAGAATTGGAAACAGCGATGTTCTTGCGAAAGGTTTCAAATGAAGCGGCACTCATGTCAAGTTCTTACTTCACGCAAATTTTGATGAAGGGGACGGCATAGTTCATGAACCAGTATGCGACGGCAAATACAGTAGAACCCAGCACTGTCACTGAGAACGTCAACGGGAGTTTGTCACGGAGCAAGGTGAAGTGCTTCTGCTCCTCAATCCATTCAATCTGCTGCTGCCAGAAGAATTTGTAATGAGCGTACCAATCACTGAGGAATATCTGCTTGCTTACGGCATGCTCAAAGGCACTTTCGTAGAGAGACTTGTGCCGCTCGACATAGGCCGTGAAATTCGTGTCTTCAGGCAAAGACTTGACTTCATAGTACAACGTTCGTATGTCGTTGTAGACACGGGTTAGATGCACTCCCGCCTTGTCATAGGCCTCTTTTTTCGAATCGTAGCTGGTGATGTAGAGCGACATGACGCCAAAAATAATCATGACCGCGGACACCTCGTTGGTCGCAAGCGGCGGTATGAATAAGGCACAAACGCCGACGACTAGCGCGAAGAAACCCAACCAACCAGGGGCTTTCTCGATCAGGTCCAGTGTCGCAAAGTGTTTTTTCGCCCCATACCCAAGGTTGTAGCCACTCTCTGCCAACAGCCTCAAAAGATTACTCTTATTCACAATTTTTGTCCCTAAAAACTAGTATTTGTCACAAGTATAAGGAAGGGAGGCTCTCCCGAACGCACTTAAAGATGCAGACAGAGTGTGGAGCCCCCCACGGGCGGCCATAAAGGAAGCCTTTCGAAATTCTCTCTGGCCAGATTCCGGACGGCAACCCAATCTGCTATCTAAATGTAGTGTCAGTCATTCGGATGTCTGCTTTTGATCTGTAAATTCGAAAGTCTGTATTTCCGCTTTGGGTCGGCTGCAGCCCATCACTGATGGTGGTCGGATGACTGTTCCAGCCTGGAACTGACATTGACGCACTTGATGGCAATATGGGGCTATTAACGGAGAGCCACATGAAGGGTCAGAAGCAACACAATCCCGTAGCTGACACTCAGCGTTATGTTGCGTTGGATCTGGAATACAACCAGCCCAGCGGGACTATCATCCAAGTAGGCGTAGCGATCGGCAGCGCATCCCAAGGTCAGCATGAGTTCATTGTCCGACGCTGGAATCTAAAAGTCGATGAACCCGTCAGTGAGTTCATCACACAACTCACTGGCATCACTGATGAGGACTGCCGCACCGGGGTTAGCCTCACACAATGCGCCCAAGAGCTTGGTGCCCTGCTGCTTGAACAAGAGGTGTTCGTGAACCCAGTCATCACTTGGGGAGGAGGCGACTCAGTCGACTTATTACGCGAATTCTCACAAGCGCAAGTCGAATTTCATCACTTTGGCCGACGCTGGATTGATGTCAAAACGTGGGCCACTTTGATGTCATTGGCAAGGACACACAACGCAAAGATTCAGCACGGAGGGCTATCCAAGGCAATGGCGCGCTACAAGCTCCAATTTATTGGTCAAGCCCACCGCGCAGATGTAGATGCCTTCAATACATTAAGACTGTTTTTCGCAATTCTGGATCGACAAAGAACATTAGAAGATTGCGCTTCGCGGATGAAAAATCTGTAACGCAACAAAAAAACCTGGCCAAGCTTCCCAGGAAAGGCAGCAAGGGGGCCGCACCATTGAAAGTGCAATGAAAATTGGATGACTTGTCTAGTCAACTATGCCAACCATTAGCCACATCAAACCATCGAGCTGCAACCCGCATGAATCCTAGGTCCTTCTTGAGGATCCGTCCTCAAGAAAACAGAGAAAACGTAGAGAAATCTCAGAACTCGAGGCCGAAAAATGAAGTTTTTGGGGAGAAATTGACGCCAGTCATCCTCAAGACAAATGCGAGGAATGGCGCCATTACTGGGCTACAGTCCGATGTAAAAAGGGGACAGAGAATATCTGTCCCCTTTGTGAATGGTGGTGGATGATTGACTACTTACTAACTTCCTATTTCGACTACTTAGTAATTAAAAGTAAATGCGCGGTAATGTGCGGTAAATCCTTAAAGTACTAATTGCACCAATATTGTGCATCATGGAATTTTCGGATTTGAACCGGCGTCCACAACAGAACAATCAACAGAGACAGCGATTCTTTCGTTAATTTCTTAACAGGGTAATAAATTGTCCCCTGCCCTGCCGACCTTCGCGGGGACCAAAATTAAAGCGATGTACCCAGCCTTGAACAAACTAGTGACTTCTTGATCGACTCGACCAGGTAAACATCTAGATTCACTTTGACATTTGATACTAGTGGGATCTGAGGGGAGTACAGTTGCCACGCCGGCCTGATCGACCGCATTGCTGCAGATTTCATCGATCAGCTGAATTGATTGCCCAAACTTCTGATGTCCATTCACATCGACCCTATCCCTAAGTTACCCGAGGCACTTCGTATTGCCGCTTCAACACGGCGGGTTGTGCCTTTTATTGGTGCGGGAGTGTCTCAACTGGGAGGAAGTCCAGGCTGGGATGAATTCGCGAATCGTGCGCTGAAATTCTTTGTGACGCATGGAAAACTTTCTCATGCGGCACTTGATCAAATCATGGGACTGACCTCACGGGTCAAGCTGTCTGTAGCCCTCGACTTGGAGTCCCGCCACGGACTTCCTATTGATTTTTCAGAAATTTTGAAGCCCTCAACTGAAGATAAGAAGAATTTTTGCGCGCGCGTTTATGAAGACTTGAGCCGACTCGCAGACACCTTCGTCACTACGAACTATGACGAGTGGCTAGATCAGGCTCGCGTCCCTTTCTACAAATACGAGGACTTATCGATGCGTAACTTTGACGTGTCGAAAGCAGTTTTCCATATTCATGGATCTGTGCTTGAGTCAGAAAGCATGGTTCGCACGACAGACGAATATCTTGTTCGATATGCGAATCACAAAATTGCAAAAGGTCCAGCTGGAGAAAACACATTCTTAACTTTTCTGGAAAAGCTATTCGAACTCAAAACAATACTCTTCATTGGTTACAGCCTGAGTGAGTTAGAAGTACTTGAGTATGTTTTGCAAAAAAAGGGGGGCGGTATCAGCAATGAAGGTATTGAACAAAAGCATTTCATTCTTCACGGTTTTTTCACCCATCAATTTGAATTGGCTCAAAGCCTAAAAGAGTACTTTGCAAAGTTTGGCGTGGAACTCATTCCGTTTTCACGCGATGAGCATGATTGGAATCAATTGGCTAACGTTATCGAGTACTTGGCACGAGAGCTGCAAATTGGCAATCCCCTCGCAGTTGCGACATTGCAGGAGATGAAAGGGTTACTGGAATGACATTTGTTTTCACAACGAATCACCAGCTATTCATCAAACGCATGCTCGAAAATGAAGAGCAAGAGAAGAAGGGCTTCGAACTGTTGCTGGAGAAGGAATACTTCGCTGATTTCTTTGACCACCTCAAGGCTGCTGGATTATTCGCCGGAAGTCGAACACCGGGACCGCAACCAGCATCAAAACCCGGCTCAGTCTGGATTCCATACTGGGCTCCACTAGACTACCTTGAAGCATGTGCGCGTCTTGCGAAAACCCAGCAGGACACCAAGCTAGCTATCAAAGTTTTAGAAGTTGTGCGTGAATGCTCATCAGTTAGCAATCCAGATGGTTCTAATCGACACAATTACTACACTTCAAAAAAATTTGCAGAGATTCTTGGTTTGCTGCCAACTGCTATCGTAGAAAACAGTGATATTGATTTGATTTCGCGATGGCTGTCTGATCCATATGACAAGGGCTTTGTTTGCAGCGCGCTGAGCAAAGGGCTCATGCTTGAGTTGCTAAGCAGCCCTGTCCTTGACGATTGGGCCAAAGCAGTCAAGGTTCTCGATCACTGCACCGAGTTAGCTCCGGACAGGTGCGATGACCAACCTACTACGCTTGTTGAAGATTATTGGCTCAAAGAGTTCATCAACAGTCATTCATCATCGCTTGGAGAAAAGGCAGGTGCTTCAGCAACCGCCGTATTCATGAAGCGTCTTTCGCAGATCTTTGGATCAGGAACAAGAAGCACACACGGTTATTTGTTTCGGCCTGCGATTGAAGATCACGCACAAAATCATGACTGGTATGGTGCTGAGAATCGTTGCATCGAGGGATTGCGGGATGTTTTGTTATCTTGGGTAGGAGCAAATCCTGAAACCGCGAAAGAGACTGTGAAATCGCTTTTGCATGCAGATCTGGAAATTGCTAGACGCATCGCCATTCACGTAATTCATGTGCGCTGGAATGACCTCGGCGAGCTGCTCATAGAGGCAATTGGGCCCGATCTGTTTCGGCCTGGACACCTGCACGAGCTCTACCTAGTGCTCAAGGAGCGTTTCCCCAAGTTGCAACCAGAACAACAAAATTCTGTTCTTGATGCAATTGAAAACATCTACATCTCAGAAGCCTCTGAAAATCGCGAACGTCTTCGTCGCATTGTTCAGAGAAACTGGCTTTCTGCTCTTGAAGGCAAAGGAAATGATCGCGCAGACCAGTGGTTTACCGAATTAGGAAGTGGAGACGAAGCGATTGGTGTATCGGCACATCCCGACTTCCACTCATATATGGAATCGAGCTGGGGAGAAGGACCATCGATCTATCAACCAATGGAACTTCTGGCATTTGCACAGTCAGGCGACCTTGTTGGTGTATTGAATGATTTCAAGCAAACTGATCAATGGAAAGGGCCAACGACTCGCGCACTCGTTAGTGCACTAGAAGCTGCCGTTGCAGAACAACCTGCTTTATTTGTCAGTTCACTGCCAACATTTCTCAATGCGAAGCGCTCTTTTCAGTATGGCCTCTTGAGTGGTTTGAAACAAGCTTGGGACGCCTCGGCCAAGTCTTCTTCTGACCTTGATTGGAATGAAGCATGGGACAAGATTCTTAACTTTTTGTCTCAATTAATTTCTCCACTTCAATTTTGGAGTGAAGCGATTGAACCCGATCCCGATTTTTGTCCATCAAGGGATTGGATTCCCCCTGTCATTGCTGACTTCTTGCGTTCTGGCACGCGTAATGACAAACACGCATATCCTCCAGAACTCCTTCCCAGAGCGCTAGTAATAATTGAATTGCTTCTTGAACGTGCAGAAAGTAGCTCTGCACCTAGCGATGATCCAATGCACATGGCAATTAACTCGCCAAAGGGAAAAGCCATTGAAGCTCTTTTCACTCATGCATTGCGTCATTGCCGAGTTAGCGATCAACTGTCTGGATCACATTCGGAAACTTGGGCAACACTTCAGCCCATATTCACCAAAGAACTCGACAAAACCGAAGGTGGTAATTTCGAATTTTCTGCACTTTCTGCTTCATATCTCGCAAACATACAGTACCTCTCTGAAACGTGGTTAATCGCTTCCATTGAGAAGATATTTCCGAAAAAATTCCCAAATAACCTCAACTCGGCCTTGGGCGGATTTGTTTACTCTGAGCCAACCAAGTTGACCTATAAGCTTCTTGTTAACGCAGGTGTAATCGATATCGCCGTGCAATCCTATGAAGGCAAGTCGCAAATAAAGGATCGATTGATTGAACGTATCGCACTGGCTTACCTGTGGGGTGAAGAAACTTTGGAATCACAGCGATTCGCATGGTGGTTTAAGAATTTGGATATGAAAGCGCTTACAGCGGTTAGCCATTACTTCTGGAGTATCAGTAAACAAGAAATAACATCTGAGCAAGTTACTCTCATAATGCAATTTTGGAAAAAGTGTATCGATATCGTTCATCGAGAAGATCCATCATCGGATCAACTCTTTTCAGGTTTGAGTCGCTTAGCCTGCTATGTAAATTTAATCAATGAGCCTGAAGATGCGCTAATGACGGCTGTAGCGCCATTCGCACACATTGGTCACAATGCCGATTGGTTTATTGAGTCTCTAGAGCGCCTTGCAGATGTCAATCCTCAAGCGATTTCTCGAATACTCAAGCTTGTTTTAGACACTCATGATCCGAATTTCGATTTTGACGATCGCCTGAAATCCATAGCTATGAAATTTTCAGAACATCAGATGCGCGATGAGGCGATTCAGCTAGTCAATCGACTTCGACGGCTAAGAGGAATGCCTGAGCTATACGAAAAGCTGATCAGTTCAAAAAGCAAAGCAACGTGAATTTCTACTGGGAACTATTTAATTGCCGCTCATACCAACGTTGAAACTCGATCAACATCAGAGTCGTTTGTGCGGCATCCCAAACAATTTGTTCACATCCTACGGCAGCTCTCTCATCGATAAAGGCAGCAGATTCAACGTTGGAGGAGCTATCAGCAACTCCTTCGGAATTTGTGGAAACGGCGGACAAACCATCTGAACTGATTTTGGGCCTGTCGAGCACCCGCCCAGACACAACAGCACGACCAGTAAAAAAAATAGATTTCTTGCGATAGTCATCAGAGATCTCCTTAGATATTTGGTTTTGAACTTGAGCCACATCGGCAGCGTGCTGCTCTTGCTTTGCTTGTGCAATTTGCACGGTTTTCTTCTCAGAATCCCACTGGCGCTGCAGACGGGATTGCCCCATCTGCAGGCCTAGTAAGAACGCCATGAGAAGCAGCAGTCCCTTGAGAAACAAGGATTTATTCAATTCGAGGAACGCACGAATCCAGCTCATACGCCCTCCCCATCCAGTGAAGCCAGGCTGTAGGTACCAATCAAACGAATGAGCTTGTCGGCATAGTCAGGGTCCGTGGCATAGCCTGCTTTGAGGAGCGCGCGCGCAAAGGTCTGCGCCGAGACACACAGGAAGCAGTCTTTGTAGCGAGGATTACGCTTTAAGAATGCGGCATGGTCATCCACACTGGCCTGCCATGTCGGGTACTTGCGCCACTTAGCGGGCA
>ERZ650301.217-NODE-217-length-15206-cov-7.866279_pt1 | contig 15206 bp, 10 predicted proteins | sample MGYA00376237_ERZ650301 | MGnify/ENA primary metagenome ERZ650301 (study PRJEB26733, sample SAMN07839255) | wastewater metagenome | biome: small river; feature: stream; material: water | place: USA: North Carolina | collected 2016-04-05 ...
CACTTTGACGTGATGGACAACCATTACGTGCCCAACCTCACGTTTGGCCCCATGATCTGCCAAGCCTTGAAACCACACGCCAAAACGCCAGCCGGCGTGGCCGTGCCGATTGATGTGCATTTGATGATTTCGCCGGTGGACGCTTTGGCTGCGTCGTTTGCTGATGCGGGCGCAGATTACATCAGCTTCCACCCAGACGCCAGCGCCCATGTGCACCGCAGCATCCAAGCCATCAAAAGCAAGGGCGTGAAAGCCGGGTTGGTGTTCAACCCCGCTGAACCGTTGGACGTGCTGGAGTGGACGATTGACGAGATTGACCTCATCCTCATCATGAGCGTCAACCCCGGCTTTGGCGGCCAAAGCTTCATTGACTCGGCTTTGCGCAAGGTCGAATTGGCGCGCCAGTGGATTGAGCGCAGTGGCAAAGACATCCGCCTTGAAGTGGATGGCGGCATCAAGCCCGACAACATCCGCCAAGTGGCCGATGCAGGCGCCGACACCTTTGTGGCGGGTAGTGCGATTTTTGGCAAGCCCGACTACAAGGCTGTGGTTGATCAAATGCGTGTGGCGTTAGCCTAAGCGCGAGGCCAAAACCGCCACGCGCGTTTACGCCAATTCGCCATGAGCCATTCGAAAGCGCCACCCGACTCGGTCATCGCCCGGCTGAAGACGTGGGCGCGTGGCATCAAGCGCGATGTGGTCACGGTCTACTTTGCGGCACGCGATCCACAAGCGCCCATGGGTGTGCGCATCTTGGCAGGTATCGTGGCGGCTTATGCGCTTAGCCCGATTGATTTGATTCCAGACTTCATTCCCGTGTTGGGCTATTTGGACGACTTACTCATCGTTCCACTCGGCCTGTTGTTGGTCATGCGCCTCATGCCTGAGGAGGTGCTGGACAACGCCCGCGCCAAGGCAGACACCGTTCTGGCCAAGCCGCGCAGCTTGTGGGCGGCGGCGTGTTTTGTGCTGATTTGGGTGGCGCTCGGGTTTTACCTAGCCAGCTATTGGCTGTGAGCGGGAGTCTTTCCCTAGGTGTTTCAACGTGGAACAACTAAATTCATAACCATATGACAAGGGTTATTTTTTGACCTTGCTCAATGAGTTTTGTTTTTAGAAAGTTCCTATGAAAAAGCTTCGTCCATCTTTGCTTTCTATGGCCGTTTGGTCTGTATGTGCGGGTTGCAACGCCTTGGCACAAGATGCGTCTGGGTTGCCCGTCGTCACCATTGTGGGCACCCTGCCCATCCCCAGTATTTCGCAGCCCTTGTCCGAGATTCCTTCGGCTGTGCAAACCGCCAACAGCGCAGACTTGGCTAACAGCCAAGCTTTGGACTTGTCCAACTTCATGAACCAGCGCTTGGGCGGCGTGTATGTGAACGAAGTACAAGGCAACCCGCACCAAATGGATGTGAACTACCGTGGCTTCACCGCATCGCCGCTGTTGGGAACACCTCAAGGCTTGTCGGTGTACATGGACGGTGTGCGGATGAACCAACCATTTGGTGACGTGGTGAGTTGGGATTTGATGCCACGCGCTGCCATCAACAACATCACTCTCATGCCCGGCTCTAACCCCCTATTTGGTTTGAACACGATGGGTGGCGCGCTAGCCGTTCAAACCAAGTCAGGGCTAACCAACTCCGGCACATCGGTGCAAACAACCATCGGCTCTGGCCAGCGCCGGTCAGTTGAGCTAGAACATGGCGGTCGCAACGACAAAGGCCTGCATTGGTTTGCCACAGGCAATGTGTTTAACGAAGAGGGATGGCGAGATGCATCGCCCTCGCGCGTGCGTCAAATGTTTGGCAAGCTCGGTTGGAAAGAAGGCCCTACCGATGTTGCGATGACAATGAGTCATGCGAATAACGCGCTCACTGGCAACGGCATGCAAGAGGAGCGCATGCTAGCCAACGACTACCGCAGCATTTACACCAAGCCCGACGAAACGCACAACCGCTCAACTCTGCTGAACCTCACCGGCAAACATGTGGTGAATAACACCACTTTGTTGGCGGGTAATGCGTATTACCGCACCTTGCGCACGCGGACTTTGAACGGGGATGTCAATGAAGGTTCATTGGATCAGTCGGTTTATCAGCTAAGTGCAGCAGATCGCGCTGCATTACAAACCGCAGGCTATTCGGGCTATCCAACAGCAACATCCGGGTTGAACAGTACCAATACGCCATTTCCAATGTGGCGCTGTATTGCACAGGCCTTGCAAAACGACGAACCAGGGGAGAAGTGCACAGGCTTGTTAAATCGAACCAGCACAGAGCAAAGTAATTACGGTTTCTCGGGCCAGTTGACTTTGCTAGACCCGCTGATGGGGCACCGCAACCAATTCACAGGGGGTATGGGTTACGACACCAACCGCACACAGTTTGAGCAATCGAGCCAGCTGGGGTATGTCAATTCAGATCGAAGTGTGACAGGCATCAATGCCTATGCAGACGGTGTCACAGGTGGCGATGTGGATGGCGTGCCATTTGACAACCGAGTCAACCTCAAAGGGAGGGCGACTACTTGGAGCGTATTTGGGACAAACACCATTTCTTTAGATGATCGCTGGCACGTCACACTTTCGGGACGCTACAACCGTACGCATGTGAATAACCAAGATCAAATCAAACCCGGCGGTGGTGCGGGTTCCTTAGATGGCGACTATGTGTATCAGCGTTTCAACCCGGCCGCCGGTTTGGCGTTTGCCATCAACCCAGCCTTGAGTACCTATGTGGGCTACAGCGAAAGCAGTCGCACCCCAACATCCATCGAGTTGGGCTGTGCTGATCCGGCCAATCCATGTAAGTTACCGAATGCGATGGCGGGTGACCCCCCGCTGAAGCAAGTGGTGACAAAGTCGTGGGAAGCAGGCCTGCGTGGATCGCTGTCCAAAGACACACAATGGACAGCGGGTGTCTTCCGAGCGCAAAGTACAGACGATATTTTGTTTGTCGCTGCACCAGACGCTTCGTCGTATGGTTACTTTAAAAACTTTGGTAGAACCTTGCGTCAAGGCATTGAACTTGCATTGAATACCAAGCAGGGGGCGCTGAGTTATGGCGTGCATTACACCTGGCTGCAAGCGACATACCAAAGCGTCGAAACTTTGGGCGGATCAGCCAATAGCAGCAGCGACGCAAGCAGCCCTGGCTTAGATGGCAACATCGCCATCAAAGCTGGTGACACCATGTCGTTGACGCCCAAACAAATTCTGAAACTGCATGGCGATTACCAATGGAATGAAGCGTGGCGCAGTGGCGTCGGGATCACGGCGTTTGGCAGCATGTATGCACGCGGCAACGAAAATAACCAGCACCAGGCCAATGGTGTGAACTATTTGGGCAGCGGAAAAACGGCCGGCTACACGGCCGTGAACTTCAATACCAGCTACAAATCTTCACGCGACACTACTTGGCTGATGAACATCATGAACGTGTTCAACCGTCAATACGCGACAGCTGCACAAATGGGACCCACTGCTTTTAATGCCAACGGAACTCAGTTTGTAGCGCGACCCTATGCCGCAGTCGGCGGCCAATACCCGCTGCAAAACAGTATGTTCGTCGCCCCCGGTGCACCACGCAGTGTGTGGCTAAGCATGCGCCATACCTTTAACTGATGTGGTAATCAATCAACTGGTGGCGTTGGGCCATGTGGACCAACGCCACTGTGTTGCTGACCCCCAACTTCTCTTTGATTTGCGTTTGATTGTTGGCCACCGTTTTTAGGCTGATGTTCAAACGCTCTGCGCAGTCGTTGGCTGAGCAGCCTTGAGCCAGTAGGCGCCAAATTTCCAACTCGCGCAACGTGAGTTGCGCAATGCGATCGGCCTCCGCATCAGCGACTTGGTTGAATTGGCTGTTCGACAAGTCATCGCTCAAATAGCGGTCCCCAAGGTTCACAGCCTTGACGCCTGAGACCAAGTTATCAGGTGATGCATTCTTGGTGACAAAGCCATTCGCGCCGCCGTCCAATGCACTGCGAACCAAGCTTGGACTGTCGTACATGCTGCAAATTAAAACCTTGGAGGAGGCATTGCGTTGCTTGACTTTGCGCAGCAACTCTAAGCCGCCTACGTTGGGCATTGAAATGTCAGAGATGGTCACGTCTGGCAGATGTTGCAAGAAGGCGATGTAGCCCGTGATCGCACAGGACGCTTCCGCAACGACTTGAATGTTGCCATCGAGTTGCAAAAACCGCGCGTAGCCAGCGCGCACCACGGGGTGGTCATCAACCAATAAAACACGAATCATGTGGCTAACTCCTGCAGGGGCATCTGCACATGTATGCGCAAGCCGGGTTCTGCGTTTTCAAAGTGAATATGGCCTTGCAAGCTGGCAACTCTTTCGCGCATGCCAATCAAGCCGAGACCTTGTGGGCTCGATGAAAGTTGTGTCAGCCCTTCGCCGTTGTCTGTGATGGACAGGGTGATAACGTTGCCGTCCGAATTGAGTCCGACCCAAACCTGTGTGGCCTTTGCATGTTTGGCAATGTTGGTCAGTGCCTCTTGGGTCACGCGGTACAGGCAAGTTGCCAACGCATCACTGACTTTTGTCGCGATGTCATCAATCAGTGTGTGACATTCAATGTGGCAATGTTGTTGCCAGCTTTGGCACAACTCCCGCAAACTGGCCTCGAGTCCGAGGCTGTCTAAGTTGGGCGGGCGCAGGCGTTTGAGCATGTCGCGCGCCAAGCTGTGCATGCGCAAAGACGATTGGTCAATGCGCTGTGCAGCGGCCACTGCGGCATCCGGCTGGCTGTGTGCCGATTTGGAAATATAGGCTGCCTCAATGCGAAGCGCCGTGCAGGCTTGCCCCACTTCATCATGCAGCTCTTGCGCCAAGATGCGACGCTCATCCTCTTGCGCGGTCATCAAGCGTTGTGTGAGGTCGCGGTTAGAAGCCAGCAATTCAGACACTTCAGAAAAACGACGAAACGCAAACCAAGCGAAGCAGACAGATAAAACCAACATCGTCAACGGCATCTCATCCAGTTGAAGATGCTCATAACTTTGCAGCCAAATCGCCACGCGCTCCGACACCTCAAACTGCATCGCAAGTGCCCAAAACGCACCTACGATCACTGCTACGCAACCAAGGTCGCGAAGTGCGCGTGAGGTTGTGCCAGACCGCATGAGAGAGTTAGGGGTGCATGCGTGCGACTACGCCATCACGGCGAAGGGCGTGCCACAGCGCGGCCAAGATGTGCGTGGCGATCAAGGCCACGAACACATAACTGCACGCGGTGTGAATGCCGCTGAAAAACTCTTTCAGCTCCGCGGATGCTTCCCATAAGCGCGGCAGTGGGGTGCCAAAAAACTTAATTGGGTATGCCGTAAAGCTCGAGCCCAAAAAACCACTCACAGGCATACCGATCATGCAGACATAAAGCAACGCGTGGTTCAGGTGCGCAGCCCAAGCTTGCCAACGTGGCAGTGACACGGGAAGCTCGGGGGGTTGATGCGTCAAGCGCCACATGCCGCGCAACACGATGAACAGGCCCAGCACGATGCCCATCGACTTGTGCCAGTTGAACCATTCAGCCCTAAGACCCGGTGGTGTTTTGGGAATATCGCCCATCCAAACACCCAGCCAGAGTTGGTAGATCAACCCAAAAGCCAACAACCAATGCAAGGCGATGGCCACGCGTGTGTAGCGCGAGGGGCGCGCGTGCGTTTGCGCGTCGTCTGGTGTTAATTCAAGTGCTTGTTCCATGCGTCACTTTCCGTGTGTGTTTGGGTCAATTGGCGGCGGCACCCCAAGGCAACTTTCCGACGGGGATCGCGTTCAACGGGACGAATGTTTGCGTGTCGATCACGCTCACTGCGTGGCTGCGACCTGCTGCCACATACAGCTTGTTACCATCAGGCGTGATGGCCATGTTCCAGGGGCGTTGGCCGACAGGGACATGGGTACGGACAGTGAATGTGTCCGTGTCGACTACGGCAACGTTTGCATCGCCGCCATTGCTGGCGAACAGCCATTTGCCGTTAGGGTGCATCGTCAAGCCGTTGGTGCGTGCGCCCACTGACAACGTGCCTTTGACCTTGAGCGTAGCAACGTCGATCGCAACCAGCAAACTGTCAGTTTCCACGGCCACATAGGCAGTCTTACCGTTGGGGCTAAATGCAATACCTCGCGGACGATTACCCACGCGAATGCTCTTGATTTGTTTGCGTCGTGTAACGTCAATCACGTCCACCTGATCGGCCTCTTCCGCTGAGACCAACATCAACTTTCCGTTCGGGCTGAACACCGCATGTTCAGGATTCTTGCCGTGCACAGGAACTGAAAACTGAACTTTCCAACGTGCTGTCGACACAAAGCTCACGCTATTGCTGCCTTCGTTTGCCACTGCCACCCACTGGCCGTCAGGTGAGCAATACACCGCCTCGGGCGATTCACCCAGCGTGAGTGTTTTGTCAATCGCGTACGTTTGAGTGTGGATGGCTTGCAGTTGCGAACCATTTTGGTTGCTCACATACAGATGGACATCGTTGCGACACAGTGCCAAGCCACGGGGTTTGCCGCCTGCGGCGATGGTCTGAATCACGGTGTCGGTGTTGCTGTCGATCACAGAAATATCGCCCGTGCCTTCATTGGTCACAAACACTTGGTCTGCAGCCAACGCAGCGTGCGACATCACGCCAAAGACTACGAGCGATACAAACAGAGGATGAAGTTTCATAGTGCGTGAAGTGGTTGCGTGGCTCAAAGAGGAATTTGACTGATCAAGCCCATCACCCATGACCGTGGCAGGCCGGGTTCGAAATACTGCTTCGAGGACTGGTTGACGATCACCGAGCTGATAGTGTCTTTGTTGGTCAGGTTGTCAACGCCGACATAGGCTTCCACGCGTGCAATACCGATTTGATGTCGCTGACGCAAGCGTCCATTCAATTGGCTAAAGCCGGGAGCCAACGCGTAATCTGCGGAAGAAGAGGAGTTGGTGTCATTCGCCCACATGCTGGAGCGGGCGATCAAGTCGAGACCGGCTTCGAGACCCAATGATGGTTTTTGTCCGGCTGCTGAGAAGCCCTTTTCAGACCATTGCAGGGATGTGAAAAGTTGGCGTTTCGGGATGGCGGGAAGCGTGTTGCCCGCAAGTACGTTGTTGGTTGTGCCATTCACAAAATTGCTGAACGAGTTGTCGTATGTCGCGTTCATGAATGTTACCGATGCCTGGCTTCTCCAGTGGCTGCTGTGTTGTTGACGAAGAGCAAATTCAAAGCCATCACGGGTAGTGCCCGATGCATTGGCGTAAGCGGTTTTGCCTCCCGATGAACGTGCCGTGACGATCTCGTTTTCTGTTTGAATCTGAAACCACGAGGCATCAATGCGTGTACTTGCAGACGGCATCCATTTGGTGCCCAGCTCTAAGTGTTTGCTGCGTGAGGCCAACAGGTTTGGATTGAACTGACCTTTGATGGTCGTGGGAGCTGTCAAGGTATAGGCAGATTCCGACATGGTCGGCGTTTCAAAACCTTGGCCTTGATTGATGTACACATTGAGGTTGTCTCTAGCGTGCCACGTCAAGCCAAGAATCGGGCTGGTTGCTTTGTATTTCACGCTGCCCGAACCATCAGGGTCGGCGACGGTGATGGGCATGTCGTCGCGGCTCTTGAGTGTCACGTTGCTTTGTCGCACACCAGTCGTCAACGTGTAGCGCTCACCCAAGGACCAATTCGCTTGCGCGTAGTAGTCGCGGTTGCTGGCTTCGTTGAGTTCGTTGCGGGTGGTATCTGTTTTATCGCCACCCGCTGCGTTGCCACCTTGTCGTTGCTCTTGCGCATGGTCGATGTCGGTGCCGACCACCCAATTCATGCGTTGCGAACCAAACATCTTTGCTTTGCCAGTGGCTTGTAAACCGACCCCTTCAAATTGACGCGACAGCCCCGTCCACGCACCCGTTGGGTTGGTCACTGTCGCAGCTTGATATTGCAAATTGCTTCGGTTGCCCCCATATACCCGACCTTGTAATTTGAGGTCGCTGTTCACTGTGTGCTCAACCACAACACCAGTTTGTTCTTGCTTGACCGTTTTGCGGGTGCGTCCGTCCAGTGCACTAGAAACCGCTTGCGCAGGATTGGTGGCAAGTTGCGTCGCCGTCAACCCCAACGCATCTTTCGCATAAGGCATATCAAACACGTTGATGATGAACTTGATGCGTGTGTCGGGTTTAGCATCCACGGTGATCACGCTGTTGAGTTGTTGGCGTCGCGTGTCGCTGTTGGTGCGATAGCCTTCGATCGCGAAGGTGCTGTAGTCGGCTACCATGCCGACGTTGCCACTGCGTTGGCTGATTTGCCAATCGGTACGCGACATGCCGTAGGCGCCGGTGTACATCTGCACTTGTGCTTCGGGGGTGTCACCTGCTTCTCGCGTGAAGGTTTGAATCACACCGCCCGAAGCATTGCCGTACAGCTGCGCCAAGGGGCCGGTGAGCACTTCAACGCGATCGGCCGAGGTCATGCTCACGGTCGAGGCTTGTCCTTGGCCATCGGGCATGGAGCCCGGAATGCCATCAGTGATCAAGCGAATGCCGCGAATACCAAAAGCGGAGCGTGCGCCAAACCCACGAATTGAAATTTGCACGTCTTGTGCGTAGTTGTTACGGTTCAAGGCAACCACACCCGGGGCACCGTTCAACACATCGGACAGGTTGACTTGTGGGCCCGAGTTGCGCAAGGTGTTGGCATCGATGGTGTACACCGAGGCGGGGGCGTCAAATTGTTTTTGTTCTAAGCGACCACTTTGCACCACCACTTCATTCAAATTCATGGCGCTCGTTTGCGCATGCAATCGGGCGCTAGGGAAAACGCTTAGACAAAGCAACGCACCCACCGTCAGCGCATTAGGGGTTGTGTGAAACGAATTTCTGGGTAGATGATTCATGATTTTTTAAAACAAAAATTGATGGGTCAATAACGTCAAAGCAAAACTCATTCCATCTCAAAGTGTTCCATCAAGATGGCACTTTTCGTGCTTGATGTTTACGATGCAAACAGATATGTCTGTCTTTTGAACGCTCATCATCTTATGGGTCAACGTCTTCTACGACTCATAACCAGAGTCGCCTATGTTTTATTAGGGTTCCTCCTTGTGCATGCGCACGCGGGGGTGATGACGCGCGAGTCGATGGAGCAAATGTTCCCCGCGCCCTTGGTGGTCGGAGAAAAAGAGCGTGACCTACCGGTGTGGCCTATCTATCGGCAAGAGCTCACGTCCACCACCATTGCAGCCTATGCATTTGAGTCGCAAGACTTTGTGGCCATTCCCGGTTTTTCGGGGACACCTTTTAATTTATTGATTGCACTTGAACCCAATGGTCAGTTCATGGATGTGCGCGTGCTGTCGCAACACGAGCCGGTATTTTTGGACGGCTTGGGCGAAAAGCCGTTGCTCACTTTTGTAGATCAATACAAAAATTTATCCTTAAAACAAAGCATCAAGATTGGCACGGGACAAAGCAAAAGCGGAAAAGAAAGTGGTGCCAATGTCTACATCGACGGGGTGAGCAAGGCCACAGCGTCGGTGCGCATCTTGAATCAAACTTTGCTTGCGGCATCGCTTAAAGTAGCGCGTGCCAAGCTGGGCTACAGCGAGGGGCGCGACCCTGATTTGGTGGCCAAAATACGCCCCGATGTTTTCAAGTCGATGGACTGGGCGGGCTTGCTCAAGGCGGGGTTGATACGGCGTGTCACCCTCCAGAACAGCGACATTGAAAGAGCCTTCAAAGACACCGCCGGAGAAGGCGTGGATGCAGAAGCACTGCAAGCACCGAGTGAGAATTTTGCCGATCTCTACGTGGCGCATTTGAGCGTGCCCACGGTCGGTAAAAACCTACTTTCCCCCGAAAAATGGGCGTACTTGCAACAGCGCTTAGACCCGGGCGATCACGCACTATTGATCTTGAGCAAGGGCCGTTACCCCTTGATGGGCGAAGACTTTGTGCGGGGCACGGTGCCCGATCGTGTCTCTTTGAATCAACAAAACCTGCCGCTTGAGATTCGCGATCTCGATCTGGATGTGAACCTCAATCTACCGCCCGACTTGTCTGATGCTCAGTGGTTGGCGGTTCGTGTGATTGCCCCGGCGGGCCTCGACCCCGCTCAGCCTCTGAATTACCAATTGCATGTCATCCGCAGCAAGGGCATCGTGTATCCCGAGTTGGTGCGCAAGAGCTTCGCGGTGACAGCGCAATTGCCTGAAGACTATGTCGAGCTTGCCAGCTCGGATCAAAAAACTTGGCACAGCATTTGGCTCGATCGTTGGATGGAGCTCATGGTGTTGGTCGGCGGCTTGGCGGTGTTGGTGTGGGCCTTGCGCGAGCCGCCTTGGCTGGTTTTGAATCCCCAGCGGATGATGCGTTTCAGGGTGGGTTATTTGTTGTTCACGCTGTGCTTCATTGGTTGGTACGCGCAAGGGCAGTTGTCGATCGTCAACCTCACGGCGGTGGTGCAAGCCATTCAGGCGGGGCGCAGCTTGAGCTTCTTTATGTATGACCCGATGACCGTGCTCTTGTGGGCGTTTGTGGCGGTGACGTTTTTCTTTTGGGGGCGCGGCACCTTTTGCGGGTGGCTGTGCCCGTTTGGTGCCTTGCAAGAGTTGGTCAGCCTGTTGACCCGTAGCTTGGGGATATCCTGGATTCGTGTGCCGCACGGCTGGGACGAACGGTTGAAAAAGATTAAATATGGCGTGCTGGCGGCGCTCTTGATTTTCTCGGCGGTGTCGGTCACTTGGACAGATCGTTTGGTGGAGGTCGAGCCGTTTAAAACCAGCATTACCCTGAACTTTGTGCGGGCCTGGCCGTTTGTGTTGTGGGCGGTGGCGCTTGTGTTGGTGAGCGCATTCTTTTACAAAGGTTATTGCCGCTATCTGTGTCCGTTGGGCGCTGGCATGGGCGTGCTGGGCAAGCTGCGTCGATGGGATTGGATCGCGCGCCGCAGCGAGTGTGGTCAACCGTGCCAACGTTGTCGTAGCGACTGTGCCTACCAAGCCATCGACAAACAAGGCGCCGTCGATTACGACGAATGCTTCCAATGCATGGACTGTGTGGTCATCTATGAAAGCGACAGCTTGTGCGTGCCACGAATTCTTGAACAACGCCAAGCGCAAGATACGCGTGTCATTCCGATCACGGAGGTTCGATCATGAAGCGCAGAGCATGGATACAAACAGGACTCGGGCTGGGCTTGATGGCACAGGGCTTGGCACACAGCGCGGCGCCAAGCTCCAAACAAGCGGCTACCGGTTTGCATTGGCAGACTACCACCTTCACGGGGCTGGGTACAACGCTGTCTATCCGTGCTGCTCACGAAGACCCGCAGGTAGTGGCGCGCGCCTTGGCGCTTGCGCGTGGCGTGGTGGCCCGTGTGGAAGATCAGATGAGTTTGTTTCGACCCTACAGTGCCTTGCAGCAACTCAACCGCGACAACGAGTTGCGCAATCCGCCGGCAGATTTACTGCGCGTACTGGAAATCAGCCAACGCGTGGCAGCGCAAAGCAAAGGCGCTTTTGACATCACGGTCCAGCCCTTGTGGGCGTTGTACGCCGAGGCACAAAAGCGCGGGCGATTACCCACAGAGGCGGAAGTTCAATCTGCGCGTGCGCGTGTGGGCTGGCAACATGTGCAAGTCAGTCGAGAGCGTGTGTCGTTCGCGAAGCCAGGCATGCGGGTCACCTTGAACGGTATTGCGCAAGGCTATGCCTCGGACTTGGTCAGAGCGCAATTGCAGCAAGCGGGCATTGCGCATGCGCTGATCAATACAGGCGAGTGGTCATCACTGGGGCAGGCCGAAGGCGGTCGCGATTGGACCTTGGGCATTGCCGATCCGCATCAAGCGCACCGTTTAATCACGCGCTTGCGCATGCGGGGCGGTTGCGTTGCCACGTCGGCCGACGATCAATGCAGCTTCAGTGCTGACCGCGTACATCACCATATTTTGAATCCCGAGACGGGTTACTCACCCCTTGATATTTCGAGTGTCACCGTCATTGCCGGCACCTGCACCGAGGCCGATGCATTGACCAAAGTTTTATTTGTGGCGGGGTATGAAAACGCATTGCACACCGCACACACGCATCATGTGGAGGCTCTGGTTGTTCACAAAAATAGTCAATGGCAAGCAACGCCTTCACTGTCCCAACATCTGCTCGCTTGATGTGTCACTGTTGCAATTTGTTACGTGTGTGACACAGAGCATGGAGTCCGCGTGACACAACTCACACTGTTTTGAGGGTTTTCCCTTTTTGTTTGTCGATGAGAAATTGGTGGACATTGGTTCACATGCGTAAACGGGTTTCATTTTTCAAGTGGCACAGGAGTTGCAAATGAGATAAGTCGACCTTTTCGGCATATCCCTCAATTGAAATAACACTTGGAGAACTGACACATGAAAAAGAAACTTCTCGCCATTGCAGCGATTGCTGCAACTCTTCCTGCTGCACATGCGGTAGATATCAAGGCTGGTAATTGGGATCTGAGCGTGGGTGGCAATGCCAACACGTTCTACACAGCAACAACTTGCTCGGGCGATGTCGTGAGTGGCGTGGCTTTGGGTAGCAAGGCCTTGGCATGTGGCGATAAATCGAAGAGCACCACCATTGGTAACGGCTTATTGCCATCTATGGTGAACGTGGGTGCCAAAACGTCTGAAGGCGGCTACGACGTTTCAGCAGTAGTGGGCATTGGCGTTGCGGTTGCAACTGACAGCTCTATCGCTCAAAACAGCGTTGTTGACGTGCGTAACGCGTACTTCACTGTTGGTAACAAAGACATGGGTACTGTCAAGATGGGCCGTGACTATGGCTTGTTTGGCTTGCATGCCGTATTGAATGACATGACTTTGCTGGGCGTGGGCTCTGCAACACAAGGCACACAAAATGGTCGCGTGTCATTGGGTCACTTGGGTGCTGGCTATGTTTATGCGGGTACATATGGCCAAGCTGTGTACACCACACCAAGCTTCGGTGGTGTCAATGTGGATGTGGGTTTGATGAGCCCAGTCAAACCGTATGCGCAATTTGGTGAAGCAGAGGCTTCGGGGCCTGCTGTCCAGGCGCGTGCTACGTATGCCGGTCAAGGATATAAGTTGTGGGCAGCTAATAAATCGCAAGACTTCACGTCTTACCGCATGAGCGCCTCAGAAGTTGGTGGTTCTTTCGGTTCGGGCCCATTTGGTTTGGTGGCTAACTACCAAACAGGCAAAGGCGTTGGTCTGCTCGCAGATGGTGACCAAGGTAACGTGAAAAGCACCAATACGTTTGTGCAAGCAACTTACAAGGCTACAAGTAAGCTCAAGTTGGGCGTTGGTGTCGGTAAAGGCACAAACGATGGAACTCCGTACGGTGCTAACGCCGCTGCGACTGCAAGCGAAGCAAAGAACTTGCGCTCCAACCAAAACACCACCGTGGCTGCCTATTACAACTTGACCACCAGCTTCACAGCCGTTGGCGAATTGGGCAACACCACTTCAAAAGGATTTGATGGCAAAGAAGGCAAGCAAAACAGCATTGCAGTCGGCGGCATCTTCTTCTTCTGATCTAGAGAAAGTCTCTTAAGTATTCAAGGTTTGTTAATGGCCGACGGCAAGGGTGCCTCGGCCATTTTTTGTACGTGGGGTGTCACAGGGATTTGTTCCTGATGTCACAACTCACCTGTTGCAAAACGGAGCACTGTTACAGCGCTTGCGTTGGAACACGTAAATTCCATAGGGAAAACCAGATTTTCAACGCGAAAGTTCAAAGGTTTGCCTGTTGCAGCAGGAGCGACTGTTTGGCATGTGTATTGCTAAATACGAGAGATGGGCGATGCGCGCTGAGTCAAGCGAGCAGTCCTGCAAAGATCAACGGACATTTTTCTGATTGATTATTTTTTAACTTTATAAACACGGGAGACCGCTGTGAAAAGAAAACTTCTAAGCTTGTTGGTCATGGTTGCTACGGCTCATGTATCAGCGCAAGTAACCGATAGCATGATCGCTAAGGACGCTACAGACACCGACTCAGTTTTGAGCTGGGGTATGGGCACTCAAGGTCAACGCTTCTCAACTTTGACCACGATCAACACTAAGAACGTCAGCAAGCTGGCGCCCGTGTGGTCGATGTCTTTCGGTGGTGAGAAACAACGTGGCCAAGAATCTCAGCCTTTGGTTTACAAAGGCAAGATGTTCGTGACGGCTTCTTATTCACGCATCTTCGCGATCGACGTGAAGACCGGCGAGAAAGTTTGGAAATACGAGCACCGTTTGCCAGAAGGCATCATGCCTTGCTGTGACGTGGTGAACCGCGGTGCAGCTTTGTACGACAACTTGGTGATCTTCGGTACTTTGGACGCTCAGTTGGTCGCTTTGGATCAAAACACCGGCAAGGTGGTGTGGCGCGAGAAGATCGACGATTACACCGCAGGTTACAGCTACACCGCAGCACCTTTGATCGCTGATGGCTTGTTGCTGACGGGCGTGTCTGGTGGCGAATTCGGTGTGGTGGGCCGTGTGGATGCGCGCGATCCTAAGACCGGTAAATTGGTTTGGTCTCGCCCAACCGTTGAAGGCCACATGGGCTACAAAGACGGCAAAGAAAACGGCATCAGTGGCACCACAAACGCCTCATGGCCAGGTGAGACATGGAAGACTGGTGGTGCGTCCACTTGGTTAGGCGGCTCTTATGACGCCTCTACAGGTTTGGCTTACTTCGGTACAGGCAACCCTGGTCCATGGAACAGTCACGTGCGTAAAGGCGACAACTTGTATTCATCGTCCACCGTGGCGATTGATGTCAAGACCGGCAAGATCGCATGGAGCTATCAAAACACGCCTAACGACGCTTGGGACTTTGACGGCGTCAACGAGTTCGTGACCTTCGACATGGACGGCAAGCGCGTTGGCGCGAAAGCTGACCGTAACGGCTTCTTCTACGTGAACGATGCCAAGACCGGTAAGCTGATCAACGCTTTCCCATTCGTCAAGAAAGTCACTTGGGCTTCTAGCATCGATCTGAAGACAGGCCGCCCTGTGTTCGATCCTGCCAACCGTCCTGGCGATCCAACGGCGAGCGCCGATGGCAAGAAAGGTTCGTCAGTCTTCGCAGCTCCAGGTTTTTTGGGCGGTAAAAACCAAATGCCAATGGCCTATAGCCCTAAGTCGCAACTGTTCTATGTGCCAACCAACGAATGGGGCATGGACATTTGGAACGAACCCA
>ERZ650301.219-NODE-219-length-15190-cov-4.473472_pt1 | contig 15190 bp, 25 predicted proteins | sample MGYA00376237_ERZ650301 | MGnify/ENA primary metagenome ERZ650301 (study PRJEB26733, sample SAMN07839255) | wastewater metagenome | biome: small river; feature: stream; material: water | place: USA: North Carolina | collected 2016-04-05 ...
ATAGTTAAACAGGTTCTGCATTGTTGCACCAAGCATAGTGTCAACATAGGGCTGTGCATAACCAGCCACACCGGATTGGGTATCCGTCTGGGATTGTGGGAGCACGCTAGATGTAGCTGCGGGTGTAGCCGACGCGCTAGAGAAAGGTGTTGCGGTAGTACTTGCCGTAGGTGTAGTCGTACCTGTTGTGTTTGTAGCCGTGTTGGTTGGCATTACTGAAGAAGCCGTATTAGCAACACCTCCAGCGCCATAGATACGTCGGCCAGCAACCTGACGGGTGACAGAATCGCCTAAAGTTTCACCAAAGGCGTAGAGTTCGCGTCGAGAAAAAGATGTTTTCATAAGGTTGTTTCCACCAAAATTGCACGCTTTTCAAACCCAATCCGACACCAGAGTCGGGCTGCAGATTCACGAGCATATGCTTGCAGGGTTGTCGCACCGTGTGCGCGACAGATTGTTTTTAACTGTTCCAGTGTTTCAGGAGAAGCCACGCTCTTACCACCGATCGCAGTGCATAAAGCAACACGTGCGTTGGGGGTGTTAGCAAAGCTTATCGTAGCTGCGCCGTGAAACTGATTATCGTCGTCTAAGAACCCTACTGCAAGCCATTGGCCTGTAGTAAGGTAGAGCTTGGCGTGTTCTAACCCATACTCAGTGACCGCTCCTTCAACAAAAGCAGACTCGATAAAAGGAGCGATTATGTCCCATACTTGATAAACCAAGTTGGCGGGTACTGGCTTCAAAGTCAGCTTCATTTAGGTAGCATTTTATCTGGGTTGATTTGCTTGCCTTGCTTTTTTGTACCTGTCCGTGCTTGACGAATACGGTCCATCATCTTGTACAACACTTTAGCGCCTGCATCAGATGAACCGTTACCCAAATGAGACACAACATCCGCAGGGATTACAAACTCAGAATCCGCTAAACGAGCAGGTCGCTTACCCGCAATGCTTGCAGGAATTGAATCAGACATGCCGTCTCCGGGGCCTTTAAGCATACGACCGCCGTCAGAGTAGCTTCCAAGATCACCTAAACCACCGTGTGCAAATGCAACTGTGCCTCCTGTAGCAAAGTTTGAACCTGCCGTACCGTGTGTAGCAGCGTTGCGGACTGCAGCGGCATGCGCCGCAAAAGCAGGGTCGGCAGCTCCATATGCAGCACGTTGATTAGCAAGGCTATTTGCGGCTATGTTTGCTTTTTGGTTAGCAAACCAGTCAGCCATTGACTGACGTACTGGGCTAATCTGTGCAGGCTGTGCCGCAGGAGATGTGGCTAGTTGAACTGCATTTTGTACTTGGGGTGCAGACGGTACTGTGTCTTGTGCTGTTGGGAATAACGTTGATAGTCCTGCACCCCCTTGTTGAGGAACACCCATACTTGCTTGCACAGGCATACCATAACCAACTGTTGCAGTTGGTGCACCCTGTGGTTTGAACTGGTTTGGGTCTACGGTAGTGGGTGTGAACGTAGCTGGGTTGTACTTGAATTTACTCAATGGGCCAGCATACTCTTGGCGGCCCGGCACACCATACTTACCTTTGTCCGCATTGATGATCGACAACGCTCCAGCCAAGCCACCTAAACCAGCAAGTGCGCCTGCACCTGTCAAACCTGACGTACCAGAAGTAGAAGAGCCGCCATTAATTAAGTTTGTCAGTGCGCCTAAACCGCCAGTAGGGATACCGTACGCTGTACCTGCACTAGATGTAACACCTGTTTCAGCGGCTGCGGCTGCTGTAGCTGCATCACCTGCACCCGTAGCAGGGTTAAAACCACCACCAACATCAATGTTATCGGCAGCCAAAGCATCTGCTACATCCGCGCCAGCACCTGTCCAAGAAGCGGGGCTTGCTCCAACCCCACCTAAGTCAATACCAGAAAGCGCTTCGCCAGCGGCAGCATCACCAGCGGCAGCATCACCAGCGGCAGCCCCTAAACCATCAAATGCACCAGCAGCACCTGCACCAGCAGCAAGAGCACCGACTGTTACCCATCCTCCGGGAATGTTATCTTTGACTGCATTATTGATAGAAGAACCAACATCGTGGACAGTATCACCTACGCTTTTAGCCGTATCCCCAACAACGTCTCCGACGCTCTGAATAGCGTTACCAACTGTATCCAAAAGGCCGCTACCTGCACCCCCAACAAACTCCACGCCGGGGTTGGCTTTAAGCATTGAGACAACAGGGTCTGCAACAGAGCTAACAATATCACCAATAAACCCGCCACCACCATGCAGACGAATACGACGATCTCCACAATGTTCAAAAGCTCCCATAGGGAGCATGCCGTAGTGCGCATCTAACTTCATAGAATCACCATCCAGTTATATTTTGGCTGGTCAGGTTTCTGGACGTTGAGTCCAATCTTACTCAGCAGTTGAACAATTTGCGGGTTATCAGCTTTGCCATACACCTTCTTTAAACCGCCCTTACGCATCTTCTCCACAATACGCAGGATATTACGTGCCAACTTAATAGGCTGATCTTCAGTAAAAAGGTGTGCTTCAACTGTTGCGGGAGCCAATAAACGCAGCAACAGCAAGGTGTCGCCTTCTTGCATAAGCGTAGCTTTTTTACTTTGGATTAAGTCGTGAATTGACTTCATGACTTTAGACGCATCTAGCTTTCGCTTACGCGCATCGGCTTCAATTAGTTGTGTAGGCGTCATGGTATTTAGGCGTTGGTGTTTTGTTAAGTCTACCATTTCCACGTATTTATGGACAGTAGCTATGCTTTGATTTTTAATGGGTAGCTAGTGGCTACACCGCCGGAAGTATCGTAGAAAACGTCACCAGAACGCAGGTTTGCGAAGTCTGCATCTGTTGGTAAACTTACTATAAACTTACCAGGATTGTTGGGGTCTGGTTGCGCAAAAGTAAGCCCTGTAATCACTGCCGTTCCGTTACGTTGCGTGGCGGCAGCAATAGGACCTTGGTTATCTAGTTGGTTGAAGTACAAACGCAGTACGTTAAGTAGCTGCGACATAAAATTTTGACTGTACTCATGTGGTGCCGTTGGTAAGCGTGGGGCTACTACGTTCTTTTGTGACATTTAACCTCCTCGACGACCATCGGCACGGATATCAATACGTGGTGCACCGAGTTGCCAAGTTGTTCCAACTTGGTTGGACTCAATCTTGAACGCCATCTGACGACCACGAACACGAATGTTTACTTGACCTGTAAACTGCTCAACAGGAACCACAGCCGTACGTGTAACAGGACCGTTATCACTGCCACCAACAGATGCAGGCGTTGTGTAGCCGGAACCTGAGTTTTGCAATGGGATTAAGTACATTGTTACTTGTGGGTTTGTTGCGGTAGACCCACGGAATGTAACGTCTGGTAGCAAACGCCATACAAACCCAAAGTTGTGGCCATCACCAATATCAAACTCAGAAGATGAGATATACGCATCAATTGGGGCAGGAGTACCGCTAGTGTTGTCATCAACACCCTCTTCGTGATTGACGATATTGCTGCTGTATGTAGCGCCGATAGGGTTACTCAAAATACCTGCATCCAACCATGCAGTACGGCCCATTGTCCCGTAGTACCAAATATCTTCAGCATAGTTATATACAGCGTACTTGTCGATTACAGTGGAGTTACTTGAGCAGTAGAACCACCAGACTTCGTTAAAGCCTTCGTTTGTTCCTGCAACTACCTGATCGAACTGCTGTACGTTGATGTCTTGGAAGATGTATTCACGCAGGTCACAACGAAGCGTTTGTACACGCCCATCGTATTTGTAAAACTTGTCTTGCCCCATCCAGTACACAGTGCCAGATGCCAATGCCGTACAGTTAGGCCCCACAATAGATAAGTTGTCGCTCAAAAGCTGAGACGGCCATACATAAGGGGGTCCGGCATACTGGAGTGAATATAACGACGAATCAGTCCACACAAGAATCTCTTGACGCGCTTGAAGTGCCGTTACGATCTTTGAACCGTGAGAAAGGCGAATACTTCCTGATTGGTTTGTGATTGCAGGAGACCACTCCACCACTGACTCTTGGTCAGACCATCGAACAAGCATAGGGTCCAAGTCAGTCTGCCCAAAGTCGTTTGTGCCAAAGCAAATGACAAAGCGGCTGGCATCGGATACCAAGAAAAAGTTTTGGTACAGAGGCACGCTGCTTGCCCCCGCAATGTCGGCTACTGGAATACCACGTGGTGACACATACTGAATACCAGACTGGCTACCTGTTGTGTCTATTGCTGCGCCTCCGGGAGTAGCAGACAGATTAAAGGTATCGCCAACTACGTTGAGCGTATAGTAAATCGTACCCGGAACAAGTCCTGAAGGTAGTGCACCTGTTGTCGTAAAGCTAATTGGTGTTTGTTCAGCCAATGCTAAGTCTGCAACAACAACAGCGGGGGTCCCAATACTGATAGTAGCAGGCGTATTTTGTACACCGACAGAAGCGTACCAGTAGTACAGTTGACCACCACGAGGACCAAAAAGTAAGTCTTGCCCGTAGTTGTCTTGGTTCCAGATTCGTAATGGGTCTGTTGTAACAAAGCTGTTACCCCACGTACCATACCCCCAAGGACCCGCACCCCAACCCACGTTTGGAACAGTGTACGAAGGTCCTACTGGAACCTCATAGGCCGCATAAACTGCGGAACCGCCTCCGGTTGTTGTTGCATTTGCTGCTGTACCTGCATCAACTGTATACGTTGTAGGGGCAACGCCCATTGCAGCTATTTGGTAGTTACCGTTAAGCGTAAGCCCTGCTACAGCAGTAGCTCCAGTAAAGGTTACAAAGTCGCCGTTTTTATAGCCGCTTGTACTGTCGGACACTGTGACAATACTTGAACCATTCTGGGTGCTAAAAGGGTCTGACCCAAGCAAAACCGTAGAACGCAAAGGAGTGATGTCGTAGTAAGCCCCACCCTTTTCGATATAGAACTTTAGGTTAGTCCCTACACCAATAAGAATCTGAGAGGTAAGGGTTGCCCATGCCCAAAGAGAACGACAAACACCCATAAAGGTACGAGCACTTGTCTGTACCCAACCGCCTATTTTCTCTGGGGTTCCTTGACGGAAACGAATTTTGTCGCAGTCATACCAGCCACCCTCTGTTGTGTAGCGTGTGTTTTCGCGGTTTACACCGGGCTTGAACAGTATTTTTTGTAATGGCATAACCGCATTTTCCCATTAGATCGCTTTTTACGCCAGCATTGTCATTGCTTTTGCTTCTGTTGTAGATGAGCGTGTTAGCCAACCATTAAGAAACTTTACCTGTGAAGGGATGCGTTGTACGACGTTTTTGTAGAAGAGTTCTTTTTGGTTTGTGAACCCCATAATCATGGTACGAGGGTTAGCTTTCGATACTCGATACAACGTGTCTGGACCTACTACACCATCGTCTTTTGCACCGACACAACGTTGGACGAATTTAGATGCCTGTGTAACCCCTGCATTTACCGCAAAATCAAAGGCTAGATAGTCAAGACCGTAGGGAAGTTCATCCCCGCCGATTTTGTCCCAGTACTGGCTTTTGTAGAATGGCTTTACGACATCTGGAGTCAGCGCTTTCATCTCGCCATCATGAACAGGACGGCCAATATAAGTAGCCCAAGCCTTCTTAGTGACACCCAGATTAGTCTCGCCGCCTGCATCAACAGGGTCATTGGAGTAGCCACCTTCAGATTGAAGGACGTGATTGAAAGCGCTGTCGAAGTTTGCCTTCATTTGTCCGCAGTAACCATACCAATCAAGCCAGCAACAGCCAGACCAGTAGACACGATAGCGTTAGCTAATTCCGGTGCCACGGGGACACCGATTGCAGTCAAGAGCAAAATTACGCCGCGCCAAGTTGACGACTCTTTTGCACGGGCTAAGATGAATTCTTTCATAGATACCTTTCAGTTAAAACATCATGAGAAAGTTGCCAGATGCTGGTTTGTATGTAAACACAATGATGCCGTTACCACCAGTTGCGGCAAAACTAGATGTACCGCCGCTACCGCCAGCGCCGCCACCATACAAGCCACCAGCACCACCGTTAGCTCCGTTACTACCAGCCGCAGCACCACCACCACCACCGCCAGAGCCAGCTGTACCACCTGCTGTCGCAGTCCAAAATGAGCCAGCACTTGCAGATGCAGCGGCAAAACCAGTTCCAGAACCAGCGCCACCACCAGCGCCACCGCCATTCGTTCCAGAAGTTGCGTTAGTAGAACTAGATGCAATTGCTCCAGTACCGGCTGTTTGACCAGTTGAAGCGCCACCTGCACCACCAACGCCCGAACCACTGCCAGCAGTACCCGCAGAACCGTTTGTGCCAGCAGCAGCTAATACTGCACCAGAGCCTCCGCCGCCACCAGCGTTAGAAGTCGTTGCGGCTGATCCACCTGTGCCGCCAGCTCCACCTGGGCCAGCCGCACCACCACCAGCTCCTTTGCCTCCTGTTACAAAACCATTGCCTCCACTACCACCAGAAAAAACAGTAGTACCAACACCAGAAGCAGAAAGTCCTCCTGCTGCTCCAGTGGTTCCTAGTGGAGTAGATCCACCTTTGGCCAATGCTCCTTGAGATGAAAGTGTAGGCGCGGCGTTGCTTATAGCGTTAAACCATGTGTCCCCGCCTGAAGTGCCTGTTGATCCAGCGGAACCACCAGCACCAACTGAAACAAATGCTGTTGCGTTGGCAACAAGGCCAGACACAGCAGTAGAAGAAGAATAACCGCCACCACCAGAACCGCCAGAGCCAGCACCCCTTGTGCTTCCGCCGCCGCCACCAATAACCTCAACAGAAACAAGCGAATTGAAGTCGCTTGGGATTTTGAATGTCGTCCCCGACGTAATAAATACCGTTTTAGTTGCCATCGCTTACCTCAATTGGTGCAACTGCAGAACCATTCCAAAAGTAACCTTCAGGAATCTCAACCAGCTTGCAACCATCTGGAGGCAAGTCGGTGGGCGCTGCAATGATCGTGTTAACCAGCTCGCCTGATTCATTGATTACCGCACAAATAACCATTGATGTACCTCTTATGCTTGTGTCGTAACAGCCACAACGTCCCAACGTGTGTTTGCAGCATTGTAAATACAACCCACATAGGTCATCTTGCTTGCTGTGGTTGTTGTTGGGAGTGTAGTGCCGATTACCGTGTACGTGGCGTTCCAGCTCAATGTTTGCGGTGTACCGTTGTCCAAAATGCGGAAGATCAGCTTGTCGCCGTCCACTGGAGTTCCAGTCGGGGCATTGATCGTCAAAGTGGCAGCAAGCGCAGTAAATGCGTAGATATCAAACGAGGCAATCGTAGGCGTTACGGATGATGCGGAAGATGTGCTCGACACACGAGGGTCGATACGCTTATTGGTCAGTGTTGCTGTGCCGTCAGTAGTTGTTAAGCCTCCTGTTGCGTTAGCATTGTTACCAATCGCCGTTATAACACCTGTTCCAGTTGTTGTTGTAGATGGGGCACTACCCGCACCACCACCAATGACCACTGCGTTAGCGACAAGGGCGGCAGAGCTTGCCAATACACCACTTGCTGAGTAGTAAAGGACGCCTCCAGAGGTGCCTGAACTAAGGCCTGTACCGCCATTAGCAACTGCTAATAAGCCAGAAAGTGTAGACGCGTCATTAGAAGCAATAGTTACAAAATCAGAACCATTCCATGCTACAAAAGCGGAGCGCCCGTTTGCAATAGATACGCCTGTAGTCGGCCCCGCTCCCACCAACTTAACAGCAAACCCACCAGTTGTGTTGTTGATAACTACATATGCTTTTGATTGCGCAGGCGCGGTAACTGTTCGAATAGCAGTGCGTGCTCCAGAACAAAGTAGTACCGCCTCACGCGCTTCGTTTGCTGCCAGTGTTGTTGTGCTGAGCGTCTTATCCGCATCTACACTGATCGTTGTAGTGCCCGCCACTGCTGAATCCAACAAAGACGTGATCGCGTTGTTTACGGTATCGCCCCATGTGCCTGACAACTCGCCAGTTACGGGAAGAGCCAAGCCAAGTAAAGGGGATGCAGCTGTCGTCATTTAAAACTCCTAGGTGGCAACTTCTTGCCAGTTTGTCGATTGGGTTGTAGAGATATCAGCCCAACCAACGGCTTGTGTATTATCTACATTTTGCCAGTTCGGGGTCTGATTGTCATTTATTTTTTCCCATAGCAGCCGTGCCGTTTGTACATCTACTATTCCTGCTGTCTCTGTTAGAAAAGTAATATACGCAGTTTGTGCGGCGTATGTATCTGAAATGGCCGTAGTTTCCGCAATAGCAGTTGTGAATACTGCGATGGCTGTTTCGGTAGTTGTGGCGGCTATGGATTCCGTAACGGCACTTGTATATGCAGCAGTAACCGATTGCGCATCGGCTATCGAGAAAGTCTCCGTAACGTCGGCATTCAGGTAGCTGCCCACGGTCTCGGAATCTGCGATTGCAGTCGTCTCAGAAATGGACGCAGCGAATACAGCCGTAGCATCCTCAATATCAAAGATAAAGGCGGACTCAGCTACTATGCCAGCAAAGTTAGCGGCGGCGGTTTGCGTAGCCTGTATCGCTGCAGTTTCAGATATTGATGTGGTAAATACAGCAGTTGCCGTTTGTGTTTCTGAAACCGCTATTGCTTCCGTGATATCCGTAACAAAAGATACTAGCGCTGACGTGCTTTCAGATAAGGCAGCGGTTTCGGAAACACTTGCGCTTAGGGCTTCGTTACCACCCCAAGCGTTAGACCCCCATGTACCGCCACCCCACCCTTGTGCCATATTAGGTCAGTGTGGCAGTGTATGTAACCGCGATAGAGTCGCCGTTCACAACCGATTTAGACGACGCAAAGTCACCAGCGGAGAACAAGGTCCCTGTAGTGTTGTCGATCGTAGCGCTGCCGCCAATGTTGATGAAGCACCCTGCTACTGTACCTGTCGAAGTGATCGAAAAGTTAACAGCAGCAGACGTTGTTTTGCTACCAGATGAGGCGGCACTGAATGATGGAGTCTTGCGGTTTCCTGTGTATGTCGGGGCGTTAGCCAAACCAACTTCCAACCAGCCTGCGTGCGAAGCCTGAGTGTCGGTCACGTTAGCGGAACCCGTACCCTTCAGACCCATAACAACAGCTCCTGCAGCGGAGTTGCCCAAGATCGTATCGAGCGTCAGGTTCTTACCAACAGTAGTCACCAAGTTTTTGATGTCGTCTTCCCATTTCACGTTGCCGTCTACGTCGTAGCAAACAGCATGGTAGAAACCTTGGATGCTCATCGCATCTGACGGGTCTGTGTTGTACTTGCAGGTAGCACTAGCGCTGTCTACTGCAGAAATATTGTCCGTTGTCATGGCTGTTCCTTTAAGAAATTCGGATAATGGATGTGTTCGCACCTGCAACGGGGAACTGGATTGTGAAGTCTGTGCCGTTCTTTGTTTTATCGCTACCAAAGTCAAGCACTGCTACTGATTTATTTCCTTTGGATGCGTTATAGATAAGTGCGCCTCGTGCCGTAAATGTAGCGTTGGCCCACGTAACGTTTGCAAAAGAAATGAAGGCTGTAGGAACCCCACCATTAGTAAGTGCCGAGGTTGGTGCTGTGGTGATTGTCAACGGTTGACCGCCAGCGGTATACCCAGAGCCTGTTGTTTCTCCGGATGTTGTGTACGTCGTTGTGTTTGCATCAATAGACGCAGCTCCGGTGTACAACGCGATATAGAACGTGTCAGGCAAAACAGGGCCGAAGTTGTGCACAGCTTGCAGCAACTCCGTTTTAAAAGAAGTGGTTGTTGTTTGCGCGATAGTCATGTTATGTCACCTGCTGGCGATACTGCCCGTTACGGTAGGCATCACCGCGCTCAAGACCGTCACCCAAACGTTTTGCAAGTGCCAAAGCCTCTTTGTACTTGTTGTCATACAAAGCAGTCATATCGGCCTCACCCTTCATGTACGTGTTCGCTTCCACAAGCGTGCCATACAGTAGAACAGAATCAAAATTATCACCCAACCATGTAGTTCCTGCGGTAACAATAGACTCAGGATAGAAGAAGTAATGCAACTCTACGTTGTACAGTGCATCTGGTGTTGGCCCAACAATTAAAGACAGTTCGTTTTTGTCTGTCGAGTTAGGCCCAAAGATAGCGTAGTACTTAGGCGTAGCTGTGTCGTTTGGCGATGGGTAGGCTTGTCGAATGAAGTTGACATCCTTGTTCAACAAGTATTCGTATGTACCCGTATTCAAATCATCGCCAACTACATCTGTGATGACAGCTAATGAGTACACAGATAAAAAATCTGTAGGACAAGAAAGGTACTTGTTGTTTTGTGTCAACTGGCCAGTTACGTTTTTGCGTAACGAAGGAAACTGCACAGAGTTGAAGATGCGTTGTTCCGCCTGCTGAATGAACGTATTCATGTCAGAAGTGTTAAACGTGTTCTCCGTGTAATCGGAGACAGTTGCTACAAGCTCTGTGTAGTTCATGTTTATGCCATTGGTCCACGGGCCATCAAACCCTTAGTAGCAGCACCTGTGCCGCGAGTTTTGATACCGTCTGTTTTTGTGTCCTGACGAGCAGGATTACCCGCGCTTACGCGAGGGCGTGCTGTCTTTGGTGTCATTTCGTTGGCAGACAGTGTGTTAGGGTCACGACCGCCGTACATCTGCTTTGTTGCAGACTCTACGTTCACAGACTTACCTGACATTGTATGTGGCTTAGCGTAAGCGGATGCTGGCTTGTTGTTGATCTTTGCCATATCAACCTCGCTTTTGATTTGCAACCTTAGCCAGACCTCGGCCCAGTTTGAGCATGTCTTCATTGGTTTTACCACCTTTGGCGCTCTTACCGCCCGTTTGAATCGGGGCTGACTTAGCGCCGAGTTTGTTTTCTGTAGCCATTTTAGCTCCTTAGTTAACCGTAACTGTACCAACAAATGCACCTAAAGCCAAGTTGTTTGGCGTTAGTCCATTATCAAAAAACTGTGAACCGCCTACAGGGTTCCATCCCCACTGCGTGTTTCGACTGCCTTCGCCCTGATACCCGCTAGGCAAAAGACCTGAAGCTACATAGCTACGGTCTGGACGTGGGTTTCGTACACCTTGAGGGTCATCAACAGGGTACATGCCTAGCTGCAACTGGGGTTGATCTGGGTCCCAACAAGGCCCACAAACCAACAACTCGTAGTTCTTCGTCTTAACGACTTCACGTTTCAGCTCTGTAAGCTTAAAGCGAAAACCACAGCGATCGCACTCAGCGATGCTGTTTTTGCCGGACGAAAAACGATTTCCCATTAGTTAATAAACATCTGACGTGGAACAAAGCGTACGGCGGCTTTCTCTTGATCTTCATCAGCCGCAGTAGCCCAAGCCTCGTCGTATTGTTGTTTAAGTACCTGCAAACGCTCAAGCCCACCGGGTACTTTAAGTGCCAGATAGTAAGCAAGCCCTGCAGACATTGCGGGTACAAAACGAAACGGAACATCCATTACATTGACACCACCACCGGCATCCTGTACGCGACGCATGCGCCAGTAAACAAACTGGTATGGTTGTGCATTGTCAGGAGTTGGCCAAACAGTTACCGCTGGCAGACGCGCCCAGTAGACTTTGGCTGCAGCAGTATGGCTAGTTGCTGCGGAGTTGTTTTGTCCTCGGAAACAGCTATACAGTGTGTTGCCTGTGATGTACCCGTACTGAATGTACTCGGAGTCAATCTTGATGAAACCGGTTGCCGGTAGTCCTGTAGCGTCGCTAACAGTAATCGTGGTATCTGTTGCGCTAATCGTCGTTGCAAGCGTTGCTCCTGTGTCTGACTGTTGGCCGTCCAAGCGTTGAATCCAAACTTGAATAGGGCGTGCTTGTTGCAGCTTGTTTGGCAACGTGGCGTAAGTAGACACACTGATACGTGTGATTGTCAGGTCAGCTTGGTTTGCGGACTGGTTGGCTTGTGTGCGAATCACGTGCTCTAACAAATCCACAGTGTCGTTTGGAAGCGCATATGTATTCTGGCCTTGAACCAAGTTAATGGTTCCTTGCTCAAATGTCCACATGTTCACGCCACGGTTCGCCCAGTCAGCGAACAAAAGGTTCAAAGACCGACGTGCGGTCTTTAGGTCGTAACCAGTGCGAAGCTCCGAACCCACGCGCTCGAACGCTTCCTCTACCAGTTCGGTGAGGTCTAGGTTAAAGCCTGCTTGTCCAGAGGTATTCGCCATTTAGCACTTCCACGCCCGAAGGCTTTTATTGATGCGACTGTTGGGGTCTTTTGCTGTCTTTTCAGAAGTCAGCTTTTTCTTCATCCCCTCCATGCGTGCACAGAACGAATCTCGGCGTTTGCCACCTTCAGGCTGTGGAGCCTTCAAGCCGGGTTTGCCGGGATTCGCTTTGTTGTAGGAGGCACGTCCTTTAGCGTTCAAGCCGCCCTTCTCGGACTTGCCTTCTTTGCGCTGCCATGCAGGTGACTTGGCCATTACTTTTTGGCTTTCATCGTGCCGCCTTCGCAGCCGCAGGCGACTTTGCCGCCCTTCTTGAACACGGAGACCTTGTTAGGGTCATCCTTGCGCTCAACGGTCTTGCCTTTTGGCATTTTAGAGGGGGCGATTGCCCCCATGCCACGACTGGCCATCATGATTATTTCTTGCTGCGAGGCAAGCCAGATGGACCTTTGTTACCGGTCATCTTGATCTCTTTACCTTTGGTCTTGCCTTTTTCAGCAATACCATCGCGGCTTGGAGCTGCTGTGCGCACTGCGCCCATACCTGATTTGGCGATACCGCCTTTAGTCATCTTTTTCATAGGGAGTTCCTTTTCCGATTGCTCACCTTTTGCGTATTGCTGGGGGGTGATCTTGCCCGACTTGATTGCCTTGGCTTCTGCCAATTCTTCTTTGTAAGTTTCCTTACCCTTGAACAACTTTTTAGCTGTGGCCATAGAGCCTCCTTTAGAGAATTTACGGCCCTTGTCAGCCGCGCTGAAGTCTTTACCCACTGATTGTGGCACACCTGCCTTCTTTGCGAAAGCTGGGTTGTGTGCAATCGCTTCCATAAAGCGATGCTGTTTTTTACTGGTCGATGGCATCTGAAGAACCTTTACGTCCGAACCAACCCTGCACCGTCTTGGTTTCCCAAATACGAATGACAGACCAGATTATGGAGAAGATTGCGGCAATTGCGGGTAGCATACTTGTCAAAGTCCCGAGGACAGTGGCGACTGAAACCAAGTCAACCAAGTGTTTTGTTGTTTCTTGATGTGCAGTCATCTTACGCCTGCCCGTTGTTTTGAATCAAGTAACCTTCTGCTGCAATAGAGACGGCGTACGTGTTGGCACTTGTCTTGGCTTGCAATTGAATGTCTGTCTTCTCTGCGAAAGGACGTGGCATAACACGTTGAGCGTGATAGTTGTTGCTGAAAGGTGCTTGCTGCGAAAGCGTTGTTACACCAGAAGCTGTGGTTGCTACGTTTCGGTACTGAACCCAATCCGCAGTAGACCCATTAGCAGACGTATACGCATCAACACGGCTCAGATAGAACGTGAATCCTGCTGGCACCGTATAGATTGCCATCTGTGAACGACCCAAGGATGGGTTGATATGTGCATACGTTACGCTGTTTGCTAAGTTCTTGAGCGTGATTGTCCCTGTTGGGGCACCGGCAGTAACTTGCAAGCTGTTAATACGGAAATAGGACTTGGTAGTCACTGCCACCGTGGTTCCTGTCAACGCAAGCGTTTCAGAAATAGGGTTGTAGTTTGCATCTAATCCTTGGATAAGGATTGTTGTGCCGGACAAATCTGAACCTGTGTTAACCGTACTGGCCAAGTTCATTGCCGTAGCCGCCACTGGGTACGTGTACGCACTAGCTGATTCCCAAATAGGAATATTCGTAGTGGTTACGGATACTTGAAACCCATAGATGTTGACCGTGCTGTGCCCAGTAATCTGGCCACGCGCAATTTGCAAATCAACTGGTTCTGTCAGACCAAAGCGGCTGATAGATGAAAGAACGGAAGTCGCCATAATCAATCTCCTTAAGTTAAGGGGCCGAAGCCCCCAAGATCAATTAAGCTGTGTACTGACCGTTTGTTGGAACGTAGTACTCGATGCGACCTGTGATTGTGCCACCAGTAGCAGCGGAAGCACCTGCACGTCCGGTCAAATAGACCATTTCAGTGGCTGACATAACAGCACCAAGGCTTGCACCAGCAGTGGCGCTAGACCAGTTTACGAACTGCTTTGAGTCCGCAGGAGTTTCGTTAACCAGTGCTTGTGGACTAGCTGTACCTGTTTGATACAGGGTGAAGCCCATGTCAATAGTTGGGCTTGTACCACCAGTAGCACCGCCGTTTGTTGCTACGAAAATTACAACAGCGCCGATCGGCAATACGATTGGAAAACCGCCAACACCAGTCAGTGCGTTGCCAGAAGTTTGAGTTGGGTTGAACGTAAAATCAGCAACCATCATCATAGAACCGGCATATGCGGTCTTAGTTGTGTCGCCGCCGCCAGAACGCCATACGGATTGGGTAGTTGAAATAGCCATGATGTTTCCTTACATGCTTTAAGCGTATCAATCTGCATGAAGTCAGCCGGACCTGTTTGATACGCCGGAAATTCCGGAGTGGCAGCAATATATCACGGTGTTTGCGTGGGGTCAATCAACTTATTTGACTTCTTTAAATTCTCTTCTTGTGTGATGACTTCCATATTCCACGGCACGTGCAGTCCGCACACATTTTCCCCTTGCAGCGGGATGATGTGGTCTACGGCATGCAGTACCCCTAGACGGCGACTCAGTTCAATTGCCAGACGGTATTTCAGTCGGATTTCTAGCTTCTGTTCTGGTGTTAACCATTTTGGTGTGGCTTCGCGGTAGCGGCGACGGCGTGCGTTTACCAAAGATTTGTAGTACTCCGGATTCTCGGCTTTGTGCGCTTTTTTATGTCGTGTTTTTTCTTCTATAGGGCGGGCCTGTGCACGTGCTTTTACCGCATCTTTATTACGTCCGTAGTATTCACGCTTTGCTTCTTTGCCTGCTTCTGACGCATTGTATTGCGCGAAGTAGGCAGCCCGTGTCTTTAGCGCTTGCGCCCACTCAACCTTTAGACACTCGGTACAAGCGCCTTTTGTTTTGCGTGGTGCTATATGTCCGTGCGTGCATGGCTGTCCAGTGAAGTAGTACTTGCTGCCAGTTTGTTTTGCTTCGGCACGGGTCTTTGGAAGATGGTCCATTTCGTTCTCCTAGTT
>ERZ650301.220-NODE-220-length-15143-cov-8.904162_pt1 | contig 15143 bp, 13 predicted proteins | sample MGYA00376237_ERZ650301 | MGnify/ENA primary metagenome ERZ650301 (study PRJEB26733, sample SAMN07839255) | wastewater metagenome | biome: small river; feature: stream; material: water | place: USA: North Carolina | collected 2016-04-05 ...
TCACCTTGGAGTCTCGTCTCAATGGCGAAGTCATGCAGCACGCATCCGTGGCTGATTTGATTTACACCTTGCCCGTGATCATCGAATACCTCTCCGGTTTTACGAATCTCTCTCCAGGCGATGTCATCGCCACGGGCACGCCTGGTGGTGTGGGAGACCGTCGCGAACCACCTGTCTACATGAAAGCGGGTGATGTGATTGAAGTCGAAATCACGGGCTTGGGCACGTTACGCAATGTGGTGTCACACGCTGCATAAAGGAATCTTTCATGTCTAAATCTAAAAACTCTCTTCGCATTGCTGTCGACATCGGCGGCACATTCACGGATATGGCTTGCTTTGACGAGTCCACCGGTGCGATCTCGTTCGGTAAAGCACTCTCGACACATGGTGAGCTGGTCACGGGTATTCAAAACACGTTGGACGGCGCTGGTATTGACTTGAGCAATGGGTACTTGTTTTTGCACGGGTCAACCATTGCCATCAACACCTTGCTGGAACGCAATGGTGCAAAAACTGCTTTGTTAATCACCGAAGGTTTTCGAGATATCTACGAAATCGGACGTGTGAACCGTCCTGATGCATACAACCTGTTCTTTTCAAAGCATGAGCCGTTGGTGCCACGCTCATTGCGCTTTGAAGTGTCAGAACGCTTGCGTGCAGATGGTTCATTGCATAAGCCCTTGGATGAAGATGCGGTCCGTGAACTTGCACGCGACCTGAAGTCCAAGCATATTGAAGCGGTGGCTGTTTTGCTGTTGCATTCTTATCGCAACCCAGACCATGAACGTCGTGTCAAAGCGATTCTGCAAGAAGAAATTCCTGGTGCGTTTGTGACTGCATCGCATGAGTTGTCGCAGGAGTACCGTGAGTTTGAGCGTGTGTCGACTGCTGTTGCAAACTCTTATGTAGGCCCTCGCGTGTCTGAATACTTGGGCGAACTAGAACACCACTTGAGCGACAAAGGCTTTGAGGGCGACTTCTACGCCGTTCAATCCACCGGCGGTCTCTTTCCTGTAGAGCATGCGCGTCGCGATTGCGTGCGTATGCTGGAGTCTGGGCCAGCTGCAGGTGTGATTGGTGCGCAAGCGATTTGTGCGCAACTGGGCATGCCTGACTCCATTGCTTTTGACATGGGCGGAACGACAGCCAAGGCGGGCGTGATCAGCGAAGGTCGTCCGTTGACTACAGGCAGCGCACTCATTGGTGGTTATGAAAAGGCGTTGCCGATTCAAATTCCCATGATGGATATTTTTGAGGTGGGCACAGGCGGTGGTTCGATTGCTCGCGTGGAGTTGGGTCATTCATTGCGTGTTGGCCCACGTTCTGCTGGCAGCATGCCTGGCCCCGTTTGTTATGGCCGTGATGGCACTGAGCCTACTGTGACCGATGCCAATTTAATTTTAGGCCGCTTGGATGAGCACAACTTCCTCGGTGGGGAGATGCCACTGTTCTTGGATCGCGCCAAGCAAGCGATGGAAGAAAAAATCGCAAAGCCATTGGGTTTGGACACCACCAAAGCAGCAGATGGTATTTTGCGCATTGCGGTGACCCAGATGTCACATGCCGTCAAAGCGGTGACGACTGAGCGTGGTTTGGATGCGGGTAGTTTCACGATGGTGGTGTACGGCGGTGCAGGACCATTGCATGCCTCTGCCATTGCGCGAGAAATTGGTATCCGTAAAGTCTTGATTCCACATGCGCCTGGCTATTTCTCAGCTTATGGCATGTTGTTCAGCGACTTGCGCTACGACTATGTTCGCTCTGTGTTTCGTCGCTTGGACAGTTTGTCTTTTGATGAAATCGAAGCGTTCTACAAAGAGATGGAAGACGAAGGTCGCGCAGCGATTGGGGCTTCACAAATTCGACCCGAAGAAATCGTGTTCGAACGTGCGGCAGATATGCGCTATTTCGGACAAGAACATGCAGTGACAGTCGATTTGCCGCATGAGTTTTTTATCAGCAAAGACCGTGCTGCCATCAAAAATCATTTCGATGATGTCCATAAGGTTCGTTATGGCACTTCGGCACCTAAAGAGGCTGCTGACATTGTGAGCTTGCGTGTGACCGTGCTGGGTCGCATGAAGAAGCCCCCGCGAAACGCCGTCGCAACTGGCCAAGTAACGCCTGATGCGCAAGCGTTGCGTACACACAAACCTGTCTATTTCCGAAGTGCAGGCCAATTTGTGGATACACCTGTGTATCGACGCGACTTACTCAAAAGCGGCAATGAGTTTCACGGTCCAGCGCTCGTGGAAGAGCACGCATCCACCACAGTGGTTCAGCCAGGCGACAGCGTCAAAGTAGATCTGTATGGCAACCTTCAAATTTCAATCGGGAGTGACCGTTCATGAGCACGACACAAGTAGAAAAATTAAATTCACAGGCCGTAGATCCTGTGATTGTGGAGATCATCCGTAACGGCTTGTTTGCCGTGACAGAGGAGATGAAAACCAACTTGATGCGTACCGCCTACAACCTCATCATTTACGAGGCACTGGACTTCACGGTGGGCCTTTTCACCAAAGAGGGTGATACGGTGTCGATTGGCTTGGGGTTGCCCATGTTCATTCGCGGTATGTCTGAAACTGTGAAATCGAAGATCCGTCACTTTGGCTATGAAAACATTCACCCGGGCGATATCTTGGTGACGAATGATGCCTACACCACTGGCAGTCACTTGAATCACTTCACCTTCACAATGCCCGTCTTTCATGAGGGAGAGCTGATTGGCTTTACCTGTTGCATGGCGCACTGGCTGGATGTGGGCGGTAGCTTGGGTCAAATCACGACTGATATTTACTCCGAGGGCATTCAAATCCCCATCGTGAAGTATCAATCAGCAGGCAAAGTCAACCAAGATCTGCTGGACATCATTGCGATGAACGTGCGCATGCCCGAACGCGCCCTGGGTGACTTGCGTGCCCAAATCACAGCCATCACCACAGGCGAGCGTCGATTCTTAGAACTGGTGCAACGTTACGGTAACGCCGATGTTCAAGCCTCGATTCTTCAAATCATGGATGCCTCTGAAGCGCTGGCGCGTCAAAACACCCTGTCTATTCCTGATGGTGTGTACGAGGCCGAATCCTTCATGGACGACGATGGTTTGGAGATTGGTAAACGCATTCCCATTCGCGTCAAAGTTACCGTCAAGGGTGATGAGATGGAAGTGGACTTGTCGGATGTGAGCAAACAAGTCAAGGGCTTCTACAACTCTGGATTCACAACGGGTATTGCTTGTGCGCAAGTCGCCTACAAGTGCTTGACCACGCCCACTGACTATCCTGTGAACGACGGGAGCTTCCGTCCGCTGAAGGTCATCATGCCAATGGGTACCGTCATCAGCGCGGAGCGCCCTTATCCCATGCGCGTGTGGATGACATTTCCCATGACCGTGATCGACACCATTTTCAAAGCGCTGGCACCCGCGATTCCTCACCGCGCGATTGCGGGTCACCATGCAGATTTGGTGTTCCCCAATATCCATGGCATCTCGCCTGAAGATGGCCGCTTGTTCATTGTGGGCATTGGCCCACTGGGCGGGGGATGGGGGGCGAAATCACGCGAAGACGGTGTGTCTGTCACCGTATGTATCAACGATGGTGATACACACAACAGTCCAACAGAGCAGCTCGAAGCCAAATACCCTGTCCTCGTTGAAAGTTACAAAATTCGCGAGGACAGCGCTGGTGCGGGGGAGTTCCGTGGCGGCTTAGGCGCTGAGATGGTGGTGCAAGCCTTGTCGCCATTCTCTGTGACCACCCGAATTGATCGTATGCATTGCAAGCCTTGGGGCTTAGAGGGGGGCGGAGAAGCTGCGGGGAACGGTATTGCTATTCGTCACAAAGGTGAGTGGAGTACAGACCTACCCAACGCAAAAATTTTCAACGTCCGCTTAGAGCGTGGCGACGCGTACAAGATGCTCTCGGGTGGCGGCGGTGGTTTTGGCAGTCCTTTCAAACGCGATGCTGCCGCTGTGGCACACGATGTTCGTGAAGGTTATGTCAGCCGTGAAGCTGCTGAAAAACTTTATGGTGTTGTATTGGATGGCAGTTTTGAAGTAATGCCCTCTGAGACCCAGCAGTTGCGAAGCAAAGCCCTTGCTTGAGTTGCTTGACATGACAGCCGCCCAGCAGCAAGCTGCCTACCTGTCCGGACTTTGGAACCGGCTATCAGGCCAGCATGTGGCGTTGGGATGTTCATGCACGATGAGTGGCATGAGTGTCACGCTCGACGACTTCGAGCATGACATTGCGGACTACTTATGGGCTGAGAGTGAGCGACTAGGCCAGACAGACGTCGTGGCCTTTTTGCTCATGCCGGGCCCTATCGCCTCTCAAGATCAAGCCATTCGCGGCATCTTGAATCGATTAGAAGAGGAGGACATTGCTGATGTGGTCACTGATTGGTTATTGCCTCGCATGACGAAAACCATCGAGTCCTATGCCAAGCTCCATGGGCCTGCGCCAGAAGCGCCGTTGTTTGGCGGGTCGTCTTCATGGCGCAAAGGTTACAGAGATTAAAAAAGGTATGAGTTCACAACTTAAACGGAGACAAACATGATTTCATTGACAAAAAAACTGCTGTCAGTTGCATTGCTGACAGCAACGGCGTTTGCATCGGCGCAGCCCAAATTTCCAGATGGCACGATCAAATTAATCGTGCCATTTGCTGCAGGGGGTGGTGTGGATAACGCTGCTCGCTTGCTTGCAAAGCAGATGCAAACGAACTTGAATGTTTCAATGGTGGTTGAGAATAAACCCGGCGCCAGTGGCACGATTGGCGCTAAATTTGTTCAAGCGTCACCTGCAGACGGGCAGACATTGCTGTTCTCCGCATCGACACATGCTTTGACTAAGCTTGTGATTGCGAACCCACCCTATGACCCGCTGACTGATTTTTCCTACGTGGCGCGTGTAGGCGAAGCTCCGTTGTTGATGGTCATTGCACCTACATTGCCTCAAAGCAAATTAAAAGAAGTGATGGACGCAGCCAAGCAGAATCCAGACAAATGGACGGCTGGGTTGCCGGCGTTAGGTGCAGCCAGTCATTTGGCGACGCTCATGTTTGCCAAGGAGGGAAATTTAAACTTAACCATGACGGCTTACAAAGGTACGGCGCCTGCCCTGACCGATGTGGCGGGCGGCCATTCACAAATTTTGATTGACTCCATCATTTCTTTGCAGTCCATGGCCAAGGCCGGCAAAGTCAAGCCAATTATTGTGACCTCCGCGAAACGAAGTGCTGTCATGCCGAACGTTCCCACTGCATCGGAGAGTGGCTATCCTAAATTTGTGACGGAGTCTTGGTATGGCATTTGGGCACCCAAAGGCACACCTGATGATCGCGTGCAGTTTTTGAACAAAGCTGCAAACGAGGCTGTGCGTCAGCTCACCAAATCGGGCGCTTTCGAGCAGCTTGGCATTGAGCCCATCGTTGAGTCTGTGGATGACTTCAAGAAATACACGGGTAAGTACATCAACGAAAACGCCGAGCTTTTAAAAGGCGCGGGGTTCAAACCAGAATAAAAATTCAATGGGTTCGGCTAAACAGTTGATGGATGACCTGGCGTAGCCACATATGCGCAGGGTCTTTTTGAAACCGTTGATGCCAAAACAAATGCACATCGATGACAGGTGACTTCATCGGTGTGGGAATGTATCGAACGTCCCCGTGTTGAACGAAAAAATCAGCAAGATCTTTGGGGACCGTCGCAATCAAATTTGACGTTTCGATGATGGGCAACAAACTCATGAAATGCGATAGCTCGACAACCACGCGTCGTTGGATCCCCTTGCTTTGTAAGAAACGTTCAAAGAGGTGTTCTCGACCATCTGGCTTCACAACCGCATGTGAGGCTTGCATGAACTGTGCGTTGGTTATTTTTTCTCCCACATGAGGATGCTTTTTCCGAATTAAGCAAACGTGCGAGTTTGTGATCAACTTTTGTTGAAAAAACCCGGCCTTGTGTAAGTCAGGAAAATAGCCAATCGCCATTTCGGCGGCCCCAGACTCTAGTGATTGCGCAGCGGCCTCCCTGGGCATGGCTAAGGTTTTCAGGTTGAGCTGGGGCGACTTGTGAGCCAATTCCGATAACAGGCGTGGTAAGAAATTAACCTCTGCAATGTCAGGCGTTAAGAGTGTGAATGTTCGGTCACTCAACGATGGATCAAATTTTTTAGGAAGCAGGATCTCCGTTTGTATGGTTTGCACGACCAGACGAACGCTTGGGCTCAACGCTTGTGCCTTTGGCGTGGGCGCCATGCCCGAACCTGTACGAACAAATAGTGGATCGTCAAATAGGGTTCGAAGTCGAGAAATGGCCGCACTCATGGCGGGTTGACTCAGCTTGATTGCTTCGCCCGCTTTGGTCACATTCTGGTGTTGCAGCATGGCGTCAAACACCACCAAGAGGTTCAAGTCTAAAGATCTAATATCCATACGGTGGATATTATGTATTTAAAAAATTGACTGGACGAATGATTCACCGATCCATAGACTCCTTGACATAGATCAACTGACCCATGCGTTTGGTTTGACAAAAACAACGGAGACGACGATATGCAAAAAACATTAACCTTGGCCCAGGCTCAAGCCATCATTGAAGGCGCCTTGGCGCGGTCAAAGGTTGAAAAATTCAAACCGATGGCCATTGCTGTTTTGGATGAGTCGGGCAACCTCAAAGCCTTTGCGCGTGAAGACGGTGCGAGCATGTTTCGGTTTGAGGTGGCGCAAGCCAAAGCATGGGGGGCTGTCGGCATGGGCGCCTCCAGTCGTACCTTGGCGCAACGTGCAAAAGACAACCCAAATTTCTTCGTGTCGTTGGCGGCAACTGCCTCTGGCAAATTTCTTCCACAAACGGGCGCCGTGTTGATTCAGTCGGACACGGGGCATATTTTGGGTGCTGTGGGTGCGAGCGGTGGCACAGGTGATGAGGATGAACTGATTTGTATGGCTGGCGTTGAATTCGCTGGTCTGAAATACGCCTGAGACGCAGCATGCATTGCGGTTGCGGCGTAGACGTGCATGCGCACGTCATTCCAGGTGAGTTTCCAAAATATCTAGGTGGCGTGACGCCTTCAGGATGGCCTTCGATGGCCCCTGCGGATGCGTGCCATCGCCACGTCATGATTGATGGGAAGAATTACAGAACAGTCTCTGACAAATGTTGGACCACGTCTCGTCGCTTGGCTGATTTTCAAGAGATGGGCTTACAGCTGCAAGCTATCTCGCCCATGCCAGAGTTGTTGTCATATTGGTTATCGCCATCAGACGCCACGCAATTGGTTCGTTTCTTGAACGAGCAAATTGCGACGATGGTGCACGAGTCTGCGGGCCAACTCGTGGGGTTGGGGGCGGTGCCCTTACAAGATTTAACACTTGCAATTCAAGAGCTTCACTACATCAAAAACGCTTTGGGATTGCGAGGGGTTGAGGTAGGTAGCAACATCAATGGTGTTGTGATTGGTGATCCAAGATTCGATCCATTTTTTGAGGCTTGCGTTGCATTGGATATGCCGGTCTTTGTGCATGCGTTGCGACCCGCAGGCATGGATCGCTTGGTTGGGCCGGCCCCGTTGCAACAAGTTTTAGCCTATCCCACAGATGTTGGGCTGGCAGCAGCATCGGTGTTGACGGGGAATTTGATGGAGCGGTACCCCAAGCTCCGCATGGCATTCAGCCATGGTGGCGGGACGCTGGCCATGTTGTTACCGCGCCTTCAGCAGGCGATGTCTGTATTTCCTGCGCTCAAAGACAGTGTGCACCGTGCGCCTGTTGACCAAGCGCGTGAGCTGTACTACGACACATTGGTTTTTGACTCATCCACCCTTCAGCACCTTGTTCAGACCTTTGGTGCGTCGCAGTTGATGATTGGAACGGATTACCCATTCAATTTTCACGACAAACGCCCGGTTGCCCGTATTCGAGAAGCGGGCTTTGATGAACAAGTCATTGAGCAGCTGACCCATGTCAATGCCAAAAGATTTCTTGGCATTGAATCAAAAATTTTGGAGTAATTCATGACACATGCATCTTCCCGTGTGAGTGCTTTGCGCAGCGTGGCACTCAATGTGCCTGACTTGGCGGCGGCCGAGCATTTCTACACAACCGTTTGGCATTTGCAAGTGGCTGCGCGAGGTGAGGGTGCTATTTATTTCAGAGGAACAGGGGCTGACCATCATCTGTTGGCGCTGCATCAAGCAGATGGCCCTGCAATGATTCGTTGTGTCACGCTACGCGCACGAAATCGCGCTGCATTGGATGACGTGGCACAAGCAGCGGTTGCTGCCGGTGGAAAAGTGCGCCAACCAATTGCACAGGTTCTCGAGCCTGGGGGTGGCACCGCGGTCACGGTTGTTGATCCGGATGGTCGCGTCTTTCAGTTGGTACACGGCGATGCCTTACATGCTGATGCACACGAAGTCGATGACAAACCCATTCGATTGGCGCATGCTGTGTTGAATAGCCACGATGTGGAATCAACGCGTCGCTTTATGGAATCGGTCTTTGACTTTTCGCTGTCTGATCGCACACGCATCATGGCCTTCATGCGCTGTAACAGTGATCACCACAGCATTGCCTTAGGTGACACAGACAACGATGCTCTCAATCACATTGCATTTTTGATGCCTGATGTGGACTCTGTCATGCGTGGCGGTGGCCGGATGCGAGATGCGGGCTACGGCATCGAGTGGGGCCCTGGCCGTCACGGCCCTGGAGACAACGCCTTCAACTATTTCGTCGGTCCATTTGATGTGGTCATTGAGTACACCGCAGAGGTGGAGCAAATTGATGATAGCTATCAAGCAGGCCAACCCACGGATTGGACCTGGCCACCTGGTCGCGTGGATCAATGGGGAATTTCTGCCCCACCCAGCCCCCGATTGAAAGATGCACAAAAAGCGATTGTCTTTGTTTCTTAAAAATTAATTTCTACGGAGTCATTATGAAATTCACAACGTTCCACAAAAATGGTCAAGATCGCTTAGGTTTGATGGATGGCGATCAAGTGATCGACCTCAACCAAGCTCAGCCGCAAGTGAATGCCGATTTACGTTTGGCATTGAAATCAGGGGTTGACTTGGCTGCGGCAGCGAAAAATGCATTAGCTTCAAGCGCCGAACGCTTACCAATGGCTAGTTTGCAACTCTCGCCCATCTTGCCTGAGCCTGGAAAAATTATTTGTTTGGGTTTGAACTACTTTGATCATGCCAAAGAGGGTGGACGTGACAAACCTGAGTACCCATGGTTCTTTTTGCGTTCAGCTTCATCTCTGCTGGCACCCAACGCTGAGGCGATACTTCCTAAAGTCTCTGAGCGTTTAGATTACGAAGCCGAGTTGGCCGTTGTGATTGGCAAGACCGTCAAACATGCCACCCTAGAGAATGCATTGGATTGTGTCTTTGGCTACAGCTGCTTCAACGATATTTCGGTGCGTGACTACCAAAAGAAAACGCCGCAATGGACCATTGGCAAGAACTTTGACCAAACCGGTGGTTTTGGCCCCGTGTTGGTGACGGCGGATGAATTGCCTGCTGGTGCAACGGGCTTGAAGATTCAAGCTCGCCTGAATGGACAAGTTATGCAAGATGCGAACACCCGCGACATGATTTGGGGTGTGGCTGAAACCATCAAATTGTTGACAGAGTGCATGACGCTGGAGCCCGGTGATTTGATCATCATGGGGACGCCTGCGGGTGTGGGGCAAGCACGCACGCCGCCTGTGTGGATGAAGAATGGTGACTCTGTTGAGATTGAAATCGAACACATTGGCGTGCTGCGCAACAAAGTTCAAAGCGAGATCGCCTGATCATGAGCGCTGTCATCGATCAAGATACATACGATGTTGCGATTGTGGGCTTTGGTCCAACGGGCGCCATCGCTGCGGGCTTGCTGGGGAAGAAGGGCATTCGCACATTTGTGTGTGACAAATTGCATGATGTGTATGACAAACCCAGGGCGATTGCCTTGGACCATGAAATATCACGCGTGTTTCAACAGATGGGGGTTGGCAAGAAAATCAAGCCATTCCTTGAACCCTTTACCGACTCTATTTATTACGGGGTTGACGGACAAATCATCAAACGCATGTCGACGGTGGCAGCGCCCTACCCACTGTCGCACACGCCCTCCGTTGTTTTTACTCAGCCACCCGTTGAGAAGATTTTGCGCGAGTACGCCAACTCACACGCATCCGTCACGGTTGCGCTGGGATTGACGTTGATGGATTTAACGCAGGATGCAGACCTTGCAACCTTGAGCCTCAAGCATGAGGATGGACACACATCGCATGTGAAAGCTAAATACGTCATTGGCTGCGATGGTGCCAGTAGTTCTGTGCGTTCTTTGACGGGTATTCAGTTAGAAGACTTGGGTTTTGATGAGCCTTGGCTCGTGGTGGATGTGATGGTGAACGCGCTCGGTCTGGCCAAGTTGCCTACGACCAGTGTGCAATATTGCAACCCAGAACGTCCAGCAACTTACGTGATTGGACCTGGCAATCACAGGCGCTGGGAAATTTCGATCAATGAAGGTGAGGATCCCAAAGAAGTCGCCACACCAGAAGGTGCTTGGAAATTGTTGGCCCCTTGGTTAACGCCAGAAGATGGCACGTTGTGGCGTCAAGCCAGTTACCGTTTTCATGCACTTGTCGCAAATCAGTGGCGCAACGGACGCGTGTTTGTGGCCGGGGATTCCGCGCACCAGCAGCCGCCGTTCTTGGGTCAAGGCATGTGCCAAGGCGTTCGCGATGCCGTTAACCTTTGCTGGCGTCTGGAAGCCGTGTTGAAAAACGAGGCGGCTGAAACTTTGTTGGACTCGTATGGTTTGGAGCGTAAAGCCCATGTGATTGATCTGACCACACGCATCAAAGGTATTGGCAAGATCATCACCGAACGTGATGTCACAAAAGCGCGTGCGCGTGACGCGAAGTTGTTGGCCGACTGTGGCGGTGTTGTGACCCCCATGCCTCGTCAAGATGTTCAGCCTGCTTTGTCTGCTGGTTTGCTGGGGTCTGTGGTGCATCCTGCGAGAGGTACGATTTTTCCTCAGCCATTGCTGCATTCATCGAACGGCCATCAAGCACGCATGGACGATGTTTATCCTGCAGGCTGGAAGATTGTCTTTAGCACCAAAGCGGGAGATGAGGTGGTGCAAGCCGCACAACATCATCACTTACCAGCTTTGCAATCACTCAGGCTTGGCTCGCCCGAGCTGACAGAGGCCGAAGGTGTGTTGGATAAGTGGTTTGAAACCCATGGTGTTTTGGCGGCGATTGTTCGACCTGATCACTACATCTATGGGGTTTGTCAAACGGCGCAGGATGTCGCCACTCAACTGGATGAGTTGAGGTTGGTCTAAGGTGGGTCATCAATGAAAAATTATCAGGAGACAAAAATGGAACGCAGACAATTCATTCAGACAATGGTGGCGGTTGCCTCCGTTGCAAGTTCTGGCGCATGGGCGCAAACAACCAACTGGCCAGATAAACCCATCAAGCTCGTGTTGTCACAGCCGGCGGGTTCGGGGCCAGACAACGTGGCGCGATTGCTTGGGGATCGACTGGCCAAATCGCTGGGGCAACCTCTTGTGATTGACAACAAACCGGGTGGACAAAACGTGATTGGTGCGCAAGCTGCTGCACGCTCAACCCCTGATGGGTACACCTTTTACTTTGCCACCACAGCGGCACTGATCACCAATACTTTGCTGTTCAAACAGTTGGCCTATGACCCGCAAAAAGAATTCGTGCCAGTTGCATTCGTGGCGCGAAGCCCGTTCGCAATTTTGGTTGATGTCAACTCGCCGATCCAAACGATTGATGATCTGATTACGAAGTCAAAGGCGTCTAACGGTCAGTTCTCGATTGGCAATGAAGGCCCACGCACATTCAGCGGCATGATCGCTCGCTTGTTCAATGCACGTTCAAAGGCCGCTGCGAATTTGGTTCCCTATGCCAACGTCGGTGTTGGCTCGCAAAACTTGATGGGTGGTCATGTGGATGCGATGGTTGCCGATCTAGCCTCAACCGCGCAATTGGCGAAGCAAGGCAAGCTGCGCGTCATTGCCACCACTGCCGCTAAGCGTGTGCCGGGTTGGGAAAATGTGCCCGCACTTTCGGAAAAACTCGGTAGCTTTGACATGGTGGGTTGGTTTGCCATCGTCGCCCCGAAAGGAACCCCGCAACAAGCGATCACCAAGCTGAATCAAGAAGTCAACTTGCTACTGGCAGACAAAGAGTTTGCAGGGCGTATTGCCAATATCGGACCGTTGGCAGACGCGAGCATGTCGGAAGAGGATGTCAAAAAATTCTTATCTGCTGAACTCGCCCGATGGACCGAGGTGACGCGGGAAATTGGTGTGTTGCCTGAGTAATGGGTTTGAATCGTTCACCACTCACTCCTCTGTTTTCTGAAGGAATTTATGAAAATCGTTCTGCATGCTCTTTTCTTTTTGTGGTTTGGCTTGCTGGGCGAGGGCGCTTTGGCGCAAGTGTCCGACTATCCGTCTAAGCCTATTCGTATCTATGTTGGGCAAGGTGCAGGGGGAGGCATGGACACGCAGGCGCGTATCGTGGCGCAGCGCTTAGCGTCTCAGTGGGCGCAACCGGTGGTGGTTGAAAACAAAGTTGGGGCAGGAGGGATCATCGCGACTGAGGCGGTTGCCCGTTCTGCCCCAGATGGTTACAGCTTGTTGATGGGTCCCATTGGCAACATGGTCTTCACGCCCATCCTGACACCTCATTTGAAATATTCACCAACCAAGGACTTTGTACCTGTCTCTCTGGTTGCTACTTTTCCTTTGGTCGTGGTTGTGAATTCCAAATCGAAAATGAATTCGATTGCAGAGTTGATTGCACATATGAAAGCCAATCCAGATAAGTCAAATTTCGGTGGTTCTGGTCCTGCATTTCAATTTGCCAATGAACTTTTTAAGATGAAAACTGGCGCACCGGGTGAATTCATTCAATACAAAAGCATGAGTGAAACCATCACCGCTTTGTTGGCGGGAGATTTGCTCATGTCGATGGTTGATACGGGGCCCGCAACAACGCACATCAACGCAGGGACTTTACGCGCCTTGGCCGTGACGTCACCTCAGCGTTTGCCCAGCATGCCTCAGGTTCCTACCATGGCCGAATTGGGTCTTCGCGACATTGAGTTTCGTTACTGGAGTGGTATTTTTGCCCCTGCTGGGACACCCAAAAATGTGATTAAAAAGCTAGAGGTAGAAATCAATCAAATCTTGAAGCAGCCTGATGTGATGGCGCAAATGTCAGCTCATCAAGTCACAGCGACAGGCAGTACATCAGACGAGTTGTCGAAGCTGGTCGCCTCAGATTTGCGACGATGGGGTGCGGTGGCAGAGAGCGCCAAAATTTCTAAACAAGATTGAGCGGTGCCCGTCATATGACTTCAGAAAATTTGGTGATCGACTTTCATGTGCACGCCTTGGAGTCCACAGTTTTTAAGAGTTCGACCAATAAAACGGTTTTCACAGGCTTTGGTGCCAATCCCGTGACGGAGCCTCGGCCTGGCGCAAAAGCATTGATGGACCGCATGTTTCACCCTGAATTGATCATTGAGGACATGGATGCTCGCGGGATTGATATGTCTGTCGTCACATCCAGCACCGTGTTGCAGGGGACATCCTGGGCTGATGCTGCGATGGACCTTGCTCTGTGCCAGCGGTGCAACGCTCAAGCCGCCGAATGGGCGGTGGCGTATCCCAAGCGCCTTGTTGGCAGCATGGTGTTGCCACTGCAAGACATGGAGCGCTCACTGAAAGAATTGCGGCGTGCGAACGATCAGCTTGGGTTGCGTGTGATCAACGTGTCTTCGAGTTACCAAGGTATTTATTTGGGAGATGCGCGATACAACCCATTCTGGGACGAGGTGGCAGCCAAAGACTTGACTGTCTGGGTTCATCCTGAAGGGGTTGAGGATCCTTGGTTTCAGAACTTTGGTTTATGGAATTCGCTGGGTCAATCGATTGAAGAAACCAAGTGCATGGCATCACTGATTTATAACGGCGTGATGGCGCGTTATCAAAATCTTAAGGTCGTGATGGCGCACGGTGGTGGGTATTTTCCGCATTACCTAGGAAGAATTGATCGCAATGCTGTGAACCGTCCAGAGACGGTCAAGCATCTCGGGGGTCAATCGCCACGCGATTTCTTGTCGCATTTTTACTATGACACCTGTGTGTACGATCCGCGTGTCCTTCAAGTGTTGATTGCGCTGGTCGGTACTGACCGCTTGGTGATGGGAAGTGACTATCCCGTCGGAGAAAAAAGTCCAGTCCAATGGTTGCAGCAAGCCGGCTTGCAAGGGGATGCGTTAACAGCTGTTGCAGGTGGCAATGCCGCAAAGTTGTTGCACATCAGTACCCCCAACACTTGAGCTTAGTGAATTGCACCCAACGCCAACTGCAAAGCCAGTTGGTTATGCCGCTCAATCAACGGCCCCATGTCCACCGTTGCAATTGCACCCTGACGCACCACCACTCGGCCGTTGACGACGACGTAGTCGGCGTTGTCGCTGGCGCATAGCAGCAACGCACCCACGGGGTCGTGCACCGCGCCGCCGGCCATGCTGAGGGTGTCGGTGCGGAACATCGCGATGTCCGCGCAATAGCCCTCTTTGATTTGCCCCAGCTCGTGGGCGCGGCCCAGCACTTGGGCCCCGCCGCGTGTGGCGAGGCGCAGGGCATCGCGGGGTGTCATTTCAGCGGGGCCGTGGTCGCAACCGAAGTCATCGAGCGCGCGGCCCACGCGGGCCAGCAGCATGGCTTGACGTGCTTCGTTCAGCAAGTGCGCGGCGTCGTTGCTTGCGCTGCCGTCAACACCCAAACCAATGGGCACACCGGCGTCTAACATTTTGCGCAAGGGCAAGATGCCGCTGGCCAAGCGCATGTTGCTGCACGGGCAGTGCGCAATGCCCGTGCGAGTTTTGGCAAATAGGTAGGTGCCTTCATCGTCCAGCTTCACGCAGTGGGCGTGCCACACGTCGTCGCCTACCCAGCCCAAGTCCTCCGCGTATTGCGCAGGGGTGCAGTTGAATTTCTCTTGGGTGTACGCAATGTCATGGTCGTTCTCGGCCAAGTGCGTGTGCAGGCGCACCTTGTGTGCGCGGGCCAGTT
>ERZ650301.222-NODE-222-length-15110-cov-8.363467_pt1 | contig 15110 bp, 17 predicted proteins | sample MGYA00376237_ERZ650301 | MGnify/ENA primary metagenome ERZ650301 (study PRJEB26733, sample SAMN07839255) | wastewater metagenome | biome: small river; feature: stream; material: water | place: USA: North Carolina | collected 2016-04-05 ...
AGGCCCGAGAGTTGTCCTTTGTTGAACATGTGTTTCCCTTTTACAAACTAAAAAATAAAGCGGTTGGACTTAAAGCGGCTTGATGCTACCCGGCACGATTTTGGCGCCGTAGTCTCGCATCAAGCTTTGAACATACGCATCGTTGAGGATGATGGCCTCGGCCCCTGCTTGGCGCTGCGCGGCAGCAGCGGCATTGCGTTTGGCGGGGCTGTCTTGCACACGGCCCACTTCCACCGTCAAGCGCACAGGGTAGCCTGCGGTTTCGAGTGCTTTTTGCAAGCGCTCACGGCTCATGGTGCTGTTGAGCGATTCGCGCTCCACACGCAGCATCCAAGTGTCGGTGTCACGGGCCACCAATTGCGACTGCAAACCCAACTCACGCACCAAGGCATTGATGGTTTCAGCGGCCGACATTTCCATCACCAGCTTGTGCCAAAACTCACCTTCGGGCGTCGCCACGATGGTCGGCACTTCGGTGGTTGGCATTTGGGGCTCAAGCGCAGCGCTAGGTTCGGCTTGTTGGCGCACGGGCATGGCCACCACAGCGGCGTCTGAATCGTGGTCGTAGCTGGGGCTATCGCTGCCATCGGGGTCGTAGCTAGGGTCGTCTTCCCAAGGTGCCACCTCATGCGACCGCATGTCGCGCACTGGCAAGGCTTGCACGGGGGCTGCGGGTGTTGGCTCAGGGGGGCGTTGCACAACAACAGGCGGCGCTGGTGGCACTTGTGCTGGCTGAACAGCCGACACCACTTGAACGGCTGCGGTTTGCGCGGGTGTCGCTGAGGCAGTTGGCGTTGTCGCCATGTGTGGCGACGCTGCTTGAGCAACTAGCTGCTGCACTTGCACTGCGGCGGCTGGTGCGGAGGCGGCAACCGTTGGCGCTGAAACAGCGCGCTGCGGATTAATTAGAGTTTTTTTTTCAGCCGAGGCCGAAGCAGAGTTTGCGGCTTGAGGCTTGAACGCCAGCAAGCGCAGCAACACCATCGTGAGTGCGGCGTATTCATCTGGCGCGAGGCCCAACTCTTGGCGGCCATGCAAACTCAGGCTGTAGAGCAGCTGGGTTTCGTCGGGCGGCATCACGCCAGCCAAACGGGCCATCTCGGCGGCTTCGGGGTCAGCCGCGTCGCCCTCGCCCATGTCGGGTACCGCTTGCAACACGGCCATGCGTTGCAAGACCATTGACATGTCTTCTAATGTGGCTGCGGCACTCAGGCCATTCACGCGCAAGGCTTCTGAGGTTTCGACCACCGATTTGCCGTCACCATGGGCCAAGGCTTCGATCAAACGGAACACATGCGAGCGGTCGGCACTGCCCAACATTTGGCGCACCGCCGCCTCTTGCAACTGGCCACCGCCGTAGGCAATGGCTTGGTCCGTCAAGCTCAGCGCGTCGCGCATCGAGCCGCGCGCCGCACGGGCCAACAGACGCAAGGCTTGTGGCTCAGATTCAATGTTTTCTTGGGCCAGCACATGGCCCAAGTGCTCCAGCACGGTTTCGGGGGCCATGGGGCGCAGGTTGAACTGCAAGCAACGCGACAGCACGGTGACCGGCACTTTTTGCGGGTCAGTGGTGGCGAGCACAAATTTCAAATATTCAGGCGGCTCTTCGAGCGTCTTCAACATCGCGTTGAACGCGGTGTTGGTGAGCATGTGCACCTCGTCAATCATGAAGACTTTGAAGCGGCCTTGCACAGGCTTGTAAACGGCTTGCTCTAGCAAGCTTTGCACTTCATCGACACCGCGGTTTGAGGCGGCATCGAGCTCGGTGTAGTCCACAAAGCGGCCCGCATCAATGTCTGTACAGGCTTGGCACACGCCGCAAGGGTTGGCGGTGATGCCGCCCGTGCCGTCTACGCCTTGGCAATTGAGCGATTTGGCCAGCACCCGCGACACGGTGGTTTTGCCCACGCCGCGTGTGCCCGTGAACAAATACGCGTGGTGCAAGCGTTGGGTGGTCAGCGCATTGGTCAGCGCTTGCACGACGTGCTCTTGCCCCACCATCTCTGTGAAGGTTTTGGGACGGTATTTGCGAGCGAGCACGAGATAGGACATAAGCCCCTGATTCTAAAGGGAGCACACATCCCTTAAGAAGCAGCCCTCTCAGCCAGCCCCTGCCCTCAGTTTTCAGCTGAGTCTAAGCAGCGCAGGCCAGCGCGTCCACATGCACATGGGGGGCCTGGCACAACGACGTCTTCGACGATACGCTAATGAGTAAGTCACCCATGGTTTCAAAATAATCATTCGCACTTTGGGTCGGGATGATGTATTTGGTACGTCGATTGCCATTTTTATAGACCAAATCAATCAAACCCTTTTGACGCAACGACTCCACACGCCGGTGAATCGTGCCTGGGCTCGCCAAATGGGTCATTGCCATGATTTGAGAAATGGTCAGTGGTTGATTTTGAAAGTCCGCAACGGCAATCGCACTCAACAACGGAAGGCATGCGTGCGAAACATGCGAAAGCATTGCATCCATTGGATTTTCTTTGCTTTGAATTAAATAATTGATGTAGACACTTTTTGAGCACATGATGTTCACCTTTCACGTGAATAGATGAAAAAATAAGACTTGCCCATAGAATTTATATACATGCAAAAAAATATTCTGTTCGATAAAGCACAAAATCAATAGTTTTATCAAAAGTCAACAGACTATCTGTAGCACTTACAACGAGTGATGGAAGAAGTGTGTGCATCAGCACATAAAGAAGAGAATATGCTCGATTCTGTATTTCAGCAGAGTCAGGATAAAATGAATGTCTTATTTATTAATTTTACGAATTAAAAAGCAAGTCCAATACCCACAAAGCAATAACCTATATGTTGCAATCTTCTTGTAAGGATAAGTAATCAGCAAACAGTGTTAGACAACACACAGACACAAACACTTAGCAAGTCTACAATTTTTTTAATCCGATTTAAAACGGCAAATTAAAAGGTGAGCACTGTGCATTCACACATCCTGTACCCCATCAAAGCCAGTAACCGACTGCTAGCGGCCTTATCGCCTGTCGAATGGGAACGATGGCAAGGCAAGTTTGAAATGGTTAATTTGAAACTTGACCAAGTTATCAATGAAACTGGGGCAAAAATTAATCATATTTATTTCCCCGTGAATTGCATCATTTCGCTCCAATATGACTTTCAAGATGGGACATCTGCGGAATTCGGACAAATAGGGAATGAGGGTTTATGCGGTGTCGCCGTTTTTATGGGAACACAGTCGACCAATAGCAAAGCAGTTGTCATCGGAAGTGGTTCTGCCTACAGAATCAAAGCAGACTTCATGCTCGAAGAATTCAATCATTCGAGTTCAGTTAGACGACTGGTACTCAGATACATGCAGGCTATGATGAGTTATGCATCGCAAACCGCAGTTTGCAATCGCCGCCACTCAATTGATCAACAACTTTGTAAAACAATTCTTCAAAATTTAGACAGAATTCCCGGCAATGAATTAACGTTTACCCATGAATTAATTGCCAAAACACTGGGGGTGCGTCGCGAAGGCATCAGCCATGCAGCTAAAAAATTACAAAATGAAGGATTAATTAAATATACCCGAGGTCATATTTCCATATTAAATCGCGACAAATTAAGCCATCATGCATGCGAATGTTACGACATCGTCAAACAAGAATATGAAAAACTCATTCCTTCACAATTACTATCTCGACTGATCAATGAAGACCATTCAAGTCAATTAAGCACTTATTTCAAATAATGCCTGCATTTCTTCTTTGCTTAAATTCACTTGAGGCCTCGATGCAGCGACTTGACTCGCCATGACACTGCCTTTCAAGATAATTAAATTCTCTTGAACCATGACCTCCACCTCGTAAGCCCCGTCAAAGGGGGCGCTATTTGTCAACACCGCAATGGCTTTGGACAACACAGCCAAGCCCTCGGTCAAAAGGGCATCCAGCGCAGCCCCAGTTCGCATGTGATGTTTTTGCAAAACCACAGATGCAGTTAGATGCGCCGTTTGCGAGTTAGCTCGTGTCATGGCAGCCATCCGGCTCAAACAGCAATCATTTGGTGACGAATCGCAAAGCGCGTGAGATCTGCCACCTTATGCAGATCCAATTTACGCATGATGTTGCGGCGATGCACCTCGACTGTGCTCGGTGAAATGTCTAGATTTCTTGCAATTTCTTTGGAAGTTCGCCCCACAGCCACCAAACGCAAAACTTGAGCCTCGCGGCGCCCCAACTCTCGCTTGACAGCCATCGAGTTTGACAATGGCACACCCACATCACGGGTGAGTTCATGCACAGAGTTTTCACACAAATAACATGTGCCGACAGCAGCCCGCCGAATTGCAATAATCAAATCGTCAATCTCGCTGTTGAGTGAAATATGCGCGTTGGCACCAGCCTTCAATGCATCGCTGATTGACACGCGAGAAATCCCGCTGGAAATAACCACAAAGTTATTTGTCTTTGAATGTAAAGATATCAGTTCGTATAAATAATTTTCTTTTTTTTCAACTTCACTGTTACCAATCACAATCACATCTGGCGTTCGGTTGTCTATTTTCTCCAAGCTAGATTCATAGCGATCACAGACACCAACAACCTCAATATCTGGGTATGTTCTTAACATGGCGGCAACGCCTTCTGCAATGACCTTTTGGTTGTGCACAACAAAAACTCGAATTGACATATAAACCCTCCACATTTAAGCGGCCCACATTGCAGCCACCAAGCGAAGGAATATATATTCACATACCCAACCGAAGCGCGTGTCAACGCACAGATGGACATATATCGTACGGACTACCCCAAACTATGGCCTTGCATGTGCAAAGCCAATGCCATACGCCCCGGACAATTGAGTTTTTGATAAATATGGTGCAGGTGTAATTTGGCTGTTCCCTCTGTAATCAGCAGTTTTTGAGCAATTTTTTTATTTGGTAGACCTTGGCTTGCCATTTTGGCAACCACCATTTCACGCTCGGTCAACACATCAGGCAAAGAAACATGAATTGCATTTTTGTCCAATAGATGTGCCACCGTGTTCAAGGTTAAATCCTTGTCTAACCATCTTTTGCCTAAACAAACACTTTGAATACATTGCGTCAACACATGCTTGGGCTGGCACTTAGACACCAGCCCTCTCACACCCATATCAATGGCCTGACTCACCTCTCGCGAACTAGCGCCAGTAAACACCACAGGATGTGTTTGAACACCATTTGTCTGCATCTCTTTGATTAATACCAATCCTGGTTTCTTTTTGAAAATTAATTCAGTCACTAAGACATCTGGCCTGAATTTCAAAACAGCATCCAAGGCAGCATCTGCGTCGTGCACACAAGATTTAACAGAATATCCATTGATATTTTCAAATAGATGCACCAATCCATCTAGCACGATAGGGTGTGGATCTGCAATAACAAGGTCAATGTTCATGTTCATTTCTTTCAATCCACGCAAACTTGAAACAATTCAAGATCATCCAATGGGGAGGAGAAGATAATGAAATACGCACGCCACCGTAACTCTCTTAAACCATTAAATCCATGACGCAGATGCGGTATGAATGGGGCAGCTTTATATGTGCGTTAACAAACCAATTTATTCACGGTCATCCATAAAAATATTTGGGCTTGAAAGCTTCGATGTATTTCAAGTTCAACTCATTTCAAAAGGAAACATATATGACCTCCCCTTTAGTCCTTGGCGATAGCACAGCCAAAACCAGTACTACAAGCCCAACCCCACAAGCAACACCCTGTCACTCACAAGAATATGCGGAGAAGGTCAGCAAAAGCATTGAGGAATTGAAAAATGAGGCGGCTGAGCTTGTCAAACGCAGCTCGCAGACTTTGCATCAGCAATCTGAGCAACTTCGGGCACAAGCACTCAAGGCACGGGAGTCCACGTTGAGCTATGTACAGCACGAGCCTGCCAAAGCCTTGTTGATTGCAGCAGGTGTGGGCGCAGCGCTGGTCTTTTTAGGCAACTGGATCGGACACCGCAACAAACGCTAAGCCCCCACTCAGTGAGAGACAAAACACATCAGCATGAGTACCACTGACTTCATCACGGTAATTTGGAATCTGTTTTTAACTCGCCCACAGTTGCTGGCCGATCACATGGGCGGCTATGCCGCACTGATACGCGATGAAGCAGAGCTCGCCATGGCCTACCTTCGCTACCGCCTCTGTTTGTGGGTCGTGTTGGTCATGTGCACGATGGTGTTTCTGGGTTTACTGGGCATGGCGATGATGCTGTGGGCGACCACGCCAGATGCCGCACTGATCCATGCTTGGGTGTTCATTTTGGTTCCGTCCCTCCCACTGACAGGCGCTGTCTTGGCATGGATCGCCTTGAAACGATCACCGCCTCAACCCGTGTGGGATGTGTTGCAAGGACAGATCACGGCAGACATGGCGTTGCTGAGCACCCATGTCCACTGAACGTGCAGCGGATCCACGCGCACAACTCGCGCGCACGAGAGAAGAAATTGCGCAGTGGCTGAAAGAGCAACCAGGCCCGCTGACGAGCGACGACAAGGACACGCCAGCATCCACGCCAGCCAGCCCCCATGTGCGGGCTGGTTTGCTGCTGCTGGCCATCGCAGAAAGCATTCTGAAACGGTCGGCGAAGCTGCCTGCATCAGCCTCGAAATTTCCGAGCATGCAAGATGCGATCGACTTGGTAAAAATGATCACTCGCCAACACCCCGTCTGGATGCTCAGCATCGCCATGATCGCTGGTGGTGCATGTGCAGCAAGTCGTCCTTGGCGTTGGCTCTCACATAAAAATACATGGTTGGGTTTGCTGTCTCAGCTTGCCATCTCAGGGGTGACGCATATTTTTAACCACGGTCATTCAGATGATGACTCCAAAGATGGCTAGCCATCGTCTGTGTGTCAGCGCACATAACGTGTCAATACGTAGGTCTCATAAGGCCTCTAGCGATGTGATGTTGAAGATTTTGCTTTTTCAACCGCTAGGATATGTGCTTACCAAAGCAACCCCAGACAACCAAAGATAAAGATGGCAGACGACATTCATATTTTGAGAAAAGAAGTAGCGGTCATGCGCGATGAGTTTCGTGAACTCAAAAAAAGCTACCTAGATACTCATCGCCGTTATGCAGACACTTTGGTGATGTTGCGCGGACTCAGCCAACACGCCACCGAATCAGCCGAGCAAGCCGCCAAAGCCGCCGAATTTTCAGCTCTCTGCTCAGAGAAATGCTTGGACACAGCCAAACAGGCTGCATCGATTCCGATGATTGAAGCCGCCGAAGCTGCGTCGCGTGCAGCAACATCGGCGGCTGAGTCAGCCATACAAAGCGCCGCATCAGCAGCCTCTGCGGCAGCAGCTGTCGCACTTGCCGTGGCACACCAGGCAGAAGATGCATCCGCACAAGGCTCATCGGTTGCGGCCGAGGCCTCCAAAAAAGCGGCAGCATTCGCAGCGCAAGCGGTGATGATGTCCAACAAGGCCGCTGAATATGCCCGCGCCGCCAGGACAGACAAACCCAGCTGACTTACAAAAATTTCATTCGCTTTGAAAGGCACTCGATCACATCGGGTGCCTTTTTTTTGCGCTGTGGATCAACCAATTGTGCGTCCATATGCACAAAGTTATACCCGTTCAAAGGAATTGTTGAGGAGCGTTGATTTGCAGAAACTCATCGCAGACAAAACGAGATGGCGAAGTGCACGAACGTCAGTTCACACAAGCTTTCCAGTGGCGTCTAAGAGGTCAATATCACAAGATATTTGGCAAAACTTTACGACTTTGTTTCAAAGGAAATCATCATGAAAAAACTCTCTTCTATCGCCTTGGCCATCATTGCAACCACCGCTTCTGCATTTGCATTTGCTGACAACGGTAATGGCAACGGAAACGGCAATGGTGGAAACCAAACGCCCAGCAACCCAACCCTGCAAGCCACGGTCTTGGTGAACACAGCCGTGATCAACAAAGCGGTGGGCTTCAATGGTCAAGCTCAACAAAACTTGGCGTCCAACGTGGGTACGTTTGCCTCCAACGTGACCGAAACGCAATTGGTGATGTCGAAAAATTCGCTGATCGCCAACAGTGGCATGGGTGGTCAAGCCAATCAAAACATCGCGTCCAACGTGGGTGAAGACGGTTTGCGCACTGCCACAGTCCAAATGGCTTTCATCAAAGATTCTGCTGTGATCAACAAAGCCAGCTGGGGTGGCAAGGCATTGCAAAACGTGTCTTCCAACAGCAACTGCTTGACTTGCCAATAAGTTGAGCTAACGCCTGCAAGGTGGTGGCTAGGTGCACTTGCACCACATGCACATCACCTTGCTTTTTGATTTCAGAGATAGGTTGATCATGAAAACATTTGAAATTTTCAAATATGTAATTGGATTCAGTTTCGCAGCAACTGTTTTACACGTGGGTGCGCAGACAGTTCCTGGCGAAGACCCTGTGACGCTGAACCAAAAAATCATGCGTGAGATGCTGCCTCTGAACCCAACGGCGCCATCCGCTGCACAAAACAACAACCAAGAAATGCCCTCATGGATGGAGGCCAAGCTGGCGCGCTTACTCGCCAAAGCATTTTCCAGTGAAACCACTGGCATACAAACAGACGAAAACATTGTGAACACCGTGGCCACGAATGGTCTGCGAAAAGTGTGCATACAAGAACTGGCCAGCAACTCTGCACAAGCTGCTGCAACAAGTCGCTATGGACCAAAAACAGATCCACAGATTGTTGTCTTACGCGGCGATCTCGTGAACATCTGTCGTTGACGTCTCGCGCATCGATTCATTTAACACCTGGACACGTATAGCTCATGATTTTTCACGCTCAATCTCTTCAAGCCTTGCCGCATGTGCAAATGGCCAAAAAAACATTGCTGTGCATCTTGGCCCTATCTTTAGCGGCATGCAGCACGCCCTCGGATGTTCGCAAAGATGCAGCATTTCAAAGTTATGGCAATGCAGCTGACCGGCCCACAGTTCGCCCCGTGCGTTCCATGTCGAGCTTTTCGGATTCCTTGCAATGCATGGATCGCTTACTGCGGGATGCGCAAATTCCCACAACGCTGATCACGAGCAAACAAATTCCAGACTTTTCTACACGTGCGCCCGTGGCAGCCAAAGAGATGGTGGTCACTGCCCTGTTGCAGATGTCACGCCTGAGCAATGCGTTCAGGTATGTGGACTATGAAGTCGATTTGGTGCGTCAAGACACGGTGCAAAACCTAACCAACATCTTGCTCAACAACAACCAAATTCAACTGCAGCGCCCTTCCTTGTACCTGTCAGGCGCGGTGTCATTTGTCGATCAAAACGTGCTCAATAACCGCATGGAGGTGGGCACATCGGGTTCACGGCTAGAAACGGGTTACAGCAAAAATCGCAACGCCACGGTGATTGGGCTGGAGTTGCATTTGGGTGACTTTCGTACACGCACACTCATTCCAGGCATGGACTCGGCCAACGAGGTAGTCATTGGCAACGGTGGTCAGGGGCTAGATTTGGCAGGCCGCATCAGTGAGTATGGCTGGCAGTTCAACGTTGGCAAAGACTACGCACAAGGCTCAGGTGCTGCTATTCGAACTTTGGTGGAACTCGCCGTGATTGAACTCACAGGCAAATGGGCACGCGTCCCGTATTGGCAGTGCTTGACGATGGAGCAAACACACCCCAACTTTCAGCGTCAACTTCGGGATTGGTATGACGAAGGCACTGTGGGTGTTCACCAAGCCTTGGTCAAGCGATCTCTGATTGCCAAAGGTTACATGGCTGAAGACGCGATGCTTGACAAAAACAATGTGGCCGCTTTCCGCGCAGCGCTCGGACGCTTTCAATCTGACAGCGGCATGGTGGTCACAGGCGTGGTGGACTTCAGCACCTATGAACGCGCCTTACGAGATTTCGTTTCACTCGACATGAACGGCAACTTGATGCGCTACGGCTGGTCCACCACGGCATCAGACCCTGTGGACATGAGCAACAGCAAGCAAACAGCGGCGGGCTCAGGCAAAACATATGGCAAGCACGAAGGTCCTCGTCACATCAATTTACAAATTGAAAATGTGATGATGGGACGCACGCAATTTGAAGTGGGTGAACAAGTCTTTGTTTCAGCCACCGTCTCACGCGCCTCGCACTTGGCTTGCTATTTATCCAATGCCACGGGTGGCGTGATTCGTTTGATTCCTAATCCAATGTCAAACCGCTCACAAGTCACGGCCAATCAAGCCATACGCCTGCCTGATTGGATGAGCCCGAATCCTGGCTACATGATTGAAACAGCATCTCCAGGTACCGAAGGTGTGTTGTGCATTGCCACGGACGATGACGTGACAACACGCTTACCCGAAGCGCTGCAAACCGAAGCATTCACGCCGATGCCAGGCATCAAGGGGTTGCAAGATGTCGCCAAGCATTACACCGAAGCCTTGCCCAAAACTCAATTTACGTCAGGCACGATGGAGTGGCAGGTTGCACCCAGGCGTATCAGCGTGCCAGGCAAGCGCGGGTAGACGCATATGCGGACTTGTCTCTATCTCTTAGGTGCAATGTTCATTGCCACTACAAGCCAAGCACAAACACCCGAAAAAGGTGCGCAGCTACTCAGCCAGTCTTTGCCAGACGTGGCACCGTTGTTAGAACCGAGGCAGGAAACGGGTAGTCCAGAGTTTGATTCGCGCAATCTCAAGCCGCTCTCCCCCGCGCAAGCAACAGAGCTAGAGCAACTGCGAACGATGGCCGAAAAAAGCACGCACGCATCAACACATGACGATGCGGTTGCTGCGCGTGCGGCGTGGATTTTGGGACTGCTGTATTTGCACGGTTCAGGCGTTCGCGCCGATGCTGCACAAGCGCGCCATTGGTTCGAAATCAGCTACGACAAAGGCGAAGCCATGGCGAGCGCAGGATTGGCATGGTGCGAATTACAAGGCTGTGGCCATTTCCCTGAGCCGGATCAGGCCAAGAAGTGGATCCACATTTTGCAAAGAGTAGACAGTCCGCGCGCCAATTACTTAAATTGGGTTGCCAAAACACTGCTCTCTCCAATCAATGGCAAAAATGGCACATTGCCGAATCGGCATTTGCTGGTAGCTGCAGCAAACGCTGGCAATGTACATGCACTCATTGAGTTGGGCATTGAGAGCGCAGCGCTCAATAAAACCGACAAGGCTTTGACTTACTTTGATCGGGCCTCAGCGCACTCGCCCATTGCTGCAGCAAATGCAAAACTCTTGCGCGACAGACGAGCACAACAAAGAGCAGCAGCCCAAACACAAACATCGAAACCAGTCACCAGCACTGATGCTCAAACACTGTTCAAAGAAGCACAGAAGTACCACCGTGGCGAAGGCATCCCTGCCAATTACAACGAGGCTGTTCGGCTCTACAAAATGGCTGATCGCTTGGGAAACATTGAGGCCAAACGCATGCTGGACTTGATCTTTGCACGCGCCCTGCCAGATGGGCAAATTGACATGGTGTGGATGCGGCAATTGAGCGATGCCGATGTCACAGGTAAAACGCCACACTTCAACACCCCGTCGGCCGTCAAACTGTTACGGCGTGAGCCGACTCCGCTATACGACTTGGTACCCAAGTTGTGGAAAGGGGATCTGCACTATTGATTCAATTCAAACACACATTGCTCGCAGGTGATCGTCTAGAGGATGGACGCTTACTTGCCCAACCGAGCCAAGCATTGCCAATCTTGACACGCACATCATGGCTCTTAGAAGCCACCCACACCTACCTGGAGATCACCATGACTTTATTCAAAAAAATACTAGTTCCCACTGACGGCAGCGACACATCGAAGAAGGCCGTTGCCACGGCACTTCAATTTGCGCTTGAAAACAAAAGTCAAGTTCGCTTAATGCATGCCGTGGATGAATTGGCTTATGTATCAAGCCATGAATACTCGGGCGAGATGGTGGCCTATGCACGCGACTATGGTCAAAAAATCTTGGCTGAAGGCTTGGAGCAAATGAAAGCCATGGGCATCCAAGGCGATACCAAACTGATTGACTTTGCGGGTGCACGACTAGGCGACACCGTCTCCAAAGAGGCCCTGAGTTGGGGCGCAGATTTAATTGTGATCGGCACACACGGACGCCGTGGCATTGGCCGACTCTTGCTAGGCAGCGGTGCGGAGCAAGTCACAAGGCTTGCCCCCGTCCCTGTACTGATGATCCGTCACCCCGAGGCCATAGAAGGCTGAAGCACGGCGGGCTCCACGGCACATGACGACCGTCCCCAGACGGCGTCATGACTTCAAACGCCACTCTGGGCAAATAGATTCCGCGATCACCTCTGGGTAATGCCTGTACTGAATGGGCTTGCGCTCTCTTGGCGGCAGGCTGAAATAAATCAATCCGCATCGAAACCCAGTTTGCGAGCCGTCAGACATCAACAAGTTGCGACAGTTAAGACAACTGGGCATCTGCTGAAGGGATGAATCAAATGTTTTGCGCATCAGTGAATCACATAAAAATGAATACAGATTCAATGTACGAACAGTGACGCAATTTCACTGTGCGTCATCGCACCTAACGCAGACAAACGTGATCTGCCAATAGGTGAGTCAACGCACAGAGGAGCCAAGAGCTCCATCGCTAGACTTTTCTCACCCTTCAATTATGAAATGCACATGTGATCAACACCCCCCATATTTGTGACGCGTCCGACCAATCCACGTCTGATTTGGCTTTTGCGTTTGACCGTCAGCTACAGGTCGCTTTGGCTGCATGGACGGGTGGGCTCTCCCCTATTTCTCTCATGCTGGCAAGCACGGATTGGGCGTATCACTTAGCCACATCGCCAAGCGTATTGATGTGTCATACCTTAGAAACTTGGCATCAAACCCTCGAAGCCAATGCAAGTAAAAAAGACCTCACCCTCGGCGATCCTCGGTATGCAGACATCAATTGGCAAATGTGGCCTTTCTCAACTGCCAAAGACATGCACCACATGGTGGAGTCGTGGTGGCGCAAAGTGACACAACTGCGAGGCATGGAGCACCACCACCAAGACGTGATGCATTTTTTCATCCGTCAATGGCTAGACATGTTCTCACCGACCCATTCACCTTGCTTGAATCCGACCATCTTAAAAACCATGTATGAAACGCGCGGTGCAAGCGTGATACGGGGCATGGCACATGCCATGGATGATTGGCGCGACAGCCAAGGTTTGCCGCGATTAAAAAAAGAAGTGCAATTCCGTGTGGGCAAAGATGTGGCCTGTACACCTGGGCATGTGATTCACCGCAACCATCTGGCCGAGCTGATTCAGTACACGCCCAGCACGCCACACGTCCATCGCGAACCCATATTCATCGTTCCATCGTGGATCATGAAGTACTACATCCTTGATCTCTCCCCCACCAACTCCATGGTGAAGTATTTGGTCGACCAAGGCCATACCGTTTTCATTGTGTCTTGGCGTAACCCCGATGCCTCAGATGCCTTACTCGACATGCGTGACTATCTGGAGCTTGGTGTTTTAAACAACTTAGCCGTCGTGACCGAACGCACACAAGGCGTACCGATTCACACCGTTGGCTATTGCCTGGGCGGCACATTGCTTGGGCTAGCCGTTGCTGCACTGTCAAGGCCAGGCACGATCAAAGATGCAGAAAAAATTGCGCCATTGGCGTCGATGACGTTGCTCGCAGCACAACTTGACTTCAGCGATCCTGGCGAGTTGGGGGTATTTATTGATGAGCCACAAATCGCTTTACTTGAAGACATCATGGCCGCGCAAGGTTTTTTAACAGGCCGGCAAATGGCCGCCTGTTTTCAGTTCCTGAAAGCACGTGATTTATTTTGGTCTGCCCGCATCCGCGAATACTGGCTGGGGGAACCTGATGTGATGAGTGACTTGATGTTTTGGAATGCCGATGTCACTCGCATGCCTGCATCGATGCACAGTGAATACCTACACAATTTTTATTTACACAACGCGCTCGCATCAGGCCAATACAAGGTAGACGATGTGCCTGTGCTGCTATCAGACATTCGCTTACCTGTGTTTGCTGTTGGCACGGTGAAAGACCACGTCACCCCTTGGCACTCGGCCTATGAAGTCAGCCGTCTGACACAGTCAGAAGTGACATTTATCTTAGCCAGCGGCGGACACAATGCTGGCATTCTTTCGCCCCCCAACACCCCCGAGCGCAGCTACCAACAGCTCACGACGCCGTCGAATTCAGGCATCGAATCAGCGCCGACTTGGCAGAAGCTGGCTCCGACCACCAACGGTTCTTGGTGGTCGGCATGGCATGCGTGGCTTGTGACGCACAGCAGTGGCACCGTCCCTGCGAGCCAACGCGTGGCACTCGATCCAATCTGCGATGCCCCTGGCACCTACGTATTCGTGCGATACAAGGACTGAGTTAGCAGGTCTATGTGTTTTAGCGTACGAATTTTTTAGATACAAACCCTGAAACTGCAATTGGGTCAATGTATGACTCATTCCATTCAACCATTTTCGACCTCACCAAAAGGGTAGCTATATGAAAGATCAATCCATCTCCAACCTGAGTTTATTCACACAATCAGGCTCGCTTTACACCAATTCTTTTGCTAACTACATGAAGAAATTCATGGAGCTGACAGTCAAAGAAAACGCCAAATTCATGGAGAAAACTCAAACGCGTTACTTAGATATTTTCCAAGCCAAAAACTCTGCATCTTTGATGCAAATGGCGTCTGACCACATGGCCATGATGGCCAATGATTGGATTGAGTTTGCGTTGAAAACAAACACCATGGGTTACCAAGAACACTTGGCTTTCATGAACGCGCTGCAAAAACGATTGGTGGAAGGCAGCGAGTCCTTGAGTTCATCCATTGACCACATCCCCGATGGCTCTTTGGCAAGCTCGGCTTTGATGCTCACGGCTTTTAAATCAGCACTGGAAATGAGCAACCATGTGATTGACTCGGCACAGATCGCGTCCAAACGCACCGTCGAATTGGCCAATCAATCATGGAGTGCGGCATCGAACCACCACAATGCGCTCAAAGAAACCAAGACAACAAAAAACAAGAAGCTTGATGGGCTTGGGCCTTGAAAAACTCGCTTGTGTCCTACAATTGAGTTCGACGGGCCTCCTCACATGGT
>ERZ650301.223-NODE-223-length-15103-cov-5.846358_pt1 | contig 15103 bp, 13 predicted proteins | sample MGYA00376237_ERZ650301 | MGnify/ENA primary metagenome ERZ650301 (study PRJEB26733, sample SAMN07839255) | wastewater metagenome | biome: small river; feature: stream; material: water | place: USA: North Carolina | collected 2016-04-05 ...
TAGCGCGCAGATGAATGCCATTGCTGATTTAGCAGATCAATATAGCTTTGGTGAACTACGCGTAACGCATGAACAAAACTTAGTGCTAGCCGATGTTGAACAAACGCAATTACTCAATCTATGGCGCGCGGCGAAGAATCACAAGCTAGCCCTACCCAATATTGGATTGCTGACCGATATCATTGCTTGTCCCGGTGGTGACTTCTGCTCACTGGCTAATGCCAAATCCCTTCCCATTGCTAAAGCGATTCAGGAACGATTTGATGATCTGGACTACTTATTTGATTTGGGTGACATCAGCTTAAATATTTCTGGATGCATTAACTCTTGCGGCCATCATCACGTTGGCAATATTGGTGTACTAGGTGTCGATAAGGATGGTGAGGAGTGGTATCAAATCACCTTAGGTGGCGAACAAGGTAATGATGCATCGATTGGCAAAGTCATTGGACCCTCTTTCTATGCCAATGAAATCCCCGATGTCATGACTAGCTTGATTAATACCTATGTCGAGCAACGTACAAACGATGAGCCGTTTATAGAGACCTATCGCCGCCTCGGTGTAACACCATTTAAAGAGGCTGCATACAAGAATGCACTCAGTAAAAATGATAAGCACCCTAAAGAATCTAATAAGGGCGCAATAGCGTAATTAGGGAAAGATCATGAACAAGCAAATCATTTATTTCCCTAAAGACGGCAAGCCCACCCTCATTCCCAATGAATGGCAGGTCTGGGATGGTGAACGTGATGAAGGTGGCATACCAGATTTAGAGCACGGCCTCAGCAAGGTATTGGTGCCTTTCCATTGGTGGATCACTCACCACAAAAATGCCGATGTCATTGAACGCGCCCATAAGGGTGAGCTTGGTGTTTGGTTTGCCGCTGATGATGACATCCTCAAGCATGCTGACATCATTGAAGAAGGCAAAAGCCTCTGGCCGATAGTAGGAGCACACTTCCCTATTTTTAGGGATGGCAGAAGCTTTAGTACTGCGGCCCTCCTCAGAGATCGCTTTGATTGGCAAGGAGAAGTTCGGGCGATTGGCGATGTCTTGATTGATCAACTCTTACAAGGTGCACGCGTCGGCTTTGATGCTTTTGAATTGCGTCCCGACCAAAACCTGAATATCGGACTTAAACAGTTTGATCTCTTTAGTGTGACCACTCAAAACAGTTGGCGCGATACCCGCAGCACACAAGAAGCCCAATCAATAAGCTAACTAATGAAGCCAACTAAAGCAACCATCTAGATAGATTTAGCATAGATAAATCATGAGCAATCCAAACAAACTCGGTAAGGTATATTTAGTTGGTGCCGGCCCCGGCGCAGCTGATCTCATTACCGTGCGCGGCGCTAATTTACTGGCAAAGGCAGATATTGTTTTTCATGATGCATTGGTTGATCCAGCCATGCTAGAACTCTGCCCACAAGCCATTAAAGAGCCAGTAGGTAAGCGTTGTGGGAAGCTTTCTTCAGCGCAGCACTTTATTAACAAGCGCTTAATTGATGCCGCGCAAAAATATCAAATCATTGTTCGCCTTAAAGGCGGTGACCCCATGATGTTTGGTCGCGCTGATGAAGAAATTCAAGCACTAAAAGATCGCCAGATTGAAGTGGAGGTCGTGCCAGGCATCACAGCAGCACTAGCAGGCGCAGCAGCTATTCAGCAATCGCTTACTCTGCGTGGCGTGAGCAGAAGTGTGGCTTTTGTTACCTTAGCGCAAGGCACTGAAAATCTTGCCAACAATGAAGATCAGCAGCAGCCAATTCAAAACCCACAAGCCGATACCTTGGTCTATTACATGGGTCGCAAAGATGCAGCAAATATTGCAAAGCAATTGATAAGCAGCTCACAGCACACTAGCAATACGCCCGTACATATTCTGGAAGCAGTGAGCACCCAGAATGAGCGTCATTGGTCTAGCACGCTAGAAGAGTTAGCCAATGGCAAAGCAAATGAGTGGTTTGATAGCGCTTCCCCTGCGCTCATTATGGTTGGTGAAGCCTTAAGAGAAAAACAGCAGTCAATAAATAAAACGGCAGCCCAAACAAGCAATCAAAACTCCAACTTACAGAGCTCTGGCGCCAAATTCGATAATGGCCTGCAAGACGGCCTCATCTTCACCGACAGCAGGCGTAGCGCTTAAAACTACACCGGGGAATTTTTCCTGACAAGCGGTTAGTAAAACCGGGAAGTCATTGCGCAAGTGGCCACCTTGGCCAAAAAAGACTGGCACAACCACGACTTCAGACGCCCCAGTACCCGCTAATGCGGCAATCGCTTCTTCCAGGCTAGGCTGCATTAGCTCCAAGAAGGCCAATTCCACCCGAACATTTGGGTGCTGAGCCTTCCATAAGGAGGCTAAGCGGTCAAATGGCTCACGCCAACGGGTATCACGGGCACCATGGCCAAACAGAATTAAGGCTTTCATATCAATCTTTATAGAACTAAGGGCAAAGTACTTTTAATAATCCCAATTAAATCACTTTAAAATAGCCTTACTCAGAAAACTATTTCATCAGCACTCCATATTAACTAGCAATTGCACTTCTCACTCAAAAAGATTTATTTATGCACTCTCTAGCCCCATTGCTTAGCCAGACTTGGTTCATCGTCTTAATGGCTGTCGCTTTAATTGGAGCAGTCTTATCTGCAGTGCATCATGCGGAGGTCATTGCCCATAAGACCGGTGAGCCATATGGCACATTGGTACTGGCTATTAGCGTCACCATTATCGAAGTATCACTGATTATTGCCATGATGTTTGCTGGTCATGAAGGCTCTCAATTTATTGCTCGTGATGCCGTCTTTGCTACCGTCATGATTGTGGTGAACGGCGTCATAGGTATGTGTATTTTTATGGGCGGTTTCAAGCATCATGAAATGTCTTTCCGCAATGAGGGTACAAACTCTGCCCTAGCAGTTCTCACTGCTTTAGCAACCTTCATTCTAGTAATGCCTATGGTCACTGTGAGCACCCCAGGTCCAGACTTCACCAAGAGCCAACTTGCCTTTGCAGGTATTGCTTCTTTTGCCTTGTATGGCGCTTTTATATTCTTCCAAACGGTCAGTCACCGCGACTACTATCTTCCCAACGCAGAAGACAAAAAGACGGATAGTGAAGTGCATGCAGATGAACCTAGCAATCTCAAGACTGCTGTGAGTGTTTTTCTACTACTATTTTCTCTTGCAGTAGTGGTTGGCTTAGCTGAAGCACTGAACCCTGCTATCGAGGCTGGAGTTAAGGCGGCTGGCGCACCCAAAACAGTAGTAGGTATCGCCATTGCGATGCTTGTTCTTTTACCCGAGGGCTACGCTGCAGTCAGAGCAGCCAGAGCCAATCGCTTGCAGAGCAGTTTGAACTTAGCTCTAGGTTCAGCCCTAGCCAGTATTGGCCTAACTATTCCGACGGTGGCGGCATTTGCTATCTTCTTCAACCTACCATTAAGCCTAGGTATCAGCTCACTCAATATGACCTTGATGTATCTCAGCTTCTTTATTGGTGCACTAACCCTGGCAATCGGCAGAACCACCCTACTACAGGGCGTGGTACACCTGATTATCTTTTTTGAGTTCTTGTTTTTGAGTTTGGTGCCTTAGGGGCAAGAAATCTAGACTCATATATCAATATAAGCCACTCTACTTTTGAGTGGAAAACATTTTCTTATAACGAGTCCAAAAATTTGGAATGCGAATTCCAACAAAGCGGTATTTCTAGAAATAATAGAATTTCTCGGGTGAAATTTCTGACAACTTCAGCCGAATGACTGCCGATGCAATAACTCTAATTTAGATTATCACCATTAGGCTGATAGCCAGGCACCAACTTTTTTAACATGTCCTTAATTAAGTTAATATCACAAGAATCTAGAGCCAAATTTAGTTTTTCAAGCTCCTCTTGTAAATCACCCCAAGGCAAGAACTCTTCGTGCGCCTTCATGATTTTTGGGTGGGCCGTTGGCTGTGGATTGTCACCAATCAAAAGCTCTTCGTACAGCTTTTCCCCTGGACGCAAACCGGTAACCTTAATCTCAATATCGCCGTGAGGGTGGTCATTATCCTTAACCAAAAGACCTGATAAGTAAACCATCTTGGCAGCCAAATCATAAATACGCACAGGCTCGCCCATATCCAAGACAAAGACATCACCCCCATCAGCCATGGCGCTGGCTTGAATAACTAATTGTGCCGCCTCAGGAATTGTCATGAAATAACGGGTCACTTCAGAATGCGTGAGAGTAATGGGCCCACCAGCCGCAATCTGCGCACTAAACAATGGCGCTACTGAACCAGAGGAGCCGAGTACATTACCGAACCGCACCATCGAAAAATTCGTTGAATAATCACCTTTAGTAGAGATCTCAGCTACTGCTTGTAAAACTAGTTCGGCAATACGCTTACTCGCTCCCATGACATTTGTTGGCCTGACCGCCTTATCTGTGCTCACCAAAATAAATTGGGATACGCGGCACTCCAAACTAACTTGGGCGCAAGTAAATGTGCCAAAAACATTATTACGAATTCCCTCTGCTGGATTTTGTTCTACCAAGGGAACATGTTTATATGCAGCAGCGTGAAAAACAGTAGTTGGCTGATGAGCCCTAAAGATCTTCAGAAGTAGATCGCCATCACGCACCGAAGCTAAACAAGGCACCAACTTAATTGGAGAAGCTGACTGAGGCAATGAGGTATGATCACCACCAATCGCAGCCAAACGATCATCCTCAAGCCCAATAAGTACCCTCTTTAACTCCTCATAGATAAAATAGAGGGAGTGTTCGCTGTTATCAATGAGGACTAAAGATTTTGGGGAAAACTTAATAATCTGTCGACATAGCTCACTGCCAATTGATCCACCAGCTCCAGTGACCAAAACAACCTGACTACGAATATTTTTTTCTAATAACTGAATTTCAGGTGGAACTACCGATCTCCCGAGCAAGTCGTTCATGTCCAAATCATGCAGATCAGATATTCTGACTCGACCCGACGCTAGATCAATGAGGCCCGGCAAGGTGCGAACACGTACCCCACAGCCATTTAATGATGCAATAATTTCACTTCTTCGTGCCTGACTAGCAGAGGGTATGGCTAGAAGAACATCTGTAATATCGAGACGATCGATAAGCTCTTGCATACGATCATTGGGATAAACGGAGACCCCATTAATGGTGCTTCCACGCAAATTTGGATCATCATCAATAAAGGCTTTGACCAGCATCTCCTTATTACTGGTCAATCCCGCCGCAAGCTGGCGACCGGCCGATCCAGCACCATAGATGAGCGCAACAGGTTGAGTCTTGCGCAATGACTTCTGAGTATTATTCACGCCACCCAACCAATAGCGTACGAAATATCGACTAGTGCCTATAGCGATAAACAACAGTATTGGCTGGATAACGCCAATAGATCTTGGTACGTCATCAACTCCAATTAGAGTAAATGCACAGAAAAATAAACCTGTATAGATAATGAAAACACGTGCCATAGATGCAAGGGCGACTGAGCCAACATATCTAAAAATGGCTCGGTATAAGCCAAAAGCAATAAAGAGGGGAAATGAAAATCCAATGGCGAATATGAACGTCCACCATTGACCGCCTTGAAAATGACCCCATTGATCCAACCGAAGACCAAATGCAAGCCAAACAGTGAGTCCGCAAAGAAGAACATCAAAAAACATTGCAATTCCCCGCTTAATAAAACGCGGCAGACTTAATAGCGACTGTTTAGATGCAGTAATCAACATAGAATTAATTATAATCTGCACTTTTGAAAAAAAATTATATGTTATTAATATATTTAATTAGAGAATAAATATATTGGCATTATCAGCACACCACAAGTGCGGCATTACTTTAATGCGAAACATCATCCTTATTTATGACTTTCCAAGCAGTCATTATGAGAATTTTTAAATCAAAATATATGGACTGCCTAAGCAAATATTCAACATCAAACTTTACCTTTACTTGAAGTGGAATTTCATCTCGGCCGTTCACTTGAGCCCACCCCGTCAGCCCGGGGATCATTCTATGGACCCCTGCAGCAGTTCGGAGCGCAATAAGATCTTCCTGATTAAAGAGCGCTGGACGGGGCCCAACAAAGCTCATATCACCGCGCAAGATACTCCAAAATTGCGGCAACTCATCCAAACTCGTCTTGCGCAAAAATGCGCCGACGGGCGTTAGATAGTCTGCTGGATTAGATAGTATATGAGTAGCTACTGCCGGTGCATTAATTCGCATACTTCGGAATTTTGGCATTCGAAAAACCTTATTATCCCTACCAACGCGGTCACTCCAGTAAAGTATTGGCCCGTAAGAAGTGCACCTTACAGCAAGCGCAATAAAGATTCCCGGAATTATGAATATCATTATTGCAAGCAATGCCATTAAAAAGTCAAGTAAACGCTTCATCTTAGATCCTTGACCGCACGCCGTAAACCCTCAGTTAAATCAATCGGGGGATGCCAGCCAAGTACTTTGCACGTTTTTGCCATATCTACTTGCAAACTACCAAGTAAACGCCTAGAAAAATCTTTTCTTCCAAGCAATTTGGCCACGGAAGATAAAATATTTGGCGAAATACACCAAAGTCGCGCCGGCCTTCCCAGGGCATAACTAAGTCGCCTTAATAATGAGGTAGTGGAGACATCCTCGCCGTCGCTAGCCAAGAATACCTCTCCGGAAGCATGTGGATGATCAACACAAACTACTAGCAAATCAACCAAGTTATCTACTGCAATTAGACTTCTACGATTATCCTCGACTGCGCCCAATGGTAAAGGAATTCCATGCGATAGCCATCTGATCATTGTTGCAAAATTCGCTTTGACACCAGGTCCATAAACTAATGGAGGGCGAAGGATAACCAACTCCATTCCCGATTGATCCGCGAGACTACGAAGTCCATTTTCCGCTTCAAACTTAGATATTGCATAGGGGTCGGAAGGTGCGGGTACATCTTCTGCTGAAAAGGGTTGACCGACGCATGTCAATTCGCCGTTAACCTTCAAAGAGCTTAAGTAGATAAATCTCTTAACACCATTTTTTGCTGCCTGGATAGCAAGATTTAATGTGCCGCTAGTATTAACCTCTCGAAACATTGAGAGCGGGTCTGCTGATACATCGTTCATTACGTGAACTCGTGCAGCACAATGAATTACACAATCCACCCCATCCAACGCAACGCTCCAATCAACGCTAGGACCTATGTCACCCACGGCTATATACTTACCATCACTTGACTTTCTTACGCTACCCACAACAGGTCGACCGTCACGTTTCAAGCGCTCAATCAAAGCGCTACCTAAAAATCCATTTGCGCCCGTCACTAAAATCACGTTTTCACACTATCCTTCTGACGATATACTTTAATAGACTCAACTAGCCAATTTTCAAGTCGCTCTATTAAAGCATTTCGCTCAAATTCAGTTTTTGCGTAAGCTCTGCCATTGAAGCCCAATAAGCGACGCTCCTCCAAGGGCATGGACACCATCTTTAGAATTATCTTCACCAAGCCAGCGGCGTCACCTGCAGGACAAGTCAGACCTGCATGAGCCTTCTCAATCACGCGCGCACCCTCTCCATCCAACATGCCAATTATCGGAATTCCCGATAATAGATACGACTGAATCTTCCCGGGAATAGTCATGCTAAATACAGGATCTTTCTTGAGGGAAACTAACAGAGCATCTGCATGAGCATAAAATTCAGGCATTCTTTCAACTCCATGGCGCCCAAGCAACAGGACTTCCCCCTGAAGTCCTCGGCGATCAATCTGCTCTTCAAGCCATGCGGATTTTCGACCATCCCCAACAATCAACCAACGCACACAACCCATAGGCATTAATAACTCAGCAGCATCAATAACCGCAGGCAAGTCCTGAGCCTCGCCTATATTCCCTGCAAATAGGATATTAAATTTTTGATTTTGATCGGCAATCTCTTGTGCCTTATTTTTTAATGTGGAGCTAAAAATATCCTCTGCCCAGCTTGGAAAATAATAAATCTTTGAAGGATGACTACAATATGAAGCGATACTCGAAAGAAAGCTATTGGATTGACCTAGTATCATTGTGCATCGGTCATAAATAAAGCGTACCAGCACCCCAACCAATTTAAGTAAATAGGGCGAATGCACCACACCTATGGCTGATAAAGTTTCTGGCCATAGATCGAGCACCCATAACAATACTGGCACACTCTTGAGTCGGCCTATAAAAATAGCTGGCAAACAGACTGTAATTGGAGAAGGTTCAAAGACGAAAATTGCATCGATATTTTCACTACGCAGATGCCAGGGACCAAAGAAGCTAGCCCCTAAGACGAAGGTCAAATAATTGAGGAGTAAGCGAAAAGACCCCCGACCCCTTGCCAGCATAGGCACTCTTATGATTTTGGCGCCCTTAAATTCACTAAAAGCGTGGGGGTCTTGCCTATAATTTTGGTAGACTTTCCCAATAGGATAGCTTGGCTTACCAGTTAAGATCGTTACCGTATGCCCCCTCTGAATTAATTCATCGACTAAATCATTAATTCTGAAATTTTCTGGCCAAAAATATTGGGAGACAACTAACAAGTGCATGGCTTAATACTTCTTCCAGACAACTCTATTTACATAATCTGTGTAACTATGAATTATTCTCACCATCTTATCCGAAACATTGGGGATGCTGTAATCGATAACTTGACGCAATATTCGCTTCTCCCCACGAGGCTGATCGAGCAATATTTCTAAGGCCTGCATAATACGAGTAACCTCTAAGCCGACCATCATAACAGCCGCCTCTTCCATTCCCTCTGGCCGTTCATGCGCTTCACGTAAATTAAGCGCTGGAAAATTGAGAATAGATGATTCCTCGTTAATTGTTCCACTATCAGACAGAACTGTCAGAGCACTTATTTGCAACTGGTTGTAATCCATAAAACCCAAAGGCTTAAGTAGCTGAACCCTATGATCGAAGATTGCTCCAGATAAATCAATCCTCTTTTGAGTCCGGGGATGGGTAGATACGATTACCGGTAAGTCATAGCTCTTTGCAATCCAATTAAGAATGGCGACAAACTTTTCAAAATTTTTATCGGGCTCAATATTTTCTTCTCGATGCGCACTAACCAAGAAAAACTTTTCGCGCTCTAGTCCAAGACGCTCCAGAATATCTGAGGCCTCAATCTTGGAACGATAAAATCCCAGCACCTCATTTAATGGACTTCCAGTTTTTATAATAAGATCCGGCGGCAAACCTTCACGCAATAGATAATCCCGTGCAATGGAGCTGTAAGTCAGATTCACATCGGCCATATGGTCAACGATGCGCCTATTAATCTCTTCTGGCACACGCATATCGAAACATCGGTTTCCTGCCTCCATATGAAAGGTTGGGATTTGTCTGCGCTTGGCTGAAAGTACTGCCATGCAGCTATTTGTATCTCCAAGGACTAGCAAGGCATCTGGCGACTCCTTAGATAAGACCTCATCAACCGCAATGATTACCTTACCGATAGTTTCTACGCCACTAACTCCAGAGGCATTTAAAAAATAATCGGGACGACGAATGTTCAGCTCTTCGAAAAATATTTGATTTAATTCGTAATCATAATTTTGGCCAGTGTGAACAATGATATGGTGACAATATTCATCTAGCTTGGCTAGAACACGTGATAAACGGATTATTTCTGGACGAGTTCCAACCACTGTTATAACTTTTAACTTTTTCATATTCCCACTTCGCAAGTAATTGTGTCTGGGTGCATACGATCAAATACCTCATTTGCCCAAAGCATCACAAGCATCTGATCATCCCCAACATTGGTAATATCGTGGATCCAACCAGGAATAGTTTCAACAACCTGAGGCCTCTCTCCGGAAACATGCAAGTCAAAAGTATCACCACTAATGATGTGACGAAATCTAAAATGCGCATTTCCGCGAATCACTAGAAATTTTTCAGTCTTACTATGGTGATAGTGCCCCCCGCGTGTCAGTCCTGAGGCAGAAGTAAAAAAAGAAAATTGCCCACAATCTGGGGTCTTTAAAACCTCTGCAAATAGACCGCGATCATCTTTATACGTTGGCAAATCATAGACAATTTTCTCTGGAGGCAAATAACTTATATAAGTCGAATAAAGGGCCCGAACAAAACCGTTACCCACTCGGCCACTCATTAAGCTTTCGCGACTATTTCGAAAGCCTTTAATATGGCCAGCAATCACCCCAAGTGTTGAAGTGTATTCTGGCGCAACAGAACGCATAGCCAACCCGATTGGGCCACGTTGAGTGGCGTCAATTAACTCAGTTACCACATCATCAATATAAACAAGCTGAATTTCTGCATCCGGATCACGAATGTAAATCGGTAAATCACGAGAAATATTGTGGCAGAACGTTGCTATTACGGAATTGTAGTTTGGCTCACACCATTTACCAAAAACACCTGGCAGTCGATATATAACCGCGCTTCCACCATGGGATGCCACAAACCCCTCAATAAGTCGCTCAGCAGCAAGCTTACTTAAACCATAAGGCGAATCCAATCCAGCCTGAGAGGATGATGCAAAAATAATTGGAATCTTACGCCCACTTCTTTGAACTGCATCACACAATAATTTAGTCAACCCAATATTTCCAACCTCAAAATCTAGGGGGTCTAGCGGTCGATTTTCACCGGCCAAATGAATTACAGCATCTGCATCCGCTAAGGAGTTACTCAGCTGAGCAGGGGTATTTCCTCGGGTATAGGTTAAAACATCTGCCCCAATCTCTTTTAGGCGAATAACTAGATTCTTTCCAATAAATCCATTGGCCCCAGTAACTAAAATCCGCATTATCACTCCTCAGGCTCGATATACCGACCCTCAACCAACGCCTTCATAAACTCAAGTTTCATTAATAATGTTTGCATACCAGCGACATTCAACTGTTCAGTATTATGCGAATTGTAATCAACCGCTTCAGAAATACGCACTTCTCCTTGCTCCATGAATTTCCCATAATTTAAATCTCGAAGGTCTGGGGGAACTCGATAGTAATGACCAAGATCCTCAGCTGAAGCCATTTCCTCACGACTTAGCAGAACTTCATATAATTTTTCGCCATGACGTGTACCAATAATATTGATTTCCTGATTTGGTACGCCAAGCAATTCTATTAATGCACGAGCAAGAACAGCGATCGTTGCAGACGGAGCTTTTTGAACAAAAACATCTCCGGGATTGCCACGCTCAAAAGCATACATCACCAAATCAACCGCATCGTCTAGAGTCATCATAAATCGAGTCATCTCTGGATCGGTTAGAGAAATCGGCTCTCCGCTACGAATTTGCTGAACAAATAAGGGGATGACCGACCCACGCGAAGCCATCACATTCCCATAACGGGTAACGCAAATGGTAGTTCCGGCACTATTTCGTGATTTTGCAACGGCAACTTTCTCCATCATCGCCTTTGAGATCCCCATTGCATTAATTGGGTAGACCGCCTTATCGGTGCTGAGACATATCACCCGCTTTACTTCAGCCTCAATGGCAGCCTCCAAAACATTCTCAGTGCCCAATACATTTGTCTTAAGAGCCTCCATTGGATGAAATTCACATGAAGGAACTTGTTTTAGCGCCGCAGCATGAAAGACGAAATCAACGCCACGCATTGCATTCAGAACTGAACGGTAATCACGCACATCGCCGACGTAGAACTTAAGCTTGGGATCGTTATAGCGCCGGCGCATATCATCCTGCTTCTTTTCATCCCGACTGAGTATTCGCATCTCACTTAGTCCAGAGTCAAGAAATCGTCGCAATACAGCATTGCCAAACGAGCCCGTACCACCTGTAATCATCAACACTTTTTGATTAAACATTTTTTCTTTAAGAAAATATTTTTGATAATATTTCAATATCACCAATAAAAAACATAGCTTATTTACTAATACCAACTAAAAATAATTAAATTACCAGATATCCTATTATGCATAATCTCTCCATAAATAATTCTTTCTCAATTAAAGTCTTCTTAGACGATAATTTTTTAATTACAGATTTAATCGTAAAACTTAATACGTCCATCACTGGCGCCAGATTCTGAGGCTATTTTCATTGGTTCCCGCCCAAGACGTTTAATTTCGTAGAACTTGTACTCCCATAAACGGTAGACTTCCACGCGCAGATGTGCCCATATCCATCCAACCTTTCCAGCTTTCCATGCACCAAGTACAAGATAATGATAGAAAAAGAGGATTTGATAGCGACACGGAACCCTCCAAAAATTACACTTTAACCACATACGACGTTCAAGAGATGACCCAAAAAATCTAGGGGGCACCGCTAGCGACCCACCCTTTGACTGATTAATTGCCTCAGCAGTTGTGTAGCGATTTTGCTTAACCAACCAATGATCAAGATCTGGACTATCGTGGTGCTCTAAAAATCCCCGCGCAGCAAGAGATTGCCCAGTAATCAAAGGATGCTCATTGACATCGACATCGGTAAAGCGACAAGTACCAGTTTTCCAAACTCTTAGTATTGACTGCTTAATAGGCAAAGTGCTTCCCATAAACCATAATCGTCGCTCAAGCACAATTGCGTCTGTATTTTTCTCGGAAATAATATGCTCAATAGATGACTTCAATTCTTCGGTCAAGCGTTCGTCCGGATCTACCTTCATTGTCCATGGCGACCTTATAGGAAGTTCATTTAAAGCAAAATTCCACTGATCCCCAAAGCCTCGGAAGCGACGCTGAACAACATGTACGCCAAATTCAAGGGCAATATCGACAGTTGCATCTTGGCTGCAACTGTCAACTAGAAAAACTTCTTGAGCCCAGCCAGCAAGATTCTCCAGTACTCCGCGCATATTATGACCCTCATTTAACGAAATCATGACTATCGCTACTGGGACTCTACCCGCAATCCAACCCCCGTCCAGAGGGCTTGTAGGGTATTTTTTTAGGGAATTTTTTTCTATCATTCAGTCTACCAATACCCATTTAGGAATACTCCCGCCGTGCAAAATCCAATCATATGTCTGCAACATTTGATTGCCTATTTTGGGCCATGAATATTCCACTGCCATCCATTCCCTACCATTCTGCCCCATAAATGAGAGCTCTTGATGACTCATGGACATTGCCACATCAAGCGCAGATACAAGTGACTCGGTATTTATATCTATCCACCAACCAGCTTGCATATTTTCCAATTCGGCCCAAGGAGCTCCTTTAGTAACTACAACGGGCGTCCCCATCGCAAGAGATTCAGCAATGGCCATACCAAAATTCTCACTGTAAGTTGGCAGAACAAAAAGGTCTGCATCTGCATAGGCCTGAAATTTTTCTTCCCCATAGATAGCTCCACAAAATTCTACGCGCTCCAAAGATAAATTCGAGGATAGCGTTTTCATTTCTTTAAGATGACCCCTACTGTCAGGGCCAACGATTTTTAAGCGCCAATCCTTAAAACGTGATTGAAGCACCTGCCATGCCGGTAGTAACATATCTAAGCCCTTGACCGGATGAATGCGCCCCAGAAAAAGAAGTGTTCTACTGGAGCTTGATCTAATGGTTCGAACAACGGGTAAATCGATTCCATTGGGGATTATCGCAACTGGCTGCTTAAATCCCAATCTCCTAATATCTTCATATTCTGAAATAGCTGTTGCATGAAAACAATGTGCAATTTCTAAGACTGGCTTTTGCAACAGTGGCCAGAAAAATTTTTTAACCAAAGATCCGCTTTCCATGGCCCAACTAGAAAGAGTGCCACGGGGCGAAAATACCAAAGGGGTTTCACTAGTCTTACAGACCTTCCCAGGGTAAATATTTGGCATCATCCATGAACTGTGATTATGCACAATATCCACCCGCCCATGACTAGTCTGTGCTTTCAACCACTTTTGCATTTCGGGCGATCTACCAAGCCTGGACGGACCAAAACCCCGAGGAAAAGTTTTAACGAAAGAATGTGATAAATCACCCTCTATTTCATTAAGCGTTGCAAGCGTAACATCAATGCCAGCCTGAAACTCTGCTTCGCAGAGCCGCATAACTGAATAGCTCGGACCAGCGGCTTCGTTATGAATAGTGGGAATGGTGTGAATTACGCGCAAATGACACCCAAATTAACAAATAAAAAAATTATTAGATTTAAATTTTTCGCGTAAGTACGATGTAAAGTTTTTGAGTTTCATTAAAAAATTGCCGCCTATTAAGGTGATAGAAAAAATTTCGTAAGCCAAGCCACTCTTTAAGCGTTTTATTTGTATATCCCATCGATCACCTGTTGCTGCCAAGACTCAGTATAAGCCGCCTGCTGTGTGAGCCATTTATTTATGGGAATTCCAAAGCCAGTTTTTTTTCGATTAAGTATTTCAGTCGGTAGCGGCCTTTTTGGAGAATGCGCTAAAAGTGCTTTATGTGGAAATCTTTTAAAATACCCAAGAATTGGTCCTAATTCCTTCAACAAGTGCGCATCAACCAAAGGCGTACGCAATTCAACGCTATGTGCCATACTAGCCCAATCACTATCACGCAATAATTGATTCCTCAGATAAGTCATTGATTCAATCTTAGCAAGCGCTAAAAAAGGATCGCTCGGTAATCTGCCCACCATTTCTGCAAGCCAATAGTCCGGCGCAAAAGTAGCTGCAACTATATCCTCGATACCGCTGCCCATTAATGCAGGTAGATCTTCAGGAGCATGGGTACTGCGCCTCAACCACCAGCCACCCCCAACTGTCTGCAGCCATTGTGGCGCATGTAGCCAGCGCTTATTGCCCGTTCTTTTTGCCTGCATTGAAGCGCCCAGATTTGCCAATCTCATGCCGCCAGGAATCCGCCCGGCGGCTTGTGCAATAGAAACCAATGGGGGTACCTGCTTAAAAATATCGTATCCGAGAAACAGCTCATCACCTCCAACTCCCGAAATTACAACTTTTAAACCATTTTCTGCAACAGCCTTTGCGGCATACCAAGCATTGACTCCATCAATACTTGGTTGATCCATCGCTGCCATAATTTGAGGGAGATCGGCCTCAAATTCAGAGCGAGTCACATGCCTAACGACATGTTTGATTCCATAGTGCCGAGCAATCTGGGCCGCCAT
>ERZ650301.224-NODE-224-length-15100-cov-4.916650_pt1 | contig 15100 bp, 13 predicted proteins | sample MGYA00376237_ERZ650301 | MGnify/ENA primary metagenome ERZ650301 (study PRJEB26733, sample SAMN07839255) | wastewater metagenome | biome: small river; feature: stream; material: water | place: USA: North Carolina | collected 2016-04-05 ...
CCATGACCTTTGGTCTGGCTTGCTGTGCGGTCGAAATGATTCATGCCGGTACCTCGCGTTACGATCTGGACCGTTTTGGTATGGTGTTCCGCCCCAGCCCGCGTCAGTCTGATCTGATGGTGGTTGCTGGCACGCTGACCAATAAAATGGCCCCGGCGCTGCGTAAGGTGTACGACCAGATGGCCGAACCGCGTTGGGTGGTGTCGATGGGCTCTTGCGCCAACGGCGGTGGTTACTACCATTATTCGTATTCGGTGGTGCGTGGTTGTGACCGCATTGTGCCGGTTGATATTTATGTGCCGGGCTGCCCGCCGACCGCTGAAGCGCTGCTTTACGGCCTGATCCAGTTGCAGAACAAGATTCGTCGTACCAGCACGATTGCCCGCTGAGCCCAGGATTAGGACATTTGACGATCATGACTCTAAACACTCAAGCACTCGCCGATCAGTTGCAGCAGGTATTGGGCAGCAGCATTGTGCGATTGAAGCAGGATCTGGGCGAAGTAACCATTGATGTTGCCGCTGCAGACTATTGTGCGGCTGCACTGAAGCTGCGTGACACCGCTGGCCTGCGTTTCGATCAACTGATTGATCTGTGCGGGATGGACTATCTGACCTACGCCGGTCAGGAAACGCATCCTCAGCGCTTTGCTGTGATCGTGCATTTGCTGTCTGTGGCGCTGAATCAACGTGTGCGTCTGCGTGTGTATGCACCGGACGATCAGATGCCTGTGCTGGATTCGCTGGTGGATGTCTGGACAGCAGCCAACTGGTTCGAGCGCGAAGCTTTTGACTTGTACGGCCTGATGTTCGTCAATCACCCCGATTTGCGTCGCATCCTCACTGATTATGGTTTTGTCGGTTTTCCGTTTCGCAAGGACTTCCCGATTTCCGGGTATGTCGAAATGCGTTACGACGAAGAGCAGAAGCGCGTTATCTATCAACCTGTCACCATCGAGCCGCGTGAGAACACCCCGCGCATCGTGCGTGAAGCAACCTACGGCGAGCCTGCGGTTTAACCGCGGGTTCACTTTTAAGATCAGTACGGACAACCGGACATCCAGGATCGCAGCATGTCAGAGATTCGTAACTACACATTGAACTTTGGTCCCCAGCACCCTTCGGCGCACGGTGTTTTGCGTCTTGTGCTGGAGCTGGATGGTGAAACCGTCGAACGTGCCGACCCGCACATTGGTCTGCTGCACCGTGCAACGGAAAAGTTGGCAGAAACCCGTACCTGGGTTCAGTCAGTGCCCTATATGGATCGTCTGGACTATGTGTCCACGATGTGTAATGAGCATGCGTACTGTCTGGCGATTGAAAAACTGCTGGGTGTTCAGGTGCCAGAGCGCGCCCAGTACATCCGCGTCATGTTCGATGAAGTGACCCGTTTGCTCAATCACCTGCTGTGGATCGGTTGTCATGGTCTTGATGTGGGTGCGATGACTATGGCGCTGTACACCTTCCGTGATCGTGAAGATCTGATGGACGTGTATGAATCCGTTTCGGGTGCCCGTTTGCATGCGGCCTATATTCGTCCGGGTGGTGTTTACCGTGACCTGCCGGACGTCATGCCGAAATATGAAGTTTCTCCATGGAAAGACGCCAAGCGCGTTGCCGAGCTGAACGAGAACCGACAGGGTTCGTTGCTTGATTTCCTGGAAGATTTCACCAATCGCTTCCCGACCTATCTGGGTGATTACCACAATCTGCTGACCGACAATCGTATCTGGAAACAACGTCTGGTTGATGTCGGTGTGGTCTCGCCAGAGCGTGCACTGAACATGGGCTTCACTGGTGCAATGCTGCGTGGTTCCGGCATTGAGTGGGATCTGCGCAAGAAGCAGCCTTATGAAGTGTATGACCGCCTGGATTTTGATATTCCGGTTGGTACCAATGGCGATTCTTATGATCGTTATCTGGTCCGTATGGAAGAAATGGCGCAGTCGAACCGGATCATTAAACAATGTATTACCTGGTTGCGTGCCAATCCGGGCCCGGTGATGAGTAATGATTACAAGGTGGCCCCGCCACCACGCGAAGCCATGAAATCAAACATGGAAGAGCTGATTCACCACTTCAAATACTTCACGGAAGGTATTCACGTACCTGAACATGAGTGCTATGCCGCGATTGAGCATCCGAAGGGTGAGTTCGGTATTTATCTGTCGTCAGATGGTGCAAACAAACCTTATCGCATGAAGATTCGTGCCCCGGGTTTTGCTCACCTTTCGGCTTTGGAAGAAATGTCGCGTGGTCACATGATCGCCGACGTGGTCACGATTATCGGGACCCAGGATATCGTTTTTGGTGAGGTTGACCGCTGATGCTGACTCAGGAAACCCTCGCGCGCTTTGATCGCGAAGTGGCCAAGTACCCGGCTGAACAGAAACAGTCGGCCGTCATGGCTTGCTTGACACTGGCCCAGGTTGAAAAGGGCTGGCTGGCGAAAGAGACTATCGCATTCGTCGCGGATTACCTTGGTATGCCTGCGATTGCTGCAGAAGAAGTCGCAACCTTTTACAACATGTACAACCTCAAACCAGTCGGTAAGTACAAGCTGGCAGTATGTACTTGCATCCCGTGTGCACTTTCGGGCGGTCGCGATGCGGCCGCTTACCTGGCCGACCGCTTGGGTATTAAGTTGGGCGAAACGACGGCGGATGGCCGTTTCACGCTGGTTGAAAGCGAATGCCAGGGTGCCTGCGGCGATGCCCCGGTGGCGCTGGTTAATAACCACAGCATGAAGAGTTTCCTGACGCCTGATAAGCTGGATCAACTGCTGGAGGAACTGAAGTAATGGCTATCCTCGGTTCCATCAACCCGATTATGACCGCTGGCTGGCAAGGTGATGCCGGTTGGGGTATTGACGCATACATGGCCCGTGGTGGCTATGAAGCGTTGAAGAAAATTCTTTCGGAGCAGATTCCGCCTGAAGGCGTGATTGCCGAAGTCAAGAAATCAGTACTGCGCGGCCGTGGTGGCGCAGGTTTCCCGACGGGTCTCAAGTGGAGCTTTATGCCACGTGGCTTGCCTGGCGATAAATTCATCGTGTGTAACACCGATGAAGGGGAGCCCGGCACGTTCAAAGACCGCGACATTATGCGTTATGACCCGCATTCGGTGATCGAAGGCATGATTATCGGTGCCTATGCAATGGGCGCAACCCGCGGTTACAACTATATCCACGGCGAAATTTACGAGCTGTACGAGCGTTTTGAAGCTGCATTGGCTGAAGCCCGTGCGGCAGGTTTCCTCGGCCAGAAAATTCTGGGTAGTGAGCACTCCTTCGAGCTGTTCGCGCACCATGGTTATGGTGCCTATATCTGTGGCGAAGAAACGGCGCTGCTGGATTCGATCGAAGGTAAAAAAGGCCAGCCGCGCTTCAAGCCGCCTTTCCCGGCGTCTTTCGGTCTGTATGGCCGTCCGACCACGGTTAACAATACCGAGACTTTTGCGTCGGTGCCTTTCATTATCCGTCTGGGTGCAGACAACTTCCTGAATGCCGGTAAGGAAAACAACGGCGGTACGAAGTTGTTCTCGATATCCGGCCATGTCGAGCGCCCGGGTAACTACGAGATTCCACTGGGTACACCGTTCTCGACGCTGCTTGAGATGGCGGGTGGTATGCGTGGTGGCCGTAAGCTGAAGGCCGTAATTCCGGGGGGCTCTTCCTCGCCGGTGCTGCCGGGCGACATCATGATGCAGTGTACGATGGACTACGATTCCATCTCTAAAGCCGGTTCCATGCTGGGTTCGGGTGCCGTGATCGTGATGGATGAAACTGTCTGCATGGTTGACGTGCTGAATCGTCTGTCATTCTTCTATCACGAAGAATCCTGCGGTCAGTGCACGCCTTGCCGTGAAGGGACTAACTGGCTTTACCAGATCGTTCATCGTATCGAGAATGGTCAGGGCAAAATGGAAGATCTGGACTTGCTCCTCTCTATCTGCAGCAATATCTGCGGCCGGACGATTTGTGCGCTGGGCGATGCTGCGGCATTCCCGGTCATGAGTTTTCTCAAGCACTTCCGCTCGGAGTTCGAGTACCACATTCAGCACAAGACTTGTCTGGTGTCGAAAGAGGTTCAACGCTCCGGCAGTACATTCCACCGTGTTCCGAACGCCGCCTGAACAGGCGTCACGCTTCATTCACAGATCTGATTTCGCGAGTCGCACATGCTAGAAATTGAAATCGACGGCAAAAAGGCACAGGTAGCTGACGGTTCTACCGTGATGGACGCTGCCAGCCAGCTGGGCATCTACATTCCGCACTTCTGTTATCACAAGAAGCTGTCGATTGCTGCCAACTGCCGGATGTGTCTGGTTCAGGTAGAAAAGGCACCTAAGCCGTTACCAGCCTGTGCCACACCCGTTACGAATGGCATGAAGGTTTTTACGCATTCGGACCTAGCCGTGACCGCCCAGAAGGGTGTGATGGAGTTTCTGCTGTTGAATCACCCGCTTGATTGCCCGATTTGCGATCAAGGTGGTGAGTGTCAGCTGCAAGATCTGGCTGTGGGTTATGGTCAGTCAGGTTCGCGCTTTACTGAAGAAAAACATGTTGTCTTCCATAAGAATGTCGGCCCGCTGATTTCGATGGAAGAAATGAGTCGTTGTATTCACTGTACCCGTTGTGTGCGTTTCGGCCAGGAAGTGGCTGGCGTTATGGAACTGGGCATGGTGAACCGAAACGTTCACTCTGAAATCACCACCTTTGTGGGCAAGACCGTTGACTCCGAACTGTCGGGCAACATGATCGATATTTGCCCGGTCGGTGCGCTGACCTCGAAGCCTTTCCGCTATTCGGCCCGTACCTGGGAGTTGCAGCGTCGCAAGTCGGTATCGCCGCATGACGCAACCGGTGCCAATGTCACCGTACAGGTCAAGGGTGATGTCGTTAAGCGTGTTTTGCCGCTCGATAATGAAAACGTTAACGAATGCTGGATCTCTGATAAAGATCGTTTCTCCTACGAGGCGCTCAATGGATCAGATCGCCTCCTGAAGCCAATGCTAAAGCAGGGCGGTCAGTGGCAGGAAGTGGAGTGGAACGTTGCACTTGATTACGTTGCGCACGGTTTGCGCAGCATTGCGCAAGATGCCGGCGGTGATCAGATCGCGACGGTCGTCAGCCCCCACGCAACGCTGGAAGAGATGGCTCTGGCCGGACGTATCACCCGTTCGCTGGGATCTGACAATATTGACTTCCGTTTGCGCCAGCAAGATTTCCGCGCGGATGCGCAGCGGCCTAATGCAGCACCCTGGTTGGGTCTGCCACTGGCAAGCCTGAGCAATGTGGATGCAGCCTTGATCGTGGGTAGCTTCCTGCGCAAGGATTCGCCGTTGGTTGCGCAGCGCCTGCGTCATGCCGCGCGTAAAGGCGCACAGGTTTATGCTGTAAACGTGAGCAGTGATGATTCGCTGATCAAACATGCGGGTCTGATTTATACCGCGCCAAGTCAACTGGTTGCCGCGCTGGCTGGTGTTGTACGTGCCGCTGCCGAGATCAAAAGCTTGCCGTGCTCTGCCCTTGCGCAGTCTGGTCATGCCGGTGAAATGGAACGCAAGATTGCTACGTCACTGATTGGTGATGCTCAGCTGGAAGCAGGTCCACGCGCTATTCTGTTGGGTAACCTGGCTGTTCAGCACCCTGATTATTCACTGCTGGAACAACTGGCAGGTGAACTCGCTACGCTGACAGGCGCTTCGGCCGGTACTGTTGGCGAAGCGGCTAACTCGGTGGGTGGTTACGTGGCTCAGGCATTGCCTCAACAGGGGGGCCGCGATGCATCGCGCTTGTTCGCTGAACCGCGTAAAGCGTATGTACTCTTCGGTTGTGAGCCATCACTTGATGTCGCTAATCCGGCCCAAGCCCTGCGTGCATTGAATGCAGCAGACATGGTTGTGCAGTTTACGACCTTCAAAGATGCTGATGCACTGGCCTATGCCGATGTGCTGCTGCCGCTGTCGCCATTTACCGAAACCTCTGGCACCTTTATCAATGGTGAAGGCCGCGCGCAGTCCTTTGCCGGTGTGGTTCGTCCGGCAGGTGAATCTCGTCCGGGTTGGAAGCTGCTACGCGTACTGGGTAATCTGCTCAACGTCGAGCGTTTCGATTACCAGAGCAGCGAAGAAATTCGTAATGAGATCCTGGGTGCGGATGGTCTGCTGCCTGAAGGTGCCCTGGCCCAGGTGCTTCCTGTGACGGAAAGTACGATCACGGTGTCGAATGCTCAAGGCCTGCAGCGGATCGCCGATGTGCCGATTTACTTTGCGGATGCGTTGGTGCGACGTTCACCATCACTGCAGAAAACCCGAGATGCTCAGACGCCGCTTGCCCGCATGAATGCTGTGACGCTGGCCACTACGGGTGCTGCTGACGGTTGCTCGGTTCGCGTAAAAGGTAGCGAGGGTTCGGCTACGCTGAATGCGCTTCTGGATAACACCGTGCCGGATGGTTGTGTGCGTATTGCTGCATCGCATCCGCTAACGGCCTGTATCGGTGCTTTGAATGACATGATCGTCGTGGAGTGTGTCTGATGGATGCTCTGATTCAAGTAGGTCAAAATCTTTTCGGAGCGGCCTGGCCTCTGGTGTGGTCCGTGGTCAAGATTGTTTGCATTGTTGCGCCATTGCTGTTGGCTGTTGCCTATCTGACTTACTTCGAGCGTAAAGTCATCGGCTACATGCAGATTCGTATTGGCCCGAATCGTGTAGGTCCATGGGGTTTGTTGCAACCGATTGCCGATGGCGTGAAGTTGCTGCTTAAAGAAAGCATTATTCCGACCGTCTCTAACAAATTCCTGTTCCTGCTGGCACCTGTGCTGTCCATTGCGCCGGCACTGGTGGCCTGGTCAGTGATTCCGTTTGCTGATGGCGTTGTGCTTTCGGATATCGATGCCGGTTTGCTTTTTGTGCTGGCTCTATCCTCTGTCGGTATCTATGGTGTGATCCTGGCGGGCTGGTCCTCCAATTCCAAGTACGCCTTCCTCGGTGCGATGCGTCTCGGGGCCCAGATGATTTCTTACGAAATCGCCATGGGCTTTGCGCTGGTCTGCGTGTTGATGGTATCGCAGAGCCTTAATCTCTCCGATATTGTGAACGGGCAGGGCAAGGGGATGTTTGCAGATTTCGGTGTTGGCCTGCTGTCTTGGAACTGGTTGCCACTCTTCCCGATGTTCCTGGTGTACTTCATCTCGGGTGTTGCCGAGACGAACCGCGCTCCATTTGACGTCGCCGAAGGTGAGTCAGAAATTGTGGCCGGCTTCCACGTGGATTATTCGGGCATGGCCTTTGCCCTGTTCTTCCTGGCGGAATATGCCAACATGATCCTGATCAGCATGCTGACAGCTATTATGTTCCTCGGCGGCTGGTTGTCCCCTGTGGGATTCCTGCCGGATGGCTTTTTATGGCTGGCACTCAAAACTTCGGCACTCCTGTTCTGTTTCCTGTGGTTCCGCGCGACATTCCCGCGTTATCGCTACGATCAGATCATGCGTCTGGGCTGGAAGGTGTTCATTCCCCTGACAATTATCTGGCTAGTCGTCGTTGGCGTCTGGTTGATTTCTCCACTCAATATCTGGAACTAAGATCATGGGTGCCATTAGCGAATTCGTGACAAAGAGCAAGCAGGTTGTTAACAGCCTGTTCCTCAAAGAACTCTGTAAGGGTCTGAGTGTGACTGGTTGGTATTTCTTCCAACCGAAGATCACCGTTCAGTATCCGGAAGAAAAAACACCGCAAAGCCGGCGTTTCCGTGGCTTGCATGCGCTGCGACGCTACCCTAACGGGGAAGAGCGCTGTATCGCCTGTAAGCTGTGTGAAGCGATTTGCCCGGCCATGGCGATTACGATTGAATCGGATCAACGTGACGATGGTAGCCGTCGTACCACACGCTACGATATCGATTTGACCAAATGTATTTTTTGCGGTTTCTGTGAAGAAGCCTGCCCGGTGGATGCCATTGTTGAAACCCGTGTCTTTGAATATCACGGCGAATCACGGGGTGATCTGTATTACACCAAGCCGATGCTGCTGGCGAACGGGGATCGTTATGAAACCCAGATCGCCGAAGATCGTGCTGGCGACGCCAAATACCGCTAAGGATTGCAGATGGAATTCAAACTGATTTTCTTTTACGTGCTGGCCGCCATTCTGGTCGGTGCCAGTCTGGGTGTGATTACGGCGCGCAATCCGGTTCATGCAGCCATGTTCCTTGTGCTGAGTTTCTTTTCGGCAGCGATGGTCTGGATGCTGGCGCAGGCCGAGTTTTTGGCTATTGTGCTGATCCTGGTATACGTCGGCGCGGTGATGGTGCTCTTCCTTTTCGTGGTCATGATGCTCGACATCAACTTTGACCGTTTGCGTCAGGGCTTCTGGAGTTATTTGCCGCTGGGTGCGCTGATCGGCATTCTGATGATTCTCGAAATGAGCATCGTGCTGGGTGGTCAGTACTTCCAGGTGTTGGATACCCCATTGCCGGCCGAACTTGCTGATTCTTCGAATACTAAAGATCTGGGTTTGCTGCTCTACACCCAGTACACCTATCCGGATCAGGTTGCGGCGGCAATTCTGCTGGTCGCCATCATTGCTGCAGTGGTTCTCACGCTGCGTGGTCGCAAAGATAATAAGCGTCAGGTTATCTCTGACCAAGTCGCCGTTAAAGCCGCTGACCGACTGCGCGTCGTCAAGATGGATGCAGTTAAACCTCAACCCGCTGTAACCGACACTTCCGTAACGGAAGCCGGTAACGGCGCTGCCCAGTAACCCCAGACCGAGCTAGAACTTCGGGAGCCTCCCTTGCTGACCCTCTCACATTTCCTCGTCCTGGCTGCTGTGCTATTTGGCATCAGCGTCATCGGACTTTTCCTCAACCGGAAAAATCTGATCATTCTGCTGATGGCCATCGAGCTGATGCTGCTTGCCGTGAATACCAACTTCATTGCCTTTTCGCATTTCCTTCAGGATCTGAACGGGCAAGTCTTTGTGTTCTTTATTCTGGCTGTGGCCGCTGCCGAATCGGCAATCGGTCTGGCTATTCTGGTTGTATTGTTCCGCAATCTATCCACGATTCATGTGGATGATCTCGACCGCATGAAGGGCTAATCAGGAATCGTCTCATGGACATGAAATCCCTTTACCTCACTGTTCCTCTGGCCCCCCTGGCGGGTGCCGTTCTGGCTGGCCTGTTTTGTCGGGTGGTCCCGCGCTGGTTTGCTGCCGGCGTCACTATTCTGGGCGTGGCGATTTCCCTGGTAGCGTCTCTGCTGGTGTTGCAGGACGTGCTGGCGGGCCACACCTTTAACGGAAACCTTTATACTTGGGCGACCAGCGCCGATATTACATTTAATGTCGGCTTCCAGATAGACGCGCTCTCGGCAATGATGATGTGTGTTGTGACCTCGGTTTCGCTGCTGGTGCACATCTATACAATTGGCTACATGTCGGAAGACGACGGATTCAATCGCTTTTTCTCGTTCATCAGTCTCTTTACTTTCTCCATGCTGATGCTCGTCATGAGCAACAACTTCCTGCAATTGTTCTTCGGTTGGGAAGCAGTAGGTCTGGTGTCGTATCTGCTGATCGGATTCTGGTATACGCGGCCGACGGCAATTTTTGCCAACCTCAAAGCTTTCCTGGTGAACCGAGTGGGTGACTTTGGCTTCATCCTCGGTATCGGTCTGGTGCTGGCTTATTTTGGCACGCTGGACTACAAAACAGTTTTTGATGCGGCACCTGCCTTGGCTAATAAAACCATCAACCTCTGGGGTTCTGCCGAGTGGTCGTTGATGACGGTGACTTGTATCTGCCTGTTTATTGGCGCGATGGGTAAATCGGCTCAAGTGCCATTGCATGTTTGGCTGCCTGATTCCATGGAAGGCCCGACCCCTATTTCTGCGCTGATTCATGCGGCAACAATGGTGACAGCTGGTATCTTCATGGTTGCCCGCTGTTCACCGATGTTTAATCTGTCGCCGACTGCGCTGTCCTTTGTGCTGATAATCGGCGCAACAACTGCGCTGTTTATGGGTTTCCTGGGCATGATCCAGAACGATATCAAACGTATCGTTGCTTATTCGACCCTGTCACAACTCGGCTACATGACGGTGGCTCTGGGTGTGGCGGCTTACCCGATTGCGATCTTCCATCTGATGACGCATGCCTTCTTCAAGGCCTTGCTGTTCCTTGGTGCCGGTTCCGTGATTATCGGTATGCACCATGATCAGGACATTCGCAATATGGGTGGTCTGTGGAAGTACATGCCAATTACCTGGATTACGACGCTGATTGGTTCGTTGTCGCTGATCGCTTTTCCTTTCTTTTCTGGGTTCTACTCGAAAGACTCGATCATCGAAGCCGTGCATTTTTCCAGCCTGACTGGCTCGGGTTATGCGCTGTTTGCTGTGACGGCCAGCGTTTTCGTGACCGCATTTTATACATTCCGTTCTTACTTTATCGTGTTTCATGGCCCTGAACGCTGGAACGATCCTGCGCACGTGGCTGCAGCAGCGCATGCACACGATGGTCACGCACACGACGATCACGGTCATGACGATCACGGTCATGACGATCATGCCCATGATGATGCACATCACCACGGCCTACAGCCAGGTGACAATCCGCACGAATCGCCATGGGTTGTGACTTTCCCGCTTATCATGCTGGCGATTCCTTCGGTGCTGATCGGTTACTACGCCATTGATCCGATGCTTTATGGTTCATTCTTTGACGGTGTGATTGCAGTCAACAAGGGACTGCCTGTCATGGCTGCGATGGAAGAAGAGTTCCACGGTCCCCTCGGTATGGCCATCCACTCGATTCAGACGCTGCCGTTCTGGTTGATGATGGCGGCGATTGCCGTGACCTATTACTTCTATATGATCAAGCCATCGGTACCTGCTGCACTGGCCAAGAAATTCCATGGCATCTACACGCTGATGGATAACAAGTATTACTTCGATGCGTTCAATATGGCGGTTTTTGCCGGTGGTGCCCGCAAGATCGGCGGCTTCCTCAACCGCTTTGGTGAAGCGACGCTGATTGATGGCTTCTTCGTCAATGGCTCGGCCAAGCTGGTTGGCGTTGTGGCAGGCATAGTCCGCCACTTCCAGACCGGTTACTTGTATCAGTATGCATTCACTATGATCATCGGCGTCTTTGCGCTGCTGACTCTGTGGTTCTTTACGACGTGATTCAATATTTAACGACTAACCTGCGCGCCTGCTTTTTCTGGAAATGACTATGTCTGGTTACCCGCTACTCTCGCTTGCTATCTGGATTCCCATCGTGGCCGGTCTGCTTATTCTGGCAGTCGGTCGTGATAGCAACCAGGGTTTTACGCGCATTCTGTCACTGATCGGTGCCCTGGCGGGTCTTCTGATTACGATACCGCTCTACACCAAGTTTGATGCATCAGCCACCGTGATGCAGTTTGTTGAACTGGCACCGTGGATCCCGCGCTTTAACATCAACTATCATCTTGGTGTTGACGGTATTTCCATGCCGTTTATCATCCTCAACAGTTTTATTACGGTCATTGTGGTGCTGGCGGGCTGGCAGGTCATCAAGACTAAAGTGGCTCAGTACAATGCAGCTTTCCTGATTATGTCAGGATTGTTTAATGGCATTTTTTGTGCGCTTGACGGCATTCTGTTCTACGTCTTCTTTGAAGCTTCGCTGATCCCGATGTACCTGATTATTGGTATTTGGGGCGGTGAGAATCGTGTTTACGCAGCGATCAAGTTTTTCCTCTACACGCTGTTCGGTTCACTGTTCTTTCTGGTTGCCCAGCTATACCTGTTCATTTATTCGGGGGGTAGCTTTTCGATCCTCGATTGGCAACAGATGCCGATTCCTATGGGCCCGCAGATGGCGATCTTCTTTGCCTTCCTGATTGCATTTGCCGTCAAGGTGCCTATGTGGCCGGTGCATACCTGGTTGCCTGACGCCCACCCTGAAGCACCGACCGGTGGTTCTATTGTGCTGGCTGCGATTGCCCTAAAGCTGGGTGCCTATGGTTTCCTGCGCTTCACGCTACCGATTCTTCCGGACGCTTCGCATGAGCTGTCCTGGCTGATGATTACCTTGTCCCTGATCGCCGTGGTTTACATCGGTTTTGTGGCATTGGTCCAGAAGGACATGAAGCGACTGGTTGCCTATTCGTCAATCGCGCACATGGGTTTTGTAACGCTCGGTTTCTTCCTGTTCACACCGCTGGCTGTGGAGGGCGCTATTGTCCAGATGATTTCGCACGGTTTTGTTGCTGGGGCCATGTTCTTCTGTATCGGCGTGATTTACGACCGTCTGCACTCCCACCTGATCGCGGACTGTGGTGGCATTGTCAACAAAATGCCGGTTTATGCCGCTTTCCTCATGCTGTTTGCCATGGCCAATGCAGGTTTACCTGCGACCTCCGGTTTCGTCGGTGAGTTCATGGTGTTAATGGGCGCGGTAGAAGTGAACTTCTGGATTGCCGCGATTGCCGCCACGACCATGATTGTGGGTGCTGCTTACACGCTGTGGATGTACAAGCGGGTTATTTTCGGTGACATCACCAATCACCACGTCGAAGAGTTGACCGACGCCAATGGCCGCGAAATCGCCATTCTGATGATTCTTGCATTCTTTGTGCTGGCAATGGGTATCTATCCTGAGCCTGTCACTCACATCATGCATACCTCTGTTAATGACCTGCTGCGTCACGTAGCAATCAGCAAACTCCAGTAACGGACCGACGATATGAACCCCTACGTGCTTGATCTTATTACGGCCAGCCCAGAAGTCCTGGTCCTGGCGATGGGCTGTCTGATTCTCATATTCGATTTGTTCGTCAAGGATCCTACCCATACGGCAACCTTTGTCCTGAGTCTCCTGACGCTGGTTGGTGCGGCAGTGCTGACGCTGTTCACCAGCACCGGTGAAGTAGTCTATGCGTTCAATGGCCTGTATGTCGATGACCTGATGGGTGATTTGCTGAAGCTGGTGCTTTACCTGACAGTCATCGTGACGCTGTTCTACGCACGCCCCTATGTTTTGCAGCGCCCGGATCTCCGCCGTGGTGAGTTCTATGTGCTCGTGCTCTTCGCAACCCTCGGCATGATGGTAATGATTTCAGCGAATCATCTGCTGACAATTTACCTGGGTATCGAGCTGTTGACACTAGCGACCTATGCGCTGATTGCCATGAACCGGGATAGCGTGACCTCGACTGAAGCGGCCATGAAGTACTTTGTGCTGGGTGCCTTGGCTTCCGGTCTAATGCTCTACGGTATGTCGATGGTTTACGGGGCAACGGGTACCTTGAGCATTCCGGAAATCTCCGATGCGCTGGTTGCTAATGCCTCGAATCCAACGATACTGATTTTCGGCCTGGTGTTCATTGTTTCCGGTCTGGCCTTCAAGCTGGGTGTGGTTCCGTTCCATATGTGGGTGCCGGATGTCTATCAGGGTGCGCCGACAGCGATCACCATGCTGATCGGCGGGGCACCTAAGCTGGCTGCGTTTGCCATTACCATGCGCTTGCTGGTTTCGGGTCTGCTGCTGCTGGCTCCGGATTGGCAGGGCATGCTGATGATTCTGGCTGTCCTTTCACTCGCGATTGGTAACCTGGGCGCTATTCCGCAAACGAACATCAAGCGTATGCTGGCTTACTCCACGATTTCTCATATGGGCTTTGTCCTTCTGGGTATTGTGGTTGGCGTAGTCGGTGGAGATGCCCGCTTTGCCTTGAACGCCTACAGCTCTTCGATGTTCTACGTCGTGGCTTATGTCATGATGAGCGTTGCAGCCTTCGGCGTGATTATTCTGCTGTCACGCGCCGGCTTTGAAGCCGACCGCCTTGATGACTTCAAAGGTCTGAATAAGCGTAATGCGTGGTTTGCAGCGGTCATGATGATGATCATGATGTCGATGGCTGGCGTGCCGTTCTTCATCGGCTTCTTTGCCAAGTTCTCGATACTGCAGGCTGTCGTGGCCTCTGGTCAGATCGGCCTGGCTATTTACGCCGTGATGATGTCGCTGATTGGTGCTTTCTTCTATCTGCGTATCGTCAAACTTATGTACTTTGATGATCCGATTGACACCACGCCGATTGAAGCCCCTATGGATATGCGTGTCATGTTGTCGGTGAATGGCGTGGCGATTGCCTTGTTTGGTCTATTTCCGCAAACGATTATGTCGCTCTGTGCCTTCTCTTTGCTACGTTCACTGTAATTGCTACGTTGTCATAGTAACCAGCGCCCCGTTGACCGGGGCGCTGTGCATTTCAGGGTTTATAAATGATCAAGACAGCAGATGATTCACACCTGATTGAACAGTGCCTTTCGAGTGAACAGGTCTGGAAGGGTAAGTTGCTCGATGTGCGAAGGGATCGGGTACGTTTGCCCGATGGCACGGAAGGTGTGCGTGAATACATTACGCATCCGGGGGCAGTGGTGATTATTCCTGTTTTGCCGGATGGGCGGCTGGTATTCGAGCGGCAGTACCGATACCCGGTTGAGCGTGTGATGCTCGAGCTACCGGCCGGAAAAATAGACCCTGATGAAGCACCGTTGAGTACCGCGCAGCGGGAGTTATTCGAAGAAACGGGGCATCATGCTAATAAATGGCGGCATCTGGGCACTATGTACCCGACGATCGGTTATGCCGACGAACGTATCGAAATCTTTCTTGCCCAGGAATTAACATGTCTGGGCGAGAATCAGCTGGATGAAGGTGAGTTTCTGGAGCTCATCAGCTTGAGTCTCGACGAAGCCTTCGAAGCGATACGCACTGGTCATCTGACTGATGGCAAAACGCTGTCGGCGCTGCTCTGGGCTGAGAAGGTGTTACACCACCATTGGTAAGCAGGTATTCGTGCTTCGGTGCGCTTGTTGCGTTGCAGCTTGTCATGTTAAAGAATCAGCGCAAGATGACCCCAATACAACGCTCTGGAGTTGATCATGCCTAATAGAAAACTGGATTCGATCGTTAGCCACCGCCCCCTGGTTCTGGGCATGCCGCAGATGACGGTGCTAGAAGCCGCCAAGGCGATGAAGGAGAAGCGTGTAGGTTCGGTGCTGGTAACGGATGGTCACGAACTCATCGGCATCTTTACCGAGCGT
>ERZ650301.225-NODE-225-length-15095-cov-4.460505_pt1 | contig 15095 bp, 10 predicted proteins | sample MGYA00376237_ERZ650301 | MGnify/ENA primary metagenome ERZ650301 (study PRJEB26733, sample SAMN07839255) | wastewater metagenome | biome: small river; feature: stream; material: water | place: USA: North Carolina | collected 2016-04-05 ...
AGTCAGGGTAAGTGGCCCGTTCTTTCTTCCACCAGCCTTCAAAGCTTCGAGTGGAGAGAACATCTGCTGGAATGCGCTGGTCATAGAAGGCGAAGACGACTTCGTCGTCTGCCAAGATGTCACGTCTTCTTGAGCGCTCTTCGAGTTCTTCGAGCTGTCTGCGCAGGGCGCGATTACTGCGGTCGAATGCTTGTTTGGAGTCCCATTCACCGTCCACGAGTGCATGGCGAATAAAGAGTTCACGGCAGAGCTCGGGATCAACTCTCGAGTACTGCATGCGCCTGTGGGCAACGAGGGTGACACCAAAGAGTGTCACGCGCTCATAGGCAACAACAGCACCTTGGTTCTTTTCCCAGTGTGGTTCGCTATAGCTGCGCTTGCAGAGATCTCCCGCTATCTTCTCTGCCCAGCCAGGATCAATAGCGGCGTTTGTGCGGGCAAAGAGTCTGCTGGTTTCCACCAGCTCCGCACTCATCACAGCAGCGGGTGGTTTCTTTGCCAGGGCAGAGCCCGGGAAGATGACGAACTTCTGGTTTCTAGCACCCATGAACTCGTGCTGTTGTTTGCGGGGACTGGTGTTTGCTCCTCGCTTGTCACCGAGTTTGTTGTCGCTGACCTGCTTGAGGCCAATGTGAGAGAGAAGACCAGACAGCAATGACTTGTGAATGCCGTCGGGGTCAATCTTGGGCTCGCCCAAAGAAAGACCTAATGGTTTCGTCAGTGTCTTGAGCTGGCGATAGACGTCATTCCATTCGCGCACGCGCAGATAGTTCAAGAACTCTGCTTTACACATCCGGCGGAAGGCGCTCGAGGAGAGTTCTTTCTGCTTCTCTTCGAGGTAGTTCCAGAGATTCAGCAGAGAGAGGAAGTCACTCGTGGGGTCAGTGAAGCGGGCATGGGAAAGATCTGCCTGGGGCCGCTTTTCTAGTGGACGTTCTCTCGGATCCTGCACGGTGAGGCCCGCAACAATGGCCATGACTTCTCGGGTGACGCCATGGTTTCTGGACTCCAACACCATGCGCGCAAAGCGGGGCTCTATGGGCAGGCGAGAGAGATCCACACCAATCTTGGTGCGCTTGGTTGCTCCCGTGTTGTTCTGGATAGCACCGAGCTCTTTGAGTAGATCCAGACCGTCTTTGACTCCTCGGGAGTCTGGTGTTTGCAGGAATGGGAACTGGGAAATATCACCTAGTCCTAGTGAGGCCGCTTGCAGAATCACCGATGCGAGGTTGGTGCGCAAGATTTCGGGGTCGGTGAATTCTGGGCGGCGCTCGAAGTCTTCTTCTGAGTAAAGGCGGATGGCTATGCCATCGCTTGTTCGACCACAACGACCTGAGCGCTGGTTCGCACTGGCTTGCGAGATGGCCTCAATAGGCAGGCGCTGCACCTTAGCTCTTGGTGAGTATCTGGAGATGCGGGCAGTTCCAGCATCAACGACGTATTTGATGCCGGGAACCGTGAGGCTGGTCTCGGCCACGTTCGTGGCCAAGATGATGCGTCTGCGTAGTCCTGCCATCTTGCTGGGTTCAAAGACTTTGTGTTGGTCTGCTGCGGAGAGGCGTCCATAGAGAGGAAGCACTTCCGTGCCTGCCTTCATTCGGCCGGCGGCGATGTGACCTTCGATGGCTTCTTGAGCATCGCGGATCTCGGTCTCTCCCGAGAGGAACACCAGCACATCACCGGGTGCTTCTTTATCGAGCTCGTTGAGGGCAGAGATGATGCCGTCGAGGTAGTCGCGAGCTGAGTGCTCGGGTTGTGCGGTGGCCTTGTTCTTTTCGTCCGCGAACTCGTCGTCATCTGGGTCATCGCTGGACATCTTGTCTTCAACGAGTGGGCGGTAGCGAATCTCGATGGGGAATGTTCTTCCGGAGACTTCGATCATGGGGGCCCCACCGAAGTGCTTCGAGAAGCTCTCGGGGTCGATGGTGGCCGAGGTGATGATCAGCTTCAGGTCAGGACGCTGGGGGAGAAGCTGCTTGAGATAGCCCAGAAGGAAGTCAATATTAAGGCTGCGCTCATGCGCCTCATCGATGATGATGGTGTCGTAGTTCTTGAGCATCCGGTCACGCTGGAGTGCGTTGAGCAGGATGCCGTCGGTCATCACCTTGACCTCAGTTTCGGCACTGGCCTGGTCGGTGAAGCGGACTTGGTAGCCAACAAGGCCACCGAGTTCGACCTTGAGCTCTTCTGCAATGCGCTCAGCAACAGCTCGAGCAGCGATTCTTCGTGGCTGGGTGTGAGCAATGCTGGTGCGACCTAGTTCTAGGCACATCTTGGGAATCTGGGTTGTTTTACCCGAGCCGGTAGCGCCAGCAATGATGACAACTTGGTTGTCACGGATTGCGTCCAGAATCTCAACACGGCGTTCACTGACAGGTAAGTCAGGCGGATAAGTGATGAGTGCGGCGTCCATGGGCTTGTTCCAGCCTAGCGAGGGGTATTTATACCGAGGGTCTAGTGTGACAAACTAAGCACGACCGTCTTTTTGAGGAGATTAAAGTGTCTACAACCGCACCAGCAGGAACCGCACCCGATAAGGGTTTCCGCAGAGCCGCCGTTATCCTTCTGGGTCTCCTCGGAGCAATCCAGGTAGCTGACCCCCTGATCTCGTCGCTCGCGCTGGTGAAGGCCTCAGACGAACTGAACTTCTCAGCTTCAACCCAGTCTCTGGCAGCGGGTATTTCTACCCTGGCTCTTGCAGCTACTGCGATCCCCGGCGGTATGTTGGCTGACCGTTACGGTCGCCGTCTGCTCCTGGCTCTGTCTGTTCTTGTGGCAACTGCTGGTCAACTCATGACCGCAACTGCTGGTCTGATTGACCCCAAGGCTGGAACAGCAGTGCTGTTCTACCTGCTGGGCCGCATCATTACCGGTGTTGCTCTCGGTGTGACCTTCGGTGCTTCTTACGGCATGCTCCGTAACGTCTCTAGCCAGAAGTCACTTGGCCCCGCTATGGCGACCTACAACATTGTGAACGGAATCATTCCGGTTATCGCCATGGTCCTCGGTGGTGTGCTCATCGGTATCAACTGGCGTCTGGCTTACCTGATCCTCCCCGTGATCTCGGTTATTGCCTTCTTCTTCGTCAAGCCCATCTTGCCCAAGATCGACAAGCTTCCCGCCTCCAAGGTGGACTACCTCGGCATGCTCTTTGTGGCCATCGGTATTGCTGGTCTGCTGTACGGCATCAGTGGTGCAACCAACGGTTTCGATCACCCTGCGTTCTACGTTCCCGTGATCATCGCGATTATTTCTCTTGTCTTCTTTGGTATCCGTGAGAACCGCACCAAGGCTCCTGTCTTCCCCATCAAGCTTCTCTCGCACCCCGCATTCTTGGGTGCTGTGGTCATGGGTATCTTCTGGAACATGGCTTCTGCGTCGATGAGCCAGATGCTGCCTAACATTTGGCAATACGTCACCCACATCCCTGCAGCACTTCTGGGTGCTGCCAGCCTGCCCATGTCAGCTGCGGGAATCATCGGTTCGGTAATTGCTGGTGCTGCACTGGGTAAGGGCTCCATGCCTCGCACCACCTCCGTCATCGGTTACGCACTGATGGTGATTGGTTTCTTCTCCTACGTCACCCTGACCCCCACCGCTAGCTACATGCTCTTCCTTCCCGGAATGATCATTGCGGCCACCGGTTGGATGATGAACGCCACCAGCCAGGGCAACCTGTTCATTACCTTGGCTCCTGCCAAGTTCTATGGACCTGTTACCTCCAGCAAGCTTGCTGTGGGACAGTTCGGTTACGCTCTCGGTCTCACCGGTAGCACCGTGATGGTCTCCATGTTTACTCTTTCTGGAGTGAGCAAGGCCACCAAGGGTGCCGTTGCTGGCGACAGCAACTGGGATTCCATCACTAGCTACCTGGCAACAGGCAAGACCACAGACACTGCACTCTCTGCTGTGAGCACCTCTGATCTTGCTGGCATCTACACCTCAGCATTCATCACCACCATCGTGATCGTGGCTGTCGTGACTGCTGTTGCCGGTGCTGTGATGTACCTCTTGCTCAAGAACAAGAAGGCCAGCATTCCTGTTGACGAATACTTGGGTTTGACGAACTAAGTCTTCTCGACTTTCTTCGCTCCACCTTTCTTTTCTAGGCTCTACATATGTTGACCCGTGAAGAGTTCCTTGCTCGTGTTCGTGTGCCTCTCGCCATTGATGGCGGGATGAGCACCGAACTCGAACAGCAAGGCTGCAGACTCGAAGGCTCGTTGTGGACTGCCCAAGCACTCCTGGATGATCCAGGCCTGATTGAGGCAGCACACAAGGCCTATGTAGATGCGGGAGCGGGTGTGGTCATCACCGCCAGCTACCAAATCTCTCGCGCAGGGTTCGTCGAAGCCGGTCTCACCGCTGATGATGCTGACCGCGCTCTGCGCGCCAGCATCGAGGTGGCCCGCAAGGCTGTTTCAGGTTCGGAGACTCTCGTTGCTGCCAGCGTGGGTCCCTATGGGGCGATTCTGCACGACGGAAGCGAATACAAGGGGAACTACGGCAAGAAAGTCGAAGAGCTCCGAGCATTCCATGCAGAACGTCTGGCTGTCCTGATTTCGGCAAACCCTGACCTGCTCGCAATTGAGACCATCCCAGATGCGCTCGAAGCAGAAGCACTCGTTTCTGCGCTCGCTGACTTCCCCAGCGCCATCGCGTGGATGAGTTTCTCTATTGGTCCAGATGGAAAGCTGTGGGCGGGACAGAGTCTCGCGGAGGCAGCGCGCATAGCTGCTTCGTCTCCAGCCATTGCGGCCATAGGAGTCAACTGCGTTGACCCTGCGTTGGTCAGTGCCGCTATTGCCGAGATTCGCTCCGTGACGGAACTGCCCGTGGTGATTTATGCCAACGGTGGTGGAACCTGGAATGCCGAGACCGGGATCTGGGAGAACGCAGCAGCAGATAGTCTCGTTGCCTACTCGGCCGAGTGGGTGAAGCAGGGAGCCAGTCTGATTGGTGGGTGCTGTGGCACTCATGCAGGCGATATTCGCCAGCTTGCTGCTGCGCTCTAACTTATTGAGTTCTGATTAGCACTCAATAACGTTCACAGCGAGACCGCCTTCGCTGGTCTCTTTGTATTTGGTCGACATATCCAGACCTGTCTGGCGCATGGTCTCAATCACGGTATCGAGGGAAACCAAGTGGTTGCCATCTCCGTGGAGTGCGAGACGTGCTGCGCTGACTGCTGTGGAGCTGGCAATGGCATTGCGTTCAATGCATGGAATCTGAACCAGTCCGCCCACAGGGTCACAGGTGAGGCCCAGGTGGTGTTCCATTGCGATCTCAGCGGCGTTCTCCACCTGACGTGGTGTTCCACCCAGTACTGCACACAGTCCACCTGCCGCCATGGCACAGGCAGGGCCTACTTCGCCTTGGCAGCCTGCCTCGGCACCGGAGATGGAGGCATTGGACTTGAACAGTGAGCCAATGGCGGTGGCGGTGAGGAGATAACGGCGGATGCCTTCTTGGTTAGCTCCAGGAACAAAGCGCAGGTAGTAGCTGGCCACGGCAGGAACAATGCCGGCAGCACCATTGGTGGGTGCAGTGACCACGCGGCCTCCGGCCGCGTTTTCTTCATTGACCGCAAGGGCAAAGGCGTGGAGCCACTCGATAGTGGTGTCGCGGCTATTGGCAGCATCTGCGGTGACAAGGTGTTCGCGCAGCTCTGCTGCGCGACGCTTCACGTTGAGACCGCCTGGAAGTGTTCCTGCAGATGTGAGGCCGGCGTGAACACAGGAGTGCATGGTGTCCCAGATGGCATCGAGGCGTTCGTTGACTTCAGCTTCTGAGTGCTGAGAAAGCTCATTCTTCATGGCCACCTGATCAATGGTCATGTTCTGGACATCACACAGCGCCAAGAGCGCTGTGGAGGTGCCATAGGGCAGGGGCCACTCGGTGGTGATGGTGCTGGCTTCTTCGCCGTCGCGGCGAATGAAGCCGCCACCGACCGAATAGTAGGTCTGTTCCAACAAGGGGAGTGCATCTGCGCCGAAGGCGCGGATGGTCATCGCATTCGGGTGGCCAGGAAGTCTGGTGCGAGGCTCAAAGGAAATATCCTCTGCGGTGAAAGCTATTGAGTGACTTCCACCCAGATTGAGAGTGGGGTCGCTCTCTAGGTTGCTCCACGCACTGCGCACTTGTTCGGGCATACAGGTCTCGGGGGCAAGACCGGTGAGGCCTGCAATCACAGCACCGGGGGTGCCGTGACCAATGCCGGTGGAGCCGAGTGAGCCGTAGAGGCTGCAGTTCACGCTGGTGACAGAACTGACGAGGTTCTGTTTCTTTAGAGCGGTGACGAAATCGAGGGCTGCTCTCATCGGTCCCACGGTGTGGGAACTGGAGGGCCCAATACCTATAGAAAACAGGTCAAAGGCTGAGACGTACGCTGTCACAGTCTGAGCCTAGGGGCGCTCTTCGTCAGTGACTAGAGAAATGTCACTTCGCGTGTCCGGTCAGTGGGACAGGCTAAATCCAGCTGGGCATCCACATGTGGATGTGCCAATACCAATACGGGATCTGCATTCCGCTCCACAGTGGGTAGAAGAAGATACTCACCAGAACGGTCAAGATGCCAAATACCGTCAAGATGGCAATCCCGGTGCTGCGCCTATATTCGTCTTTGGTGGCCAAGATGAGGCCCACCACGAAGGTGATGGCCAGGATCATGTAGGGCTCGTAGACAATGCCGTAGAACTGGAACACCGTGCGGTTGAGATACATCAACCAGGGGAAGTATCCGGCAACGATACCCATCAGGATGAAGCCGACCTTCCATTCGCGATAGCGAACGAGACGGTAGGCCAGGTAGGCCAGGGCAGCGGTGCCGCCCCACCAGATCAGGGGGTTTGCAATAGCTGTAATCGCTGATGCGCAGGAGTCAAAGGTGCAGCCAGCGTCACCCTTGTTGACGCCTTCATAGAACATGCTGGTGGGCCGCCACATAATCAGCCAGGTCAAGGGGTTGGCTTGATACGAGTGCGGAGTGACGAGGCCCACATGGAATTGGTACGCAGAGACGTGATACGCCCACAGGCTCTGCGCCCAGTCGGGAACCCAGGACAGCGGTCCCGTCCAGCGCAAGCCGGACTCTGCCGTCACCAGGTTTCGGTAATACCCGCCGCTGGTGACAATCCAGCCCATCCAACTGGTGATGTAGGTGGCGATGGCAGCCGGCACCATCAGGATGAAGGTGGCGGGTGCCTGTTTGAGCACTGCGGCTGAAAACCAGAACGGAAGACCCACGCGGCGTCGATCTAGGGCATCCATGACGACGACATAGACGGCGAAGGCGGCCAAGAAATACATCCCCGACCACTTCACACTGCAGGCCAGGCCAAAAGCCAGACCAGCAAGAAGGAGGTATGGCCTGTTCCACATCGTGGGGCCCCAGGTGGGGCCATCCGCATCCTCGCCGAGTTGTGCGCGGCGCCGGCGCATCCACGCCATCAGCCTGGGCAAGTTTCGCTCCCGGTCAAGAAGTACGAGTCCGAACCCAGCCAAGGTGAACAGCGTGACGAAGTTATCCAGCAAGCTCACCCGGGAGAGCGTGATGGCATGGCCATCAATCGCCATCAGGCCACCGGCCACCACGGTCAAGGTGGTGGAGTGGAACAGCTTCTGCGCGATGAGCATCACCAACAGCACAATCAAGATGCCAGCAATGGCGACACCAAAGCGCCAACCGAACGAATTGTCAGCACCAAACAGTGCCATACCTAGACCAATAAGCCACTTTCCCAGCTGTGGGTGAACCACATAAGAAGGGTCGGTCGTAAAGCCATCGGTGATGCCGGCGTTGAACTTCTTATCGGGGTCATCGCCCCACGTGGACTCGTAGCCGTTGTTCCACAACGACCAGGCATCTTTGACATAGAAGGTCTCATCAAAAACGAGGGAATGTGGGTTGCCTAAGTTCCACAGGCGCAGCACCGCAGCCAGCAGAAGTACTGCTGCAGGAGCTCCCCAGGCCAACGCTCGTTTCACCAGTTCAGCCTACAGACCAGAACCCTGCCAAACTGGGAGAGTGATCATCCTGGCAGCAACCCCTATCGGTAACTTGGGCGATGCATCCACCCGTCTTGTGGAGGCATTGACTGAGGCAACCGTGATTGCCAGCGAAGACACCCGCACGACCTCCAAGCTCTTGAATGCACTGGGTATTGAGAATCGTCCCCGTCTCATCGCACTTCACGACCACAACGAGTCAACAAAGAGCCCAGAGATCATTGAGCTGGCCAAAGAAGGCAATGTGCTCGTGCTCTCTGATGCAGGAATGCCCACGGTCAGTGACCCAGGCTTCCACCTCGTTGAGGCCGCTGCCGCTGCCGGAGTCCAGGTCACCGCTATTCCAGGGCCTAGTGCGGTGATTACCGCGCTCGCCGTGGCAGGACTTCCCACTGACCGCTTCACCTTTGAGGGCTTCCTGCCCCGCAAGCAGGGTGAGCGCAAAGCCACCTTCCGTGCTCTTGCTCGCGAATCCCGCACCATGGTGTTCTTCGAGTCCCCCAACCGTATTGCTGAGTCACTGATCGATGCTCGTGATGAGCTGGGTGCTGAACGACCTGCTGCAGTCTGCCGAGAACTGACCAAGCTCTATGAAGAGGTCAAGCGCGGATCATTAGCAGAGCTCGCCGACTGGGCTGCCGACGGCGTCCGCGGCGAGATCGTGCTGGTTATTGGTGGTGCCACTGCGGCAACGCTGACGCTGGAGGATGGACTCGTTCAGGTTCAGGTGCTCGTGGCCGATGGAATACGCCTCAAAGAGGCGACAACTCAGGTTGCCGAAGAGACTGGTCTCTCCAAGAGAGAGCTGTATCAGGCAGCTCTCGCAGCAAAATAGAATAGAAGTTATGTCTGCCGGCAAAAGCTTCTACGTCACCACGCCTATCTTCTACGTCAACGACGTGCCACACATTGGTCACGCGTATACGGAGGTAGCCGCTGACGTGCTCGCACGCTGGCACCGCCAGGCCGGAGACCGCACCTGGATGCTCACTGGTACCGACGAGCACGGTGAAAAGATCCTCCGCACGGCCACCGCAAACGGTGCCACTCCTCAGGAGTGGGTAGACCGCCTGGTTGAGTCCGCATGGAAGCCTCTGCTGGACACCATCGACATCTCGAACGATGATTTCATCCGCACCACGGACGCTCGTCACGAAGACAACGTAAAGAAGTTCCTGCAGCACCTCTATGACGCTGGCTACATCTACACCGGTGAATACGAGGGTTCCTACTGCGTGGGCTGTGAGGAATACAAGCAGGACTCTGACCTGGTTGAGGGCACGGGAGAATTCGCTGGCGAGAAGGTCTGCGCCATTCACTCCAAGCCTGTCGAGAACCTGCACGAGAAGAACTACTTCTTCCGCATGAGTGACTTCACCCAGCCACTGCTGGATATGTATGAAGCAAACCCGAACTTTGTTCAGCCAGAATCTGCACGCAACGAAGTAATCCAGTTTGTGAAGCAGGGTCTGAACGACCTCTCCATTTCCCGCTCCAGCTTCGACTGGGGTATCAAGCTTCCGTGGGATGACTCCCACGTTGTCTATGTGTGGTTCGACGCACTGCTGAACTACATCACCGCTGCTGGTTATGGCTATGACGAAGAGAAGCTTGCTTCTCTGTGGCCTGCCACTCACATCGTGGGTAAGGACATCCTCCGTTTCCACGCCGTGATCTGGCCCGCCATGCTCATGGCAGCCGGTGTTGAAGTTCCTCACCAGGTTTATGGTCACGGCTGGCTTCTCGTCGGTGGCGAGAAGATGTCCAAGTCCAAGCTCACCGGTATTGCACCGAACGACATTACCGACACCTTCGGTTCTGACGCGTTCCGCTACTACTTCATGAGCGCCATTAGCTTCGGCCAGGACGGCTCGTTCAGCTGGGAAGACCTCTCTGCTCGTTACCAGGCAGAACTGGCTAACGGATTCGGTAACCTCGCTTCTCGCACGCTGGCCATGGTCACTCGTTACTTCGACGGTGTTGTTCCCGCCGCTGGAGAGCTCACTCCCTCAGACAAGGCGATTGCTGACGTCGTGGCCGCAGCTGCTGTGGAAGCAGACGCTGCTATTGAGCGTCTGGCTATCCACGACGCAGTAACTTCTATCTGGACAATCGTTGATGCCCTCAACGGCTACATCACGGAGCAGGAGCCCTGGGCTTTGGCAAAGGACCCTGCAAACGCTGGTCGTCTCGCCACCGTGCTCAACACGGCTACTGAGGGTCTTCGTGCACTTGCTGTTCTGCTCTCCCCCTTCATGCCACAGGCAACCCAGAAGCTGTGGTCTGCTCTGAACGTGGAACCCAGCCTTGGCGCTCTCACTGCTCAGCCCATTCGTGAGGCAGGAAAGTGGAACCAGGTTCCTGCTGGCACCACCGTGGGCGCACTTGAAGCACTCTTCCCTCGTATTGAGTCCTCCGCCGAGTAGTCGGTTACATCAATATGACCGAATCGGCATATATTCGTCAGCGCGACACCACAGCCGAGCACGGCCAGAAGCGTGACTTGTCCTACCCTCCATTGCCCGAGCCACTCCCGGTTGCGGTCTATGACAACCACACTCACCTTGAGATCTCTGACGGGGAACAGCCCATCGATTATCACGAGCACCTCGAACGTGCTGCTGAAGTCGGCATCGTCGGTGTGATTCAGGTTGGTGGTGACGTGGAGACCTCGAAGTGGTCTGCCTCTGTCGCCGCGGCTGAACCTCGCATGCTGGCTGCCGTTGCCATTCACCCCAACGAAGCTCCTCGCTATGAAGAAGCCGGCACACTCGATGACGCTCTGGCAGTTATTGACGACCTCGCCTCCTGGCCTCGCACCCGCGCGGTGGGGGAGACCGGTCTCGACTTCTTCCGCACGGGACCTGAAGGTCTGGCTGCTCAGCGTCGCTCTTTTGAAGCTCACATCGAGATAGCCAAGAAGCATTCCATCGCGATGCAAATTCATGACCGTGATGCGCACGATGACGTGATTGAGACCCTGCTTCGAGTCGGTGCGCCAGAGAAGACAGTGTTCCACTGCTTCTCCGGCGATTCCGCCATGGCGAAGATTGCTGCCGACAACGGCTGGTACTTGTCCTTCTCGGGCACCATCACCTTCAAGAAGAACGAAGAACTGCGCGAAGCACTCCAGGTGATTCCTCGTGAACTCGTGCTGGTGGAAACAGATGCACCTTTCCTCACGCCCACACCGTTCCGTGGTCGACCCAACGCCCCCTATATGACTCCTCACACCGTTCGTGCGATGGCAGAGGTTCTTGGAGATGACCTGGGTGATCTGTGTGCTCAGATCGCCTTCAACACCGAGAAGGTTTATGGCTCCTGGGCAGACGGGCTCGTCGAATGAGTGTGAAGCTGCTCGGCCCCGCCGAGATTCGTGACCTGGCAGAACTGCTGGATGTCACCCCCACCAAAAAACTTGGTCAGAACTTCGTTATTGACGCCAACACCGTGCGCAAGATCGTCAAGGTTGCCCACGTTGAAGCCGGTGACTCTGTTGTGGAGATTGGGCCAGGTCTGGGTTCTCTGAGCCTCGGCATCGTGGAAGCGGGGGCTTCCCTGGTTGCGGTCGAGATTGATGGCCGCCTCGCAGCGCAGCTGCCGGCGACCTTTGCCGAGATGGCTCCGGAAGCCAAACTCACCGTGATTCACGAAGACGCCATGAAAATCATGGAGCTCCCCGATGAGCCCACGCGCCTGGTTGCCAACCTTCCCTATAACGTCTCCGTTCCTGTGTTGCTGCACTTCCTAGAGCACTTCCCCAGCATTCGCTCGGGTGTGGTGATGGTGCAGGCAGAGGTCGGTCACCGTCTTGCTGCAGAGCCTGGTTCCAAGATTTATGGCGGCCCCAGTGCCAAAGCAGCCTGGTATGGGAAGTGGCGTATTGCTGGCAACGTGAGCCGTCAGGTGTTCTGGCCTGTGCCGAATGTGGATTCGGTATTGGTTGGGTTTGAACGCGATGCCGTGCAGCCAGGTGACGAGGCCCTGCGTCGTCGCACCTTCGACATCATCGATGGCGCATTCGGTCAGCGTCGCAAGATGCTGCGCCAGGCACTCTCTGATTTGTGTGGGTCGAGTGCGGCTGCAACCGAGTTGCTCGAGCGTGCCGGGATTGATCCCACGCTCCGCGGAGAGCAGCTGAACATTGCTCAATTCGTGTCTATCGCCAACGCCAGCTAGTTTGGAATTATGACCGAGACTGGTGCACGCGAGGTGGTTCACGTTCGAGCCCCCGGCAAGATCAATGTCTCGCTCGCTGTTGGCGCCGTGATGGATGACGGTTACCACGATGTGGCAACCACCTATCAAGCCGTCAGCCTCTATGAAGAAATCCGTGCCTATCCTGCCGATGATTTCTCTGTCTCCTTCACGGGTGACTTTGACTTGAGTGGTGTTCCACTTGATGCATCCAACCTGGCGATCAAGGCAGCGCAGCTGCTTGCTCGCAAGGCGAAGTATCGCGGCGGAGTTCGCCTCGAAATCCAAAAGCACGTTCCCATTGCTGGTGGCATGGGCGGTGGCTCAGCAGATGCTGCGGGTGCTCTCGTTGCCTGTGATGCGCTCTGGGGAACCAACCTGGGTAAGGATGCCCTGTTGGAACTTGCAGCCGACCTCGGCGCCGATGTTCCTTTCGCGCTGATGGGTGGCACGGCCATCGGAACTGGTCGCGGTGATCGCCTCAGCCCCGTGCTCACCAGCCACGAACATTTCGAGTGGGTGCTTGTTCCTGCCGACTTTGGCCTGAGCACCCCAGCTGTCTATGGTGAGCTCGATGCTCACCGTGAACGTCACATTGCCGATATCAAGCCCGCACCACAATCGCCCACCGTGGACACTGCGGTTCTCCAGGCACTTCGTGCTGGCGACCCCGTCATGCTGGCAGACGCTTTGAGTAATGACCTGCAGGCTCCTGCCCTTCACCTCCAGCCTTCACTCGTGGACATCCTGGAACTCGGTGAGAAGAGTGGTGCTCTGGCCGGCATCGTCTCGGGCTCTGGTCCCACTCTGGCCTTCCTTGCTGAAGATGCTGAGTCAGCTATTGATCTTCAAGTCACCCTCAGTGCTGCCGGTCATCATGTGCTGCGCGTATCGGGCCCCGTGCACGGCGCCCGAGTAGTGAACGACTAATGGCTCACTTGCTCGGTGGAGAGAACCTCCACCTCGAATTCCCCACGCGCGTCATCTTCGACGGCATCACAGTGGGACTCAACGATGGTGACCGTATTGGTGTCGTCGGTCGCAACGGTGACGGAAAGTCCACGTTGATGAAGATTCTTGCCGGACGCCTCGAACCAGACTCTGGCCGCGTCACTCGTCGTGGTGGCATCACCCTGGGCATGCTCGACCAGTCGGATGAGGTTGATGGCAACCTCACCGTGGGCGAGGCTATTGTCGGCGGTATTGAAGAACACGTCTGGGCAGGTGATCCCAAGGTTCGCGATGTTCTCACCGGACTTGTCACCGATATCCCCTGGGATGCCAAGGTGGGTGACCTCTCTGGTGGTCAGCGTCGCCGCGTTGCTCTTGCTGCCCTGCTCACCGGTGACTGGGATGTCATCTTCCTCGATGAGCCCACCAACCACTTGGACGTGGAAGGTATTTCTTGGCTTGCCGGTCACCTCAAGAAGCGCTGGCCCAATGGCCAAGGTGGTCTCTTGGTCGTAACCCACGACCGTTGGTTCCTCGATGAGGTTTCCACCGACACCTGGGAAGTCCACGACCGCATCCTGGAGCCGTTCGAGGGCGGCTATGCCGCCTATGTACTTCAGCGCGTGGAACGTGACCGCATGGCTGCGGTCAGCGAGGCTAAGCGTCAGAACCTCATGAAGAAAGAGCTGGCGTGGTTGCGCCGTGGAGCTCCTGCTCGAACTGCAAAGCCTAAGTTCCGCATCGAAGCCGCGAACGCGCTCATCGCAGATGAGCCACCTGTTCGCGACGCCATCCAACTTTCCTCGATGGCCATGCAGCGTTTGGGTAAAGACGTTGTGGATCTTGAGGATGTCTCGGTGAGCTATGGCGAGAAGCAGGTCCTGCGCGATGTGACCTGGCGTATTGCGCCTGGTGAGCGCACCGGAATTCTTGGTGTGAACGGTGCTGGAAAGTCGACCCTGCTTGGACTTGTCTCTGGCCACGTGGAACCCAGTTCTGGTCGCGTGAAGCGCGGCAAGACCGTCAAGATTGCCACCCTGACTCAGCAGCTCGATGAACTCACTGCCGTGCAGGACATGCGTGTGAGTGCTGTCGTTGCCGAGAAGCGCACCACCTACTCCGTTGGCGGCAAGGAGATGACTCCTGGCCAGCTCTTGGAGCGCCTGGGCTTCACCTCAGCGCAATTGTCGACTCCGGTGAAGGACCTCTCCGGTGGTCAGAAGCGTCGCTTACAGCTGTTGCTCATCTTGCTCGATGAGCCCAACGTGCTGATCTTGGATGAGCCCACTAACGACCTCGACACCGACATGTTGGTTGCGATGGAAGACCTGCTCGACACCTGGCCCGGCACCCTGCTTGTCATCTCCCACGACCGCTACCTGCTTGAGCGCATCACGGACAACCAATACGCCGTGCTCGAAGGTCACTTCACTCACCTACCTAACGGTGTTGACCAATACTTGGCACTGCGTGCCAAGCAGATGGCAGCCCCCAGCGTTTCTGTCACCGCCCAGGCCACGGCAACCATGAATAAGCCCGTGCCCAAGCTGGCGGGTGCTGAGCTGCGCAATGCGGAGAAGGAATTCGGTTCCATCGAGCGCAAGATTGCCAAGCAGCAAGCAGATGTTGCCGAGATTCACGCCAAGATGGCTGCTCACGATCAGAACGATTACGTCGGTCTCGGCGAATACGCCGCACAGATCAGCAAGTGCGAGGGCACGATTGCGGATCTGGAGATGCGCTGGTTAGAACTCAGCGATCTGCTCGGGCACTAGCTATTCAGCAGAGTCTTGCGTGTCCACGTCGATGCTGAGGCGACGTAGGGACTCTGCCAAGCGGGTCTGCTCGCTGCGTGACAGGGATGCCAAGAGCAATGCTTCTGCATCGACCAAACGAGTAATTGCTGCGTCAACGCGGGTGAGCCCAGCGGCGGTCATCTC
>ERZ650301.227-NODE-227-length-14989-cov-4.898755_pt1 | contig 14989 bp, 11 predicted proteins | sample MGYA00376237_ERZ650301 | MGnify/ENA primary metagenome ERZ650301 (study PRJEB26733, sample SAMN07839255) | wastewater metagenome | biome: small river; feature: stream; material: water | place: USA: North Carolina | collected 2016-04-05 ...
CCGTGTTCTGCACGATTGTGAGCACCGTCGGTACGATTGAAACCCAGATTCTGCAGTTTAGCCGCAGCATGTTTGCCATGGCGCGGGATCGGATGCTGCATCCGGTTTATGCCCGGGTACATCCGGAGTGGCAGACTCCCTGGATGGCCACCATCGTAATTTGGGGGTTGGGGATGCTATTGCTGTTGACGTCATCCTACATGCCTTCGGTGAAAGAAATTCTCCAAAGTTCGATTCTGGCCATCGGGTTCCAGATCTGCTTTTATATGAGCCTGGCCGGGTTTGCTTGTGCCTGGCATTATCGGGCGAAGCTGCGTGTCGGGCCGCGTAACGCGATCTCCTACGTGGTATGGCCAGCGCTATCCGCTACGTTTATGGTGTTTATTGCGCTGTATAGCATTCCGACCTTTGATACGCTGACGAATGTTCTCGGCGCAGGTGGCTTGTTGATCGGGTTTATTCCGCTCTTGCTTAACGAACGTCGATTTGGGCGACAGCCTCGTCAGCCCATGCACACTGGCGGTTAAAGCCACCAGTGTGCGCAAGGGATACTGCTGTTGCTGCGGTTAGTTACCCGCCATGCCGGCCGAAACACGTACCGCTGTAGTGACCCAGTCGATCGCCAGTTTCTGGAAGGCTTCTGGTGAGCTGGATTCTTTGCGGAAAGTCTCGCCGGACATCACGTAGACACCTTCTCCCAAAACCTTGCCGCTAACGCTGTCACGCATTTTGGCTTCGACCACCAGGGAGGGCGTTTTAGAGTCCAGGCCGGTGGCCTTTTGTGCGGCAAACAGCACAGCCGAAACCGGGACGACATTCCATGGTTTGAAGCCATCGCCCTCGATCTGGGCACCGGTAATCGCCACGCTCAGACGGGCAACACCTGGGCCTGCTTTATCGACAACGTTAAAGCGCCGCGCTGCTTTTTCTTTGAGTTCGGTGTCGATAATCATCCGCGTCTGATAAATCGTTTCTTCACTCAGGCCTTTTTTGCCTTCGTTTTTCAGGGCGGTCTGGAACAGCACCACGGGGTCAATCATTACACCCTTCCAGTCGCTGCGAACAAAGCCAGGACTGACGTAACGATAAACCTCCACGCCGGGCCCTGGGCTGGCCACTGGTTCCAGGCGGTTGTATTCGGTGGAAGTCAGGAAGCCGGACTTTTGTGACGGGGTCAGACCACCGCTGGCGCAGGCAGCGAGAACCAAGGTAGCCGTAGTCGTTAGGGCAATGGTACGGATGCGGCCAAGCAGCTGCAGCTTGTTTTTTGGGTGAATCATGGAGTGCTCCGATGGAAGAGTGGGGTCGTGCTTAAGCAAGACTAAAGCTAAGACAGGGGGATGTCCAGCATGCGCAGGATATTTTTATCAAAGCGCGCGTAAAGCTGTCATCCGGCCGTCATTTCAGGCGTTATCGGCATCAGGCGTTGTGAATTTTTGAGAAGGAGTACGCCATGAAAAAAACATTGGTTTTGCTGGCCGTAGCGGTAACGGCTGTTGTGGCACAACCCGCCTTGGCGGATGGGCGGCATCATCACCGTGGTAACGGAAACGGCTGGCTTCCCTGGGTGGCCGGTGCGGTGATTGGCGGGGTAGTTGTTGGCTCCTGGATGCAACCGCAGCCCGTGTATGCCCAACCGGTCTATGTGACCCCGCCGCCACCGCGTATGGTGGTGCCGCGCCCGTATTATGCGCCCGCGCCTATGTATGCTGTGCCTGCCCCGCCGCCCGGTTATTACTACGAGCGTTATTAAACTGGGGGTCAGCTTGTAATCTGTTGCTGCAAAGTCTGGTAGTCAACCTTGCCTGTGCGCAGTACGGGGAGCTCGGCCATGTGAATCAGCTCCCGCGGCAAACTGATATTGGGGATCTGTGCCTCGCTGTAATGAGCGCGGATGGCCTCCAGGGTGAGTGCGGGGTCATTCGTATAGAGGCGGATCAGTGTTTTGACCTGCGCATCGGATTCGATGGCAATGGCTGCGTGCTGGTGGTCAGGAGAGATTTTGGAGATTTCGTCTTCAATATGACCGAGTGAGATCATCTCGCCAGCGATTTTAGTGAAGCGCTTTTTGCGTCCCTTGATGGTCAAAAAACCATCGGCATCGACCGTGACGATATCGCCGGTGTTGTACCAGCCATCGATCAGCGACGATTGCTCCTCCAGCAGGTCATGCAGGTATGACTTCATTAAGTTGGGGCCGCGGATGTGCAGTACGCCACCTTCTTCAATGCCTTCGTGCGCGTCAAGCCGGTACTCGATATGCGGCAGCAAGCGACCGACTGTGCCGTGCCGAACAGCGCCAGGGACATTGACTGCAATGACCGGTGCTGCTTCTGTGGCGCCATAGCCTTCAAGCACCGTCACCCCTAAGGCTTCGTAAAGTGCCTGGGTGCGTGGCTTGAGTCGCTCTGCGCCAGCGACGACAAAATGTAATGTTGATAGATCTTCAGGCGCGGCCACTTTATACATCTGGGCCAGAAAGGTATCCGTTGAAAGCATTACCGTTGCACGATGCGTGCGGATCAACTGCAGGTTTTCTTTATGGCGCAGCGGAGACAGACCAATAATGGTCTGCATGCCATTGAGTAGGGGAAGCAGTGCGCCTGCCGTGAGCCCGAAGGCATGAAAGTGCGGCAAGGCGCTGAACATGACTTCGTGCTTACTGATCGGGAAAGCCTCGAGAATTTGTCCGCAATTAGTGAGCAGGTTCCGGTGCGTCAGCACCACGGCTTTAGGTTCGGCTTCGCTGCCCGAGGTGAAGAGAATGATGGCCGCGTCATCTGGTGCGCTGCGTTCTGTTTGCAAGCGCTTTAGTTTGACGCGCAGGGCGCCACCGAGTTTGGCCAGGCGACCGATCTGCGCAGCGATATCTTCCAGAAATACGGTGTGGATACTGCGGGCGGCCAACTGGTCCGGCAAATCACTTAAGCCACTTTTCTCAAGAAATTGCCGCGAGGTAACAACGACGTCCAGATGGGCGCGCTCACAGCAACGGAGCAGCGTAGGCATCGGAAAGGTGTAGTTGAGGATGACGGCCGTTTTGCGAGCAAAGTTACAGGCAAAGGTGGCAACAACGCCGGTGACACTATTGGGGAGCAGGCATCCCACATGATGGCGGCGCGTGGTCGCTTCGATTTTGCGCGCGAGCACAGCGCAGCCGATGATGAGGCGGTCAAAAGTGAGTGAGCGGCCCAGCTCATCGTAAATAATAGGTTGTTTGCTGCGATGGGCGGCGGCCGCCATGAGCAGGCGTTTGGGAATAGTGTTGTTGGCGGGCATGGTCGGTCCCTCAGTTTTTTATATTTTGACTAGTGTGCCATGTGCGGGGAAAAATATCGCGGTGCGTACGGGCAGGCCCTCCGCCTCAAAAAGTGCCGCATAACGTTCAAGTTGCGGTTGATAGCTTTTCGCTTTGTCTTGTAAGACGCGTTCAGAGACGGTGCCCTGGTCAATCGTCCGCAAGGTTTTGTAATCGATGATCCAGCGTGTTCCTGCATCAGTAAAGGTGCGGTCGATGACATGGTGGCTAAAAGCATCGGGCGTGTCGGGGTGCAGACTGCTCATGGGGACTTCGCAATCGGCTGCTTCTCGTGGTCCGAGGATCCAGCGCCCGCTGTCGCTGTTGATCGCTCCGAGAATGGCGGCCTGCACCTCTCGTGCTGCCGTCTGGCTGCTGGCCAGATCGTGGCCTTCCATGCGGAAAGTGCGTTCGAAGTGGGGTAGTAGATTGTGGATCCGCTCGTCGTGCCAGGTTTCTAAACCATCAAGCGCAATGGCTTCCAGGTAACGATGCACCAGAGTACCGATGGCCATATCCAAAGTGTTTTCAGCAACGGATTCGTGTTGCGTGGGCGGTGTCGGTTGGTCGCTGGTGCCAGCGGTGAGGGTTGGTAACGGCAGTGGCACGGGCTCGGCGAGATGTTCACTCGCCAGACGGATGAGCCGCGGAACGAACTGTGCCGGGTCTACGGTGCTGGCGCGGGGCAAAGGCGCTGCTGGTAAAGCAGCGGCGGCTGTGAAATTGGCTTCGAGGCAGGGCCAGAGCGGCGCGAGTAATGACGTTGCCGCAGGCGCTTTAAGGGCGCTACTGGTTTCAGCTTTGGGGTCTCGATAAGCCACGCCCAGCAAATGCAGGCGGCGTTCGGCGCGAGTGACGGCGACGTAGAGTACACGCTGTGCTTCGTTAAGACTACGCGTCTTTTCCAGATTGCGTAATAGGTCGTAGGCTGTGGGCGTGGTTGATTTCGCTGCGCCTATAGGCGGTACCGGCGCGACGACCAGATGTTCGTGATCATCATCGAGCAGGACGGTATCCCAGATGATCAGGGCTTTGTCATCCGAAGGCAGTCGTTTGTGCAGGCCGGGCAGAATCACGGTGTCAAATTGCAGCCCTTTAGATTTATGCACGGTCATCAGTTGCACATGCTGGCTTTCTGGTGAAGCCTCTGGCGCTGCAAACAATCGACCAAGACCATCATCCAGCAGCGACAAGTCCAGCGTGCCGTGATCGTCAAGTTGGTCGAGCAAACGGAAGTAAGCCTGCACATCGGCAATGTCGCTGGCGGCGGTCAGGCATTGTGGTCCACCGAGTGCGCGCCAGATGCCTTCGATCCAGCGTCTGGGTCGTTGCAGACTGCGCGCCGCATAGGCTTCCGTAATAATCTGACGTAAGCGGTGGAGCCGGTACTGGCCATCCTCGGACAGCTGTCGGATGCGCGTGTCATCCTGCATCAGCGACCAGAGGGTCTGTGCATGATCGTGGGCAGCCAGCTGGTGCAGATCATCCAGACAAAGGCCTGCCCAGGGTGCCCGCAAAATAGCCAGCCAGTGGATGCGGTCGCCCTGGTGATGCAGGGCACGGGTTAACGCCACCAGATCCTGAATGGGCTGGCGTGCAGCCAGTGCATCAATTTCAACCGCTTGAAATGGGATCGGTGACGCTTGAGCCTGAAGCAGTGCTACCAGCGCATTGAGGTGGCTGCGGGCGCGTACCAGAACAGCGACGGTCCCTTCGGGTCGTTCGCTGCGGGCGTCGCGGATCAGTTGAAGGATGATCTCCGCTTCACGCTCATCGGCCAGGCTGCGTGGTGCTTCTTCTCCGGATTCGGGATCGCGGTCGCCGCTGATCACCGGGTGGATGCTGACGCCAGCATCTTGGACGTGGGGCTTTTTGGCAACCGCCGGGCTAAAACAGACCGCGCCACGGGTGGCATCATCTTGATCAGCGAATACCTGATCGAAAGTGTGGTTCACCCACGCAACGATGTTTTCGTTGGACCGATTATTTTGATAAAGCTGTAGAGAAATTGGCTCAATAGGCCCAATGCCGCGTTGCCGAACTCGGATAAAAAGCCCCACATCGGCTTTGCGGAATCGATAGATGGATTGCATCGGGTCGCCGACCAGAAATAGCGTCTGACCACTGTCGGCGCTCCAACCGGCGGTGAGCTTTTCCAGAAGCTCGACTTGTGTTGGGCTCGTGTCCTGAAATTCGTCGACGAGCAGATGCTGGATCTGATAGTCCAGTTGCTGGGCCAGATCGGTAGGCTGTTCAGGATCACCCAACGCAGCCAGTGCGCGACTGGAGATTTCGGTGTGGTCGACCGTTTTCTCGCGGATAAAGGTTAGCCACAGGTTGCCGTAGGCCAGCTGCAGCAAGCGCGCCAGATCCTGAACGATAGCGGCTTCGTCATGGCCCAGGGTAGGGTCAGGCAGTTCGCGTATGCGCGCCAGTAATGGTCCCAGCGCCGCGGCACTAAGTGTCGCCAGGGCGTCTTTGAGCGTTTGTTTTTGTTCTTTGTTCGCCGGGCCCGCCAGATTGATGGGGGCGCGATAGTCTTTACGGAGTTTGTTGTCACCGGTGAGGAAGAGCTCTGCCAGGGCACGCCAGAGCGGCAGTGCATCGGCAGCGGTGGGCAGTGGCGCGACCCAGTCGGCCAATAAGTGTACGGGTGAATCCGGGCTGTTGGCAGCGGCATGCCGTGCCGCATTCATGACGGTGGCGTCAAAGACTCTGCCGAGTGGGCCGGCGATATCAGAGAGCTCGGACTCAATGAGCCGTGCAAGTACATGGCTTACAGCTTGCTGTAGTTGTTTACTTTGTCCGCTGTGCGTAAATTTTTGCCACTGGTCGCGCCGTTCGAGCATGGCGACGAGCATTTTCTGCAGCCGCCCGGAATCGTTATCAAAGTAGGCCAGCACACGCGCTACGGTGTCTTGGTCGTCTTCGGTGGCGGCGGTTTCCAGCAGGCTGAGGGTGTCGCGTGCAGCCTGTTCGTAGAGCGGTTTACATTCAGTGCTGAGGCCCGGTTGGGTGCCAAAGCGTGAGAGCAGCGGCATTTGCCGTGCCAGGCTCATGGATAGTGCATCTAGCGTCATGACCCGCAGGCGGCCGGGTTGATCAAGTAGCCGCCATTCGCACAGGTTGTTTTGTTTCAGGACACTCAGGGCCAACTGGTGTGTCACCTGTTTGTGTGGGGGTATTTCAGCCGGGAGCGGTTGGGTTGCCGCGCGCAGGCTGGCCATAATGCGGTCGCGCATTTCGGCAGCCGCTTTGCGGGTGAAGGTTAGGGCAACCACTTCTTCGGGCTCATTGACTCGGGCCAATAAAACAAGAAAGCGTTGCGTGAGCAGCTCTGTTTTGCCGGCACCGGCGGGGGCGTCCACAATAAACGAGGTCAAGGGGTCCAGTGCGCGCTGGCGGGCTAATCCGTCGGCAACCAGCTGCTCTGCCGCAGTCAGGTGCTTCTGGGTGGGGTGGTGCCTGGTGTTCATGCCTGACCCTCGGTGCGCCGCTCAATGTCCATGGCGGCTTCGAGCTGATGCGCTCGCTCTGCCAACCTCAGCAGCGGTTTGACATCGCAGAACATCAGATCCTTGTCGCTTGTGTAGCGAACGCTGGCATCGCCGGCACAGACTTCTTCGGCCACTTGGTGAATGGCTGTTTTCCAGTGTGTCAGGACACTGCCCCAATCCGGAAACTGTTCGGCATCAAAAAGCTTTCGTGCCTGATAGCTTCGTAGGTCATCGACGCCGGGCAGCAGGCCTTCGGCATCGCCCACACCTTTGAACCCGAGTTTGCTCAAGTGCACCTGGGCAAAAGCAACGCCAGCGACATCCCCTTCAGGAGGATTTGCAATCGCGGCATAAATGGGTAGTTGCGGTTCGGTCAGGCGTTCGCTGGCCCAGTTGCGGGTATCGATGCTGGCGCCGGTTTTATAGTCGATGATCAGTAGCCGACCATCTGCCAGTTGGTCGATACGGTCGAGGAACATGCGCACTTCAATGCCGCCGATGTTGTCTTTAAATTCGTGCTCACAATAGAGCACTGTAAAGGGCTCCGTGCGTGTCGCTTCCACCAGAAGCCAATCGTTGAGCAAGCGTTGCAGACGGCTTTGCTCTAAGGCGCGTTGGCGTGGCTTTAAGGGCTCATGTTGCTTGTTGGCGTTGTACGCGTCGAGCGTCTGATTCACGGCTTGTTCAATGGCATCGGCGAGCCCGATTCTCAGTAAAGACTGCAACCCGGCCTGATCTCGCGTTGCGTTCCAGAAGGCTTCCAGGGCGTCATGCACCAGCGTACCGCGTTGACGGGCGTCGAGGCCTTCAACGGGTTCTTGTAGCGGCACGGCACCCAGGCGGAACTGGTAGTAACCCCAGGCCGGGCAGATCGCCTGCGCACGCAATAACCAGGTGCCGCCTCGCACATGCGCGCCTGGGTCTACTGCCGGGGCGGTGGCATCTTCTAGGGCTTCAAGTCCAACGCCGGGGGTGGTGACCACCGCACGAACCCAAGGCAGTAATTCATTGCGGGGTAATTCGGTTAGCGTAAAGCTCGTGATGAGGGCGCTGGGTTGTAGCTCGGTATCGCCCTCTAGGCGGGGCGCGCTCAGCGTAACTTCCGGGGAGCTGCGTAATAGTCGATGTTGAATGCGTTGCGCAAAATCCAGCTGGACGCTGGCGCAAGCATTTGGTGCGTGCTGCTGTCGCTGCGCGGTCACGGGTAGTAGCGGATTTGGGTGCGCCGCGGGTGGCCAGGCGGCTTCAGTCAGACCGGCGAACCACAGCGCATCGAAGGCCAGGCCGGTGGATTCCAGAATGCCGAGAATCTGGATGTTGGGGTTGCCGCGTGTTTTGGGCTGAAAAAGTCGTTCGTTGCACAGTTGATTGAGTAGTCCGACAATCTCTTTCAAAGAGAGCTTGCCGGTCATTTGGTCCAGCCGGGCAAGCTCATTGAGTGCTTCAATAAATGCCTGGCGTGTTTGGAACTCGATACTGTTCAGTTTGCCATCGGCCAGCCAGCCGCATTGGGCGAGTAGCGCCTCAAGGCTGCGCCGCCATTCGGAAGGGTAGCGACTGCCGCGCTGACTGTGTGCCGCCTGACTCAGTGTATTCAGATGCTGGCGTAGTTCGGGAGCCAGTAGTTGGTGCTCATTCAGATACCAGTTGGCAAAGCGGTCGTAGCGGTCTAGCGGTGCTTTAAACGCAATGCTGCTGCGACAGGCGGCGTCGAGTCGGGCGCGGGCATCCGCCTCTTGCGGGTTGCTGAACTGAGACCAATAAGGGCTGTGCAATAACGTGGCAAAGACTGTTTGCTCAATGTCATGCCCCTGCGTGATCAATTGCAACAGGGTAAGCGCTGTGTGCACGATGGGCGTGCTGGAGAGCGCCTGGCCGAGGCTGATGTTGAAAGGACGCGCTTGCTGGGCGTGGCGACCAAGGATGAGCTCAGGCGCCAAGGTGTCTTCCAGTGCATCCTGCAGGGGGCGCTGGTAATTTTCCAGATCGGGGATCACGATGCCGAGGCGCGTGTTCGGCCTAGCTGTCAGGTGCTGCTGTGCCCACTGAGCTATGGCCAGACATTCTTGCTCCAGGTCTGCGGGTGCAACGCGGCTGATTGTGCCAACGGCGCTGGGCGGGGTAATCGCCAGTGTAGAGATGCCCATCGATTGCAGCTGGGTTTGAAGTTTTTGCTCAAGTGACGTGTAATGATCAAAGCCCGCAAAAGCCAGAGTGGCCGGAAGGAGTGTAGGTGCTACGTCCGGTAGATGATCGATCAGTCGGGCGTGAAGGCTGGCCACATCGATGAGGCCCTGTTGCTGACAGTACGCGCGAAATGCTTCTTGCCATCGTTGGAACTGGCGTTGCTCTTCGCTGCCGAACGCACCATCCCCCACGGGAATATTCCATTCAATCGATAGCTTGTGTGCCTGAGCGGCACTGGCGGTGAGTGATTTCAGGTCAAATAGCGGTTCCAGTGCGTTGTCAATTTGCTGACGGATTACTTTTTCCCAGACTAATTGCTCCTGAAACGTATTCAGCACCCGTCGATCAAGCAGGCTGGCGGGCGTTTGGCCACGGAGCACCAGTGCATCGTACAACGCATTCAGCCACTGCCCGAGGGTGGTGGCATTCAGCGAGCGCCAACTGCCCTGGTTTTCGGCCGATTCATCATGTGTTTTTGCGAGCGTTTGTGCAAGGCGTAGGGTGGCGCAAACCACCACGCTGTCGGTCGGTAGGGCGGCGGTGGCTATCTGCGGTAGCGCGTGTGGTTCAAGTTCTGTCATGAGCATGTCTTATCCGGTTAACATACTATCCGAAGCAGCCATAGGTTGCGCTGGATTACCCCACAGGAATTTATACATGCATATTGTTGACCTTACGCAGCAGCGCAAAACCACCAAAGCGTTTGATCCCGCTCACCCGTTAAGCAAAGATGAGGTAGCCGCTGTCCGTGCGCTTTTGCGGATGAGCCCTTCTTCGACAAATGCTCAGCCCTGGCATTTTTTCCTGGCCAGTTCCGATGCGGGCAAAGCGCAGATCGCTGCGGGCGCTTCGGGTGCGTTTGCTTATAACGAGCCTAAGATCAAGAATGCCTCATTAGTCGTGGTGATGTGTGCGCGCACGCGGATGGATGATGCCTATTTGCGGCAGGTGTTGGATCAGGAAACACGCGATGGACGCCTGCCCACTGAAGAAGCCCGCACCAATCAGCATAACGTGCGTTCGGGCTATGTGCATAAGCATGAGCAGAGCGCCGTGGGTTTGCTGCAATGGTCGGCGCGCCAAGTTTATATTGCGCTCGGTTTTTTGCTGCTGGGAGCGGCAGAACTGGGTATTGATGCGTGCCCGATTGAAGGCTTCGATGCAGCGGCTATCGATAAGGCCCTGAATCTAGAAGCGCAGGGCTTAACCAGTCAGGTGTTGGTGGCGTTAGGACGCAAGTCAGACCAAGATTTCAACGCCGGTTTGCCTAAGTCTCGCCTGGCAGAATCCGTCGTCATCACCGAGTTGTGAGATCAACATGATGCCTTTACTGTCTTCGATGCGGGGTGGTATCGGCATCATCACCATGAACAATGATGACCGACGCAATGTGCTTTGCGAGGTCTTCTTTGAACAGCTGACGGACTTGCTCGAAACATTCCGAGAAAACCGGGTGCGCGTCGTTATTCTGCGGGCGAATCCGGGAGTCAAGGTCTGGTCCGCCGGGCATGATGTTAACGAATTACCGCCGGCGGGCCAGGATCCGTTGCACTGGGCTGAAATACTGCCCAGCCTGACGCGGGCGATTCATAACTTTCCGGCGCCGGTGATTGCCATGATTGAGGGGACCGTCTGGGGTGGTGCCTGCGAACTGGCGCTGGCCTGTGATATGGTCGTAGCGGCATCAGGCACGACGTTTGCGCTGACGCCAGCGCGTTTGGGCGTGCCCTACAATATCAATGGCTTGTCGACGTTTACCCGATCGTTGACGCCACAGCTCTTGAAGGAGCTGCTCTTTACCGCAGCGCCTATGCCCGCAGAACGACTGGCCAGCGCAGGGGCCATTAATCATGTGGTGCCTGCCGCGACCCTGGAATCATTCTGCCTCAGTTTGGCGGAACAGATTCAGTCCAATGCGCCGCTGACCATTCGCGCGACCAAAGAAATGATGAATGTCTTGCTGGGCGCACGGGATCTATCGGCGTCCGAGTTTGAACGCCTGGAAGAGCTGCGTAAAGATGTCTACAGCAGTACCGACTATGCCGAGGGGCTGGACGCGATCCGCAACAAGCGGCCGCCCAATTTTATTGGCAGCTGATGGTTAGTGGTTGTTGGTGTCGTCGTCATCGCGAGGCTGATGCCAGCGTAGCCAGCCCCATACCCCTAAGACCAGTAGTAACGCGATCCCGACTTCCAGAAAAACGACGGCGGGCATGTTGGTTAAGGCGCTTGCATTCGTCGGGTGTGGGTCGCCAGGCGGTAGAGCACCACGGCGAGCAGGATCTCGAACACGAAGTTAAAGCCAGGGGCCAGATCCATGCCCGCCAGCTCCTGCTGATTGCCGAGTTGATAAGTCCATGGCGTTACAGCCAGTAGCGCGAAGCAGACGAACAGATTGGCGCGAGGGCTTAGCGCTAAGCGCCTTGATGCAGGCAAGGTGAAGCAACCGATCAGCAAAGCGACCGCTGCCGTTGTTCCATTTTCCAGAGTAAGTGCACGAAAAGCAGGCGATATGGCAACGCCGTAGATGAGCGATATGAGGCCAAGCGCTACAAAAAAAGTCGCCACACCTAATGCCAGGCGTTTTAGCAGCTGCTTTTGTGAGCCCCCACGTTTGGGACTCGAGCGTTTGGGCTGCGAACGCCCTTCCTCAATATTGCCTGAGGGCAGGCGGTAGCGTTCGGCCATCCCTTCGGATGGATCACTGCTGCTACCGCCGGACTGCGTCATCTCAGCCTTGCAATACAGTCTTCATCGACTTGCTGCGCGAATCCAAGTGCTTCAAGCCAGAGTCAGACAGCACCAAAGACTTGGCGCGGCCATCGGTGGCAGAGCGCTTGACTTCAATCAGGCCACGGTCTTGCAGTTCAGTCACTTTACGGTGCACCGTCGGGCCCGTGCCAAACTGCAGGCTTTGTACCAGGTCGGTGATTTTGACGATTTTGCCGAGTGCATTGGCTTCATGCATATAAGCCATGACTTCTTCGCAACCGCTGAAGCCGCTGTCTTCGTTGTTTGCGGCACGCATGAAGTTAAGGAGGCGTACGTAAGGATTTTTGGATTTCATTTTGATGCTCCGTGGGAGATTTGAAAGTTTTAGTAAGTTATAGGCCACAATTTAAACCCTTGTTGCCATTTAGTCCATCGGTCTTTTTACGATTCTTTGTAAACTTATTTGTGGCATATGGGGTTGGCGCATGCCATATCAATAGGCTACTCGCAGCGCTGAATGATGCTGACCATGGCACGATCGGCAATTTCGTCGGCGCGATTCGTATAAAAGCGCACGGACGAGCCTTCGCGGCTGGTATTCACTTCAACTAAGTACATGGGTATTTTAGTGTGATCGATGGCCAGTTTTTGGGTCGATTGCAGCGTGTAGCCGGTTTCGGTCTGTGTATTCGTTAGCTTGGTCTGCCCTGATGCTGCCCAGTGGTCACCAATACAGGTTGCCATGGCTTGCGGGCTGATGGTGGTAAAGGTCGTAAAGCGCGGCACCGTATTACGTAGATGTCCGGCAGACATTTCGATGGTTGAACAACTACAGAGCAGTGTCAGCAAAGCGGACCACAGAGCAAATTTTTCCATACCGCTATGCTACCCAGCGTACGGGTTACGGGCAAGTTGCAGTGCAACCCGCCGCGCCGCTGTTTTAAACTTTAGTGCGGGCAGCGCTGGGGATCTTGTAGCGGTTATAACCCCATAGGTACTGGGTGGGCATGCGGCGAATCATGGCTTCCAGCGCGGCATTCATCTCGGCAGCCGCCGTCGCGGGGTCTTCAGACAGCGGCGAGGTCATGGGGATTACATGCAGATGGTAGCCCTTGCCATTATCCAGCCGCTCCAAACCCACGGTAAAAATAGGGCTTTGGCGTAACGATTGCATACGCTGAACCAGCGTCAGGGTGTAGGCCGATTGTCCGAAGAACGGGGCAAAGACCCCATCGCCCGCCGTGGGCACCTGGTCTGGCAGGAAGCCAACCGTTTGCCCACGCAGGAGCGTTCGCACGAGTCCTTTGACGCCTTTTTGGGTGGCCGGCACCAGGGTTAATTGCGGTGAGACGCGGATATGGTGAATAAATGCGCTCAGCCATTTCTGGCGTGGCTCTTTAAAAATGACCGTGGCGGGGTGACGCTCACTGTAGATGGGGCCGAGCATTTCAAAGCAGCCAATGTGCGGAGAGATAAGAATAAGCCCGCGCCCTTGGGCGACCGTGTCATCTATCAGTGCCCAGTGGTCACAGGTCACCAGGTTCTTGAGGCGGGTGGTGTTGCGGGGAGACCAGAGGAAAGGAAGTTCCAGCACGGAGCGCAGCAGCTGTTGCATGGCGCTTTTCTGCATGGCGGGTGTGGCATTCGGGTAGGCCAGGGCCATGTTGCTGGCAGCCCGACGCTTGTAAGTGCTGGGGAACTGCCAGGCCAACCAGCCGCAAAAGGAGCCTACGCGCTGAAGGGCGTTCAGCGGCAACAGCCCCAGCGCACGAAAAATAGCGATGGCGAAAAAAGTTGCGAGACGGCTTGCCATAGAAGACTCGAAACAGAAAAACCCGAAATGAAAATGCCCAGACCGGCCAGGCAAGTCGGTGAGTTTTGCCCGGTTGCTTGCAGGTCTGATGGGTTGGCATCGATCTTTGCAAGCGCTGTATGGAAAGTATTTTACTAGAAGTGGGCCGGTACGGTGAGCGACTGCTTAAAACCGTTGTCCTACCCACGGAGTTTGCGGGCGGGCCCGGCGTTCTGTGTTACTTTTCGTCATTGTTTTACGCGGCTAATCGTCGACTTACAGAGATCCCCATCATGCGCCTACGTTTATCCAGAGCACTCCTGGCGCTGGTCTTTGTTTGTGTCTTGCCTGCCTGGAAAGCGTTAGAGCGTGCACCGGCGCTGCCGCCTGTCTATGCGAACGAAGCCACGATTGATGGCATGACAGGCATCCGCTATGCCACTTATCAGCCTTCGGGCATCGATGCCCTGTTTGCGGATCTGGAAAATAGTTTGCGGGTTATGAACCGCGATAGTCCGGGCACGCCCATCAATTACCTGTCGATCTCGGGCGGAGGTAGTCGCGGTGCTTTCGGAGCTGGCCTACTGAATGGCTGGACAAAAAATGGCACACGCCCAGCCTTCAATATGGTGACCGGGGTCAGTACGGGCGCGTTAATCGCACCGTTGGCCTATCTTGGTCACGAATACGATGCTGCGCTTAAAGAGCTTTACACGAGCATTACCGCCGACATGGTTTACCGCAAGCGGTCTTACGCCTCAGTGCTATTTTCAGACGGGTTGAGCGACACCACGCCGCTCTACAACATGATCTCGGAACATATTACGGCGGCATTGTTGCAAAAAATTGCGCATGAGTACACCGTAAAAAACCGATGGTTGCTCATCGGCACGACGAACCTGGATACCGGGCAGCCCATTATCTGGAACATGGGAAAGATTGCCGCGTACGGCACGCCGGAGGCTTTGACGCTGTTTAGAAATGTCATGCTGGCGTCTGCCTCTTTGCCGGGATTCTTTTCTCCGGTCATGATTGATGCGGTTTATCAGGGCAAGGCTTACCAGGAAATGCACGTCGATGGCGGCGTCAGTCGGCAGGTCTTTATTTATCCGGCGTCGCTCTTTCATACAACGGGTGCCTATAAATTGCTCGAAGGCCGGAAGCGCGAAGCCTATCTGATCCGTAACGACATTCTGGAAGCGGACAATTACCAAACGGTTGAGCGGAAAACCTTGGCAATTGCCAACCAGGCCTTGACCCAGTTTGCGCATTCGCACGGCGATGGCGATAGTTTCATGGCCTATCTCACCGCCCGGCAAGACGGCTTTGGTTTTAATATGGCTTTTGTGACAGAAGACTTTAAACACGCTGCGCCAAAATCTCGCTTCGACAAAGATTACATGGTCTCCCTGTTTGATTACGCAGAGATGCTGGCCGAAAAAGGCTATCCTTGGTCCAAGGTGCCGCCAGGTCTGAATGAATCACTTTCAACGAGCCTGATGA